>Ga0315284_10008142_pt1 | contig 14956 bp, 8 predicted proteins | sample YL17G09_16_MG_FD_203696 | JGI IMG/M metagenome (GOLD analysis project Ga0315284, IMG submission 203696) | Sediment microbial communities from Yellowstone Lake, YNP, Wyoming, USA - YL17G09_16 | ecosystem: Environmental > Aquatic > Freshwater > Lake > Sediment | place: USA: Wyoming | collected... | reverse complement strand
CGAAGCGAACATCGAATACCGCTTGTGCGCATCGCACCCAAAATATATGTTCATCCTGCAGTCCCTCCTTCTTCCTTTTATAATCCTTTTCTTCTAAGGACTGCAGCGCTTTCATATAATCAATGACAATCTTTATATTACCTCCGAAATTGGCGAGGGGTGGGCACAGTTAAGAAAATTGGATAAGAGCTTTGGGAAGGGGTGAAGCGACCATGAGGGATTTAGCCTAAAAATATCGTCTTTTGCGGGAAGCCCCTTTGGGGCCGGCGAGAATGTATGAGCCGGCTCCGTAAAATAAGAAACGCCGCATTTTGGACAAGGACATTTTTTTAGCGCGGTTATCAGGCATGCGAGAATCGCAGCCGCCGAAAAAGACGATATTTTTATGGCGTCAAAAATCCCGTTAGGGAGCGAATCCCTTCCCAAAGCTCTCGCTAACCATCCGCATCCAGCCAAATTATTTCACCTTCCACTCGTGGATGCCCGCCGAGAACTTCTCCGGCAGCTGGATTTCCAGGCGCATCGCCGACGTGCGCACGGGCGCGAAGCGGACCGTGTTGTAGGCGTCTTTTTCCACACCGTACGGGTTGAGGTTCTTCACGGGAACCCACGTGTTGCCCGCTTTAAAGAGCGCCTTCCAGGACCCGGGCACGCGGCATTCTCCCTGGTCGGTATCGTCAAACCAGTAGACGGACACTTCCGACACGAGCGTCGGGCCCCTGAAATCATACTGGACCCATTCCATGGTCCCCTTCTTCGGCCACCAGTGGAAATAGCCGACGGAATGGTCGTTGGAATTTTCTGGCTCAAACTGGTCGTTGATCGTGGAGATACCCCTTCCTCCCGATGCGCCGGCTTTGGCCAGGGAGGCCGCCGTCGGCTCCGGCACGGGGCGGGCCAATTTCGGCTCGCCCGCCAGCCAGACGGCCATCTCGCCTTTGCCGCGGTGGGCCCAGGCATAATACGGGACAAGCATGAGTTTCTGCTTTTCGCTGACGATCTTGCCGCTTTTGGCTTTGTAGGCCGTCGCTTCGCCGTTGATGACCATGACGCCGCTCAAGAGATCGCTGCGCATTTCGGCCGACAAGGGCGCCTTCATATCGAGGACAAGGTTGCTGACCAGGCCATTGTTGTCCGGCCACTCTGCGCAATAGACGATCGGGCCGCGCTCGATGGCCACGCGGCCGACGTCCGCCTTGACGTTTTCATTCGCCGAGACACGATGGATCGGCATGGGCAGGCTGATCTCCACGGTGTCATTCTTGTTCCAAGCACGCGCGATCGGCAGAAAGCCTTTTTCAATATTCAAGGGAAGCGTCTCGCCGTTGACCTTTACGACCGGCTTTTCTTCGGTCCCGTCGGAATAGCGGTACAGATCGCTCGGCAAGGGCCTGCCTTGAGCCCACTCCGGAATACGGACATATAAGGCAAAGGAGCCGGCCTTTTCCGGTACGACCTGGATTTTGACGTCGCCCTGCCAGGGATAATCCGTCGTCTGCTCAAGCCTGACCTTGCCGGTTCCGGTGTTCACATCGGCCGTTCCCTGGGCATAGAGGTTGATATAAATGTTGTCGCCGGCCACGCCATAGGCGAATCCGCCCAGCTCAGCGATGAACCTGGCGATGTTGGGCGGGCAGCAGGCGCAGGTGAACCAGGTGCTGCGCTCATGCTGGCCGAAGGAGGCCAAAGGATTGGGGTAGAAATATTTGTCGCCTAGCAGGCCCGCGCCCGAAAGGAAGGCGTTGTAGGTGGCACGCTCAAAGAGGTCCATATACTTCGCGTCACCGTAGTAAAGAAACATCCGATAGTTCCACAGGGCATAAGCGATCGTGGCGCAGGTTTCGGCGTAGCCGGTCGTGTTGGGCAGATCATAAGCCGGGCCGAAGCCTTCCCACCCGCCGGCCGCGCCGATGCCGCCCGAGAGGTAAAGCTTCTTGGCAACGACGTCGTCCCAGATCTTGTCGAGGGCGGCCATATAGCGCCGGTCGCCGGTCAGCGCCGCCACGTCGGTCACGCCCGAATAAAGGTAGGCCGCCCGCACGGCGTGCCCCACGGCTTCGGCCTGTTCGACGACCGGTTTGTGGTCCTGGGCGTAATCGCCGTAGAGCTCGTGCCCGGCGGCGTTGCCCCGCTCGTCAATAAAGAACTTAGCCAGGTTCAGATACTTCATCTTCCCCGTGAGCCGGAAGAGCTTGACCAGGCCGATCTCGATTTCCTCATGGCCGGGCACCAGCTTGAGCTGGTCTTTGCCCGGGCCGAAGGTCTTGTCGATGAAGTCGGCGCTCTTGAGGGCCACATCGAGGAGAGATCTTTTCCCCGTGGCCTGGTTGTGGGCGACGGCCGCCTCGTAGAGATGCCCCAGGTTGTACAACTCGTGGCTATCCTTGAGGTTGACCCAACGCTCCTTGCCCGACATTTGCGGCGGGTTCTTGGGATCGATCGTCCGGGCCGTGTAGAGGTAGCCATCCGGCTCCTGGGCCTTGGCGATCTTGCCGATTATCTCATCGACCTTCTTGTCCAGCTCAGGGTCGGGATGGAGTGCCAGGGAATAGGACGCCGCCTCGATGACTTTATAAAGATCAGAGTCATCAAAGGCGTACCGGGTGTAGAACTTGCCCTGAGTCGCTCCACCGGCGATCTCGAAATTCTTGATGCGGCCCGTGTTTTCGCATTCCTGGATGTTATGGGGGATCGTCACGGTCCGGTCGATCTCCTGGCGCTCCGCCCAGAAGCCGCCGGTGAATTTCACATCGGTCAGGGGGACTGCCTTTATGGAATAGTCTGATTTAGGTTTCTGGGCGCAGCTTGCGCCGAACATCACGAGCGCTATAAAAACAAGGAAAAGCCAAAACCAGCGCGTTTCTTTCATTTTTCCCCTCCTCCTCTCTAAGCAACCCTCAAGATAATTCAATAAAAGGGTCTTTCTCATCTCGTGTGGGTGAATCCGGGAGTCCGTGTTTTATGATCCACACGAAATTGGAGAGACCCCAATATATTACAATCTGCCAAAAATGAAAATATGCGCCTTCCGTCAGGAGTTCAACCGGGGGTCGCCGGTCTTTCTGAACCAGAAATCCAGTCCCTCTTCGAGCAGCCGACGGACGAGCATAGACGATTGAAGAACGGCGCCGGCCGACTGGCGATCAGACCCATGCCGCTCTCTTTTTTCAAAGGCTTTATAAGTTTACCCGAAGACGGGACCAACCTCAACCGCCTTTCGAATCCGTCGGTGTTGGAGGGGCTCGCCGGCCGGCAGTCATAAAGCTTGACAGTCTTTCGGGTGAAACATAATATACAAAGAGAGACCACCGAGGAGGGCCTCATGAACAAGAAAATTTATAAAAAAATTATTATATATGGGCTCGGCCTGCTTCTTTTGGGCTGGACGTCTTCCCTTTGGGCGCAGGTGCAATTTAAAGCCCGTCTTTTGACGGGCGGAGGCCCGAACGTCGAAGCCGCGATCAACGTCAGAATCAATATCAAAAGCTATACAGATGCCGACGAAGTACGCCAATTATTGCAGGTTTACAATTCCGGCGGCGAAGATGCATTTTGGCCCGCTTTCTACAAGATCGACAAGGGATCCGTGATTTTTTTCGGCGGCCTCGGCATGAATATCTCCTTTCATGCCGCCTATGAGAAGTCCACGGACAAGGGATTCAAGATCATCCTCTTTTCAAAAAGCCATAACATTGATCCGGGGTCCAAACGATTGATCTATGGAGGATTCCTCTTCCTGGTGGTGGAACTGGATCTGGACAAGAATTACAGGGGCGACGGAAAGGTCTTTGAAGATGCCAGGATCCGGTTCACAGAGCAAGGCACGATCGAGATGGAGTCCTATACAAGGGCGCCCAAGACCCTTGTCGGCGTCAGCCTCGTGAAATAAGGTCCGGGGTCAAACCTACTCGTTACGCACAATTCTCCAGGGGAGCTTGCGTAACGAGTAGGTTTGACCCCGGACTACGGATTACTGATAAAGCTTGACAGCCTCTTGCCTGCAACCTAATATACAAATATATCCGAACGAGGAGGGCCTCATGGCAAAAAAAAGCTTTCGCCGTCATTTTTATGGATGTATTCTTTTGGTAATTTTCTTAGCTTGGACGTCCTCCCTATGGGCGCAGGTGGAGCTCAGGGGCCGGCTCATGCTGGGCTCGGGCGGGAGCATGGCCAGCCCGGCCAACATCAGGGTCAAGATCGACAGCTACACGACCGTTGATGAAGTGCGCCAATTGGCCCAGGCTTTCAACTCCGGCGGCGATAGCGGATTGTATACCGCTTTTCGCAAGCTCAAAAAGGGTACTATGCGCTTCGTCGGCGGGGCCGGCCTGAATATCGGCCTCAATGCCGCCTATGAAAAGCCGACGGACAACGGATTCAAGTACGTCTTCTTCAGCAAAAGCCAAAGCGTCGAGCCCGGGAGCACCCTCCAGGGCTATTCGGAAAATCTCTTCCTGGTCATTGAAATGAACGTGGACAAGAATTACAAGGGCGAAGGGAAGATCTACGAAGCCGCCAAGATCCGGTTCACCGAACAAGGCACGATCGAGATGGAGTCCTCCACGACGGCGGCCAAGGACATCGTCGACGTCAAGCCGGTGAAATAGCTCGAATCCTTAGGGCAGAATCCTGCCCGGCGCCCGACCTTCGAGATTCGTAAAATTTATTAAATGCCGCTCTTTTTTGTAAAATAAGATTTCTCCGGTCTCGATCATGCCTGATAAGGAGTAAATCCGATGGCCTCGCGCAGAGATATTCTAAAATACCTTTTGGTTTCGTCGCAAACGGCGTCGGCCTGCTCGTCCCGGCCGCCACGGATAGAATTTGGCGCCAGTCACCGAATTCCCCAGGGAATTGTGCGTAAAAAGTAGCTTTAACCCCGGGAGGAGACGGATGAGGAAGGAAGACGAGAATGAAAGCAGCTAAAATTATTCGCGCCGGCGTGGCGCTTTTGATCGCGGCCGGCCTTTTGCTGGCGGCCCAAAAAGGGCCGTCGTCAATCGACCCCGCCCCGAACACCCCGGCCAGCATCGATGTTGCCGACGGAAAGATCCGGATCACCTACGCCGGCCGGGCCATCTTCGAAGGAACGATCGAGGCGGAAGCCAACGCGCTAGAGCAGCGCACGCAGGCCTATACAACAGGCGAAAAAGTTGAGCAGATGTTTCTCCTTTTCAGCCAGGGCAGCCGGAATCGTATCAAACTCTCAGGAACAATCCGCGGCAGCGAAGAGGCGTTCCCCTGCGAAGCGGACCGCCGCGATCGGCGCGGCGCGGGCCCGCTCATCGTCCGCCACGTCTCGGGCCTCAGCCGAAGCCTCCTCAACCGCGCCGTCTATGACCGGAAGCAGGACTGGGTCCTGTCGGTGGACGGAAATCCAAGAGTGACGGTCCTGCCCGTCGGATCCTCCTCCCAGGGCAACTCCTTCGCCCTGACCGCCGAAGGGAACGAGATCGTCCTCCGCTTTCGGCCCCGGTTTTACCAGAAGCACCGCGGCCTCGCCTATTTCGAGCCCTGGACCTACAAACCCTGGACTGGCTCCGTGGCCGGCTGGATCTCCTGGTTCGCCTTCTTCGACAGGGTCACCGAGAAAGACATGATGGAGACGGCCGACGTCTTCTCCGAAACGCTTCTGCCCTTCAGTTATGAATATTTCCAGATGGACGACGGCTATCAGCGGGCGACAGGCGCCCCCGAATTCTGGCTGACTCCCAACGAAAAATTTCCGCGCGGCCTTGAATTTCTCGCCGGCTACATCAGGAGCAAAGGCTTGGTCCCCGGCATCTGGATGGGCGTCCAGGTCTCTCAAGAGGACTTCGTCCGGAAGCACCTCGACTGGTTCGTTCGCGACGTCCGGGGAAATCCCGTCCGCGGGAACTGGATAAGCTTTCCTTTGGACGCGTCGAACCAGGAAGCGCTCCAAAATGTCGTCCGGCCGCTTTTCCGGGGGTTCCGCGCCCAGGGCTGGGAATATTTCAAAGTGGACGGCCTTCGCCATTTGCGCTACGAAGGATACAACGCGAACAAAGATTATTTCGACCGGAAAAAAGTCGACCGCGTCGATGCCTATCGCCGCTACGTGAAAACCGTGCGGGATATCATCGGGCGGGACCACTTCATGCTCGGCTGCTGGGGGATCCGGCCGGAATTGACGGGCCTCATCGACGGCTGCCGGATCGGCGACGACGGGTTCGCCTACGCCGGCCTTGCCCAGTACAACTCGTTCAACAATGTCGTCTGGCGGAACGACCCGGACCACATCGAGCTCAACGAGGACGCCTTCCGCTCGACCCTGGTGACGACGCTCACGGGCTCGCTGCTCATGCTCACCGACAAACCGGCCCTCTACCGGACCTCGGCCATTGAGCCGGCCAAGCGCGCCGCGCCCGTCCTCTTCACCCTGCCCGGCCAGATCTACGATGTCGATCCTTCGCGCTCGCGAAACCTCTGGCGCGCCGACGTCGAGGTCAGCGGCTCGGGCCCGCGCGTCTTCGACGGCGGCTATACGCCGGCCTGCTTCCTGTACCTGCTGGAGATCGACCGTCCCTTCGAAAATTGGCTCGTGCTCGGCAGGACGGGCGGCGATCTTCCGGAGATCCGGTTCCCCGACCTCGGCCTCGACCCGGAACGCAAGTATTTCGTCTTCGAGTTCTGGTCGAAGAAGCTGCTGGGCGGCTTCACGGGCTCGTTTGCGCCGGGCCCGCTCGACCCGAAATTCCGGTCCCAGGCATTCTGCCTCAGGGAACAAAAGCCGTATCCTCAGCTCATCGCCACAAGCCGCCATGTCACCTGCGGCGGCGTGGACCTTCTTGACACGCGCTGGGATGGAATGGCGCTTTCGGGAAGGAGCCGAGGCGTCAAAGGAGATCCATACATACTCTATGTCACGGAGCCTACGGGTTTTACTTTCGATAAGCTCGATAGCCAGGGCGCCAAGCTCGAAAAAACCGAGCGCGCCGGCGGCCTCCTCCGGCTGACGCTGATGCCCGCCGGCGACGCAGAAATCGTCTGGTCGGCGAAGTTCCTTAAAACTGGCGACGCCGCTGCTCTTTAGCGACGAACGCATAGAATAATTGAAGTGCCATCCCCGTTCGGGCTGTGCTTAAGCCGCCAGCAGCCCCGGGCCCCGGGGAACCAGTCCCGTCGGACACTCTTGGAAGAAAATCCTTCCTTAGGGTTTCATTCCAACGCTCGCTCCGCTCCCTGCCATCCTTCCAAGGAGCATACCGCGATGAATTCGTGGGCGGCTGCTCCTTGGAGAGGTGGCACGGCGGCGGACACCCCCGCCGCCCCTGCGCTGTCACTTTATTTATTGCGTTTTTATAAGTGCGTTTGTATTAGAATGAAATGCTCGGGAGGAGCGTATGAGTTTTACGTGCCATCATAGTCGCGCCATTTGCATAGTCGCTTTCGCGGCTCTCACATTTGTTTGTTCTGGATCGGGGCTGATCACGCGCCACGCGGCGGCAGGGCAAGAAGCGTCGACGTTGATACCCACCCAGCTTTCCTGCGAGCATTCCAAAAATCCTCTTGGGGTGGACGTCCCATCACCACGGCTGTCCTGGAAACTCAAAAGCCCAGAACGCGGCGAGCGGCAGACAGCCTATCGGATCCTTGTCGCATCCACGGAAAAATCTCTCAAGAAAGACCGCGGCGACCTTTGGGACAGCAGCAAGGTGGCATCGGAAGAAACTCTTTACATTCCGTACTCCGGCCAACCTCTGCATTCTTCGCAGAGGATTTTTTGGAAGGTCTTCGTTTGGGATAAGGATGACAAGCCCTCAGGCTGGAGCACGCCCGCGACCTGGACGATGGGCCTCCTTAATCTCGCAGATTGGCGGGCATCCTGGATCAGCGCAAAAGACGCGCTCGGGGCCGTCGGGCCCCGCAAAGCCGAAACCGACGAATCCGCGGATGCGTACGAGACCGTTCTCGCCAGGAAGGAATTCAAAGTGTCGCGCCGCCTGGTCCGCGCCGTTATCCACGTCTGCGGCCTGGGCCATTACGAGATGACTCTCAACGGGAGTCGGATCGGCGCAGATCTATTCATGCCCGGTTGGACAAAATACGACAAGACGTGCACGTATGACACCTATGACATCACGGACCTTCTTCATAAAGGCCTCAACTCTGTTGGCTTATTCCTTGGAAACGGCTTCTATAATGTCAGGGGCGGACGCTACATAAAGTTCGTGGGCTCGTTCGGGCCTCTCAAGGCCATCGCCATGGTCCGGCTTGAATATGCCAACGGCACGACCGAGGTCGTCGGCACCGACAGCTCGTGGCGCGTCCATGGCGGTCCGATCACGTTCTCCTGCGTCTACGGTGGAGAGGACTATGATGCCCGGCTCGAGCCCGCCGGTTGGACACAGACAAAGTTCGATGATGCGTCTTGGGACGGTGCGGTTGTCGTTCCCGGCCCGGGTGGGACGATGAAAGGCTTCAGCTCGTCCGCGCCGCCGGTCAGGGCGATCGAGACACTCAAACCGGTCAACATCCGGCCGCTCAAGCCGGGAGTGGCCGTTTACGACTTCGGTCAAAACGCTCCCCTCATGCCCCGGCTGGCCGTCCGAGGCCCAGCGAGCTCATCTGTAAAGCTCATCCCTTCGGAGCTTATCAACGCCGATGGTTCCGTGGATCGCGTATCCTGCGGCGGAGGCCAGGCCTATTGGAAATACACACTCTCCGGCCGCGGCATGGAACGCTATTTTTCAAAATTCTTCTACCACGGATGCCGCTATCTTCAGGTCGAATGCCTGCCCGCTGCGGATGGAGGACCTCTGCCCCTCGTGGATTCGCTTGAAGGAGTCGTCGTCCACTCGTCCTCTGCGCCGATCGGCGAGTTCGCCTGCTCTAACGAGCTCTTCAATCGCATCCGGACGCTGGTCCGCTGGGCCCAGCGGGCGAACATGATGAGCCTGCTCACCGACTGCCCGCACCGCGAGAAGCTCGGTTGGCTCGAAGAGTATCATCTCAACGGCCCGTCTCTGCGTTACGAATGGGACCTGGCCCAGCTCTTCACCAAGACCATGAACGACATGGCGGACTCTCAACTGGAAAACGGCCTTGTCCCCGACATCGCGCCGGAATACACGGTGTTCCAGGGTGGATTCCGGGATTCCCCGGAATGGGGCAGCGCCTTTATCGTCGTCCCCTGGCAGCAGTATGAATGGACCGACGATTTGGGACTTATCAGGCGGCATTACGAAGGCATGAAACGCTATATCGATTATCTTGCCTCCAAGGCGCAAGCCGACATTGTTTCGCACGGCCTCGGCGACTGGTACGACATCGGCCCAAAGCCGCCGGGCGAGGCCCAACTTACGCCCAAGGCCGTGACGGCCACTGCCTTTTATTATTATGACACATGGATCCTAGCCCGAGCCGCCGCACTCCTGGGTCATCCGGAAGAGGCAAAAGCGTATGAGCAGCGCGCGGCGGAGATCCGGGAGGCGTTCAATAAAAGCTTTTTCGATCCCGCCGCCGACCGCTATGCCACCGGCTCGCAGACCGCTAACGCCATTCCGCTTGTCATGGGACTTATCGAGCCTGAGCATCAAGCCGCCGTGCTTGACGTCATCGTGAAAGACGTCCAAGGCCGCGGCAACGCATTGACCTCCGGGGACGTCGGCTACCGCTATCTCCTCCGCGCTCTTGCCGAGGGCGGCCGGTCCGATGTGATTTTCGACATGAACAACCAATCGGATAAGCCGGGCTACGGGTATCAACTTCAGAAAGGGGCGACGAGCCTCACCGAAGCCTGGGATGCCGGCCGCGCATCTTCTCAAAACCACTTCATGCTGGGCCACATCATGGAATGGTTCTACCGCGACCTGGCCGGCCTGGGGATCGACCCGGCAGAACCGGGCTTCAAAAAGATCATCATCAATCCCCAACCCGCAGGGGATGTGACATGGGCAAGGGCCCGCTTCGATTCCGTCCGCGGCCTGATCGCTTCAGAATGGAAAATCGAAGCCGGCGCTTTCACCCTTTCGCTCACGATACCGCCCAACACGACCGCCGTCGTCAATATCCCGGCAAAAGACGCAGGCGCCGTCACGGAGAATGGACAGCCCGCGAGCCAGAGCCCAGGCGTTCGGTTCCTTCGCCACGAAAAGGGCCGGGCCGTCTATGAGGTCGGCTCAGGTCATTATATGTTCCGGGCACCCTGGAACTGAAGAGGCGAGTCGATCCTCATGGACATGGAAACGCAGGTCGTCTTCTCGTCATGACAGGCACAATCGGCAATTGTGGGTCTCAAGCCGTCCTTGACATTGTTTGATGTCTTGATCTATGCTTCCCGACGATCGTTGGAGGGGATAATCGAGTCAAAAATGTATCCGCGGCCTCCGCAGCCTAAAACGAAATTCTTCCCTTCCTCTGCGTTTTCCGGCGTTTTTTGCGCCTCGACCAGCTTCAAAGACACATCCCTGAGCTCTCAAGCCGTCCTGAAACCCAAGATGCCGGCTTTTCTTAGCGAGGCCGCGGAAGAGGTTCGATTGAAGAGACCGGCCTTTGTGGCTTGCGGGCAAGAACTTGAGAAGCTGGGCGGATCACTCGAAGCGGCTCTCTCCAACAAAGGCCGGGTGATTTTCGTTACCGGCGAAGCTGGGAGCGGAAAAACAGCCTTAGTCCAGGAGTTTGCCCAGCGCGTTCAAGAGACATATCCAGAACTTATTGTCGCCTCAGGCAAATGCAACGCCCACGCGGGAATCGGGGACCCTTACCTGCCGTTCATCGAGATCTTGAGTCTTTTAACCGGAGACGTTGAATCAAAATGGACGGCCGGCGTCATTTCCAGAGAACACGCTCTTCGGTTGTGGAATCTGCTGCCCCTCTCTGTCAAAGCCTTATTCTTCGGGCTGTTTGAAAATTTCGATCCGGCGGCGGACGGCGTCGGTCTCGGGCTGGCCTTGGTCCGGCGGATCGTGGAGGTGCACGGCGGCCGGATCTGGGTGGAATCGGAAGGCCTCGGGAAGGGAACGACGTTCCGGTTCACCCTGGCGAAGACGAGACGCGATCGGGCCGAGGAGGCGCCGCTGAAACTTCCAGGGAGTGCAGTATGAAAGAAAAGAAGAAAACCGGACACGATGATTCCGCCGACCTGCGCAAACTGGCGGAGGAGGTGCTGAAAGAAAGCGAAAAGAAATTCCACAGCATTTTTGAAAACGTGCTGGATGTATACTACGAAACAGCTATCGACGGAACGATCCTTGAGGTCAGTCCTTCGATCGAGATCTTGTCGAAAGGACAATATCACCGAGATGATCTCATCGGAAAGTCGATGATTGATTTCTATTCTGATCCCGGAAAGCGGCAGACTCTCTTGGAGGCCTTGCAGGAACGAGGAAATGTTGTGGATTATGAAATCAAGCTTAAAAACCGCGATGGTTTAGTAATCCCATGTTCTATTTCGTCAAAGATCCGTTTCGATGCTCAAGGACGTCCTGAAAAAATCTTGGGCACCATACGCGACATCACCGAGCGCAAGCGGGTGGAGGAGGCGCTGCGGGAGAGCGAAGGTCGCTATCGCCAATTGTTCGATGCGGAATCCGATGCGATCTTTTTGATAGATAACGAGACTGGCCGCATTCTCGAAGCAAATAACGCGGCGTTGGCTCTGTATGGATACAGCCGGGAAGAGTTGCTCACAAAAAAGAATACGGACTTGTCGTCAGAGCCAGAGGAGACCCAACAGGTCACCCGTGGGACGCCGGCCATCTCAGAGCAGGTCATAACTATTCCGCTGCGGCTCCATCGCAAAAAGGACGGGACGGTCTTTCCGGTCGAGATCACGGGACGCTTTTTCACCTGGCAAGGGCGGTCGGTTCACATCGCAGCGATCCGCGACATCACCGAACGCACGCGGGCGGAAGAAACCTTAAGAAAAAGCGAGGAGAAATACAGCCTGCTGATAGAGACCACCCACGATATGATCTTCGTGATTGACCGCGACGGCTGCGTCGAATACATCAACACTGCCGCGGCGCGGGCGCTTGGTGAACAGCCGCAAAACGTGATCGGCAAAGCGCACGCCGACCTCTTCCCTCCGGAGATTGCCGAAGGTCAGTGGCGCAGTCTGCAAAAGGTGTTTGAGAGCGGCGAGCCATTTTTTGCCGAGAGCCACCTCATTTTCCCTCACGGCGAGATGTGGGTCTCCGCGCAATTGGTTCCCTTCCGCCGCGAGGGAGGAAAAGTGACGGCGGTGATGGGCGTCTCGCGGGACATCACCGAGCGCAAGCAGGCGGAGGATGCGCTGCGCGAGAGCGAAGAGAAATGGCGTTCTCTTGTAAGTGTCTTGCCTGATTATGTCTCATTGCTCGACCGGGAGAGCAGATTATTGTTCCTGAATCACTATGCAGAGGGATTCACGGAAAAGGAGGTCATTGGGAGCAGCGTATATCAATATCTTTCAACAGAGTCCAAAGAGATATTTAAAAAGGAAATTGCCGAGTGTCAAAACACTGGGAAAATAAAAAAGTTTGAGCACGTTGCCATGGGGGACCATGGCATCATGAGAGAGTATGAAGATTATCTTGTCCCTATTCTTGAAAAGAACAAAGCGACTAGTACTATGGTTGTATCAAGGGACATCACCGAGCGCAAGCAGGCGGAGGAGGCGCTGCGCGAGAGCGAAGAACGCTTCCGACGCTTGTCCGAAGCCGCGTTTGAAGGGATTCTTATTCATGAGGAAGGCAAGATTATAGACACAAACCGGTTGTTCGCTACCATGTTTGGATATGACGTCTCGGAGGTGATCGGCGGGAATGCGCTGGATTTTGCGACGCTGGGGTTGGGAGATGTCGCCTTACGTCACATGCGTACTGAATCCAGCGAGGCTTATGAGGGTGTTGCCATCCGCAAGGACGGCTCCACGTTTCCCGTTGAAGTTCAGGCTGAAAATATCCTCTATAAAGGGCGGACCGCCCGGGTGACCGCCATACGTGACATCACCGAGCGCAAGCAGGCGGAGGAGGCACTGCGCGAGAGCGAGGAGAAATACCGCACCCTGGTCGAAAAGGCGAACGAGGCGATCGTCATCGTGCAAGATGGCGCCTTCGTCTTCACCAACCGCAGGACGTCCGACCTCGTGGGTGTGCCGGCCGGGGATCTGGAAGGCAAGCCTTTCATCGATTTCGTCTGGCCCGAGGACAGGGAACTATTGATTGCGAACTATAGGAAGCGGATCGCCGGAGAGACCGTCCGCGACGCCTACGATTGCAGGATCATCGGTGCGGGAGGCAGGTTAACCTGGATTTTCCTGTCCGCGGCGGTGATCCGGTGGAAAGGAAAACCGGCAACGCTCAACCTTCTGACCGACATCACCGAGCGCAAGCAGGCGGAGGAAGAGGTTCGGCGGAAAGCGAAGGAACTGCAGGAGAAGAACGACGAGCTGACCCGCTTCACCCACGCCGTCGCGCACGATCTGAGAAGCCCGCTGGTGACGATCCAGACCTTCCAGGGACATCTGGAACGGGACATCCGGAGCCGGGATGCGGCGCGAGTGGAAGAGGACCTGGGCTTCATCCGCAACGCGGCCGACAAGATGGGCCGCCTGCTCGACGATATCCGCCGGCTTTCGCGGGTCGGACATATAACAAACCCTTCCGAGGAAGCGCCCCTGCAGGCGATCGTAAAAGAGGCCCTGGACTTAGTGGCGGGGCGGATCACCGGGCGGGGCGTGAAGGTTCAGGTGACGGAAGAACCGGTCGTGCTCTATGGCGATCGAACGCGCTTGGTCGAAGTCTTCCTGAACCTCGTGGATAACGCTGTCAAGTTCATGGGCGACGAGCCGGCGCCCCGTGTCGAGATCGGCGTGGAACAGACCGGCGAGGAGCTGGTGCTCCACGTGCGCGATAACGGAATCGGGATCGATCCGCAGGTTCAGCCGTTGCTCTTCAGCCTGTTCCATAAGCTCGATCCTAAAATGGAGGGCGAGGGCATCGGCCTAGCGCTGGTGCGGCGGATCGCGGAGTTGCACGGCGGCAGGATCTGGGTGGAATCGGAAGGCCTCGGGAAGGGCACGACGTTCCGGTTCACCCTGGCGAAGACGAGACGCCGGCGGGCCGAGGAAGAAAAGCCATGAGCCAAGGAGAGCCCGTCCGCATCCTGCTCGTCGAAGACGATCCGGCGCACGCCGAAGCCGTTCAGCGGATTTTCCTGGATTCCGGCATGAAGGCCGTGGTCCATTTGGCCCGAAATCTGCAGGATTACAGAACGCTTGCGGCCGCGCAACCGCCGGATCTCGCAATCGTAGATCTCCACTTGCCGGACGGGAATGGCGTGAATGTCCTGACATCGCCGTCGGAGGCCGGCCCATTCCCCATTCTGATCATGACCGGCTACGGCGACGAGCGAGTCGCGGTGGAGGCGATGAAGGCGGGCGCGATCGATTATATCGAGAAGTCCTCCGGGGCTTTCGCCGCCATCCCCCACGCCGTCGAGCGTTCCCTTCGCGAGTGGGCCCTCCTCCAGACCCGCAAACGGATGGTGGATGCGTTGCGCCGGGAGAAAGAGAACTTTCAACATTCTCTGGATGATTCCCCTCTTGGAGTGCGCATCGCCACGGCAGATGGAACCACTCTTTATGCGAACCGGGCCATTCTGGAAATGTACCGATACGACAGCCTCGAGGAACTGAGAAACACAAGCATTGAGAAGCGCTACACTCCGGAAAGCCTTGTGGAATCCCAAGAAAGAAGGAATATAAGGCAGAGTGGAGATATCGGCCCCTCCGAATATGAAATCGACATTGTGAGGAAAAACGGCGAAGTCCGCCGTCTCCGGGTCTTCCGGAAGGAAATCCTTTGGGACGGCGAAAAACATTTCCAGGTGCTTTATCGCGACATCACCGAGGAAAGGAAGAGGGAGAATATAATATCGGATTTTGAGAAAACGATTCGGGGGCAACAATTCCTCTTAAATCAGCAAAGCTCATCCGTTGAAGACTTGA
>Ga0315284_10008139_pt1 | contig 14957 bp, 37 predicted proteins | sample YL17G09_16_MG_FD_203696 | JGI IMG/M metagenome (GOLD analysis project Ga0315284, IMG submission 203696) | Sediment microbial communities from Yellowstone Lake, YNP, Wyoming, USA - YL17G09_16 | ecosystem: Environmental > Aquatic > Freshwater > Lake > Sediment | place: USA: Wyoming | collected... | reverse complement strand
TGAAAGTGGACAGAGGCGAGAGTGTTGTTTAACAGGGGTAGAACCCTCTCCGTGGGACATGCCGTGGATCATAAAATATCTGTCATTGCCTCGAAACCCGCGCCCATATTACCTAACCACCTGTTTAGTTCTCTTAATAGAAGCGATTACAGGCGTTTAAATCACTAGGTATAGTAAGGTATAGGACAGCCCGATATAATCGCTTGGCGCTAGTTCTAATGCCTTGCAATCGCTATTGTGAGTGATGTATTAGTGGTGCTATGGTGGATTGACTGGCAAGATCACTGCGAGGGGATGAGCTGAGCGAGTGTCAGTGCGATTGATTTGGCAAGACTAGAAGCTTGCAAATTGAAAGTCTTGTGATAATGTTATTGGTTTTAAATCTACCTAGTGGTTTACCAATTTGAAAGTGGTCTGACCAATATTCACTTACTATACTGTAAAGGCTACAATTGACCTACAGAACTACTGTGTAACTATACAGTACTATATAAACTACTGTATAAACTACTGTATAAGTTACTATAAGCAGCTTACACCACATAAAAGAAAAGCCCCGTCAAGGGGCTTATAAGACTACTATAACGACACTATTAGCTTGTCACGTCCTCGCATTGACATACACTAACAGATCAGCATGTGGCATCAGTCGAAAGCATGTATTAGTGTCGTACAAGTTGCTTCCACTAAACTCCCTGTCAAGCTCATCTATACAATGCACTATCTCGAACACTCCCATGCTGTCGTTGTACTTGTAATCTATTGACACAACATGGACAGCTGCACCATGCTCATTAAGATAACATGACAAGTCCACATTGCAATCTGGGTGCAATCGACAGTTGCGCCTATCTTCTTGTACTACTTGATGTCCGAGCTTAATTACACTTTTACGCTGAGCGGTGTTAGATAACCATACAATACGCCCTTCTTTTGCTGCTACTAGTTGATCTACTGTGAGTAAGTTAATTAATGATTGCATGATAATTCCTTTAATTTACCAGACTTTGCGAAATTGCTTGCCTGATGTAGTTATTGTAGACCCTTCAAAAAGAATTGCAAGCGAATTGTGAAAATTGTTGAATAATTCAACGATAAACGACAAAAAGCGCAATAATTTAATATTGCGCTGAGAGTATCTGAAAAGCTTTTATAGATGCACTGTTTTATAATGTCGTGTCACATATCCCTTCCTGCTAGTCATAAAACTATCTTGTCGTATTGCGCTATTCTCAGCCCTTGTGTAAGTGTCTTTACTTACACGCTTGCCGTCGATATAGTATCGAACCTGTAAGCCGCTCGATGTGCAACCGCTTGCATTATTAACTACGCATAATAAATTTATCATTTTCATGTTACACCCTTGTCATATGTCGCATCGCCATAAGCATTAGTCTTTCGGGAATCCCTTAGTTAAACAAACTTGGTCACTTCCATTTTCAAACATAGTGAAACGCTCGTAGCTTATTTCGCCATCAAATTGTAAAAATACTTCCTCTGCGCATTCGACCTCATCGAAGTCGTTTGAGTCTTCACAAAAGTCATATATAAAGAAACGCACATTAATATGTTTAATCATACATCCTCCCGTTTATCTTCTCAGCCTTCATAGCTTCCATATTTTCCAGCATATCAGACTCAAACATAATCACCCCATATTAATTTAAATGTAATTCTATAGGCTTCGAGTAACCCTCCGCTAGTCGTAGGATTATTTGCAGAATCAATAAATATTCTACGCATATCCTCTTTAGACTGAAGGATAAAGTGGGATAATAATCTAGTTTCATTAGATGTCATTATAAACCTCTTCGAGAGTAAACATCCACCCATTAATTGTAAGTGTCTCGCCAGTGTCTAAGCATAAAGCTTGAAACGTAGAATCGAGCTTGACATTAGAATCCACTTGAATATGCAAATCATACTGTGGACATGATGCAATGTATTTCTTCATAGCATTAATTCCTTTTAAACCTTTAGCGCAATTGCGCCTTAATAATAACCGACCTTGGAAGCATGGCAAACTTACAAAAAACAATTGCATCTTGCTCAGTGTTGAAAAACCGTGTAAGACCTTTAAATGGAATAGCGTATGACATATGAAGCCTATAAAGAAATTGAGAGAATAGCCCGCGCAAGCGGGCATAAAGATTAATAATTCCAAGCTTTCGCACCAAGCAACTTAGCATATGATTTGCATTCTTTCTTGCTTGCGAATACATGCGTACTGATAATGCCCTCTGAAATACTTGCTCCATTTGTGATAATCAATTTGAACATTTTGTTGCGTGCATTGTAGATATGTGCATTCATTTTTAACCCCGTTTATTTCCTGTGCAATTGCACAGGAAAACATTATTTCATGATCTCTTTTGAGCTGTCAATCAAATTATGCAATTAATTGAAAAATTAATTGAAAACGAGTTTAACGCGCCTCTACCGCATAATTATACATCTCTCGTTTATCCGTACCTCTTTCCCACGTTCGCCCCTTGTAAGCTGTTTTGGCGTGCTTCTCGCTTGTTTCTTGATTATGCTTACGGGTGATTTTTACTTTGTTGAAATTGCTCTGCATGATATTAGCTGTCCTTAGTCATTAAATTAAATGGTATTGCTCGAATACTTGAAAGCTAAACGTTGTTAGATATGCGGGAATATTACCACGCTTGAACTCAAAAAACTGATTCTTCGATAGTTGAAAGTCATCGAACGGGTTCAACGTCTGTAACTGTACATCTATTCGACCAATTTCATTGCAACAATTAAACTGCAAATGATCTACTGTTACATGAAAATAAGAAGTTATTTCATCAACTAATTTTTGCTCGTTCTCTGCCTTGAATTCTAAATCCCAGAAATTAACCGAATGTTCACCAGTGCATCCGTTATCCCAATGATCTAACTCGGAAGACACTAATTGTAATTTTGCTAGTAACATTTTATTACCCTTTTAAATAAATTAATATTGCTTTGCCTGATGTTTTTCTGTTGCGCTATACGTCAAACCAGATCGTATAAGCTGTGCATACTACTATCTCATACTCTGAAAAATTAGCGTCTGAGTTAGCTTTTAAAGCATCACTAACAATTTTTTGGCAGGCTTCAAAATTAACAAAACTATCTTCTCCCCGAAAGGCATCCATTGCTTCTTGCCAAAAAATACAAGCACTAAGTGCATCATTCAGTTTACCGATTACGCTCTTAAGTTTTGGTAAACTCTGTTTGTTTGTCCGGGCTAGCATTTGCCCACATTCATCTGTTGCGATTAGTTCTTTAATTTGTGAGTATTCCATAATAGTTTCTCTTTTATAAATTAAAATTGCTTTGTTGGAGCCGTACCATTCTGCGCCCGAATCCATTCTAAAATGCCACGCTTATAAATGTGGCTTTTCCAGACTTTGCCGCTACTGTCTACAGCTTGCCACTTTGCAAGGGCGCTGGGACTATATTGTATTGTGAAGTGTATCATGTGTTTCTTTCGCGTTAAGAACGTCGATTATTTTATACGCTTGATCTTCGGTGATCGTCATCCAATTGGTTCTTCCGTTGACGCTTGTCAATTGAATTTTAATACAGTTTTCTTCATCTTTGATGATACCTAGGTTTTTGAGTTGATTAATATAATAATTCATTTTATTACTTTCTTAAAGGTAGTATTCCACGACCACCAAATGCGGAACGTCATCGGGTAAAAACTGTACGCTTTGCATTGGGTAATGTAAACTCTGTAAACATCACGGATATTAATATCGCCACACATAAACATATCAATTAAATCGAGTCTTCCAAAAGGAGGAAGACTCTTTGAGTCTGGTTTAATAAGTCGTCTCATAAAATCCACTTTCCGCTGTTATAGTAAATTCGCATATTTTCACGTAACGTAGAATCTTTACGTGGATTTACTTGCATAGTGTCGCTGAGACACTCAAACCAGCACGCAACATTTGAATCATCTACATTAAAATAATAAGCTAGTCCAACAGAATCATATTGTACACCATTTCGATATACTCCAGTTGATTTATTTTTATAAACTAAATTGATGTGATAACCCAGCGCTTCCAATTCTTGCAATTTTTCAGCTAATGTGCTCATTTTATCAACTCACAATAATCTAGCGTCTCAAATTCAGTTGACTTTACAAGATCAAACCATTCCTGCAATTTTTCTTTGTTTGACATTGCGTAAGCTTGAGCTTTCAAACATTCCAAGCGAATATGCAAAATCGCATCTATTGTATAACCTTGCTTCTCGCCTGTAGCAGCTTGCATTCCTTCGAATAAATGCATCACTGTAAAATACTTTGCAATTATATTCACTGGACAATTGTAACGGCTGGAATAAGCCCCTTTTCTATGTTGCTTCTCTGCAGCTTGGTTCATAGCGAATAAATCATCACGAGCTAGCTTGAAGCCATTCCAAAAGTCTGGAATTTTCCAGAAAAGATTTTCAATTAAAGCAACTTGTTGCTTTTTTGTAAGTTGTTTAGATTGTGTCATAATTTTCTTTCGGTTAATTAAAAATGTTATTACGCAAATTTTACACTAGAATTTTTCCAATAATGCCCACGTTCTAAGCTGTCCATAAAATCACTACCACGATCATAAAATACTTCGGCATTATTGTGACAACTGTCTTTATGCGTGGAATATAAAACACCGTCCACTACATAACAAAATTCTAGATCATTTCGCCATAATTGATTATGTAATGCCATATCATAGCCTTTTGCGTATTGTGCCATAAACACAGGGTAACGCCGAGTACCACAGTTAGACCGACTGTTAAGTTCAACTAGTAATTTCTTAAATTCTGAAATAACCCAATTCGCGTTATACTTGCAAGTTTTCGCACTTGCATAAATGTAATCAATGTTTGAACATACTTGCGACAATGATAATTTTGTGGTTTTCATAGGTAAAATTCTATAAAGTTAACAAAAGGTAAAACAATGATAAAAACAACTAGCAGCAAAATACTAGCTTGTCGTGTCGTGAAATCAGTTTCCATGCTCAAAAACTCCACACATAATTATAAACAGACTCAAATAGCACGCCAAAATGATCACTTGCAATTTCACTTGCACTATATCGGGATAGTAACTCACTATCTACCAAATTTTGAGCGTATTCGATAGCGTCAGATAAATTTTGATCTAGCATAGTATTCCTTTAAAATTGATTAAATAAATTTACTGCATTCTAGCACATAACATCATAATAAAATAAACGGGATTTTAACGTGATTTTACCAGTTCCCCACATGCTGCATTTATTTTATTACTCTGCCCAAAGTTTCGTAAAACCTTGTTTAGTGCTCGATGTCGCTTCGTTGTTTTGTTGCGATGACGAACTATAGCCGAGTTTTAAGAATCTCGTCAACCCCTAAGTTTAGAATAAACATTCTAATTTTCAGATTGTCACATGATAACGGTTTAACCTAATATTCAACTCTCGCAATTGTGCGAATTTTAAGGAAAGTATTTTATGCAATTACATATATTCAAGATCGTAGTGTCAATTGACTGGCAAGTAAAGAAAACTTTCACGCTGAGAGAGTGCGCAAATAGTACAACAGAACTATTCGAAAAATATTCAAAAATGCATGGCATAGTAATCGAAGGTAAAACCGCTGAAATTTTAGAAATCCACATTAAATTGTAATTGTACAAAAGACAGCTTGCAATATTCCTTGTAAGCTGTCACAATTCTGTCTTAGTTGTTCCCCTCGCTGCCCGATTCATTGACAGCCCCATATAGTTATTACCCAAGCAATTTATTGCCGTGAAGCTACTATATGCCTCGTTTCGCCTTCCTTCGGAATTGCGCTATTAATCCAGCTCTGAGCGTTATGTTTTAATGCGTGTTTTAAGCCTCTTTGAGCCGTTTTCTCTGCCTTGGCTAGTAACACATCAACCAAGCATTTTAAATTGATTCTGGCACGTTCTCGCAAGCTCAAAACGGTATTCCATTATTGTTTTGAGCTGTCCAACGCAATTACAATAGAAGTCAAGCTTGCTTTACATGCTTATTTGCGTATATACGTATATAGCTATATGCTGATGTAAAGTTTCCTTGACATTTACTATAAAAACATGACATTTCAGCAAGAATGGCACGTAAAACGAGGAGTTCATGGGGAGGGGAATGATTACATAACTGCAAAGGTTGGCTCTAAAAATTTTTAGAATTTTATAAAAATATTTTGAAATTTATTCTGTCACATATTTCCGAGCCTTGAGTGGCAACCAACATAAAGAAGCCCTGCTTCCGAGAGGAATGACAGGGCATACACAGCTTATTCTAAGTTACCACATTGTTCAAGTCTACGAGCGATTCTCTCAATCTCATCCCTTCGACCTACTCCAAAAGGGTTGTTAATACTGAAGTAGCTATTATTAACGTCCTTCATAAACTTTAGATCCTTCAAAGCTTCTACTACCAACTCCAAATCATCTTCACTGTCAATCACTAAGGTAACAGGTTTAAACTGATATTTGTCTTGTTTAATTGTAATGCTCACAGTGTCTCCTTTACTTTATCAAATACAGCACATAATTCTGCATGGAGTTCTCCAGCGTAACTCACATACTCCTGATTAATATAGGCAATCCCAATTGCTGTCAGTCTGTCATACTCTTTTTCATCACTGCTTAAGCTCAGTCCTGCCAGCACACTAAAATACTCTTCTGCTGTCTCCAGCGTAATTGTGATAGGGACGTACTTAGGCTTCTCTGCTACTTGTTGAACTACTTTCATTCTACTTCCTCCTTAAATTTAAATACATATTCATTCTCTTTATCAACACAATAGTAAGTTCCATCTACATGATCTTCTAGAACTATGCCACAATGTCCATCAGTTCTATCAGCAACACACCCTTTGCACATTGAATTGCTATAGTTTATTTCTCTGAAGATTTCCATACCTCTGTAATAAAGCTTCTGTTCCTTCTCCATATTCCCTCCGATGCAAATGTGCAACATTTAACGTATTATGATGTATTTATGCGATAAAACGCTATATACTACACATTTGTGTTATTCAAATTATAATTTCCTGCCTAACGACTTATGGAAATGTTGAGCCATTTTCCAAGAAATCGGTAAGTGAGAATCCTCAGACGAAATCCAAATTATCCCGAAAATCTCTCCTTATTCCGAACAAATTTCAAGAACTGCACAGCACTAGCCACTTCCTCTTGTGTGTACATTTCTCCATTGAGTTCAATAGTTGGAGATTGCTTATGAATTTCCACAGGAATTAGTTCATATGATTTTGTAGTCTTGATTGTATATTCTTGATGATAGAATGGTGAACTTGGAGTTACATCATAGTCAGGGTCTTCATCATAGTCAGGGTCTTCATCGCTTCTATATAGAATACCATCTTCATTTGTGTGAAGCCATTTTTCTAACCAAGTGTTTCCGGTAAAATCCTTGAAAGATTTCAATTGTTTGCCATACAGCTCCCACCTATACCCCATAGAAAACAAAGCTTCTTGAATCTCTTTAGACTGTTCTGGAGAGTTGACACGAAATTTCATGTTCTTGAATATTGGATGCACAAGCTCAAAATAATTTGGGCAGTAATTATACTTACTTCCTACTACAAAAAGCTCATCACTCGCAATTCTACTTACCTCATAGACTCTACCTACTTTCATAAAACCACCGTCAGCAGCATTTTCATTTACTGTACGAACAACCTTATCACCTATTTTAAATTTATTCATATACTTCTCCTATCAGAAATAATTGTCATAAAAACTGTGAAACTCATTTGTCTGCCCAACAAGCTTCACACTCATATCATACAGCAGCTCATAGCTTGGCACAGCATTTAATGCCAATACACCCCAATGATTCAACACTGACGTGTTTGCAGCCTTATTATACCCATTCAAGCTAAATTGGTTAATTGTGTCTGCTGTTGTGGTATACGTGAAAGCTGGAATGTAATTCTGCCAAATAACAGCAATGTCATGTGTTGTCTTGCCATTAGCCATTTCATTCATCCAATACTGAAATCCCTCTGCATCTGGCACACGATTGAAAGCTACGTCATACATTGCTGTAAGGAATGCAGCATTCTTAGCTGTTGTGTCATTAATTGTTTGTGTATTCTCGTTCATTATTTCTCTCCTTTAAAATTTATTAGAACAAAGCTTCTTCACATAATGCTGTGTCAAAGATGATTTCCTTTACTACGACATAATCATAACTACTATCGGATGGTCTGTCAATACTTATTCTGATTAATTCTCCAAAATTATCATATATTTTGTATGTTGTTTTGTAGAGTTTCATACTAATCAAAATTCTTATGGTATTGCTCATTCCAACGTTGAATACTATCTTCCTTAGTCCCAAAAGTAACACTACCCCAGTAACTACAATCATTACAATAAGGACGTACACTAATATTACAGAAGCTAACATCACCACCACCACAGTTAGGGCAGCACGACATCTTCACAGTTTTGTTTTTATCAGTTTTATGAAATTTATGCTCCATAAAACGGTCTTCTAATTCAATTGTATTCATTTGTTTCCCCTTAAGTGGTTAGTCGTGTACTGAATTGTAAATCCGCATAATTACTTCTATCAAATTCTTTTATCTTGCTTATGAATTTACTACATGTCTTCAAGGCAGATTCTCCTCCATCACTAAAACTAAACTCAATGAACACTTTCTGTTCTATTGAATTCTCTGAGACAATATCTACTGTGATTGTAGATGTTTCGTCAAATATTTCTTCAATAAGCTTTCTGACAGAACACTTACAATTTCTGCTAACGTACACTATTCCTGAGAGTGTAGTCCATATACTCATTCTGTTTCTCCTTGTTTGTTAGTGAATGGAAGAATCATATCTCATCTAGTTTACCTTGTCAAGATTTAATTCTTCTAACTCAGATTCTATTTGTAAAGCATATTGCTTCCAAGATTCTCCCCCAAGCACGTATAAGACATACCTCCTAAGTTGAAAGTCATTATTTTATCACAAATTTAATTCAATATCAAGAGATAAGCATACCTATAAAATAATCTAACAAAATGCTTGACAAGGAATTTTAAATACGTAATAATGGCTACACATTAACAACGTAAGGAGAACTAAAATGCTAATACACAAGAAACAAACAGTGTTTAAACAAAACGTAGACTCTCGTACAGGACAGCCAACAGATTCATCTTTTAATACGAGGCAACGAGTATTAAGAACTACTTGGTATTTTCTAGGAATTCCTGTATATTCTACGACAGAGATTTTAACTACAACAGAATAAGGAGAACATCATGAAAGCCATAGACTTCCTACTTAGCATAAAAGATGCTCTGCCAATGTCTAACGAAAAACCTTGTACAAAAGCTTCTAACAGTGAATTAAGGCGTTGGATTCAACAGGGAGTAGTATTACTCAATACAGAATGGGTGGAGATTAACGAAGAGATAGACTTCCCAATATTTTCGTTAGTTGTATTTCCAAATAGTAAGAAAAAGCGTTGTACACTAGTTTAATTAAAGGAGAATAACATGAGTATTGTATTATTAGTTTATTTGGTAAGTATTGTAAATTCAATTAAAGCAGCTTCAGCTTTATTTTTCGTTCTTTTAACCATAGTTTATTGTGGGTATTTATTCATTGGAGCATTTTATAACTCCGAACAAGGCAAAGATGAAAATAAGATTAAGTTCCATCCTAAGAAAGCTACATCTGTGCTCTTATTAATTGGATGTATTAGCTTATTTACTCCTACAGAGAAAACAATATACATTATGGCAGCAGCCTCAATAGCACAAGACATTGCTAACAGTCCTAAGACAGCAGCCACATTAGACAAGGTGTACAAGATTGTTGATAAGAAGCTTGATGAGCAATTATCAGAGGGAATTGATAAGGCTACGAAGAAGGTGGAAGAGGCTGCTAAATGAAATCATTCATGTGGTTTATTATTAAACTTTGTGTAGCTATTGTGTTAGCTTCTATTATGCTAGGTTTAGTATTGTGGTCAGAGCACTTCAACGGATTCTTCCGAGGAATGCTAGCTTGGGTAGGAGTTTGTTGGTTTGTTGGTGAATTGAAGGAGAAATGAGATGACACCAGAAGACAAGCTAGACACAGAACTAAAAGCTCTGTACAATGCATACTGGCAAGGACTACAAACTATTAAGAACTCTACATACCCTGAACCAGAAGCTGAGAAGGATGTAGCTATTTGGGATGGTGTTATGGCTAACAGGAAGAAAGTAGCTGATAAGGCTTTTGCGTTAGAGATTGCTGAGAGTAGGTTGTTTTACATTAATAAGGAGAAGAAATTATGAGCACACTAGAAATTAATATTGATGAGTACATTACAGAAGACGAGAAGAAACTCATTGCTAAGGAAGCCTTCAAAGAAGCTTGTTGGCTCAAGTTTAAAGACGAAAACACAGTGGAACGTATTATAACTAACTCAGCTCATGATATTGTTTATAAGATGGTTGATGAACATTTTAATCTAGATTTAGAGTTAATGTTTGAAGACAAGGTTGTAGAAATTATCAACACTATGAATTGGTTCCACTTGTTCAAGAGACCTGATGTATGGAGTCGTGAAAGCAATTCAGCATATCAAATCCTTGAGAAAGCTTTGTTGGACAATAAAGAGCTGATTGAAAGCACAGTGAAGGAACATCTTCCAGAAGCTACAATACAAGCTATTAAGATTGATTTGAAGGACTATATTCAGGATGCTGTTAATCGTCATTATGATGGGTTGGAGGCTTAAATGACGACAGACGAGGCAATAAATAAAGTATTACAAGAACTCAGAGAGATGACTCCAGATGAATTACGAGAAGCTTTATATCTTGCAGAGGATTCTGGCTTTGGAGCTGCCTTAATTGAGGCTGGAGAATTTCTGAATGATTTATTTGAAGAAGAACTGCATATTAAACATTCAAAGTGTGCAGTGTATTCCGATGAAATGAACGGGGATTATGGTTGCCACTACAACTCAGTATTATCTTGCGAAGAATGTAAATATGGGCTTGGCAGGAAAGACCCAGAAGCTAAATGTAATCAAAACTAAATTAGTACGTGAATAACGCTTGACAACTCAAAATAGTTCTGCCACAATTAGCAAATATTAACCACTTAGGAGAACATAATGCCAACAATCGACTTACACAATGAATTTAGAAATCCAACCTATTTATCTCATTTGTTTCTTGAATCTGACAGAGAGGCATTACAAAAAGTGGTAGCTGGAGCTGATTACGACATCAAGAAAGTTGATATTCAGGTTAGTTTAAATGGTGTAGAAATACGTCACGAGTTACTGGAGGGTATTCTAGATAGTTGGTCTACTCGCATGATGGAGCAAAAGATAGATCAACAGAAGAAAGAATTGAAAGACACACAAGAGTGGATTATATCAATGAAAGGTAAAGAAGCCCTAGAATATGAGGTTGACAAGCGTTGTAAAGAAAAGTTACAGAAAATGGTTGACAGCTTAGATGTTTGGGAATAATATACGTTCATTCAAACAATTCTTGGAGAATTTAAATGGCAATCTACCCTTATCTTAGAGTTAGTACAGACATGCAGACAGTGGAAAACCAGCGTAATAAGATTGAATCGTCTGGTTATGCTGTAACAGAGTGGTTTGAGGACAGTGCAATTTCTGGTTCTACTTCAGCCTTTGAGCGCAGCGGGTTCAAAGCTCTACTCGCAAAAGCTGTTAGCGGTGACACAATTATAGCTGTTGAAGTATCTCGTATTGGACGTAGTACATCTGATGTTTTGAATGTTATTGAATATCTTCGTAAGAATAAGATTCGTTTAGTTATCATGAATCTTGATGGTATTGATTTGACATCCAGTACTGGACGTTTAATGCTGACATTGATGGCTAGTTGCGCGCAGTTTGAGAGGGAGTTAATTGTTGAACGTGTGACAGCAGGACTTGCCCGTACTAAAGCACAAGGTACAATTCTTGGAAGACAGATGCAACATAGTCCAGACAAAATCAAAGCAATCCTAGCAGACTTGCAATCAGGCATAAAACGCATGGATGTAGCACATCGTCATCAAATCTCAGAGAAGACTGTAAGCACATACAAGAAGCAATATTCTTGTGCAGAAGCTTTCAAGCAATTAGAAGAGAAGTGGGAACAGCTACAGAAGCAAATTTCTGCTAGAGCAGTGTGAAAGGGAATTTGTGAGTAATATTAAATACTACTGTAATGACGATGGAGACCCTATGATTGGTTCACTTGATAGCATTGCTTATTATGAGAATAAACAAGAAGAACTCTACGTAAAAGATGATAAGAGAGTGCTAATTGTAGGAGGTACTCACTACGGAAAGTCTCGTGCTACGGAAATGATGAAGATAGCTCTGATAGGTCAAGGGTACACCCAGACAAATTATACAATAGAGAAAACTCGTGATGTGTTCTGGATAGATGAGCTTTCAAGTTGTTACGACATGACACCTACAAACTTCTTGACATATTATCAGAATATGTCAAGAATTGAGCCTAGCAGTTTAATTATGAAATTAATTGGGAGGATTTAATATGGACAAACAGACAAAAGCAATACGACAAATTATTATGAATGAATTTGGTATAACAAAAGACACAATCCGAAAAGAAATGGCGAAGATAGTAGAAGAACAAGCAGAAAAGGTTGTGAATATTTTACTATCAGATAATGCAGTAGAAAATTTAGTTTCAAACAAAGTTAGTATGTTCCTTACAAATAATAAGTATAACAAAGAGCTACTTGCTGATAGAATTAATTTAGAAGTAAAGAAACAAGTCACAGATATTGTGATGAAATCTTTAAGTGTTAATATAGGTATAAAGTTTAATAAGGAGGATTTAACATGCACACAGAACGTAAAATTCTAGCAAATTTAGCTTGGAGAGTTTATAAGGCTAGACAAAAGATGCGTAAACTTGGTAAGACATACTGTGGTGACGATGAAGACATTAGATAGATATATCATGAAGCTGTTACAAAGTGGACAGCTTTGCATTATGCCTTCCAAGCAGCTAAACAAATTTATTTTGATAATTTACCAAAGGACTGACATGAAATTATTTTGGAATTTCTTTAAACAAAAATGTATGGCAGGTGACGATAAAGCTCACACACTTGACAATGTGTATTCTGCTAAGATTACAGCAGACAATGTGTTGGAGGATAAGCCGTCTGCGACAGCAGATAAGCTTGTAGCAGCTAAGAATTACCTCGGAGAGAAATACATTCTTCATCCCAAGCATTCTGTAAAACGTAAGAATGCTGTGAAGCATTTCACTTTGGAGAATGTATGAAACAAACACACTTAGATACACTATGGTTTTGTAGCTTCAGATATTGCTTTGGTCGTATGACCTACATCGTCTCAGACTTTGAAGAAGCCTTCCTAGCCAACTTTGACGTTGTGCCTGACAAAACTAAGAAGCTTATGTTACGAGAACTGAAATATGCTTTCAAGAAAGATGACGAGGAACGTGAATCAAATCCTGACGCTGGAGTTTATACATTAGGTCAATGGTGTGATAGAATGTCTTGGAATAATGTTTTAACTAAATTAGAGGAGTGGGAAGGTTGTGTCAATAGCCCTGTATGAGAAGTGTTTACAACAACACGATTACTTTCATGAGTTCTCAGATGAGTATAGAATCACTCGCAAAGGACGTGAAGAACTAGCACAGCTACAGCGTATGCAAAAGCTCTACGATGCAGACTGTACATTATGGAATCATTATGCTCCAGAGGAATTTAAGAAATATTTAAAATAATTCTTGACACTGCCTGAAAACACCTTTACACTTCCTACATTCACAACAGACAAGGAGAAATAGATGGAAATTACTATCAAAATCGAATCACGCTATTCAGGTTCAGTTTTATTTAGTCACACTGCAATCGGGAATACCATTTCGGTAACTCTAGCATTGGCATTATCTAGTGGAGCTAACCTTTACGGAGCTAACCTTTACGGAGCTGACCTTCGTGGAGCTAACCTTTACGGAGCTAACCTTCGTGGAGCTAACCTTTACGGAGCTGACCTTCGTGGAGCTGACCTTCGTGGAGCTAACCTTTACGGAGCTAACCTTCGTGGAGCTAACCTTTACGGAGCTGACCTTCGTGGAGCTAACCTTTACGGAGCTAACCTTTACGGAGCTGACCTTCGTGGAGCTAACCTTTACGGAGCTAACCTTCGTGGAGCTAACCTTTACGGAGCTGACCTTCGTGGAGCTAACCTTTACGGAGCTGACCTTTACGAAGCTAACCTTAGTGGAGCTAACCTTAGTGGAGCTGACCTTCGTGGAACTAAAAGTGCAGAGTTGGCGATAGCGCGAACACGAATTCTGCCAGATACAGGGGACATCATTGGTTGGAAGAAGTGTAAAAATAAGGTAATTGTTAAATTACTCATCAAGTCTGAAACAAAACGATGTCATGCTTTTGGTCGTAAATGCCGAGCAGAACGCGCAACTGTGCTTGAGGTGTTTGGAGCAGACAAGGGTATTAGTAATCATGACGGAAAAACTGAGTATGCAGCAGGTCAAGAAGTTGTATGTGATGTATGGGGTGAGGATTGGACTGTTGAATGTTCTGGTGGAATCCATTTCTTTATCACACGTTTAGAAGCTGAGAATTATTAAGAAGGAGAACCAGCAATGAAAGAACAGATGAGAGAGTATTTTGAAGCGTGGTACAAGAAAGAAAACTGTGGGTTTAACGATTTCAAACGCCATGAGCAAGGTCATTACGATGATTTTGATGTTCAGTACTGTTGGTGTGTATGGCATGCAGCACTATCAGCAGTGCCAGCAAACCATATTGGCGACAGTAACGAAATGGTGCAGCCAGCTTTTACGGTTGGCAACTTAGTTACCGTAAACCAAGACGAATATCCGGCGCTAGGCGACTTGTTCGTGCAATTATGG
>Ga0315284_10008138_pt1 | contig 14959 bp, 10 predicted proteins | sample YL17G09_16_MG_FD_203696 | JGI IMG/M metagenome (GOLD analysis project Ga0315284, IMG submission 203696) | Sediment microbial communities from Yellowstone Lake, YNP, Wyoming, USA - YL17G09_16 | ecosystem: Environmental > Aquatic > Freshwater > Lake > Sediment | place: USA: Wyoming | collected... | reverse complement strand
CTACCGAAAGCACCAGCGTCGAAGCGGTGCGAATCCCCAGCCCGCGCTTGCCATAGAATCCTTCGACAATCGGCGGCGCGTTCGGGTCGGTGAGCGCGAGCACCGAGAGGTCAACGACCGCCAGCGAAAGCTCGGCCTGCACCGGTTTGCCCGCGTAATCGGTCGCTTGAATCGTGTACGTCACCGTGTCGCGCGGCGAATAGTGTTGTGTCTTGGGGTCGCGGTCGGTGGTGATGCTCACCTTGAGCTCTTGCTGCACCGTCGAGACGGCGAACGACGCATAGCCCACCTTGAACGCGGCCACGGGCGTCGTGTTGTCCACGCCCTTGGCGAGCACGACCGAGACGAAAGCGTTCGGCGCCATGTCCGCCGTGATGGGCAGCTTGAGCACTTCGGAATTAGATTTGAGTTGTATGACTTGCTTGGAGAGAATGCGCCCGCGCTCGACGGTGACGAGCGCGACGACGCTGCCCTGGAACGGCGAAGGAATCAGGATGCTGGCGGTTTCGCCCGGCGCATAACTGCGCTTGTCGGCCACCAGCTGAATGCGATCATTGTTCTCTTGTCGCCACGAAACATACTCGCCGCTCGTGACCCACATGTACGCGCCGCTGCGGACCTTGTTGCCTGCGCCGTCTTTGGCGGTCGCCACGATGCGATACGTCCCGCCTCGCTCCGGTGTGAAGGACGCGATGGCCTGACCGCTCGCGTCCGTCGTCACCGTTTGCGTGGTGACGGCGGTGTCGCTGAACGTCGTCGTCCACACCGGGCCGTTATTCGTCTGCTCCTGCACGTTGAACCACTCGCGCCGGTAGAACACGACGGTGAGATTGGCCTGAGCGAAATCTTTGCTGTCCCAGTCCACCGTCTTGACGTTGATGGGCTGCTTTTCGCCGACTTGGCCGACGTATTTCTCCGGCGAAAGCCCGATGTAAAACATGCCTTGATGCACGACCACGTCGGCGCGATTCGCCACGGCGCGGTCGTTGATGTCGGTCACCTCGGCTTCTATCGTGAATCGCTGGCTATAGTCGTTCTTGCCCAGGTCGGCTTTGACCGGCGTGACGAAATGCCCGGTCGAATCGGTCTTGCCGGAGCCGGAGGCGATGACGCCTCCGCCGCGCCGGCCTGTGCCGTAAAAATTGTCTTCGTCCGTCCAGTCATAATAGCCCTGGCCCTGATAGTCAAAATAGTACGGGCTGGCAACCAGGTTCCACTCTACTTTGGCATCGGCCACCGCCCCGCCAAAATAGTAGGTGGATTGCACGTCCACATTGATTTTCTCGCCCTGGGCGTACGCGGGCTTGTCTGTGGCCACATTGACCTGGAACTCGGGCCGGACGTAGGCTGCGACGATAAAGCCGATGCCGTATTGCCGGCCTTGCCGCTTTCCGCCCGGCTGCGGGCTTTTGCCCGGCTCCTCTATCACCGTGTAGAGCCGATAGTAACCCAGCGCCGCCTGATCGTCCAGCTTGAACTGACCGTTAATCGTCGCCATGTCCGGGCTGAGCGTCAGCGTGTCCGAGTAAATTTCTTTTCCCTGCGGGTCGTCCACGCCCACCCAGATTTTATCTTGACCTTTGAAGAGCTTGTAGCGCGCGTCGTCGTCCAGTCGCAAGATGGTTTTGAAGAAAATTGTTTGCCCGGGCCGGTAGATCGGACGGTCGGTCGTAAAGTAAACGTTGTACGGCTCCGAGTAGAATCGCCCTTCGACGCCAAAATCCCACGGGCCGATGCCATCCGACCAGCCGTTGAGCGTGAGGCCGAACACATCACTGCCGACGTCGCCGACGACGGCGTAGGCCGTGGACCACTCATCCATTGTGTTGTCCCATTTGGCGGTGAACACGCCATCTTTATCCGTCTTGCCGGAGGCGAACGGCTGAAAGTTGTCGTCGTAAAGCTTGACGGCGGCATTCGGCGCCGGCAGACCAGATTTCAAATCCGTCACCCACACCAGCGCCTCGCGCTCGGCCATCTTGAACACGACGTTGGCTGTGCCCACGACCAGGATGTGCCGCGCAGCTCCACCCTGTTCACCCTTGCCCATTTGCGGCGAAGTGATTTCCAGGTAATACAGCCCGGGCTTGAGCGCTCCGCCTTCTTCGCCGGCGAGATATGTTTTGAGGAAGGCGGTCTCGTTGAGCGCCACATCTTGCGCGGCGGGGGCCGACCACTGCCGCGCGATTGCGCCCGGCGCGGGCCGATATTTCTCCCACACCTCCCAGCCAGCCTGCCCGGTCACGCGCGCAAATTCGTCCAGCCCCATTCGCGCCAGCGTGAAATCCATCGTCGCAATGTTGCGATAGACGGCATATAGCTTGGTATCGGCGTAGGCGCTATACGTGCCGATCTGCCCCGTCGTATTCAGGTACGCCGTCGGCTCGAGCGCGCGCGTGGTGAACTTGACTGTCGCGCTGCGCTCAAGCTTATTGCCGTAAGGATCGGCGATGCCAGAGGCAATCTTGGCCGTGTATTCGGTCGAAGGCTGGCGGTCGAACGAAATCACAAAGCGCCGGTTGGAGCGGCTATAGTATGTGTACACGTCCGTCGCTTTCGGCTCCGGGCTGATGCGGACGTTCCGCATCACCGTCGTCGGGTCAATCGGCGCGGAGAATAGAATCTCGAACGAGCCAAAGGGGGACGCTTCTTTGTCGCCATCGGCGGGAGTGGTCGAGACAATGCGAGGGTAGGGGACGGTTTGGAACGTCCAGGCGTATTCCTTGCGTGTGCCCGCAGGCCCGACGGCGGACTTGGCCCCGGCGGCGACCGAAGCGTAATACCACTGGCCCAATTCCAGCTTGCGCGAGGGCGCAAAGCCCATCGTGTTGCTGGACCATTGGAACGTCCCGCTCACTTTGGAGCCGGAAGCATTTTGCCCGACGTACAGCGCGAACGCCGCCTCCGCCGAGGCATGGTCCATCGGCTGGTTGAACGTCACACTGATGGGGTCGGTGAGCCCGACCATCGCTTGCCGGTCGGTAGGAAGCGTCTTGACGACGAGCGGCGGTTGGACGCCAAAGCTCCACGTGAAATCTTTTTGCAGCACCGCGCCGCTCACGTCCTGCAAGCCCGCCGCGACCTTGGCGGTATAAGTCGCGCCCGGCACGAGCGCATCGGGCCGAAAGACATAGATGGAGGTGTTGAGCCATTCGCCGCGCCCGGTCGCGGGTGGGTCGAGCGCGAGCGGCTTGGGCAGCTTGTCCTGCTCAGAGACGGCCACCAGCGGCACAACGGGCCGGTTGAACATGACGGTGATGGCGCTATCCGGCGCAACATCCTGCGTGTCCTTTTGCGGCAACACCTGGCTGACTTCCAAAAAGCCGATGGCTTTGAAGCGAAAGCCGATGGGCAGCTTGAGCGCGAGGCCGTTTTGCGCTTGGGCGCTTTCGCCGACGCTCACCTCGTAGGTCGCGTCGCGCGCAAAGCCTTCGCCCGATGGCAAGAAGCGCACGGTCTTGTCGTTGTCCCATCGCAGCTCGCCTTGCACCGAAGGCGATACCTTGAACGCGCTCTCGACCGAGGCGCGGTCCATCGGTTGATTAAACGTCAGCACGACCGGCGAAGTCACCGGCTGCTCTTCGCCGCGGTCCGGCGCGCGACTCACCAGCACGGGCGGCAGCGGCGGCAGCTTGGGCGTCGGCGTCGGCAGGATGCGCGTGGGTGCAGGCGTGGGGGTGCCAATGTTGCACGCCATCGCGGCGAGGCTGACGATGGTCACGGCCGCCAAAATGGCGCGGGTGATGTGTCGAGAAAACATGAGAACCTCCATCAGGACGCAGGCAATGGGATATGTTTCCTTGTCGTTCTTTTTGTGAGACATGGTTATTTTACATCAAAGACGCAAAACGTGAAACACGCACCGCCAGGGTGTGCACGCAAAGCTTGTCAGCAGTTGCACCGCGGCAGAACAAGTTTATCTGACAACGTTTGCGTGCATACGCCAGGAGTGTGACTACCCGGCTAGATGGGTTTGTTGTATAATACTTGTGGATTTCCCTATCAACGGATCATCTCGCACGGGCAAGGCTCAACCTTGTCCTTCACTCGGAATAGAGGAGTTGGACACCGTGGCAGCCAAGACAACGCGCAAGACTTCTGAGGATCAGCACCGCGCGGCGGAGCTAGAGGCGCGTGGGCTGGAGCATTTTCAGTCGTGGAACTTGCCAGAGGCCGTTGCCGATTTAGAGGCTGCGGCGCGATTGATGCCGAATAATCCTGACTTTAGGTTGAATCACGCCAAGGCTTTGGCTCGCAGCGGCGACTATGACCGGGCGCTCAAGGCGCTGGCCGAGTTTATTCGTGTGGAAAAAGACCCCGAGTTGGTGGAGCGCTACGAGCGGCTGTTCGCCAACGCGATGGACGACGTCGAATCGTTGCTGACCAAGCGGATGACGTCGGCGGGGTTGCCGATGGAAGAGATCGGCGCGGCGATCCAGTTGTGGCTCGAGTATCGCATCACCATCGGGCGGCAGCCGCTGGTTATTCGCAAGCCGGAAACGTGGGCGGCGGCGCTCGACTTTACCGTGCGCCGCGTGAACCTGCGGCCCATCTCGACGCACAAAGTGGCCGAGTTTTACAAGATTAGCGAGCAGACGCTTCGCGAGCGACACCAGTCTATTATCGAGACGCTCGACATCATGCCGTGCGACTATCGTTATTTTACGGGCAAGGACAATCCGCTCGACAAGCTGGTGGAAGCCGCCGAGCTTTTGCGACAACTAGAGGAAAAATTCCAGCAGCCGTAATCCGTCGTTAATTTGACGAACCGCATCAAGGCCAAGGAGAGAATTTCATGCGGAGCAAGATCACGATTGTAGGAGCGGGGAACGTGGGCGCGTCGTGCGCGGCGTGGCTGGCCGAGCGCGACCTGGGCGACATTGTGTTAGTGGACATTCCGCAGGCGGAGGGGATGCCCAAAGGCAAGGCGCTGGATATTACGCAGGCTGGGCCGGTGTTGGGTTTTGATACGCGCGTCGTCGGCGCGACGGGCTACGACGAGACGGCCGGCTCCGATGTGGTCGTCATCACGGCGGGCGTCCCGCGCAAGCCCGGCATGACGCGCGAAGACTTGGTCGGCGTCAACCAGAACATTATTACCAACACGATCAACAACGTCGCGAGTACGTCGCCGAATGCGATTCTCATCGTCGTCACCAATCCGCTGGATACGATGGTCTATCTGGCCTACAAAAAAGCCGGACTGCCGCGCCATCGCGTCATGGGCCAGGCGGGCATCCTGGATGGCGCGCGGATGGCGACGTTCATCGCGATGGAGCTGAACGTCAGCGTTCAGAATGTCCAGGCTTCGGTGATGGGCGGGCACGGCGACGAGATGGTGCCGCTGGTGCGTTACTCGACCGTGGCGGGCATTCCCATCGCGCAATTGATGAGCGCCGAGCGCGTGGCGGCCATCGTGGAGAGGACACGCAAAGGCGGCGGCGAGATTGTCAGTTTGCTCAAGACCGGCTCGGCTTATTATGCGCCGGGCGCAGCGGCCGGGCAGATGGTCGAAGCGATTCTGAAAGACAAAAAGCTGATTGTGCCGGCGTCGGTCTACCTGGACGGTGAATACGGATTGAAGGACATTTGTTTCGGTGTGCCGGTCAAGCTGGGCCGCGAGGGTGTCGAGCAGATCATTGAGGTCGAATTGAACGACGAGGAACGGGACATGTTGACCAAGTCGGTCGAATTGATTCGCGGGACGATGGGGGCGCTCAGGCTGTAGGTCTCGCTTCAAGCGTGACTTCACAGGTAAGATGACTATGCAAGTGTCAGATATCGTTTTCCCGCCAGGATGGCGCGTCACCACTATCGAAGCCAATCCTTCCAGCCCGCTGCCCGATTTGCGCGCCGCGGTCAAGGCAGTGCTGGCTTCGCCGCTCAGCGCGCTGCCGCTGCACCAGATAGCCCGGCGCAGCATGAGCGTCTGTGTCGTCTTTACCGATACGACGCGCGCCTGCCCGGATCAAGCCCTCGTCCCGTCTATCTTGCACGAGCTAATGGTCGCCGGCGTGCCGGATGATCGCCTCATTCTTTTGTGCGCCACGGGGATGCATCGCCCCAGCACGTTTGAGGAAAAGCTTGCCAAGCTGGGCGCGGAGGTGGCGCTGCGCTATCAGGTGGTGGATCACCAGGCGCAGAATCCGGCGTTGCTGGCCAACCTGGGCAGCCTGGGGCGACCGCACATTGACTTGCCCGCCGATGTGCCGGTGTTCATCAACCGGCTGGCAGCCGAGGCTGACCTGTTGATTGCCACGGGAGTCGTCGAGCCGCACCAGTACGCGGGCTATTCCGGCGGCGGCAAGACAGTGACGGTGGGCTGTGGCGGCGAGGCGACCATCAGCGCGACGCATGGCCCGGCTTTTCTGGACGATCCTCGCGTGCGATTGGGGCGCGTGATGGGCAACCCGTTCCAGACGGCGATGCGCCAGGCCGCCAAGCGGGCCGGCCTTGATTTCGTCGTCAACGTCGTGCTGGACGCCGATAGACAGGCTGTGGCCGTGCAGGCCGGTCACCCGATCGCCGTGCACGAGCAATTAGTCGAGACTGCCCGCCAGCTCTACGAAGTCCCCGTGCCGCAGCAATACGACGTCGTCGTGGCCAACATTGATAGCCCCAAAGATGAGAATCTCTACCAGGCCACGCGCGCGCCGACGTACGTTGGGCTGGCTTCGACGCCGGTGGCGCGCGAAGGCGGCGTCATCATTGTCCCGGCGCGCTGCCCGGAAGGCCCAGGCCGGGGATTGGGCGAGCAGCGCTTTTTCGAGCGGCTAGCGCAAGCCAGCGATCTGCGCGCATTGTTGGAAGAGCTGCGTCAACACGGCATCCAGGCCGGCGAGCAGCGCGCGTATATGCTCGCCCAGGTGCTCCTCAAGCACACGGTCATCATCGTGGGTGCTGAATGTTCCGATGTTGTGCGTGATTGCAAGATGGTCCCCGCTGCCACGATGGATGAGGCCGTCTCTCTTGCGCGCGACATTGTCGGCGATCAAGCCTCTGTTCTCGTTCTCCCTCACGCTCTCCAAACGTTGCCGGTGGTTCAGTGATCGGTGATTCGTGATCAGTGGTCAGTTGCAGAACAGGCCCATTCAACGTCCGTACGCTTCCTGCAAGTGCGGACGTATTTTTCTGTGTGCTGCGTAGGCGATAGGTGAAATGGTCAAACTGACATACCGAAACAAGCAATGGGAACTGCCCGCCGGCATGACGGTGCGGGATGCCGTCTTAAAGTGCGGCTTGAACCCGGAACAAGTGTTGGCCGTGCGCGGCGGCAAGCTCATCAATGAAGCGACCATTACCAAGGAAGGCGACGAGATCAAACTGGTGGCCGTGATTTCGGGCGGGGCGGAAGAGAAATGAGAAACGAGAATTTCTTGGCGTCTTGGTGGTTTTGGGTAGGTGGTGTGGAATGAAGTGTCGCAAGTGTGGCCGCGAGGCGGTCATCAACATGCGCCAGCACAAGCTGGCTTTGTGCGACGAGCATTTCCTCGAATGGGTGCCGGAGCAGACGCAGCGGTTCATTGAGAAATACAAGATGTTCACGCGGCAGGAGCGCATCCTGGTGGCGGTTTCTGGCGGCAAGGATTCGCTCAGCCTGTGGGACGTGCTGCTGCGCCTGGGCTATCGCGCCGACGGACTGTACATCGGGCTGGGGATTGACGGCGGCGTGGATTACTCGAACCAGTCGCACGACATGTGTGTCCGCTTTCTGGAAAATCTCAAATCTCTAGTCTCAAATTTCAATCCGACGAATGACGAAAGACGAACAACCGACGACCAACCTCTGACCTCCGACTTCCGACTTACCTCTGAATCCAATTGGCAACCGGCACTGCACGTAGTGGACATTGCACAAGTCTATGGCGAGACGATCCCGGATGTAGCCGCTCGGACGATGCGCGGGCGCACCAAGCCGTGCAGCGTGTGCGGTTTGGTCAAGCGGCACGTGATGAACCGCGTGGCGCGCGACGGCGGCTATGACGTGCTGGCGACCGGTCACAACCTGGACGATGAGGCGGCCGTGCTGTTGGGCAACGCGCTCACCTGGAACGCCGATTATCTCGTGCGGCAAGCGCCGGTCTTGCCTGCCGATAAACCCGGACTGGCGCGCAAGGTCAAGCCGTTCTGCCGCTTGTACGAGCGCGAGTCGGCGGCGTATGCGCTGGTGCGCGGCGTCGAGTACATTTACGACGAGTGTCCATTCGCAGAAGGCTCGACCAGCATCGCACACAAAGAAATCCTCAACCTGATGGAAAAGGATAGCCCCGGCGTCAAGTTGCAGTTTTACTTGAGCTTTCTCCGCGCGCGAGAGCAAGGGCTATTTGCGGAGCGGTCTGGGCAGGTCGAGCTAAACGCCTGTGAAAAATGCGGTCAGCCGACCAGCGCGCCGGGCCTGTGCGCATTCTGCCGATTGTGGGAACGACGAATGACCGCTTCGCGTGATGAATGACGAATGGGTCTTTCGTCCTTCGTCTTTGGTCAGATGGAAAATATGCGCTACAAGTATTTCGATCTGGTCATGGCTCTGTTCGTAACGGTGCTGCTGGTGAGCAACGTCGCCTCGTCGGCCAAGATTGTGGACTGGGGCGTATCGCTGTTTGGATTGCCGCTCGCATTTGACGCAGGCACAGTGCTTTTCCCGTTGAGCTATATCTTTGGCGATGTGCTGACCGAGGTGTACGGCTATCGTCGCAGCCGCCGCGTGATCTGGACGGGCTTTGGCTGCGCCGCGCTGATGAGCGCGATCCTTTATCTGGTAGGCCGCTTGCCGGGCGAAGCGATGTGGTCGGTCAATGTGGGGCAAGAAAGATACGATGCGATTCTCGGCGGCGTGAGCACGGGCGCGATTGTCCTGGCCAGCCTGGTGGCTTATTGGGGCGGCGAGTTTTCCAACTCGTATATCCTGGCGAAAATGAAAATCCTGACCAAAGGTCGCTGGCTTTGGACGCGCACGATTGGCAGCACGCTCGTCGGTGAGGGAGTAGATACCATCGCATTCATCTCGCTGGCTACGCTGTTCAAGGTTCCTGGCTTTGACCCGAGCATCTGGCTTGCGCTGGTCGTGACGAATTACATGTGGAAGTGCGGCATCGAGGCGCTGATGACGCCGGTGACGTATCGCATCGTCAACTTGCTCAAGCAGACCGAGCGCGAAGATTACTTTGACTACGGGACGGACTTTAATCCGTTTAGGCTAGATGTCGAGTGACAAACGACCAAGGGCGGAGGCCCACGACCATGCTCGACAAAATCGCCGCGCTGTCTGACATTCATGGAAATATATGGGCGTTGGACGCCATCCTGCGAGACATTGAAAAACGCAACATCAGGAGCATGGTCAACCTGGGCGATAGCCTCTATGGGCCACTGGCTCCTCTGGCGACGGCTCGACGCCTGATCGAACTGGGCATTCCCAGCGTTCTGGGGAATGAAGACAAGATTATCTCCTCGCCTCCGCGAGGAACCATTGCTTCGCCCACGTTAGAGTATGTCATCAGAAATCTACCGACACACGTCCTCGATTGGCTCAGAGGTCTCCCGGCTACTTGCATCGTCGAGGGCGAGTTGTTTCTGTGCCATGGCACGCCACAGTCGGACAGGACATACCTGCTTGAAGAGGTATCGCCCCATGGGGTCTCGCTGAAAGCCTCAGAACGTATCCTTGAAGAGTTGGCCGACATAGAACAACCTGTTGTGCTGTGTGGTCATAGCCATGTTGAGAGGATAGTTTATTTGCCCAATGGGCAACTGGTCATTAACGCGGGCAGTGTAGGCTTGCCAGCTTACGAGGATGATTTGCCTTTCCCGCACAAAATGGAAACCGGCAATCCCTGTGCCAAGTACGTGATCCTCTCCAGAGATCCTAACGACTGGACGATAGAATGCGTCGCCGTTCCGTATGATTGGAAAAACGCCGTCGCCGCAGCGCAAGAGAATGGACGGCCTGATTGGGCCAAATGGCTCGCCAGTGGCAGAGCCTGATGGGAAAACTGGTGACCCATGACGAAAGACGAAGGGCGAATAGCGAATCGGTCCTTGGAGAAGGTGAACAAGTGAACTTTGAACAAACCACACAGATTTTTCGTTCGGGCTTTGTCGCGATTGTCGGCAAGCCGAACGTGGGCAAGTCCACGCTGCTCAACGCTTACCTGGGCCAAAAGGTCGCCATCGTCAGCGACAAGCCCCAGACGACGCGCGTGCGGCAACTGGGCATCCTCACTCGCCCCGACGCGCAGGTGATCTTTGTGGACACGCCCGGCATCCACCAGCCGCTCCACCGGCTGGGCCAGGCGATGGTCGAATCGGCCACGCACGCGCTGGGCGATGCGGACGTGATGGTGTTTGTGTGCGATGTGTCCGAGCTACCCACCGACGAGGATCGCCAGATCGCCGCGCTGATTCACGAGCAGGCCGGTGAGCGACCCGTGCTTCTGGCGCTCAACAAGATGGATCGCCTGCCTGCGGAAAAGGTCAAGCAGCACACCGAGGCGTACTGGTCGCTGCTTTCCAGCGAGCCAAAGTTGAACTGGGATTGGATGATGCTTTCGGCCACTAGCGGCGATAACCTCGACAAGCTATTGGACATGATCGTTGCGCGGTTGCCGGAAGGCCCGCTGTATTACCCGGAGGATCAGGTCACTGACCGCACCGAGCGCGAGGTGGCTGCTGACCTCATCCGCGAGCAGGTGTTGCGCTTGACTCGCCAAGAAGTGCCGCACGCCGTGGCCGTCGTCGTGGAGCAATGGAACGAGCGGCGCAGCGGCGCGGTTCACGTCGGCGCGATGATTTACGTGGAAAAGGAATCGCAAAAGGGCATCATTATCGGCAAAGGCGGCGCGATGCTCAAAAAGATTGGCGCGGCGGCCCGCCAAGAAATTGCGCACCTGACCGGCGCTCGAGTGTTCCTCGAATTGTGGGTCAAGGTGCGCAAAGAGTGGCGCGCCAAAGAGTCCGACTTGCGCGAGTTGGGGTATGTAGAGCGCGGAGAATAGGGTGTGGAGTGTAGAGTGTAAAGCGTGGAGCGATGGCCTAATCACTCCACACTCCACTCTCTACTGGCTCAAGCCAGGCTGGCGCCGTCTGTTGCCCGGCAGACATAGACGGTGGGCGTCTTGCCTGTGCGCGCCGGGTATTGCGCCTGAACTGCCTCGATCAGCGCAGGCACGGCGTCCTCTTGCGCCAGCGCAACGGTGCAGCCACCAAAACCGCCGCCTGTCATGCGCGCGCCCAGGCAGCCGGGCGTCTTTTGTTGAATCTCGACCAGCGCGTCAATCTCGGGTGTGGTGATCTCGAACCAGTCGCGCATACTGGCGTGCGATTCGTTCATCAGCCTGCCGAACGCGGCCAGGTCGTCACACTTTAATGCTTCGACGCTGTCCAATGTCCGCTGATCTTCGGTCACTATGTGCTTGCAGCGCCGGGCGACGACAGCAGGCAGCCGGGCTTGATGCGCTTCAAACATCTCGACGCTCACATCCCGCAAAGCTTTTACGCCCAAGAGTCGCGCGCCTTCCTCGCATTGCGCGCGGCGCTCGTTGTAGGCGCTGTCCACCAGTCCGCGCCGCACGGCGCTATCCGTGACGATGATGCGCGCGCCGGTCGGCAGCGGCACCGCCTCGTAGGTCAGGCTGCGACAGTCAATCAACAGCACGTGGTCGGCCTGGCCCAGCGACGAGATGAACTGATCCATGATGCCACACCGCATTCCGACGAATTCGTTTTCCGCGCGTTGACCCAAGAGCGCGGCGCGCACCGGGCCGAGGTCGAGCGCGCACAGCAGGCGAAATGCCGTGATGGCCGCCAGCTCGAGCGCCGCCGAGGATGACAGACCCGCAGCGCGCGGCACATTCCCCGTGATGGCGGCGTCTATGCCGCGCAAAATGTAGCCCTCGCGCTGCAGCACGTCAGCCACGCCGCGCACATAATCGGCCCAGGTGGGCTGGTCGCCGACGCGGCGCACGTTGTCCAGGCTGAACGAGTCCTGCTTGTCCAGGTCAACCGAGTAGAGGCGCACGGTGCGGTCAGGCCGGGCGCGCGCGGCGATGCGCATGTCGTAATCAATCGCCATCGGCAGCACAAAGCCGTCGTTATAGTCGGTGTGCTCGCCGATCAGGTTCACGCGGCCCGGCGCGCGAGCGATCAGGTCGGGCTTGCCATCAAAGGCGCGGACAAAGTGTCGAGTGAGGACGTCGTTGCGGTTCATCGGTTCAACACCTCGCTCATTCGCCTCAGGCGTTCGGCGGCAGATTCTGCGGTCAAGTCGCGCTGTGGATTGCTCAACATCTCGTAGCCGACCATGAACTTGCGGACGGTGGCGCTGCGCAAGAGCGGCGGATAATAGTGCGCGTGCAGATGTGTCTCAGGGTGATCTTGGCCGTCGGTGGGCGATTGGTGCCAGCCCATCGAATAGGGGAACGATACCTCGAACAGATTGTCGTAGCGCGTGGTCAGCCGCTTGATGACGTCGGCCAGCGCGTCGCGCTCGGAATCATTCAAATCCGGCAACGAGCCGACGTGTCGCCGCGCCAGCACCATCGTCTCGAACGGCCACACTGCCCAAAATGGGACGAGCGCGACCCAGTGCTCGTTCTGCAAGATGATGCGCTCGCCCACCGATAGCTCCAACGCCAGGTAATCGCACAACAGGCATGTCCCGTGCTCGTCCAGGTAAGCGCCAAGCGAACGCAGCTCTTTGGCCGGCTCGGTCGGCGTGTGCTCGTTAGCCCACACCTGGCAATGCGGATGCGGATTGCTCGCGCCCATCATTGCGCCCTTGTTTTCAAACACCTGCACGTGATGGATGAAATCCAGCGCGCCCAATTCAAGCGTTTGCTCAACCCACACATCCACCACGCGGCGAATGTCGAGCAGCGGCATGTCGGGCAACGTCCAATCGTGACGGGGCGAAAAGCAGATCACGCGGCAGATGCCGCGCTCGCTGGTGGCGCGGATCAGGCCATGCCGGTCGAGTTTCTCTGACGATGTATTGGGCAAGAGTGCGGCAAAATCGTTTTCAAAGACAAACGTGCCATCGTAAGGCGGGTTGCGTCGGCCGCCCGCGCGCTCGTTGCCGGGGCACAAGTAGCATTTGGAGTCATACGGGGGTCGGGTCTCCGGCGGGAGTTTTTCCACTTGACCCAACCAGGGCCGGTCAGTGCGATGCGGCGACACCAAGATCCATTCGCCGGTGAGCGGATTGTAGCGTCGGTGTGGATGAGAAAAGAGGTTCATAATTTCCTCGGAACCGCAAGGTGTTCTTTGCGTCTCGGTCTAGCTTAGATTATACACCAACAAAGTATCCAGCGGCGCAGGCACGTTGGGCAAAACAGCCGGGCCTGTGATCGCCTGACCGGTGTGCGCCTCTCGCCACTTGCCGCGCGGCAAGTAGACATTGCGCGCGCGCTGGCCTGGCTGGACGACCGGCGCAACGAGCATGTCATCGCCCAGCAAAAACTCGTCATCGCAAAGTTGGGCGCGTTCATCATCGAGCGCGAGCCACCACACGGGCCGGATGATAGGCTCGCCGCTCTGCGCGGCCTCGTGCATTGCTGTTTCGATGCGATCCAGATACCGCTCGCGCAAGTCAAGCGCGGCCCGGCACAGGCGGTTACACTCGTCGCCGTAATCCCACGGAGCCAAAGAAAATTGGATCGCGGGCAAAAGCGCATTCACCTGCGTCCAGCGGATCATCAATTCGGCGTCGGCCCGCTCGCCGCGATAGGCGTTGCCGCCGACCATGTCAGGCAGCACGAACGGATAACCGGCCAGGCTCATCGCCAGAGCGCCGGTGATGACACTTTTCAACCCGTTGTCGGTTCCCCATGCGCACGATTTGTCCCACTGGCGGAAAAGCAACGGTGCGCGCTGGTTGCTCCAGCCGCAGCGCACTTCGGAGAACGGAAAGTTGGCCGCGACAAAATCTACATAGCGGCGCGTATAATCGTTCGGGTTGGGGCAGCCCTCGTGGTTGCCTAAAAAGATCGCCTCGCCCGCGTCGAATTTGAAGCCGTCGAGGCCGGTAGTGGCTTGCAGCGCGCGCAGGTTGTCGCCGAACCACTGAAGCGCTTCCGCGTTGGCGACGTCGAGCAGGTAACCATCGCCTTGCCACCAATGCACGGGGAACAGTGATCCATCAGCTTGTCCGAGCAGATAGCCGCGCGACCGGGCTGCGTCAAAGCAATCGGCGTCCGGGTTGATGAACGGCATCACCCAGCACGTCACGGAAAAGCCGCGTGCGTGCAACGCGTCCACCATGGCGCGCGGATCGGGAAAGCGCGCCGGATCAAAGGCAAGATCGCCATAGTGTGTCTGCCAGCGGTCGTCAATCTCTATCACGCCATGCGGGTAAGTGTGCGCGATGATCTCGTGGGCAAACTGAATCACGCGTGTTTGGTTGATATTGGTCTTGAACCGCGCCCACGTCGTCCAGATAGGCAAGCGCCACAGAGTTTCTGGTGGGATGTTCGTAGGGTGGCCGATGAGCGGCAGGCAGGCTCGCCAGGCTTGCGGTGCATTGTCAGCAGTCAAAAGACGATAGCACAATTCACGTCCGCCCAGGTGCAACGAACCATTGCCTGTGCCGTCATCAGGAGCGGGGCGGCGGTCGAACGGCGGTGGCGCATCCAGATTCCAGGCATAAGCGGGTTGCTTCGTGTTGGAACCGTTGAACCCCACGCGCAGCGCTTGATTGTCATCGGCCAGAATCGCCACGCCAGATGACGTGATCCACAGCGGCGCGAGGATACACGATAGCCCCGTTGGGCCGTTGTCGCTGGTGACGAGTGGCGCGGCGTCCAGCATTGCACACTCCAGCGGCCAGAGTTGATGGATCAATTCCTGTCCGCCGAACCAATGTCCCGACGCGCGCAAGTCGAACACATCTTCGGCGTCTGCATGGGCAGGGTGCTCGACGCGCCAGCCATTTGGCTCACGCGTGATGCGCGGTGCGCCCGCGCGT
>Ga0315284_10008137_pt1 | contig 14959 bp, 8 predicted proteins | sample YL17G09_16_MG_FD_203696 | JGI IMG/M metagenome (GOLD analysis project Ga0315284, IMG submission 203696) | Sediment microbial communities from Yellowstone Lake, YNP, Wyoming, USA - YL17G09_16 | ecosystem: Environmental > Aquatic > Freshwater > Lake > Sediment | place: USA: Wyoming | collected... | reverse complement strand
CACCTTCACGGGGCCCTACTGACCGCATCACCCCCGGAGAACTTCGCGGGCTTGGGGTGGAATTGGTGGAGGTATAGCTCGGACTGTCCCGTAAAGCACATTGGTGTAACGCAGCGGTGTGAGACACGACGTCCTGCAACGGTGTGGCTGACGGTGCTCGTGTGACTCCTGTGATTATCGCAACGGTGTGAGACACCGCTGGCGATAGTCAGCGGTGGCGGCATTGTGGAGCACCGCCCACCATCACCGGTAACTCCAGCCCTGCAGAAAAGCCAGGCTGCGCATGTCGAAGGCGTCGGTGTTCCCCCGGCCATGTTGTCAGAGCTCGACAGTTCGTCACCCCGACGCATCTCCCCAGTCTTCGCTGGATGCTTCACAGTGAGGCTTGTGGCGAGACGACGCGATCCCCGAACTCCGGCGGCACGAAGGCAGTTACGGGACGTCCAGGATCTTTGGGGGCAAGGTCTCCTACGTCTTCCGAAGTCTGGCAGCCAGCAGGGTCCCGCCCAGAAGGAACCCCGAGGTCCCCAGTACAACACGAGCTGTGATTGAGGCGGACTCCCCGAGGATTCCCGGTAGGGCAATCAGGAGCAGGGATACAGCCGTGCCGATCGCCCCACCCACCTGGCGCACCTTGTTCGGCGAGACTCGAAGCCGGATACGGATACTGGCTCCTTGAACTCCAGCTGATGGTCTTACCGTCAGTAGCGTTTCGCGAACATCATCTCGATCAGCGGCATGCAGCAGAATCGGCACCGTGTCGTATCGCGACGAGATGAGGAATTCGCTCTGGCCGACGACAGAGACGATTTCTCCATCCACAACGACCTCGTACCTTCGCACCTCGGTGGTTTCTTGCGGCTGGAGATGAGTCACGCGGAGCTCGTAAGTCCGTCCGGCGATCAGAGTTGCGGCACCTTGCTCGAACTGGATTTCGCTTTCGGCGCCCATCTCGCGGATTCCCGAGTAGCGGATGAAGACGTGGTTCCGGAACGAGAGAGTTCGCGAGAGATACTCCACAGCGTTCTCCCATGGGAGGGGGTTCTTCTCATCCCCGGAGTCCAGGCCGGGTGCCAGAGGTCCCAGCACTGCGGACTTCTTGACGTCCGGTGTCTCGCGAAGCTGTTCCTTGAGATGTTCGCTGAAGACAAGGATGGCCTCGCCGATTCGATCCCTATCGAGCGCAAGCGAAGCGTACTTGCCGATTTCAAAGTCCACGATGTGAGGCGAGCCCTCGGCTCGGGTCTGGACGACAGTGCCGAATCGCACGGGGATGAACGCGCTCGGGTGATAACCGGCTTCCTGTTGGATAGAAAAGCAGACGAGCAAGGGCTGTCCAGCGAGTTGGTTGTTTCTCCAACGGTCCCTAAGGCCGGTTCCCAAGTAGTCGCGGCGAGTGTCGCTCTGGTAGCGAAAGCGGTAGCGTGTGCCGGACGCCGCCGCTAGAACGTCGATGGCATCCTGTTCGTACAGAGGACGCATGTTCGAGGTGAACAGATAGAGGTGGTCGCGGGGCGAAGCCTCCCCTACCATAGGTCTCCGTCCTCTCACGAGGGGACTGGACGCATAGCGGCGTCCCTCTGAGCGAATCGCTCCCCCAGTATGTGGTATCGGCGAGCAGTCTCAGGGAACGACAGAACATACTCGCGAGAGCGCGTCTCTACTCGGCCGGGAGAGAATCGCGCAAACTGATCCCTTGTCAGGTCAATCTCGGTGCCGTCGGGAAGCCGGTTCCAATAGTGGGAGACCCCATCCACCTCAGCTCGAACCAGCTTGCCTCCTAGATGGTCCTGAACGACGAGTGCCGTGACGGCGCACTGCCCAAGAGAGGGTTGTTCTGGGCTCCAGTGCTCGTCGGCCGAAGTCTCCGCGGACCACGCCTCCCGGAGGGCCCAGGCGAGGTGCCAAACCTTGGACTCATGCGGTTCAGTTGCAGCGGACGGCCCCATAGAGAACGGTCCTCCTCGCGACGTGTCCTCCTGGGTGATGATAAGACCTCCCTCCGACAGTAGCCAAAAGGGAACCCGTCCACGAGCGCATTCGCACTCTCGGAAGGGGGCCGGTCCGAGGCATTACCTACATCCGAAGCCTGCTTGGACGAGGAGGGCGCCTTGGCCCCCACCGTAGGGTGATGCGGTGGCCCGCGGGAGGCCCTCCTGGACTCATGCACGCCGCCCGCGTGAGTCGCGCAGCCTAGGCTTCGAAAGCGCCATGTCATCTCGGCGGACATCGCGGAAAGAAGGGTCCCGCTCCGATCGGGGAAGCGCCCACCGTGTTCGGAAGAAGTCGGCCATCTCATCGAGATTGAGGCGGTACCAGCTCGGCCGTTCCACTTCTCCACACAGATACTCCTTCCATTTCCGGGCGAGGGGCGCCAGGAAGACCTCGCGCCGGATGCCGTGATGGATGAGCTCGGGATCCAAATCGAGCCTCTTCAAGGCGACCCGCAACGTCCTGATCCGCCAGTTGGGACCCTGACCGTAGCTGTAACCCGGAACTCCACCGTCGTTACTCAGGAACTCGAGGAGTGCTCGGAAGAGCTGTTCAGAGAACTGGAAGTGTCCGAATCCGCGCGTGTAACCCACCGAATGATAGAGAAGGTCATCCCGGAACTTGACCCGGTTATAGATCGAGGATCGCCCGAGGGCGGAGGTGGTTGTGATGAGCACTGGCCTCGGCTGCTTGACCTCACCCAGAATCTTGGTCATCTGACCATCGTACTTGCGCTTCACGATCTCCCTCGTGGTATCGCTCAGCGCGACCATGGCAATCAGTTTCCCTCCGAGTAGTTGCCGATATGGAGGAACAGCGCCTAAGACGAAGGCGTCGAGGACGTTGTACAGGCGTGCGTTTCGCTGCTCGATGCTCCAGCCGATTAGCTGATCCCGCGCGGTCAGGTTGTAGACCGGGTCTCCCAGGGCAAAGATGCCGATGAGCCTATCGTTCTGTCGGTCCATCACAAGGAATCGAGTGCGACGTCCATAACCCCGGGAGACGGGCACGCTCCAGTGAAGAGTTGTGTATCGGAAGAGAGCAGCCTGCTCATCAGTCCGGACCCGCACGATCCGCGGAGAGATCCGAGTTGGATCGACTTCGTCCCCGTTCGCAAACTCCTCCACGACTCTGTCTTGCCATTTGTTGACGAAGTCGTGCTCGCGTGCCAGGAGATCGGCCCGCTGCCGCGCGTGTAAGGCCCGGATCTCATCCTTCGTGAAGCTTTCGCTTGAGACGATTCCGCCACTTGTCCGATCGAAGCCCGTCCGGCGCAGTTCCTCGAGAACTCGGCGACGAAGATTGTTTCTCGTCCGCGGGGCTCCCGACCAGTCCGTCATGGCTTAGGTCCCCCACGCTGAGCAGGTACGGACACGATTCCCGATGCCCGACAATGGGCTCGACAAAGTGCCCAAGAGACTTGGGTCGAGGTGTGACAGTGGGGAATTGCTGAAGGAGCCGTCTCCATGGGACGGCTTTCGGTCGATCCGTTCGGCTCGACGGCTCGACTCCGCGACCCCCTCGAGCATGTTAAACCGCTTCGGGTCCTCCGGAGATCCCCGCACATTCTGTGGCGACCTACGATCAGGCTCGTCTCTCTGGAGCGCGTCTTCACGTTCAAGGCGATCCAGCGCCACCAGGAGAAGTGTAGACGCCCCGCCACGCTCCCCTCGTAGAAGGGGGTCTTTCGTCGCTGATGTCCGCATTCTCTCAAGCGGCACAACGACCCCTCAGGACCGCGCATGGGCGATGGGACGGGTGCCATGTCTCGGTTTCGGTGTTAGGACCAAGGCTCGGCGTTGCAGCACGGAAGTCTCTCGCCGCGCCTCTCATCTTGAGCAGTTCCTGACTCGCGGCTCTCGCTCTACCGCCCCCGACATGTCCCCGGTGCGTTGTTGGACGCAGGCTCCGGCCTTAGACGAGGTACGCCTCAGAACTCGAACCAAGATGGATGACATGAAGGTGATCCTCCACTGACTCTTTGAGGTACGCATCGACTAGGCGAAGTTGCTCACCACCCTGCCAACTCATCGCCTCCTGCGCCAGGAGCAGTGCCACCGTGCCACCCTGTAGGTGCGGATTCAAGTCCACCGCCACGCGCCAGGCACGGATGCTGAGTGGTTCTAGGATCTCGACCTGGAGGCTTTGTAGAGAAGGCGCCTGGCCCTCTCGAACGGATTCCTGACCCTCGCGCGTCCAGTATTCGCCGCAAAGGTGCTTGACATCGCAGAACCGGCAGTTGGCGGCGCTCACCTCAGCCCGCGGCGGCTGGTATCCCAGCGCCGCTCGGGCCGAGTCGGCGCGGCGATGCAACTCAATCTCCAACTCGTCCAGCTCAGGCCCTGACGGAGCAGGAACGAACCGTGTAGTCCCTGGATAGACGACCGTCAAGTCGGTGGCGAGTCGTCGCTCCGGATTGATCTCTCCGTCTAGGGCCCACAAGAATGCATAGATCCGCACTTGTTCGGAGTGGTCCGGGTCTTCTTCTCCGGTCTTGTAGTCGACAATCTCGCAAGTGTGACGTGCAATCTTGATTGCGTCCGCCACTCCCACCCAGCCAAGACCCGCCGGGGCAAGCTCAACTTCGGCGTGGAAGCCTGGTCCCAAGGCCGAGCGCTTCGATTCCTCGGCGGATGGCTCCATTTGACCAGCAGCGCTGGCGGGTGGTGCGGTGACTCCGAACATCCTCTGCAGCGTCCCCTGAACGGTTCGTCGCAGCTCTGGGAGTCGGCGCACAAGGTCGACACGGATCTGTGGGATTCGATGTGCGGCGCGTGGATTTGCGGCGAATCTTGCGATGACATCGTCAGCGCAGGAATTCAGGACGGCAGACAAACCTCCGAGGGCTCGAAGGACGCCAACCACACCAGGGTCCTCCGGCGAAGTGCATCCGGCGTCGTGAAGCGCCTCAGCGACGATCTGGAGTGCATGGTGTGCGGTCTCTCCGGCAAGCGTGCCCATGCGAGGACGGCGCGGATATCCTCTCACCCCCAGTGATTCCGTGTAGTCGCCCCGATCAAGGGCCCAGCGGCGTGGGCACGCTTCGATTCCCCTCAGAGTTGAGTAGCTCATTCTGGTCGGTGGAGACGGCCAGGCGTCAGGCTCAACCACTTTCCAGAACATGGCATGTGCTGGCATCACTCCAACCCGAGTGCCTCGATGATCTGAGCACTGACCCGCGGTAGGTTCCGACAGACGGCAAGCTCATCGATCGGCAGAACTTGTGGGCTGATGCTGAACTCCGCTGGTCCTGCCCACTCAGGAGCAACCGGTACCGCCGGCGCAAACGGCAAGTGCAAGACGATGACGACGGTCCTTCCGCCATCGAGCCTTGCGCGGATTGGCGCCGTCAGAGTTCCGAAGCCCGGTACTTCGGTCTTGGCATTCATCTCGAACGTTGCGCCCTCGAGCCCCTGGCGCTGCAAGTCTTCGAACAGTAGGGCCGTGGACATCGCCGCCCGCTCCGGATCCAACGTCGGGAGAGCGGACGTAAGAAGATATCGGAGAAGGCTCGCAGCTACATGACGATCGAGCAAATCATGATCGAGCTTGTTCTTGTAGCTACGCAGACACCGGTAGCAGGAGGAATCGCACTGAGCAGGGCAGGTTTCAAGCCGCTTGAGCGCGTCCCCGAAAAGAGCCAAGCCCATGTTGCCGACCCGCTGGGAAAAGCCCGCGCCGCCTGGAAGCGTGTCGTAGATGTAGATCTCGAATTCGCTGCCGTCGCGCCCGCGAGGAGTCAGGGCTGGCCGGAACTCCGCCTGTAGCTCAGCCGGATCTATCCCGATCAAGACGCATGCAGTAGTCGTCAGGGCCTCGCTCAGCGTGCGAAGGGCGACGCGTGTGCTCTGGTACTCCGGCCGCAGAGTGAGCGGGTCTTCGACCCGCATTGATACCAGGAGCACGTCAGAGATGAAGTCAGTGCCGAGCACCAGGCCATGTGTAGTCCCTCCTCCCTGACACACCGGATGTCGCGGATCTGGATACGGCTTGCGATGTCCCTCGACTATGACCGGACTCAGGGTCACGTCCGGTTCGATCAGGCCGCATCTCGTACAGTACGCGTACCCCTCGTTCCGAGGGCCAGTGTTCGTAACGAGCAAATGGGCGCGGTCAAAGTAGGAACGAATCCTCTCATTGATCGGGACCCAGCGATCAGCATCGGCCGGTGTCGGAGCCGTCAGCTTCGCGCGTGTCGCGTAGCTCGTCGCAGGCTCGTCGTCCGGCGACGTGCCCTCGTCCCAGTACCAAGGGTGCGCAAAGCCGGGCGGGCGAAGCCAAGTCATTGCGGGACCAAGCTCTCCTTCAGCACCGCAGGCGGGACAATCCCTTCTCTCGCCGCGTGAGCCCTCGTCCATACTCACGGTCATGGCGTAGTGGCAGACACCGCACTCAAGGTAGAAACGGCGATGGTTCCAAGCCTGGAACCGATCATCGGACATTGGAGAGTAGATGGCGCCCGACCGCCACTCCTTCCCTCCAATCCACACCGTCTTCCCGGGCGCGTATTGAGACAGGGCGACCGGAAGCCCCTGGGACGGCGTGTACTGGAAGACCGGTCGATAGGCGCTGCTTTCGACGAAGTTGAAGACATGGAAGGGGGCCACGTCCGTGGGGAACGCATATCGAGGAAGGACGCCCTGGTACAGGAGACGATCCAGTAGGGTCTCACCTGACGGATCAGCGGTCGGCTGTTCGTCCCCGACTTGGGCCGGCACCTCGAGTTGAGTGCCCCCGGCAGGATCTGGAGTTGGCCGCGATTCCTCCAACGCAGAGGCCTCGAGCAAGTCCGCCGGAACGTTGATCGCCCGGTCCACCTCCTGGCTCGTATCCAGGATTGCGCCTAAGAGTGCATCTGCCTCCCTCCATTCAGCAAGCTGGGACGGCAGCCAACCCTGAGCGCGTCCGAGAAGCCTTGGCGCTTCAGAGCGCAGCCAGTCGGCGAAATCGGCCCGATTCAGAGGGGAGTCGGGGAGTGTAAAGCCATCAACTGTGCCCAGAACCTCGAACAGCTGTGTGCCATAGGGAGAAGTCCGATCCGTTTCCTCGTCCGCGACCGGCGGCTGAGAGGGGAGTCGATCCTGCAAGTACTCCTGAAGAATGAAGGCTGTGAGGTGCCGGCGAGCGATCTGCTGGTTGTCGAGGCTCAGCTCTGGATCCATGACGGCGCCACGAATCATCTCATCGGGCGCCATGAAACAGTGTTCGTCATGGCTGTCCGCGCTAGCGAAGGCCGTTACGGTCGCGACGGCTCGACTCCGTCGTCCTGCTCGTCCCGCCCGTTGCTGGTAGTTCGCGCGCGACGGCGGCATATTGCGTAGAGCGACGCCGGAAAGGGAGCCGATATCGATTCCGACCTCCATCGTGGTCGTGCATGAAAGCACGTCGATTGCAGGTTGACCCCGACCCAGATCGACGTCCTGAAAGAGCAGTTCATGTTCTTCTGCATCAGAGAAGACCTCATCTGCCTGCGCGTCGTTCAGCTGCGCCGTGTGTTCCGCTGCGATGAGCGCGAGCGGCCCCTGGCCTTCATGGAGCGCTCGGATGGTGTCACGACGGTAGTAGCCCTTCCTCGCGGCGAACACCGAATCGGTGTCCGGATCTATGACCCGTACCGATTCGCGACCGCACTCCGTGCAACGGTTCAGCCCTGGAAACGGTCGCTGTGATGAGCGGCACGTCTGGCAATACGCCCATGCGCCTCCCAAACCCAGGGAAACCGCGCTGCCTCGCAGCCGAAACTTCGACTCCACAGGTTCAGCGAAGGCCTGCAGGAGTCTGGGTACCCATAGCTTCTGAAACGACTTCTCGGACGCCCTGTCGTTGAAGAAGCGCTTGAACCGCGTCGTGAAGCTACCGCTCTCTGGCCACACGACCGTACTGGCCCACGAGGTTGGCATGCTATGGAGCCATTGCCCCCTCCAGGCGGAAAGCCACAGCCTCAGAAGGGCCTGCTTCTGATCGCGTCCCAGGTCCCAGCCCGACAAGTCGGGCAATTCGTCGACGACCGTTCTCTTCTGTTCTGTCTCTACCAGCGTTCCCAACGCGAGAGAAGCCATCCCATAGTACGGATCGTTGACGACATCGAAGATGGCGCGCAGCAGATACTCAGGGGCATTACGCCCGCGGAAGTCCAGCATGAGATCGAGCTGCCTCTCGACATCATCAAGGCCCGCCGACTGCAGGAAGTCCCTGATCTCCTCCAAGTCCGTGTCGAAGCTCTCTCCGATCCTGGTTGGCGGGCGCAGACGCACCTCCAGGCGTGTCGATGCAATCAGAATCGCGAGATAGCAGTCCTCCAGGGAGAGCCGCCGTCGGATTGAGATCTCCTTAGCGAGGAGGTCGAAGCCGTGGACGAGGAGAGGCCGTATCGCATCACGGGTCGTGTACTTCTGGAGATTGGGTGCAAGTCGCGCGGCCGTCTGCCGAGAGTCCGAGAAGACGAGAACCTTACGGCCGCCTAACGGGGCGAAGCGGCTCGCCGGCGCAGTGGGCTGCTGGACCTCCACCTGACGAGTAACCAACGCCCGGAAGGGCTCGTCCCCCTTTGTCTGATGATCGTGAACGGATGATCGACCAAAAGCAGCCTGCCTGAGACACACCGCGCAGGGCTTGAACTCTCCACTCAGGGAGGCGGTGGCTGACTCCGACACCGCGTCACTGTTTTGAGGCAGGTGCACACGACGCATGCGCCCCCCCATTTCTCGAGGGTCGAGCCTTCCGGTAACGACATCGAGGTCCGCAGGGCGCACCGCAGCCTGGGAAGCTGGTTCGGCGAGCAGAATGTCCAGGGCGTAAAGCTGTCTTATCTCGCCTGTTGGCGTCGCGAACTCCTGTCCTGGCTCCGACCACAGAAAGCTCGGGGAATCGAGCGAGTCTGTGTACGCGCGGGCATATGGGCTCCCGCATTGTCGGCATGTGAAGAGCTCGAAGACCCGAGCCCCGCATCGGCAATTGCGCTGGGGTTGACCGTACAGCCTGCCTCCGTACCCGCCACGATCGGCCTCTTCGAGCTGCGCGCAGTTGGCATCGAGACAGATCCAAAGTCCAGGGAGACCTCGGAAGAACGCGTGAATCCGACTTGGGAGCAGGCCAGGCCCATCCAACTGTCCGGCTTCCCTGGCGAAGCTGCCGAGCGCAACGAGTGTTGTCGTTGCTCTCTCCGCGACTTCCGGCTCGGCGGTCGGAAACACAATCGCCGCAAGCTCTTGAACGCGACAGGCGGCCTGCATCGTCTCGTTCACGAGCAGATCCATGGGAGGGTATCCGTCAAGAGCCTGGTAGACAGCGATCCTCGGATCGCCCTCTTCGACCCCCCTGAGATTCAGCAGCAATCTCAGAATCTCGAGCTGCGTCTGCGGATCATCTTCTGAGTAGAACGCATCGAGGTCGATAGCAGCGAGGACTTCCGCGTCACCTTGTTCACCTGGCGCGGCCCTTGGCCGGAGATCAAGGTCTCCCCGGACAGCCTGAAAGTCGGCCGGCTGCTTACCTGTGAGGAGGGCGGCGAAGCCCGCAGCCCTTTGCACATCATCGAAACTCGCACTCGTGCACACGACCTGGAGACGATCCTCTGAGATGCCGAGACGGTCACGGAGTCGTCTGAGGAGAAGGGCGACCTCTGTCCCGGAAGCGCCTCTGTACAGGTGAGCCTCGTCCACCACGAGGATGAAGCGTTGTTCGGGGAATCGCTCAAGCCAGGCCTTTGTCGCGTCAAACACTGGCCGCTCCAGCGGCCGCATGAGCATGTATTCGAGCATCGAGTAGTTGGTAACGAGAAGATCTGGCGGCGCGTCGAGTACCTCGTGCCTGGTAAGCAGTTCAGGATCGTTAGGAAGTGCTACGCACCGCTTGAATCTCCCCTCCGAATCCCGCCACCGAGTCCCATCCTCCCCATACCAATCCAGGAGATCCGGTTTGGCGGGCCACTTGCCGCGTCTAACGAGCTCTGAACGTAAGGTTTCGGCCCGGGCAACGTCATCGCTGGAATCGTCTCCCTTGGCTCTTCTAAGGATCTTTACGTAATAGTCACCGATCGGTTTGAGTCGCCGCTGGTCTCGTTTGGTGGTGCGTACGCCTGGATACAGGGTCCTGCTCGTGTACCTCGCGAACCTGGCAGGCCTACCCGCCCACGCAATGAACCGACCGGCTACGCGTTCATTCCCGAACAAGATTCGAAGTCGGCCTAACTGGTCGTTCACCAGCGCGTTCATTGGATAGAGAATCATGGCTCTGAGGGCCGGGGTGCGGAAGCTATCTGGCGAGTTGGCGGCCTCGTTCGCCAGCCTTCCCAGGATGGGTAGCAGGAAACACTCCGTCTTGCCGGACCCTGCCGCCGTTGTCACTATGAGGCTGCGGTCCTCGACCAGGATCGCCCGAAGTGACGCTGCCTGATGCGCGTAGGGAGGATTTCGGACGAGCGGGTTACCGTCGACGTCCGTGCGCGCTGCCGTCAGAAGAATCTCGAGCCCAGCATCCGATAGCCCCAAGTCTTCGAATCTCTCCCCAGTCTCGTAGCGAGGGGTACTCTCGATATAGGCGACCTGGCGGATCACGCCCGGCTCGTCGAGAAGCCGGCGGCGCTGAGCGATGAGTTGCGGATCGCTTATGTGGTAGGTCGCTTCGATGTATTCGCGGAGGGCCCCGTGAAGCTCGTCTACCGTCTCGGCCAATGTGAGGTTTGCCATCCTGGCTACCGGGCCATTTCTTGGGTCTCGAGCCAGAGACTAGAGACTAGAAAGGCAATCTCCTCGTGAGCCTCTTGCTCATCGAGCACGAAGGTCAAGAGGACCCCCTTATCACGCCGCGGGTGTTGCTCCCCGACCAGAAGAATCCTTCGCTCAGCCCACATCGGCAGAGGCATTAGAACCGAGAGTCGAACCTGCCCGCCATCCGCCCTGCCAACCTGCAGGATCTGCGGCCTTCCCCTTTCGGCATCTATGGCGCACTGGGCCCACCAACCCTCGTCGCAGCCGCGAAAGCGGGCATCTACGCGGGGAAGGTCGAGTATCCGAACGGGCTCCCCAGTCGCCAACTGCACGTAGCACCAATGGGGCGCTCCCCACTTCCTCGGGCGCCGGGCGATGAATCGGCCGGTCCGACCCGCCGGCGACGTCCAGCGACCGCGGTAGAAGGTGGATGGCCTATCCGGGTCCAGGATCTGCAGGTCTTGAACCTCACCCGCTCGTCCCGAGGCCTCCAGCCTGGAGTCTAGGTCCGCGATCAAATCGTGAGCCGCGCGTCCGACGGGCGCCTCCAGCCAAGCATCCAGAGGATAGGCAAGCAGACCCTGGTCGCTCAACACACGTTCTAGGTCTTCGGCAGCCCCTGCTGACAGATACCGGTAGCAACCACGACTCACGAGATGACTTGACAGGTTCGGCGGAAGAGGTAGGCCAGAATCGGGCAAGCCACCGACTACGAATACCGAGCCGCTTTTCCTCCGGACGTAGGTTGGAGGCGCCAGATGCACAAGCTGGGATTCTGCTTCATCGCCTCCACTTAGAAGAAAATCACCCGACGCGACGAGGCAATCGAATACTCGATCTATGGACTCGTGACTGTGCAAGTCCTCCGGTCCGAGCTGAACGACCGCATCCGCGACCGCGTCGATAAGCGCGGGCGGGGGACAGGGGCAACGAACGGCGGCGGCCCGTCGAAGCAGTGCAGCGATCAGGGCTTGCGGCTCATCGCTCTTGACTTCGCCCGCGTCTTTGAGCAGTTGTGGGCGGATGATGCTCCACGCTTCGTCAGGAGATAGCACTCTCACACGAGACTCCAATCCCAGTCAGGAAAGAGAGGAGGGAAATCTCCGCTCATGTCAGTTCCCACCACGCTCCACAAGACGAGGCAGCGCGCAACCATTGCCGGAAGGGGCCAGGCGATGAGCAGCTCAAGCGCATCCTTCAGGCGATCCCCCGCCCACGTGGGCAAGTGGGCGTCGCTTGCAGCCCTCAGGGAGAACTCTGCCAACCATTCCGCAGTTATCGCCTCATGCTGACTTGCGAGCTCCCGCCAGGTCAATCCAGCGACCTCGCCTCCTCTGCGAGTGAGCATGTTGACGTGGCCAATCCGCTCTTCGGGGGGAAGCTGAGTAATCTTCGCAGGGCGGGCCACGAGTGCGCCGGCGACGGTCCTCGCGGCGGCCGGGAACGACCCGACCATCTCCTGCAGGCGCTCAAGGGCTCTCTCACTCGGGCATTCTCGGAGAGCGCATTCGGCTTCTCGCCAGTCGCGGCCACAGATTAGGGAGAAGAGTTCGGCCTGAAGATCCCTAACGACCTGGGTGCGCCAGGCGCGAGCCAGAACGTCGCCCGGCAGGCGTGCCGCGGCCCAAATCTGGGTTGTCTCCACGAGCCCCGCGAGGCTCTCCGATTGCCGTGCCCTCGCTGATAGACATGGCCTGAGCGAGAGATCCCTCTGTGAGTGAAGAGTTCGCGCTGCAGGCGGCACCACGATGGCTGCAACTCGACTTCCCAAACGGGCGACGTAGACGCCCCCAGCTGGGTCGGCAGAGAGCGCCGAGTGCCCCGTGTCAGCAGGAATCGAGAGCCAGGTGTCTGGAGCTTGGAACGTTGCGTATCGCAGTCTCGGCACAGATCCGCTCTCAGTGTCATCGTGCAATTCAAGGGCGTAGGCATCACGCTTGCTGCGCACCCGCCAGCGCACCGGGGGAAGCTGGCGGTCGAATTCCAGCGTGTACCGGCCGTACGGGCCAGCGTCAAAGACAACTTGCGCCCACGTGGCCTGCTCGTACGCCGCCTCCATCTCTGGGCTCGATTGAAGGTGCTCGCGGAAGAGAGAGCGCCAGTCGCGAGTGAGCAGCGGAAGAGGAACCTCTCCCGCTGCCGTCTCTGCGAGCGTCTCTCCCGCAGGCCTATCAGCCAGAATGAAGTGACAACGACACCGCTGTCCTGCGGCGCCTGCGGCGCAGATTGCGGTGACCCCCTCCCAGAGCTGGTCGAGACGGGTCGAGAACGGCTCCGTCCAGACAACCAGTGGTCCGGTGTGATCGGCTCGGATTGGTCTGGGCTCACGAACCTCAAGTGTGATCGCGCTCCCGGCGTCTTCAACCCCATCGTTGTGCTCTTGAATGCGGAGGGTGTAGCGGCCGGGCGGCAGTGCCGGTACTTGCAAGAATGACGTCCGACCTGGCACCAGCCCTTCGAGTGTGACCGAAGCAACGCCTTCCAGCTCACAGACCAGTTCCTGCACCGGATGGTCGGCAGTCACGCGCAGCATTGAAACGTCCGACGAAACCCATTGGGCCCAGGATTCACCATCCCACTCAGCGGGGACGAAGCCGGCAGGGCGAAGAAGGACAGATCGAGTAGGTCTTAGACCGAGATTCCCCAACAGCCGAATCCACTCCGAAGTCAGCGCATGAGGCAGCCTCAGCAACCGAAGGAACAGACCCTCACAGTCGGCTTCAAGAAGGGCGAGCCGAGGGTCATCGGTTTCGGTCCTTGTAGAGGAAGCAAGCAAGTAGGAACGCCCAGGTCGGACCTGAAGAGCCCGAAGCTCGACGGCGGTGCCGTCATGTCGGACACCGAAGAGCCACGGCTCGTCAGACATGACCCACTCGTCCAGAAGAGCCGACTCTAGGCCCTCAGACAGATCCTGGAAACGGACGAGTGGTTCACGCGGCTTCGGCCATCGGAGGAGGGGAAGCTCCTGGGAGGCGTAGGCCAATCGACCGCGCGCGATCGGAGCGCTGGCGGCCGGCGCCCAGCAGCGTGACTTCATGATGGCATCGCGAACATCGGGCGAGATCTCGAGGAGAGGTCCAACGTAGGGCAGCTTCAGCCGGACACTCCAGCGAACGCCCTCTGCGCCCGCTTGTCTCAAGAAGACTCGTGGGGCAGACGATCTTGCAGCATCGCGAACACGCTCAACCAGGGTGACTGACTCGGGCTGGACCCGTACGAAGGTTGAGCCACCCGCTCGAATGACTGGCTGCTCAACGCTCCGTCGGGCCTGCTTCAGCCAGGCCGCCGCCTGACGCTCCCTCTCCAAGTCGCTGGCGATCCGTTCAAGCGTTGACCGAAGGATCGTTTCGTCGCCCACACTCTGGGGACGGAGGAGCGCCAATGAAATCTGGCCGAGCAGCAACGGCTGCTGAGTGAGCTTCTCGAAGCGGTCCGTCGCGTGCCATGTGTTGTCCGAGATGAAACGGCCAAGCTCCTCGGGATCACCGAGGTGAGGCAGGAGTCTGCCGCGGACCTCGTACAGCGCTCGCGCTAGATGCCTCTGAAGATCGGTCGGCAAGATCGCGTTCGTGATGGGCCACGCTATGATCGAGAACCAGTCAGCCCAGGCTCCCGATGGCTTGGGTCCACGGAATCCCTTGTGGAACTTGTAGAAGATCTGGCGGATCCAGTCTCGCCACTCGTGGTCCCATCCCGGCGTCTGCTGCTCGAACGTCTGCCAATACTCGTCCCCTGCAAAGTGGTAGCCGAGCTCAGAGCCATGGACGATCCAGAGGAGCCAGTGGCGTCGCCGCTCGCTTGTTGACCGAACGTGGGCGCGAACAAGATCCTCGACCTCGGCAAGTTCGTGAGCCTCAAGACCGTGCTCTAGCCCGAATACGGCTTGTCCGGGAGAGCGGCGGGTGGTAAGGGCCAGGAAGTGCCCCTCAAGTCGAGCCTGCCAACGGTCTCCCAGATCACACACGACCGGCCTGCCCTCTAGCCCACCTCTGCTCGAAGCTTCTCGCCTCGATCGAGAGGAGAATATCGCCCAAACGTAACCACTCTCCACAGTCTGATCGGTGACACCGACATCGTCCTCTACGCGGACGCAAGCATGCCGGCACCCGCGTCCTGATGCTCGTTGCGGGTCTCGGTCGTGTCCCGTCAAGTGGTGGAGATTCGTCACCGCCATCCTCGCTCCTCACGCGATCGCAGCGAGTAGCTCCTTCGGGTCCTCACCCCCCTCCAGCTCGTTGACCTTGGCCATCGAGCCGATG
>Ga0315284_10008136_pt1 | contig 14961 bp, 11 predicted proteins | sample YL17G09_16_MG_FD_203696 | JGI IMG/M metagenome (GOLD analysis project Ga0315284, IMG submission 203696) | Sediment microbial communities from Yellowstone Lake, YNP, Wyoming, USA - YL17G09_16 | ecosystem: Environmental > Aquatic > Freshwater > Lake > Sediment | place: USA: Wyoming | collected... | reverse complement strand
GTGGTGCTGTCGGTGGTGACTACGTTGTGAGATATGTCTTCAGCGGTGGCGGTGCCGGACCAGCCTACCCCCGCGACCTGGGGGGTGGTGGAGGCGACGTGATAGTGGTCGATGGCCGCTGGGTTGATCACGATGCTGCCGATGCTGCCGGTCTTCCCTCCGGGAGAGGTGGCCGTCAACGTGATGGTCTCGGCGACCGTGTCCTTCACGTAGAAGGTGGCGATGCCTGAGGACAGGGTGTAGGTGTTGCCTGGAGTGACGTAAGTAATGCTGGTGTAGAACGCCGCCGCGCCGGTGCTGGTCATGGTGACGACGGTGGTGCTGTCGGTGGTGACTACGTTGTGAGATATGTCTTCAGCGGTGGCGGTGCCGGACCAGCCTACCCCCGCGACCTGGGGGGTGGTGGAGGCGACGTGATAGTGGTCGATGGCCGCTGGGTTGACGGTGATGGCGGCGCTCGTCAGCGATATCGCACCGTCGGTTATGGTGATGGTGCGGCTGGTGGTGGTCTTCAGGGTGAACCCGGTCCCGAGGAAGGTGTGCTGACCGTTGTCGCCCCCGACGAAGGTGTACTTGGATACGGAGGTGAACGGAAGCACCGCGGCCGTGTCCGTGGAGGTGAAGTAGACCTGTCCGGTGTAGTCGGTGATGGTGATGTTGGAGCCATCATAGGCGGTGACTACGATATCGTTGACACCGGTGGTCCATGGGTTTCCGGCCGTGCAGGATGCCGGGTATCCGGTCATGGTAAAGTGGTCTAGCGGGCCTGCAGCAGCTACCGTATCCGTGGCAACGACTAAGACGAAGAACGCACCCAATAGCAATAGCAGAATGAAGATCGTGGATCTCACATATGTTCCTGTTTTATTCTCCATGGAAGCACCCCATTCTGACATCACAACTCAGCTCATTACGAATGAGCTGCAATCTGATTAGCCCGATTGACACATTAATAGTTTGCAGACAATAAGCATGTTGCATTAATGCAACACGCTTTCAAGATCCAAAAGGTTGAAGGCGCCAGTCGCTCTAATCTTTCCCAGATGCCCAGGAGTCGCTGATCGCGCCTATTGATAAGCGAAAACGAACGAAGAACGTGATCATAACGGTCATGGTGGTGATCGCGTTCGTGGTCATAGTCATAGGCATCGCCCCGAAGCCGAACTCCGGAACGCCAATCCCGCTCACCCTTGTACCCGGAAGCTACATGGAATGGACGAAATATGGGGGCAGATGGATCGAACGGAACCGAGGTCACGCTCCGCATCACGGTCTTGCACGTCGACGGAGACAATGTTGCCACCCGAGTGAACGTGACCTACTGGACCTCTCCCACGGACTTTATGGAATATACTGCGAACCTCACCCGCAGCTCGTTCCTCTGTGGCCCCAACACCGTCGGGTTCAGCGGCGCACCGCCCAGCTCGATCAAGTTGCTGGACACCGCCTTCGGACCGCGGGAGTGCAAGGTCTACAAGCTACACTTCACAGGCAACGACAGTTACGGCAGTTGGGTGGGGCGCGCGAACGGCGTATTCTACCGCGTAGAAATGCCTGCCTCCGACTACGAACCCCTGGGGGATATCTATGTTTGGGTGGTCAGCGGTGGCAACATCCCGGAGCTGTAGGTCGGGCCTGAACCTCAGGGCATGAACATCGAGGCCGCGCACGGGCTCGGCGGCGATGTCGATTTCATCGATATGAATTCACCGGAACTCCGACAGCCCAATGCCTTCCTCGCCGGACCAGACCCACTCCCGCTTCTTCTTGGACTTGGTGGCAGCGTGCATCATGAGCTCCGAAGCTCGCTTTCTGTTCGGAGCATATCTCTCCCAGCATGAAAGACCTTCGCGCATCTCCCACATCTGGTACGGATGTTCGGTCTCTTCGTAGCCGAGCTTGCGCAGCAGCGCCTGCGTTTCTTTCTTAGGGCTCTCGACCCAGATGGACGACGTCCTCGAATGGCAGATGAAATCGCGCATCATTGCGGTCGCTACCCCTTTGCGCCTATGCTCTTTCCTGACGAACACCTGGTTGAAGGTGAGCGGATACCGGACCGTGCCTAATGCAGAAGGATGACGCATCGGACGTCCCTCGGAATAGAGGTAGTATCCGACCGGCTCAGGAAGGCCGTTCGTATCGGTCCAGGCGATCTTGGCTTTTTGCAGGGATCTGTCGAACAGAGGAAAGCCCGGATCGCATTCGATGGCCTGCATCTGCAATATGTGCAGGATATAGCGCTCTCGATAGTCGCGGACGTTGCGCAGCCGGAGCGCTTCCGGTGCGATCATGGCCTGCGCTTCGAACGCGCCAGACGTCTCTCGGCATGAGGGAGAAGATAGCTGAAGCTCGCTCAGAGACCCCATGTGCATCCCACCTGACACTTGTCAGACAGATATCAGACGAGGACATTATAAAAGTTTTCCCAGGGGTGCCCGAAAGTGAGAATATGTGGCTATGACAATTGTGCGAATCAATGCACACTTCTTATCATGTCTGACAACGAGGACAATTGCCGCCAGGGCAGTTCCCTTCATCACTTCCAATTCACCAGTATCTTCTCCCTCTCGAAGGCGCGCGTGGCCAGGACGAACACCAAAGCATCCAGGCAGAGCACCGCCAGCCCGAAGAGCGCCATGTTCTCCAGGTTCAGGGTGATGAAGCCTGCCAATCCGATCATGAAGAAGGCTATGATCGGCAGGATGACGATCGAACCGATCTGCTGCGACGTTCGAACGTCCGATACCTTGGCCGAGACGATGACGTTGAATAGCACACTCAGAATGCATACCAACGGAGCGACCAGGAACACTCCCACCAACCAGACATAGTTGGGCAAAATGTTGTAGCCCAGTATCGGGCTTGTGACCACATCCACGATGACTATCGTCGGCACGAGCGACAACCAAGTAACAAGCGTGGCCGGGATGAATATCGCCAATGCCTTCCCGAGCAGCAGCTCTAGATCGGTGGTGGGCGTGGCCAGCAGCGGCTCGAGAGAGCGGTTCAACTTCTCCCCTACGAAGGAGTAGGATGCGATGACCGTGGGAATGATGCTCGGAATGAGAATGAAGAACATGAGCAGCGAGTTGATCAGAATCTTGAGAAAGTACTCGGACTGGCTCTCCTGCCCGAGGAACAGCGAGCCTTGAGTGTTTGAGCTTATGATCGTACTGGTCCAGATGTTGCAGTGCAGCACGTTCGAGCTTTTCGCCGTGACCGAGGTCAGATTGGAATCCCTGACCAACACGTAGGTCAGATTGCACTCCTGGAACTCGCAGCGGAACGCGATGCAATCCCGCAGGTCGCAATGCACGAAGCGCATGTTCGCGAACGTGGTGTTGTTGAACTCGATGTGCTCCGTTTCCGCCAAGATATGGATGTTCAGCTCCAGTGGATGATCGGCCGGGGGCGTGGCGAAGGAGGCGGTGGGCACTAGATAGACGATCGGCAGGACGACCGCCATGATGATCGGCATGAGCACCAGGGAGTAGAGGATGTACTTGTTCCGGCGGAACTCGGAGAACTCCTTGCGCACGATGATCCAGGTCTTCTCGAAGCGCATCCCTAGCTCCCTCCCATGAGCTTCAGATAGATATCCTCCAGGCCGTGCTTCACTTCCTCCACGTGCTCGATCTTTGCTCCTTGTTCGACCAGGAGGGAGACAATTTCCGGATTCCGTTTCTTCGGATCGTCCAGGTCGATGAGGATGCTGCCGTTGCTCGTCCGGACGTCCTGAACATATGGCAGCGAACGGATGCTAGCGACGTGCTCGGGCCTGAGCTCGCTCAGCTGCACCAACGATGTTCGGCCGAAGTAGCGGGATGCGAGCTCGTCCGGCGATCCCACTGCCAGCAGTTTGGTCTTCAGCACTCCGATCCGGTCGGAGACCCTTTGCGCTTCGTCGAGGTTATGAGTGTTGAGAAAGAGGGTGACACCTTCTCTCTTCAGCTCGATGAGGAATTCGCGCACGGTCTTAGCGCTCTCCGGGTCCAGAGCGGCAGTGGGCTCGTCCAAGAACAAGTAGTCAGGATGATGCACGAGCGCTCGAGCGATGGCCACCTTCTGCTTCATGCCCTTGGAGAACTTGCCCACTGGCTCGTTCCTCCTCTCCCAGAGGTTGAGGGTCTTGAGAAGCGATCGGATGCGCTCCTCTCTTTCCGATATTGGAACTCCGTACAGCTTGGCGAAGAACTCGATGTTGCGATGTGCTCCCAGCGACTCGTACAGACCGGGGTTCTCCGGCAGCAGCCCGATCATGCCGCGGATCTTGACCTGGTCCTTCTTGTCCGAGATGTCCAGGCCGCCTATGAACGCTTTGCCGGAGGAGGCGGCGATCAGGCAGCAGAGCATCCTCACGGTGGTGGTCTTGCCGGCCCCGTTCGGACCGAGGAAGGCGAACGCCTCGCCGTCGCGGATGCTGAGCGACACCCTGTCCACTGCCAGCAATTTGTCGAACCTGCGCGTGAGGTCCTGAGTCTCGATCATGAACGTCTTGGAATGAGGTGTCCAGCAGATTATAGTTATGCGCCGCATCCGGGCGAACAATCAGCGCGCGATCTATCCCGGCGAGTGCTCGATGATATCCTTGAGCTGCTGCATGCTCACGTCCAGCATGACCACGTCGCCGACCGTGCGCACTTGCACCGTGGGGATCTTCACCAGTCCGGCCTTGAACTTGCGCGCGTCGAACTGCTTCTTCAGCTCCTTGGTCATCTTGGCTTGGATGTACGGCATGGTCCAGTTGCGCTTCTCGTCGAAGTACAGCTCGTCCACGGTGCCCACTTGCTCTCCTCCGGAGGAGACGATCCTCTTCAGCAGGATGTCCCCGGCCATGGTGGGTATCATGCTGCCGTCCACCGCCACTTCCTTCAGCTTGTCGGTCTTCCTGGAGAGCGTGATGACGTCCGCGATGCTGTCCACGTACGTGACCTCAACAAAGAACTTGCCCGTGCCGAAGAGCGTCTTCTTCACGCCCAGCTGCGCCTCCAGCCCCTTGGCCACCGCGATCTTCAGCACTCGACCCTTCCAGCTCTCCGTGTCCACTCCGATGCCTTCCACGCTGCCAATGACCTTGGCGTCGGCGCTCAGCACCTCATCCCCGATGATATCCTCTACCCGGATCGTAGCCCATCACCTTCTGGAGAGGAATAGAACGGAGGACAATAAAAGCATTTAGCTGCCTTTCACTGCTTGCGCTTTCGACGCTGGTAGAAGGCGAAGGCTCCTATTACTAGGACGACGCCGGCGATGATCCAGATGGGCAGCACCACGTCGCTCGGCTTGATGTCGATGGGCGCCGAGCCAAGATCCACGTTCACCGTGATGTTGTTGTTGCCCTCGCTCATCTCGCGTACCTCGTTCTGCGGATCCACCAGCACCTTGATCTGATGCGGTCCCCAGCTCGGGTCCCATGTGGCCCCGACCTGAGCGAACTCGTTCGGGTCCAGCCTGTCGATGTAGAGCACCCCGTCCAGCTGCGTCCCGTCGATCTGCACGACGACGTGGACGTTGTAGACGGTGTCGTTGCCTACGTTCACAATGGTGGCGTTGATGCGACAGAGCGTCCCTACCTTTGGACCGGTCGGGTACAATGTCACGTTGCCCTGGGTGAGCACCAGGTCGGCGATGTAGAAAGCTCGAGCGCGCACATCGAACTGCCTCCAGACCTGGTTGTTCGTTTCGTTGAACTCGGTTATGTTGTGCTGGTAGTCAATTTCCACGCTGATGTTGTGATGCCCTTGGAGGGCGGTCCACTGCACCACCACGTCCTCAGAGGTCCCGGCGGCCAGCGTACCGATCCGCCTCACGGTCAGATTGGAGTCGTCGAGCTTGAACTGCACGTCCACGTTGTATGCGGGAGCTGTGCCGTCGTTGCTGACCATTATCGTGACGGTGGCCTGGTCTCCGTCCGTAAGTGCTGGAGGGGAGGGGGAGAGCATGACGCCGGTGGAGAACAGCAGGTCCGGTCGATCGATGACCACCGGGAGAACGGTGAACTGCTTCTCCGCATGGTTGTTGGCGTAGCTCCACTCTCCAAGGAGGAATTGCGGGTCGGCGTACACTATGATGGTGTGCAGGCCAAGAGGCACGAAGGGCCATTCCACTTGGACAAGAGACGCTGCGCCCGGCGCGATGCTGACCGAGCGATTGGCAATGAACCCGGTCTCATTGTTGATAGAGATGACCGCACTCGAGGCCACTCCATTGCCTTTGTTGTACACCATCACGCTGATGCTGACGGTATCGTTCTCGTAGATCGTCGTTGGAGCGAAAGTGATGTTGGCGGCGGTGACCTCCAGGTCCGGCTTGTAGACCGGCCTGCTCACCACCACGATGTTCTTCCAGGCCAGATTGTTGCTCTCGTTCGTCTCGGGTATGGAGCTGTTGGCGTCCGCCATGATGCTGATGTTGTGCGTGCCTAGGACCGCTTGCCATTGCGCTCGCACCTGGACCTGCCCCTGGGCCGGCACCAGACTCGAATTGACCTGCGCTATTTGCCCTCCGTCCACATAGAACCGCACGGCCACATAGTGCGCGTCCGAGTTGCCGTGATTGAGCACGTCCGCGGTGAGATTCACCGCGTCCCCGACGTAAGGCGTAGCGGGATCGAACACCAATGAGCTGCTCTGGATGATCAAGTCGAGCAGCTTCGGGGCAGCGTTGGAGATGGTGATGTTGATGCTCGCCATGTCCGAATAGGAGAGCGAATCGGAGGATCGGGCGAGGATGGTGTAGTTGCCGTTGTCGAAGTCCGTGGAGTTGAGCAGATAGCTCCAGGAGGGCAGAGCGCTCAGGCTCACGTCCGTCCAAGGGATCACGACGATGGAATCGTTGAGCATCATCACCTGCACCTGGAAAGGAGAAGGATGCAGCGGATCGATGGCGTCCGGGTCGGTTGCATTGCCGGTGATGGTGAATTCGCCCGTGACGATGCTTCCGTTCGCCGGGGAGAGTATCTCGACCGTCGGCGGGACGTTGGGGATGAACATGTGCGTGAAGTAGACGTCCTTAGTACCTGGCTCGTTGGAGTCGTAGGCCACCGCCACCGTCCCGTTGGGTGTGGTAAGGGCGAAAGGATGCTCCTGCAGCACGTCCGTGGCCGCTGAGTGTATGGGTATGGAGGAAGAGAATGATGCCAGGCGCGAGGATGAGGCGTACATCACCTTGTCCTGTACCGCCCCTCTCTCATCCTGGTATACCAGATGGGTTATGCCCCGGTAGTCGATGGCGATGCGTGGGTTCGTCTGGTCGTAATGGAGCAAATCGTCGCTGGCCTTGATCGACTTCGCGAACGTGGTCGCGTTGTCGCTCGAATAAGAGGAACGAATATCGAAATTGCCGGACCGCTTGTCCTGCCAGACGACCACTATCCTGCCGTCCGGAGTGAAGCTGGCATCTGGGCGAGCATGCTCGTAGTCCAATGTGCCGTCGGAGACCCTGACGTCGGCTGCGAAGCTGACCCCGGCGTCCAGGCTGATTGATCCATAGATGTTATAATTGGTGTCGAGCGTGAAACCATGCCAGGCCACGAAGACCTTACTGCCGTTCGCGCAGACGGTGGGGTGGCTTTGGTAGGCCTGCGACGTTCCGGTGTGATCCACTCTCACCGGGGACTGGAAGCTCATCCCTGAATCATTGGACCGGGCCAGGTAAATGTCCGGGTCCTTGCCCGGCACGTACTCCGCCCAGACGACGTAGATGATGTCGTCCTTGACGGCGATGTCCGGGACGGTCTGGTTGCCCGTCGTCGTCATGGTCACGAGCATATCCGTGGCGAAGTTGACGCCTTGGTCCAGCGATCGAGAGAAGTAAGTGCGGAATGAGCCACTGCGGTCGTCGCTCCAGACCACGAATATCGCTCCAGAGGAATTGGAGGCGATGGCCGGGTCCTGGCAGTGGATGAACGTACTAGGATAGGAATCCACGCGCTTGGGGGCGGTCCAGGACCCTCCTCCGTCGAAGGAACTGAGGGCGTAGATATTGGAGTGCCCAGGAGCCTGCGTGGCCCAGACCAGAGTTATGTTCAGGTCAGAGGTGGCGGTCATGCGGGGCGTGATCTGATCGTTAGGGAATGCGAACTGCAGAGGCGGTAGAAAAGCGGGCGAAGCTTCCACCTGAGGCGCCACGATGATCATGGTGACCGTCGACGACAAGATCGCCAAGGCGAGGACTGAGGCGATCACGCCCTTACCGCAGAGGACCATTTGCCACTGATTGGATTCGCCCCGTCATAAGGATTGCCCTCGTTGCCAGCGAATAGACAATGCATCAGCACAATGTGAGATTATGATTGATGGGTGAACCTGACAAAGCACCCCCATCCCCGGTTCACTTCCATTAGTTATGACGGAGCGTGATTTCTGCTTCCGCCGCCAGGGTCGACGGAGGATGTCCAGACAGAAAACCATATATTTGCACAGCCGACTATGGCGGCCCGTGCAGTTGAGCAGGCTCAAGGAATGGTTCGTCATCTGCCTCTTGGCGTGTGTCGTCGCCATTCTGGTGGGCGACTTTCTAGTGGCGACGCAGAAGAACGGCCAGGCGGCGCTAGTAGGGGCTCAGATCGCTATCATCGGCACAATCGCCACCGCCGTCACGTTGTTCGCAACGCTCGCTTCCAAGAGGCTCGTGAAATGGCGAAACCTCAGACTCGCTCGCGTGGGCATCGTCGCCGTTTGCGGCCTGGTCATCGCTCTCGAGGGAGCTATCTTCGCTTTCTCCTCGGATATGGCGAGCATAACGGGGATCTCCGGCCAACCGATATACATCTTGGCCATTTTCTGCGCCGCTCTCTTCTTCATCGGCATGGCCATCTTCGTGTCGTCGCTCATGATCATGAAAAAGGCGAGTATCACCTCGATTCTCACCTATGGCGGAGGTGTGGCCGCAGCGGCAGAAGGGTTGGTCGTCGTGGGCATCGCGGCACCCACGTTTGTCCGGGGCATTGGGGAGGTGTTGGGTCGGACCATCCAGTATCTAGGTCTTCAGCTCTTCCTTCTCGGACTGGCATTCGTCGTGCTCTCGTTCGTGATTGACATATCAGGCAGGTTGACGAGGTTGGGCAATCTAATGCGCTACCTGTGCGCCGTAATGATCGCCATTGAGGGCATCATTCTGGCCGCCCTGGCAACACCTATCGACGTCACAGGAATCGGGGGCATGCTCGAAAGCACTGTCCTCATCGGAGGGTTGCACGTCGCGATCCTCGGTCTATTCACTCTTTCCATGTGCGGCCTCTCGATGAACCCTCAGAATCGGCGGATGAGGAAGCTCGCTCTGCTTTCGGCTCTATTCCTCGCACTCCTGGTGCCGATGGCCGTTCTCAGCGCAGGGAAGATACTCTGAGGATCATTTTGACGATCACAGAGGTCCTTTACGGAATACCGAGCATGCTCTCATTTGATGACCGCCAGAACATGAACGAAGAACCAAATCAGACCGGGAATGAGAGCCCCCGTGGACCGTTCTATCCCCCAATCCCCTAGCCTTGCCAAAGTAATAGCCTCAAGGAGTTACTAATACTATCGGAAGCCGAAGACGATCCCGGAAAGAGATGGCCTAGGCCCGAAGGGGCTAACGTTCTTCACCGAAAGGAACTGATTAGAATGAAGCTTAATCTTGCGAGAGAAGACCATTTGAGCCAGGCCATTCGGACCCTGCTCGCATGTTCGACGCACATCCAAGACCATGCGAAATATCGTTTTTCTGCCAGGAAGATGCACTGAGAGCCGCCAACTCTCGAAATATCTTCCTATTCCCCGTTGCCCTTGATCTCTCCCTTCACATAGTGCCAGAGCTTCCTCACGTTGAGGAGGTCGAGGAAGTACAACATGTCATCTCGATCGAACTCGCGCATCAGCCAAAGTGCGAGAAGGAAAGCCTCCATGGAGACCAGGCCGTAGATGATCATGTGCAGCCAGCCGTCCAGTGGGAAGAGGCCAGAGAAGGAGTAGATCACTAGGCCTGCCACGATAGCGGCGAGCACATGGAGCAGGATCCTCGGATTGGAGCCTGTGCCGGTGAGACGGAGCACTATGTACCTCGTGACCACGAACATGATGGCTGCGACAAGCATCGAGGCGACGGCCGCGCCGGTGTAGGACATCCCGAACAGCTGCACCCCAAAGAGGCTGGCGGGGATGAAGACCAGTAGCAGGGGGGCGGCGATCATGAAGCTCAGGAGAGTGAGCTTGGCGGATAGGTCTGGCCGGTTTACGGCCAGGATCTGTGACGAATGCACCTGATTTAGGAGCCCCAGCATGGTCGCTATGGCCAAGTACCGGATAGGTTCACCGGCAGCGGCGAAATTCGAACCGAGCATGACCTTGGCCGTCTCGGTCGGAAACAAGATGATTATCAACGTGACGGGCATCCCAATCATCGATATGTAGCGCTCCGCCTGCTTGGTCAGCTTGCGTATCTCGTCCATGTTGCCGTAGGTGTGCAGCTTCGAGAACTCGGGGAAGGTCATGGTGGCCACGGCCGCCCCGACCAGACCGAAGATGCCCAGGAACACCTGGCTGGACGAGTAAAATCCCACTGCGGTAGGACTGTCGAAGTATCCGATGAACAGCTTGTCCATGTTGCCCGCCACCGCGCCGACGACGGAGATGAGCGCCAAGGGCAGAGCGAACTTGAGGTACGAACCGAAGAGAGTGGGCCGACGGAACTTGATCTTGTCCCGGTAGAGGAAGAACAGCCCGGTCGATACCACCGCCAATGCGCCGATGACGTAGGCGTAGGCGAGGGGGATGGCCCCCATCCGGTTGTACGACACGAAGATCACCAGGGGGATGCGTATGCAAACCTCCACCAGTCCGTTCAGCTGCGACTTGAAGACCTCCATGGTGGCGTTGTAGGTGGTGGTGGCGATGGAGGAGAGGTTGTAGAGCACGTTGAAGAGCAGGAAGAGCAGGATCAGGGAGCCGGTCTCACCGGTAATCGAACCGCCCAAGTACGTGGACCAGATGAGCAACGCGACCACCGTCACGACCACCGTTATCACGGTGAGGATAATCTTGACCACGGCGTAGGTGGAAACGCAGTCGTTGATATCCTGCCCCTCTGAGACTCGTTTCACGTGCGCGCTGCCGAAGCCCAGGTCCGAGAACAAGTTGAACGTCGCCAGAAGCGACATCGTCAGCGCTATCGTCCCATAGACGTCGGACCCGAGATACCGGGTCATGAAGAACAGGCCTACGAAGCCCATCAGAGAGGATACGAGCCTGAAGGCGAGGAAGACGACTGAGCGACGGCCGATCAAGATATCGCTGGCGGCATTCGCTACCACTTTCTTAACCTATCGCTCTTCCCCTCATCGATAAAGGGGAAAGGACATGGAGGTCACATCCACCCCTTTTCCGTCGTAGAGGGCAAGCATCCTGGTCCCCTGCTCATACAGAACGAACCCGTCCAGGAAGTCTATCAGGCCCAGGCCATGAACGTCGTAATCGAAGAGGTGCCTGAGCACGGGCGTGAGGATGAGGTCGTGCGTGACCGCGATCCTCGTACCTGGCGCACCGGAGCGCATCTTGCAGGCCGTCCACGATATCAGCCGTTGAGCGCCTTCCGCACAGGGCATGACCACGGTCGGGTCGAGCTCGCCTTTGACGTATGCATCCACGAAAGGCACCAGGCCCAGCTCGGTCATCAGCTGCGTGGCCTCCTTCGGCCTGAGGATGAAAGGACCTTTCATGCCGATGACGGCGGAGGGCTGGATCTCGACCTTGCTTCCATATCCTCGGGAAATGCATTCGCAGGTTCGCACACACCTCCCCACTGGAGAGGAATGGAAGCGCAGGCCTTCTTGGCTCTGGATCTGCTTCCCGAAGCTTTTCGCTCGCTCCTCCCCTCGGGCGTTGATGCTCACCGAATCGTCGATGAGCTTCGTCAGCGGACCGTCCCGGTCGGCGTGGCGGATGAGCAGCGCGCGTCGCGCTCCTCTAGGAACGATATCAAGATCGCCCAGGATGCGGAATTCACTCGAACCCATATCCCCCACCATAAGATATCGCGGATTAAACGCTTACTCTAAACGAGCGCACTAGCAAGGCACGACTAGCACCGGCACCTTCGCTCGGCGGACCACTTCCTCCGAGACCGAGCCGATGGTCAGCCCCTTGAGATACGATCTCTGCTTCGTGCCCACCATGATGACCGAGGCGTCCACCTCCCTGGCCACTTCCAGGATGTTGTAGGCCGCCGTTCCGTAGTGTATGTGCGTCCTCACCTGGCAGCTGTTGGGAGGGCATCGGTCGCGCATCCCCTCCAGCTCCTTCTTCACGTCCTTGAAGCGCTGGTCGTCGCTCATCTTATAGCGGCCGGAGTCGATGACGTGCGCCAGGGTCGCCTCCTTCAGCCCCCTCTGACAGAGGGTGATCAGCAGTTCCTCCACGACGTTCGAGCACATGGGCAGCTCCACAGCCACCAATGCATGGCGGAACAGATGCACACCGGTGCGGCATTCCTTGCGCACGCCCTCGTCGTGCATCATGGGCAGCTTGTCCAGAAGAACGGGCTTCGAGGTCCGTCTGGTTACCCCGAAGGACACCGAGCCGACGAAGAACTCCTCCGCCCTCCCTTTTCCCCCGGAGGCCATGGCGATCATGTCCACGTTCTCCTTGTTCGCTTCGTCGACGATGACCTCGACCGCATCCCCCTGCCTTATCAAGGGCTGGGAATCGATTCCTGCCTCAACCAGCTTCTTCTCCATCTCATCGAAGAGGCGCTGCTCCTCGTCGGTCAGCGCTTTTCCTTTCTGCTGGACGTGCAGCAGGGTGAAGTGCTTGGTGCCCAGTTCCTTCAGCTCCGTAGCGCAGTCGAACATCATCATCGACTTGGGCGTGAAATCCACCGGCAAGAGGACCTTGTCGAGCATGTTACGTGTTCTCTATGGTGATACTAGGATTTTGCACTTTGCGGTCTAGACCGTGGTGGGCGGAGGACAATTCCTCTGTCGCCGCAGAAAGAGCATGCCTTCTTTGGCCGTGCTCGCGCATCAGAGCACGACGGTCCTGGTCTGCTCCCGGAGGAACTGCTGCAGGTACCAGACCCCACCAGTACCCTTGCCGGTCGAACCGGAGGCCTTCCAGCCGACGAAGGACTGAGCTCCGACGATGGCGCCGGTGCACGCTCCCCTCCCCCGGTTGGCGTACACCACCCCGGACTGGATGTGGTTGAAGAAGTAGTCCACCTCCTCGTCGTCCTGGCTGAAGATGCCTGCCGTCAGCCCGTAGACGGAGGAGTTGGCCATCTCCACCGCCTCCTCCAGCCTATCGTAGCCTTGGGTGCAGAGGATGGGCATGAAGAGCTCGTTCTTCATCAGCCAGTGATCGCGCGGCAGGCCGGAGATGATGGTCGGTGCCACGTAGAAGCCGTTCCTCAGGTAGCCTTGCGTCAGCCGCCTTCCGCCGCAGAGCACCTTCCCGGCCTCCTTGCCCATGGCCACGTACTTCAGATAGTCCTCGACCTTCGCCTCCTCGATGATCGGTCCGAAGGAGCTTTCCCTCAGGGCCGGATGAGCCACATTGAGCTTCTTCGTCCTTTTTACCAGCTCCTTCTCGAAATCGTCCTTGATGCGGGAATGCACGTACACCCTCGAAGCGGCGGAGCATTTCTGCCCTCCGAAGCCGAAGGCGGATGCTATTACCCCGTTTGCAGCCTTCTCCAGGTCCGCGTCCAGAGTGACGATGACCGGATTCTTCGAGCCCATCTCCGCTATGACCGGAACGGGGTGCTCCCGGACGGAGTTGCGGATGATGTCGAACCCCACCGCCTTGGAGCCCGTGAACACGATCCCCTCGACGTCAGGATGAGAGACGAGAGGCTCGCCCACCTCCTTCCCGCTGCCGGCCACGAAGTTCGCCACGCCTGGCGGAAGTCCCGCCTCCTGCAGGATGCGGAACATCTTGTGCAAAGTGTAAGGCGCCAGGGTGGAGGGCTTGACCACCACGGTGTTGCCGGTGATCATGGCGGCCGTGGCCATGCCGATGGATATCGCCACTGGAAAGTTGAACGGGCAAATGACCGCCCACACCCCGAAGGGACGAAGGAAGGACATGGCCTTCTCGTTCTTGAAGGCCGGGGGCAAGGGAGTTGCATATCCATCGTTCCGGCGCATCTCCGAGGCGTAGAAGTTCATGAAATCTATTGCCTCGTCAATATCCGCCAGAGCCTCGTGCCGGTTCTTGCCGTTGTCGAAGGTGAGCATGGCCGCCAGCTCGTACTTGTGATCGCTGGCCATCCGAGCCGCCTTCTCGAAGATCTCCACCCGTTGAAGGAAGTCCGTCCGGGACCAGCTCTTGAACGCCTCATTGGCCGCCTTCACCGCCTTGCTCACGTCCTCCTTACTTCCCTTGCACAGCCGAGCCATGAGGAAGCTGACGTCCGCGGGGCTGCGCTTCTCGAACTTGCTGCCGGTGCTGACATCCTTGCCGTTGATGATGTTCGGCAGCACCTGCTCCTTGGCGAAGTCCTCCTTCACCAGTCTGACCGCGCTCTCGTAGGTCTCGTGGTACTTCTCTTCCTCTTTGGCCTCGACCAGACGCATGTAAGTGAGCTCGTTCTTGAACGACATCCAAGACCCCCTGGGATAACCAGGAAGTGCGCAACATAAAAAACTGTCGGGGAACTGGAATACAAGCTAGCACGATGCACGCACCAAAAGCATTCTTACCTCGACCTATGATTCGGGAGGGATGAGAAAGGTCTCCTCGACCCTCGGCCGGATGAGCATCGTCCTGCTCCTGGTCACAGTGGCCATGGCCTCCCTGCTCCTGGTTCCGCAGGTCGTCCGAGCAGACCAGGACGCCTTCCTCTTCGTCAACCATTATTACCAGAAGGACCTGGTGGAGATCGTGGGCGCCCTGACCTACCTGGGCTCGTTGGAAATGGGAGCGATCTGGGTGGTGGTGCTCTTCCTAGCCAAGAGGAGGGACCTGGCCAGCTACGTCGTGGTGG
>Ga0315284_10008135_pt1 | contig 14962 bp, 16 predicted proteins | sample YL17G09_16_MG_FD_203696 | JGI IMG/M metagenome (GOLD analysis project Ga0315284, IMG submission 203696) | Sediment microbial communities from Yellowstone Lake, YNP, Wyoming, USA - YL17G09_16 | ecosystem: Environmental > Aquatic > Freshwater > Lake > Sediment | place: USA: Wyoming | collected... | reverse complement strand
ATTCTGACCCATTTTTTCAAATAAACTTTCAATTGTGGTTACGTTTGCAATTTCAGAAGCTAAGTCATTATTTTTACGAACTGGTGTTGTAATCCATTTTTCAAATAATACTTCTACATCTGCCTGCTTTTTTGGTGCTTTTTTAGGATAAACCAAATCTATTTTGTCTTTAATTGTACTATTACTGTTACTATTACTATTATAATTAAATGCAGTCAATATAATTTCTTTTAATGTATCTTTGCATAATTCAGGCGTTATTTCTATGTCTAGCATTTCAAAATATTCAATTATATTTGTAGTTAATTTTTTATATGATTTTACAGGCACAGGGAAGTCACCATGACTACTACTGGCCTCAATATCAAAACTCATGATTTTGTATGGAACACGAACTTCCATGTTATTAAGAGGCACAATATCTTTGAAACCAATCGAATATTCGAAATTACATGTAGTCTTTTTGACATTTTCATTTGTAAACTGAACTGTTTTTTTTTTAGGAAGTGCAATCCAACCAGAAGGACTAATATCTTTAATATGAAAGAAACGGAGAAGAGGCGGAATATTTGCTTCATATAAACGCGTATTTGTGTTGTAAAACTGATAACCATCTTTTAATAAAGTGTGGCCTTGACTGTAATCTGAATACCATAAATTTTTTGCTTTGTTAAAAGCCGACATACTATTAAATTCAAACTTGACAAATTTGTGCTCTTTTCCACCATCAAATCCATATAGCTTTTTTCGTTTAATAATAATACACTCTGTAATTGAATTGTCGTAATATTTTCCTATTTTAGATTTAATATCAGCTAAGAATGCGTCTTTTACTTGAATTGACCAACTATCATTTACCATCACATAAAAGAAGGGCTTAAAATCTTCAACCAATATAGAACACGTTTTACCAGTTTCATTTACACCAAACATTTGGATTATAAAATTGGTCGAGTCTTTGAATTTGGTTGAATCATCATCACTATCCGACAAATCATCCGAAGACTTTTTATCGTTATAAACATTAAAGTCAAATATTCTGTAGATGTGTTCCATTTTTCTTATTTTAGTATGTTATCTTATGTTTATTATCTTATCTTATATTTATTAATTTTTAAATCAATTTTTCCACTTTTTTAAAAATCAACTTTTAAAAAAAGTTGAGCAAAATAACTTTTGTTATTTTTCTATTTTAAAAAAGTAAAATAAAAAAATAAACTATTATAATATTATATATAATGAACTATGATGAAATAGATGAAGATGAATTTATTACTGAAATGGAAAATAACGACCGATATAAAGGAATTTTTGATATTATGGTTCGAGGAAGATGGTTATTTTATGTAGTACAAAGAATGCCTGGAAATTTGGCGTATAGCAGAGTGGCAGGTAATTTATTACAGTCACAAACTGGTCTCAGTTGGAATAACGAAGTAAATAGAGAAAGAATAATAAAATATGAAGCAAGAGATATTATACAATTATTGGAAGGCCTAGGTAGATTTGACATAAATGAGGAAGCTGAGGAACTAGCAGATACCCTTATTATTTCACTTAATAATGCACTTACTAATTTATACCCCCCTCTTGATAATAATGGAAGAGGAAAAAACAGAAAAAGAAAAAGAAAAAGCATAAAGACAAAGTCAAGAAAATTAAGAAAATCGAAAAAGTCAAGAAATTAATTTTGCTTTAATAGCAAGTTATTTAAATATATATTATTTAATTACAATATATATTTTTATGATAAAATATGTAAAAAATGAATAATATTTTTGCTCCACTTTACAATTTCATAAGAAAAGTGGAAAAAGTTGATTATTTGCTATTTACTGCTGAATGAAATGAAACAATCGCTATTATTATTGCAATAATTCCTTGTGCATATTTAATTGTTTTATCACTAAAATTATAATAAAATGTATATTTACCACCTAAATATGAGCCAATTGCTGCTGTTATAAATAAAATAATTCCAAATTTATAGTCTATTTTTCCTGCTTTATGGTATTCATATATTCCTCCAATAGAAAATGGCAAAGCAAATAGAAAAAGAACAGTTCCTAAACATAATTTAAAGTCAGTAAAGACACCCAATTTGTATAGTATTAAAGCAATAAAGCCTCCTGGAAACATCCCTGTTATGCCAAGCATAATTCCAAATACTAATCCAACTAAAATAGTGTGTATTATTCTAATTTCTAACATTTATTATATTTATTTATTTTATTTATTTTTTAATAGACCTTCTTTTTTTGAAGTTTTTTTTCAAAGTAGAATTATTTTTTACTCCACTTTTTTTCAAAGTGGATTTTTTTAAAGTTGAATTATTTTTTGCTCTTCGCTTTGCATAACTTTTTTTCAAAGTGGATGATTTAGATTGTATCCATTTCATAAAGGCATCTATGTTTCTTTCGCCATCATAGTCCTCCGATGTTTTTCCTTTATTTGCAATATAACGCATCGTAGGAAATCCTACTGGTTTGCTTTGTAAATATTTGAGTTCTTCCAAAACTTCTTGGTCAATATCCACAACCACAATATTGTTATTTTTATCGGTTGACAAAATATTTTCTATTTTTTTCCATTCTGGCCTTGTCATGTTGCATGGTCCACATCCCTCCATATAAAAAAGAATAAATATCTGCTTTCCTTGTTCTACATACTGATTAAATAATGCAGCATTATTCGTTTTTGAATTTATATGTAAAAAAATCATATATAAATTAACAATAGATAATTTTATCACTACTAAATATATATGTCAATAATTATATTTTTATCAACCATAATATTTTTAGCAGGATTAATAATATATTCTAGATGCGCCCATCCAAAATATAAAGATGGGTTTTCAAATATGAATAAGCGTTGTCCAAATACTCTAATCCAAAAAGACTCCAAGTTTTTTTTATTTAACTCGAATTTGGCAAAAATTCCAGGTGTGAATCCAATCGAGTTTAATAATTTAGAAGAATATACCGAATTTTTAGCATGGCAAAAGAGCCAAGGGATTCGGTGCCCTGTTTTATATTTACAGCAAACTTTTGACGCACAAGGAAACCCTGTTTTTAAAGTGAGACCCAGCGTTACTGATTTGCAAGGAGGTTTGCCGCCTACTATTAGTATAAATGGATTATCCAACCAACAAAATGATGAGATTATGCAACAATATGACCCCGCTTTTTTAGATGATTATTTGCATAAGGATTCAACTTTGCTTGTAGATGCCACACGTAATGACCCGCCTTATAATAAAAACTCTTATCCTTCTTTTGACGAGTCCGCTTATTATAGTGGGATGAATACACCATTAGATGAAATGGATAAAAAAAAAGAACAACCAGGCACAGTTAGCCCTGACCCGATGGACCCGAATTGGGGTGGCGCTGAATACACCGAATATTTAGTTGATAAAGGATATTATAAGGATAATGAGGTTTCAATATTGGTACCATAATTCTACTTTTAAAAAAAGTAGAGCAAAAATGCTGCCTTGAAAATGTTATGCGCATTTCACGAAGTAATGGAAATAGTAGCGAAGAGCAAATAAAAAATATTATTGACTATCTACAAACTTCATAATAGCATTAAGTGCTGTTTTAGACTGATTTAATGTGGCAATATCAGAAAGTTTTTTCATTTGGTCTTTTGACCCGTCCAATAATTTTTCAAGCATTAATGAATTGACATAATCATCATAACTCAAAATAATGTTTTCATAATCAGCTCTGTATTTACTAATTAATAATTTATCTTTTGTGAGAATAGACATATTTTTTATTGATGCGGAATAACTTGCTGCGTTTCCAGCAATTCCATTATTTGAAGAAGCAGTTGTCGTTAATATTGTTTCGGTTGTTGTAGTAGATTCCTCATTATTGGTAAGCCCTTCTCTTTTACTAATATTACTCATATAGCTAAATACATAATATATTACAAATAAGACCATTACAAATATAAATAAATCAAACAATTGTTTTTCCATCGAATATAATATATTATACTTTGAGAAAAATAAGTATTTATTACTTTAAAAATTTTATAATATTTGCTACACATGTTTTACTAATTTTCCTTGATTGCCCTTTTGAATTAATTGTTGACACATCTTTTAAACAAGTTTCGTCCGTTTGTATCATTTGAATCAAGTTTGAAATCGAATTTGCCTTTTTCATAATTGCAAGTGCGGTTAAAGAACTAATTCCAGGGATTTGACATAACATTATCTCTCCAATATTTTCTGGCGTAATATTATCTTTTTTTATTTTTTTGATAACTCCTACATAGTCTTTACATGAGTCTTCATTTTCAGAAGTTTTATCATCAGAACTTTTATTATCCGTATCATTTTCATCTGATTTTAAATTTACTTTAGATACAGAATAATAAGGTGTTTTATTTTCTAGTAAACTTTTTCTAATTTTGTTTGCAGTATTGCAAATATAGGTTGCAGTTTCACTCATATTAAATGTTCTAAAAACTGAGAAACCCTTATAATAGTTTAGAGAGAACATCGCCGAGTATGCAGTCAATTTTTCCAAAGCATTACTACTACTTGTGCTACTATTATTATTATTAAATTTATTTTTAAAATAGTTTCCTTTAAAATTATGTTGGGAATTTACATCGCCTTCAATTATATACATAATATTATGATTTGGATGACTAGAGCCGCCAAGTCGATATGACTGTTCTTCATATCTGCCGTCTTTTATGCTTGACAATAAGTCGCTTATGGATTTTCTCTCTATTATTAACAGGTCGGCATTTTTATCATCGTCGTAAATAATAATGTCTCCTAAAGGAAGGCTTTCTGTTTGCAATTTTAACTCCTTGAAAATAGGAATTGTTGCTATCAGATTTTCAAATATTTTAATCAATTCTGCTTCTCTCACATCTACTTTAATCAACATCAACTAATAATTTAATACTGAATAAGTTATTAAATTATTTTTCTTAAATATATATTTCCACTTTTTAAAAAGTGGAGCAAAAATAACCCTTTTTACAATTTGTAATAAAAAAGAATAAAAAATATATTCTAATTTTATATAACTTTCTTACAAAGTTATATAAATATAAAACCAAATTAACTTAGACTTTTGCTCAACTTTCTTACGAAGTTGATGATTAACCCATATTTCCACCGTGAATAGCACTGTATCCATACTTCTGTGTCTGAATAGTGCGGTTAGGAATACAGACTATTGGCAGTCTTTGAGGAGCTCTTCTTAGAGTAGGATTTGACTGCATAAAGAAGCCAATTCTAGGAGCAATTCCTGCTTTTTTATTTCCACCACAAACGTTGGTTCTGTTAACAATTGATGCTTGATTACGAGCACTGCGTGCGGCGTTCATTAGTACCATATTATATACTACAAAAATATAAAAATTTTATTTTATATTTATAAAATTAGTCTAAATATTTAAATATAAAACCACCTGCTGTTTTTCTATAATTAATTAAAACACCTCTAATATTTGATTTTCCTATATTCAATTCTTTGGATGCTTCTACAATTGAATTAAAATCTTTAATTTTATTCATTTCTAAATCAAACTGAGTAATTTTTCTGGTAAAATTATTTCCTAAACCAACTTTAAATTTATGAATTTGGTTTTCTTGATTAGTTACCCATTCAAGATTCACAACTGAATTATTTAATTTGTTACCATCTATATGATTTACTTGTTCTTTATTTTCAGTATTTTCAATAAATGCTAAAGCAATCAAACGATGCAAAGCAAAAGTTTTATTGTAAATATAAACTCTGATATAACCATTATCATTCACTTTATAATTATCCATAATTATTCCTGAACTATTTTTAAATCTTCCTAAATTAGAAACAAAATATTGTTTATCTTTGGTATAAATATGTTCCAAAACAACTTGTTTCCAAATTTCATCTTCTAAATCATCATTTTTATTTTCATGCTCCCATTTAAAATTATATGCTAATTTTGACAATCCAGATAAACAATTGCCTATTGAATTACGACCATTATGAACTGTTTTAGTGTATCCATTATTAAATGCCCATGTCCCTGCTAATTCAATTGAATTATATTTTTCCAACATTTCATTTGTATTTTTATCAACCCTTAATACTTCTTTATTTTTATTAGATGTAATTTTTATACCTTGACACCTGTGGATATTATTTTCAAGTCTGGTCATCCATTCCAAATTACAAACAGAAATATTCAACTTATTTTTATCCTTATGATTTACCTCCAATTTATTTTCAGGATTTTCAATAAATGCTAATGCTACTAACCTATGAACTAAGAATGATTTTTTATAATTTTCATTTGTTAAACTAATATAATAATACCCACCTTTAACATTATTTTTCAAAACTTTTCCAGTTATAATATTTTTCACATTTCCTAAAGACGATATTTCATAATTAGGAAATTCTTCAATTGACTTCCATTCTTCCATAACTTAGGGATATATAATATACCATCCTAAACTATTTCTAAATCAATTTTATAAAATTATTCTAAATCTCAATTAAACATCCGTATGATTTCAATATCAAAGTCATCTAATATATAGGGCCCGTATTTATCTGTTGGTAAATTACGATAGTGCTTAATATAATCATCCGCAGAAATATCATAATCGCATGTAAATAGTGTTGTTTTATAAATAATTTTATCATGACCATGCAGCCTGTATTTTTTTACAATTCTGCTTACGGTGTCAAAAATATCATCAATAGTTTCTTGTAACATTTCTTTACTTAACGCATCATCGCTGCCATCTTTGAATTCAATTAAATACAAACAGGTTTTAACTTGATTCATTATTATTATTAATATTATATAATTTATTTTTAAATATATTTCAAAAGATATTAAAGCTTTTTCCGTAATAAGTATATATTGAAATCAAATGAACGCTGAATTAGAAAAAACTATTTTACACGATGACGACGTTATTAAAACGGATGAAGGGTTAGTATTTAACCCATATAACCCCTTAAATGTAAAGATTACATTGAGCGAAGTTCAATCTATTCTTACTAAATTTGGTCTGCCTCCGATTGTCAATAATTTGGAATTGTATAAACGTGCATTTGTTCATAAATCGTATACAAAGCGCCCGCATTTTGAGAACGTAATACAAAATATTACGATTGTAGAAAGACCTGAGGATTGTCTTCCTTTAAGCAGCAAATCAAATGAGCGCCTAGAGTATTTAGGAGACGGTGTTCTAGAACTAATCACTAAATTTATTTTCTACAAAAGGTTTCCAAAGGAAGACGAGGGTTTCATGACTGAAAAGAAAATTGCGGTTGTTAAAAATGAAAATATTGGAAGGATTGCTCTTGAAATGGGACTTCATAAGTGGCTTATTTTATCAAAGCACGCTGAAGAGAAGAAAATACGCACAAATTTGAAAAAGCTAGGCTGCCTTTTTGAAGCATTTATAGGCGCACTTTTTTTAGACATGAATAAAATTTCGGTTAATGATGAGGAGGAATGGTTTACTAATTTATTTGTAAGCGGCCCAGGGTTTCAAATGTCGCAAGTATTTGTGGAAAATGTATTCAAGGTGCATATTGACTGGACCGCATTAATACAAAATGACGACAATTACAAAAACATTTTGCAGGTGAAAATACAGAAGGAGTTTAAGGTAACCCCGCATTATGTTATTATTAATCAAGACGAAGAATTAGGATATAAAATGGGCGTGTATTTGTGTTTAGGTCAAGACATTTGGAATTTAACGCATACAGATTCTTTGCCTATTACTAAATTCAAGAATTTTAAAGCAATCCAAGATTATTTAACTGAAAAAGGAAAGGTGTTTTTATTTTTAGGAGAAGGGCAACATAAAATTAAACGAAAGGCTGAACAGACTGCTTGTAATGAAGCTCTTACATATATCAATAATTGTTCAAATGAATAAATGTTCAAATGAATAAATGTTCAAATGAATAAAAAATAGTTTTTATTATTAATTATATTATATGAGTAAGAGTGAATATAAAATAATTAATGGAAATAAAAATTTAATAGTATGTTTTGGAGGAATAGCATTACAATTTGGCGGCATGCTTCCATTTGAATTTTTAAATTATTTATCTTCTATATATAAAAATAATTGTGATTTAATATTTTTCATAGATAAACAACAGTGTTGGTATCATAAAGGAATACAAGATATTACAACTAATATTGATGAAACAACTGTATATCTAAATAGTATTATTAAAGAAGGAAATTATAAAAAAATAATATTTATGGGAACTTCTGCAGGTGGTTATGGAGCTATTTTATTTGGGTCAACGTGTAATAATGTAAATAATGTTATCAGTTTTATACCACAAACAATAATTAAAAATCCAATCAATTTAAAATATTCAAATCTAAAAAATATAATAAATGAAAACACAAAATACTTTTTATATGGAGACAAAACTATTAAAAATATTGATGACCATCATCATATTTTACATTGTGAAAATATAGAATGTTTCAAAAATGTAAAAATAATTAAAAATGATGGGTGTAATTTAAAAGAATTAAGAGATAATGGTTTTATAAAAAAAACAATTGATGATATAATTTTTGATATTTGAAAGATAGAAGTATAATTTATTAATATATAATCAAAATATATATTAATAAAGTAATGAGTAATTTAGATATGGATATATTAAGACAAAAACCGAGTGTAACAGAAAGAACACGCACCAACGTAATACTGAATCTATCATCTAATTCATTAATTGATGATAAACGCCAAAGTGGTTTTGATGTTAATGCATTACTAAAAAGAATGGAAGACAGTAATGTATCTAAAGTATTTAAAAAGCCAAATATAGTTGAAGCAAAAGTAAGTATTATAGATAAATCTCTTGAAAAACCTGTTAAAAAAACTGTAAAAGCAATTACGGAAAAACCAAAATTAGTGATTGAAGAAGATTTAGGGGAGGAAATAGAAGGAGCACAGGAAATAAAAGGAGCAGAAGAAGTAGAAGGAATTATTCCTATTGTTGAGCCTCCTCAAAGGAAAGAGAGAAGAACAAAAGCTGTAGAAAAGGGAATTGCTGTTATTGGCCCAGAAACGCTTGTAGAAGTTGGTGAAGAGTCTATCATGAAACGCATCCCTAAACGCGAAGCACCTGTAAATATAAAGGTTTCCAGTTATTACATGAATAATCGCAAACATTTTATCAATTTTATCAATTCCGCCTTTTCACAATATCAAGATGAAATTGAAGAAAATAGTGATAGTATTTCTTGTGATAATATTGGAAATACTAAAGGTAACTTTTCTCTCTTGACTCATCAAAAGATTGTTCGAGATTATATGAATGTATTTACTCCTTATAGAGGTTTACTTCTTTTTCACGGTTTAGGTTCAGGAAAAACATGCACATCGATTGCAATTGCAGAAGGCATGAAAGATTCTAAAAAAATTATTGTTATGACACCTAAATCATTAAGGGCAAATTATATGGATGAATTGAAAAAATGCGGCGACGCTATGTATAAATTAGACCAATTTTGGGAATGGATGTCTGTTGTTCCAAATAAAGTGAAACCGCCTATTTTTTCAGTTGCAATTTTATCAGCTGTTTTAAATTTATCCCAGGAATATATTCTTAAAAATAAAGGTGCATGGCTAGTAAATGTAACAAAACCAGAATCCAATTATTCGAGACTAAGTGGCCAAGAACAGGAATCTTTGAATGCCCAAATTAACGCGATGATTGAAAGCAAATACACGTTTATTAATTATAATGGTTTGCGTCTTAAGAGGCTTGGTGAGTTAACATCTGGTTTTACTAAGAATTTATTTGACGATAAAGTTGTTATTATTGATGAAGCCCACAACTTAATTAGTAGAATTGTTAATAAAATTAATAAAGAAAAACCGATTCCTGAAAATAACCGAGGTGAAAAGGAGCATTCGCCCAAGTTTTTATCTACAAAATTGTATGAATACTTATTGAGTGCCAGTAATGCTAGAATTGTGCTTTTAACCGGAACACCTATTATTAACTATCCCAACGAATTTGGAATACTTTTTAATATTTTGCGAGGATATATTAAAACATGGGAATTACCTTTGGATGTTAAAACTGCAGGTAAAGTAGATAAAAATACTCTTAAGGATATGCTTTTGGGAGAGAAAACTCTTGACTATTTGGATTATTCGCCGTCTAGTAAGGTTTTAACAATTACTCGAAACCCTTTTGGGTTTAAAAATAAAATTAAAAAGGAGTCAGGTTACAACGGTGTTTCAAATAACTCAAAAAATAGCACAGGTGAAACAGAGTTTGATGTGGATGTAATTAATGACGATGAGTTTGAGAGAAAAATAGTAAATATTTTGAAGCGCAATAATATAGAAATTATTGCAAACGAAAAAAAGATTAAAAACTTTAAAGCGCTTCCTGATACATTTGAACTGTTTGAAGGGCAATACATTAATAGTGATACCAAAGAAGTCAAAAACATGGATGGATTAAAGTTGAGAATATTGGGTCTCACTTCTTTTTTCAAGAGTGCACAGGAAAGCCTTCTGCCTCGTTTTAATCGAGAGTTAGGAGTTGATTATCATGTAGTTAGAGTTCCTATGAGTAATTTCCAATTTAAAATTTATGAAGATGCTCGTATTAAAGAAAGACTTACTGAAAAACCTTCTAAAAAATCACAAGCGCCGTCTGGTAATGTAGGTGAATTATATAAAGATTCAAATTCAACTTATCGTATTTTTTCGCGTTTATTTTGTAACTTTGTTATGCCTGGAAGACCTATTCCAGATAAAGGAGGAGGGACTGAATATTATACATTTAAGAAAAGCGATTATATGAAAAATGTTGAGGAAAAAGGGACAATTGTTGAAGAATTCATAAAAAATGGAGAGGACTGGGTGACGGTTGCAGTTAAGAATAAGCCGAGTGTAAGCCCATCTTTAGGTGTAGATGTTAAACCTGCTGAAGCATTCAGAGATTTTATTAAAAAGAAAAAGGAACAAGAAGAAGGAATAGGAGAAGAAATCGAAGAAATCGAAGAAAAAGAAAAAGAAGTTATAAGAGAAGGAACCGAAGATATTTCAAATGTTGTAAAAGAAGCAAATAAATATAATAATCAACAATTTGATGAAGACAGAGAAGGCGAAGTAGAAGGCGATGAAATATTGGATAAAATTGGAGGGGTTCAATACAAAGAGAGAATTGAAGCTGCGCTCAAATATCTTAAGGATAACTCCAACGAATTTTTGACGCCAGAAGCGCTTGAAACATTCAGCCCAAAATATTTAAAAATACTCGAAAATATTCAAGACCCTAGTCATGTTGGCCTAAATTTGGTGTATAGTCAATTTAGAACATTAGAAGGAATCGGAATTTTTTGTCTTGTCTTAGAAAAAAACGGATTTGCTCGATTCAAAATTAAACGCAATTCTTCAACGAATGAATGGGAAATGGATATTCCAGAAGAAGATTTGGGGAAACCTACTTATGGTTTATATACAGGAACAGAAACTCCTGAGGAACGCGCTGTTATATTAAAAATTTATAATGGTGAATGGGATTCACTTGACCCTAACTTGGCGGCAAGGTTGCGCGAAATTGCAAATGATAATAAAATGGGCGAAATAATCAAGGTCCTTATGATTACTTCTTCGGGGTCAGAAGGTATTAATTTGAGGAATACTCGATATGTTCATATTATGGAACCTTATTGGCACCCTGTTAGAACAGACCAAGTTATTGGGCGTGCCAGACGTATTTGCAGTCATAATAAATTGCCACTTGCTTTACAAACAGTTGAAGTATTTGTTTATTTAATGGAGTTCACAAAAGAACAGTTAGATTCTAAAGACGCGATTGAATTGAAACGAAAGGATTTAAGTAAGATTGCCAAGTTGCCTGTAACAAGTGACCAATTATTATATGAAATTTCTGAGATTAAAGCAAAACTAAGTAAACAACTTATAGACGCGGTTAAAGCATCGGCGTTTGACTGCAACTTGTATAATAATGGTGATTGTGTTAATTTTGGAGAGACAAATAATACGGATTATTCATATGTTCCAGATTATTCAAAACAACCAAATGATAATACAAGTATGGCCAACAAAGATAAAATTACATGGACAGGAAAAAATATTTCTATTTCTGGAAAAGATTATGTATACAGGGAAATGAGTAATAATGTGAAGAATTTATATGATAAAGCACAATATTTGAGGGGTGTTGCGGTTTTAAAGGGAACTTTAGAAACAAATGAGAGGGGGCAAATGGTATTTAAACAGGTAGTCTAAATCCACTTTTAAAAAAAGTGGAGCAAAAGATTTAATACATTTAAATACTGATTTAATTATATAATTTTTTATATTTTTGGCGAGATTTTTGTATTCTTTCTTCTGCTTTTTGTCCCATAATACTACTACTAATATTTGCTATTTCTGGTTTTTTAACTTCATTCAAACTTAATTGAATTGCTTCATTTAACATAATATCATCATCTTCACCATTATCTGTTTCCCATTCATCACCATCATCTATCTCTTCTTCCCAACATGCCCTCCAATAAGAGTTATATTCCTCAACAAGTCTCTCACGCTTGATGCTATATTTCTCTAAAATTTCAGTAATTTTAATTCCTGGAAATAACCTTTTTATTTCATTGATAATGTACATTTTGTTTTTAGGGGTCGCCAATTTTGCGTTCATTCCATATTCTTTTATTAATTGCTCAATGCCAAAATCATAAGTAAACTCACAGTCTGCCGCCTTTTCAATAATTTTCTCATATATATGTGTAATAATGCCATATAACGGAATCAATCTTAATTGATTTGAAGGAATGATGTCTAGAATTGTATCTTTCTTATTTTTATCTTCGTTTTCGTCCATTTTGATTTTATAAAATTATTATAAATTTATATATTTAATTCATTTTTTTTCAATTTTAAAAAAGTGGAAAAAAATTTTAATACTTTTCAAATTAAACTTTTTTTAGGTTTTACATTTTTAAAAAAGGGTTTTTATTTTTGCTCAACTTTTTTTAAAAGTTGATAAAAATGAATTAAAAAATTATATAATAAAGAATTAATATTATATAATTAAAAATGGAAACGTTGCTAGACACCATGTTTATTAAGAGGTTTTGTTTGCCAGTTAATACAAACATAGAAAAGTATGAAAAGGGTGAAGAAAATATCAATTCATGCATATGTGGTCATTATAACCACATAGCCTGTGTTTTGAAAGGGAAACAACGCTAACCTGAAAAATCCGCATGTTTTAAGTTTTGGTATAAATGTTATGGGAGACAGCGAAGGAATAGAACCTGGTATTCATGCAGAACAAAATGCTTTATTAAAATTAAAACCCATTAAAATTAAAAAAAAATTAGAGTTAATTGATTTGCTCGTTGTAAGATTTTCCAAAACAACTAAAATTCAGTCAAGTAAACCTTGTAATAATTGTATTAAAATAATGAATGATATTCCTTCCAAAAAGGGGTATAAAATCCAAAATATTTATTATTCAGATAGCGATGGAAATATAGTAAAATCAAATTTATCCGATTTAATGAATTCTGAACAACACTATTCTAGGTATTATAGAAGGTCTAGACTATTATCACTTTAATAGTAATAACATTAGTAATAATAATATTTTTTTTATTATTATTAATTTTTTTATTTGTATTTATATAATGGGCAATCGTAATAGTAAAACTAGTTCACCTAGTTCACAAATTATAGAAAATGATAGTTTATTTTGTATAGAGGAAGGAAGACCAAATGAGCTTATTTTTACATTTTATATAGTAATGCATGGAGCCAAAATTGCAACAAACTTGTCTGAACATGAAGCAGCACTATTTGATAACTGCAGAATGTTCAGTAAAACAGGTGGAACTTGTTACTCATACAATAATAATTTTGATTCAACACAACATAATTTAACACTTTTAAAAAAACAGTTACAAAAAGATTTAAAAAAATCAAGTTATAATATTATTGATAAATGTATATCAAAAAATATTAAATCACAATATAAAACAGCAATTACTTCTTTGACAGAATCTGAATTATTTCCTTCAAGTGGTTTTCCAGATACTAAAGAAGACAAGGATTTTATTATTTCAAATTGTTGTAAAACATTAATAGGAATTAAACATGATAAAATACTTAGTGTTGAAAATAATGATGACCTTGGAATATTTTTATTATCTGTTCATAAAAAAAACCTAGATGAGTCTTTATCTTATATACCAATAAAATATCCACATTCATTAAATTTATTAATTATTAGTGAGTTAAAAAAATTTGCAAAAATATTTGAAGGCACCGTTCCAGATTTAATAAAAATAAGTAATAAATTTAATGAAAAACAAACAATTGCTTTATGGTCTGGAATAGAATTATCTTCTGATAAAAAACAAATAAAAACGATTCGATTATCAAAATTTATAGAAATAATAAACAGCATACTTAAAAATACAGGAAAAAAATGTAATTATAATTTAGTTGATGATTCTTGTTCCAAAGATGTATATAATCCATATTTAAAAGAATCATTTGGTGGTATTGATATAGAAAATAAACCAACCGAATTTTTTGGTGGAAAAAACAAAAAGAAAAGGAAAAATACAAATTTAAAACAAAAAAGAATAAACAAAAATAAGACAAAAAGGAAATATTAACTTAATTTTTACTTAATAAATTTAAAATCGTGTCTAGCTTTTGGTGTAAAACCCTTATTTCTTCTTTCAATTCACCAATTTCATCTTTTTTGCTTGGACTTGGAATCATTTTTAGTTTTGAAAAAATATCTAATGTAGTTTGTTGTAAATCATTTGTTTCACATTCAACTCCTTCTTCAGTTACATAATTATTCTCTTCCAAAATTTTAGCCCAGGAAATTGTTTTTTTCTTATTATTATTATTATTATTATTATTATTATT
>Ga0315284_10008133_pt1 | contig 14963 bp, 12 predicted proteins | sample YL17G09_16_MG_FD_203696 | JGI IMG/M metagenome (GOLD analysis project Ga0315284, IMG submission 203696) | Sediment microbial communities from Yellowstone Lake, YNP, Wyoming, USA - YL17G09_16 | ecosystem: Environmental > Aquatic > Freshwater > Lake > Sediment | place: USA: Wyoming | collected... | reverse complement strand
TCCCGCCTCACGACGCCTCATGATGCGCCTCTCAAGAAGGACGAGGTGAGATCAGTGTAACGGAGGATTGGAGGGCGGGAATTATGCGGGGATAAGTCACCGCGGACTCGTTATCCCGGCGCAAGCCGGGATCCAGGGCAACAGGCACGGAACCAGCGGCTCTGGATACCGGCTTTCGCCGGTATGACGGAGGTTTGTTTGGCGACCAATGGAGTGGGTGGCAAAAACCCACCCGGAGCCATCACTTCACGCCGAGCTTCTTTTGCAGGCTCGACGACGACGTGGTGTATTGGAAGATCAGCTTCTTGTCGGGATAGACATATTTGTGGGCCGCTTGCGCCATCAGCGCGGCCTCGTGGAAGCCCGACAGGATGAGCTTCAGCTTGCCCGGATAGGTGTTGATGTCGCCAACGGCGAAGATACGCGCTTCGCTCGTCTCGAACTTCGCGGTGTCGACCGGGATCAAATTCTCTTCGAGATTGAGGCCCCAATCGGCAACGGGCCCGAGCTTCATGGTGAGGCCGAAAAAGGGAAGCATCACCTCGGTCGGCTGCTCGAAGGTGGCGCCGTCGGCCCCCTTCACCGTCACCGAGCGCAGCTGGCCCTTCTCCCCGTGCAGCTCGGTCACCTGACCGAGCTTGAAGCTCACGTCGCCCCGCTCGACAAGGGCCAGCATCTTCTGCACCGAAGCGGGCGCGGCGCGGAACTCGGAGCGGCGGTGGAGCAGCGTCAGCGACTTGGCGACGGGCTGCAAATTCAAGGTCCAATCCAGCGCGGAATCGCCGCCGCCGACGATGAGCACGTCGCGGCCCCGGAAATGCTCCATCTTGCGCACCGAGTAGAAGACGGAAGTTCCTTCATAGTGCTCGATGCCAGGCAGCGGCGGGCGCTTCGGCGTGAAGGATCCTCCGCCCGCGGCGATCACCACCACCTTAGCCTCGAACACGGTGTCGGCATCGGTCTTGAGCCTGAAGGCGCCGTCGATCCGCTCGAGCGTCTCCACCCGCTGATTGAAATGGAAGGTCGGGCCGAACGGCTTGATCTGCTCCATGAGCTTGTCGGTCAGCTCCTGGCCGGTGACGACGGCCAGGGCGGGAACGTCGTAGATCGGCTTCTCGGGATAGAGCTCGGTGCACTGACCACCCGGCCGATCGAGAATGTCGATGAGGTGGCATTTGATGTCGACGAGGCCGAGCTCGAATACGGCAAACAGCCCCACCGGGCCGGCGCCGACGATGATTGCGTCTGTCTTGATAACGTCCTCGGACATGGAGCGGCTCAGAATTGCTTGTCGGGGATGCGGACTACGAGGCCATCGAGCCCTTCGGTCACCTTGATCTGACAGGAGAGCCGGCTCGACGGCCTGATGTCGAACGCGAAATCGAGCATGTCCTCCTCCATCTGCTGCGGAGATCCCGTCGCTTCGCGCCACGCATCATCCACATAGACATGGCAGGTCGCGCAGGCGCAGGCGCCGCCGCATTCGGCGGCGATGCCGGGGATCGAATTCTTCACCGCGGCCTCCATCACCGTCATGCCGGGTTCAGCCTCGACAACGCATTTCGTCCCGTCTTTCTGAATAAAGGTGATCGTGGCCATGACATTGGCGAACTTCGGTGTCGTCCGATCTTGGGGACCGGGCAGCGGGGAAGGCTCGCGCCCGAAAATGAAGGCGCGAGAAGGGGTGCCCGCTCGCGGCCCGTGCTCTATAGGGCAATTGAAACTGAGACTCCAGAGCCTTCGCGGCGCCTCAGCGGTCCTCGAGCAGCGCGCCGATATAGGTCTTCGCCTCGCGCACCGAGGATTCGATCTCGCCGAGGCGCAGAGCCCTGTCTTGCGACAAGGCCTCGCCCGACAGCGCTTCGGCGCTTTCGGCAGCCGCGGCGGCGCGCCAGGCGCCGATGGCCGAGGCCGAGCCTTTGAGCGTGTGGGCGGCGTCCTTCCAGTCCTTGTCGGACCGGGCTTGGCGAAGCCGCTCGATATAGATCAGGGATTGGCTGCAGAAGAGCTCAAGCACCTCCCGCTCCAGCTCGCGCTCGCCGAGCGTGTAGCGGGAGAGATGCACGAGATCGACAGGCCTGGAGGACACTTTGCGCCCCTCCTCGGCCGGCCGAGCTTCAGCCCAAACCGCCGATTCGCTTGCCATGAGGCTCGATCTCCCTCGTCGTTCCCCGGTCTCGCCTTGCTGCTAGCAGAGCTATGCGGACGCTTTTTGCGTGCAGTGCGGAGGACGCGAGGCGATTGTGTGACGGCTTTGAGCGGATGGTCCGTGTTACCTTCCTGCAACCAAGGCTTTCCCTCTTAGCTGATTCGCGCCCTTGAGGCAGCAGAATCTGTAAGCAATATTAAAGCCTTATGGCGCGTAAACCATAGAAGCCGATTAAACTTTTTTTAGCCCTAAAAATTCGTTAACGATGAAGGGAGAGGGGGAAATGCGTCGGGGGCTCTTCCGGATAGGTTTTTGGTCCGGAGATGAGGGCCGTCCCGTTATGACGCTTCGCGCCGCTGCTGGCGGGTATCGAGTAGCAAGGCGCGCAAATTCTCTCATAAGTTTTCGTCGGTTGCGAGGAACGCGTTATGGCGCAAGAGCAAGCGAAGTCTGGAACTACGGGCGCAGGGGCTAAGGATCAAACGCAAAAGCCGCTAGACGCGTTAACCCGGCAACGAGATGAAAAGCCGGGCGATGGTCTTGAGCGCGGCCTCGATCTTCCGAAGCGAACCTCTTTGGCGGAGCGGCTCAAGGCCGAGCAGCGCAAGCGCGAGGGTGGCGAGCCGAAACGCGAGGAGCCGCCGAAGCCTCAACAGCCGAAGCCTCAGGAGGAGATGGCGGCGAAGCCGCCCTTGGAGTTTGCCGAGGCCGCCGGCCCAGGCGCTACCCCTCCGCCGCGGCAATTCGTCCGCACCCGGCGCCCGGCGGGCCCGCCCCCGCCACGCCGCCTTGCCACGCCCGCCAATGACGATCTTCCCTCGATCGGCGGGCTGATCTTCGCCCTTCAGCAAAGGCCGTCGCGGACGCCCTTCCTGATGGCGCTCGGCGCTTCCGCCCTCTGGTTCATCGTCGGCGGCTTCTTCGCCTTCGGGCTGATCTCGGCGCAGGTCGCCTCCTCCGGGATGTCGGGCATGCTCGGCAGCGCCTCGGCGCTCACCGCGGCCGTCGCCATCCTCGTTCCCATCGTCATCTTCTGGTTCCTGGCGCTCCTCGTCTGGCGCGCCCAGGAGCTCCGCCTCATGGCCTCGGCCATGACCGAGGTCGCGGTCAGGCTCGCCGAGCCCGACAGGCTGGCCGAGCAGTCGGTCGCTTCGGTCGGCCAGACCATCAGGCGCCAGGTCGCGGCGATGAACGACGCCATCTCGCGCGCCATCGGACGGGCGAGCGAGCTCGAAGCCATGGTGCATAGCGAGGTCGCGGCGCTCGAGCGGTCCTATGGCGAGAACGAGATCCGCGTCAGGGGCCTGATCGGCGAGCTCGCCACCGAGCGCGAGGCGCTTGCCAATAACAGCCAGAGAGTCAGCGACGCCTTGAAGGGCGTCGGCGCCCAGGTGGCGCGCGACATCTCCAACGCCTCAAGCTCGATCGACAAGAAGCTTGCCGAGCGCGGGGTTCAGCTCACCGAGCTGCTCGTCGCCCGCTCGAGCGAAGCCGCCGAGCAGGTGCACAAGGCCCAGAACCGGGTGGCCGAGGCCGTGCCTGGCCTGCTCGACCGCCTGAGCAAGGAGCAAGGGCGCCTGACCCAGGTGATCGAAGGGGCGACCCAGAACCTTGCCGCGCTCGAGAGCGTGGTGGTGCAGCGGACCACCGCGCTGGACAAGACCATGAAGGAGCGCACCGAGGCGCTGCAGTCCTCGATCGCGACGCGCATCAAGGGACTGGAGACCTCCGTCGCCCAGGGCGCGATCCTGCTCGACAAGACGCTGAAGGACCGCACCGACGCGTTCGCGATCTCCATCACCCAGAACACCGAGGGTCTCGACAAGACGTTGAAGACCCGCACCGAGGGCTTCACCGCCCTGCTCTCTCAGGGCGCCGTGTTGCTCGACAACACCTTGAAACAGCGGACCGACGCGCTGACGGTCGCTGTCGGCCAGGGCGCGCAGGCGCTCGACAAGACGCTGAAGGACCGGACCGAGAATTTCGTCGCCACGGTCGGCCAAGGCGCTCAGATACTCGACAAGGCGCTCAAGGACCGCACCGAGGCCTTCACCACGCTGGTCTCGCAAGGCGCCGTGGTGCTCGAGAAGACGCTCCAGGAGCGGACCAACGCGCTTGCCACCTCGATCGGAAGCGGCGCGCAGATGCTCGACAGAACGCTCGCCGACCGTACCGGCCAGTTCAATGCGATGATCGATCAAAAGGCCGCACTCCTCGACCGGGCGCTGGTGACGCGCGCGGGCGCATTCACCGAGGCCGTCGATCAGCGGGCCGCGGCCATGGACAAGTCGCTGCACGACCGCACGGCCCAATTCATCACGGCGATCAATCAGGGCGCGATCGCGCTCGACAAGACGCTCGCCGAGCGGTCGGACAGCTTCAGCAACTCGCTGTTCCAGCGCGTGAAGGCGCTCGAGACCGCCATCAGCCAGCAGACCGCGAGCCTCGACAAGACCATGACCGAGCGCGCGCAGGCGGTCATCATCGCTCTCGCCGAGCGGCTGAAAACGATCGACCTCACCTTCAACCAGCGCGCGGTGGAGACCGATAGGATGCTCGGCGAGCACGCCCGGGCCACGGCGGAGACCTTCGGCAAGCAGACCGCACAACTCAATCAGGTGCTCGCCAACAACTCGGCGATGATGCAGCAGACCGCAAACCAGGTCGGCGCCCAGTCCAAGGAGGCTGTCTCCGTCCTCACCAGCCAAACGCAGACGCTGCGCGAGGTCTCACGCGGGCTGCTCGACCAGATCCACGGGCTCACCCAGCGCTTCGAGAATCAGGGTCAGGCCATCCTCACCGCGGCCAAGGCGCTCGATTCGTCGAACACCAAGATCGACTCGATCCTGGAAGGCCGGCACCAGTCGATCATCGCGCTGCTGCACACGGTCAACACCAAGGCGCAAGACCTCGACAACATGATGCGCTCCTATGCGGGCGTGGTGGACAACGCCATGACCAATGCGGAAGCCCGCGCGAAGCAAGTCGGCACCGCGCTGGCCCGCGACACGTCCGGTCAGGCGCAAGCGGCGCTGGCCTCGATCGAGCGCCTGCGCGACGAGGCGCAAGCCCATACCCAGCGCGCGGTCGGCGACCTCAAGTCGAGCTTCGAGACGGTGATCACCCAGATCGGACGGCAGCTGGAGCAGATCCGCGGCCAGTTCGACAACACTTCGCGCGGCATGCGCGAGACCGCGCAGAAGACGGCGAGCGATCTCGACAGCATGCGTCAGGAGATGCAGAAGCGGATGGAAGGCCTGCCCGAGCAGACCGCGCAAGCCACCGCGGCCATCCGCAAGGCGCTGTCCGAGCAGCTCCGCGAGATCGAGGCGATCACGCCCGTGCTGACGCGGGCGGCGACCGCGCAAGCGCCCGCTCCAGTCCCCTACCAACAGCCGCCGCTCCAGCCGAGCCCGCAATCCTTCGCCCCGAGAAGCGACGATTTGCGGCCGGCGCCCGGCCAATTCGATCTCGGCCCGCTCCCGCGCTTCGACGCCAGAGGACGCCCGGTCGCCGGGCCCGATGGGAGCGATATCGGCCACGTCGCGGGCGGTCTCGCCCAGCAGCTGACCGGCGCTTCCTATGCTCCGCGCGGGCAGGCGCCAGCGGGCACGCCTTGGTCCGTGGGCGATATGGTTCCCCGCGCGCCCGAGCCCGATCAGGGCTATGCGAGCGGCGGCCAGGGCTTCGGCTCGCGCGCGGCGGCTCCGGCGCAAGGCGGCGGCCAGCTGCGTCTCGACGAGATTGCCCGCGCCATCGACTACCGCACCGCCGCCGACGTCTGGCAGCGCTTCAGGGCCGGAGAGCGCGGCGTGCTCGGTCGCCATATCTACAGCATCGAGGGACAGACGACCTTCGACGAGATCACCCGCCGCTACGATCGCGAGGCCGATTTCCGCATGACCGTCGATCGCTATATCGGCGATTTCGAGCGGCTGCTTGGCGAGGCCGAGCAGTCCGATCCCGACGGGCGCATGCTGCAGAACTACCTGACCTCGGAGTCGGGGCGCGTCTATCTCCTGCTCGCCCATGCGAGCGGACGGCTCCGTTAGTCCTAGAGCGGACGGCTCCGCTAATCACGAGCTAAAGGCTCCCCCAAAAGCCTCGGCCCCCGCCCTCCCCTGAAAAGGAGGCGGGGGCCGCTTAGTTTTTGGGGTGTGACTCCCCTGATGTAAGTCTCGGTGTCATGCCCGCGAAGGCGGGCATCCAGTACCTCAGGTCTCGGACAATTTTCGATTGAAGGGGTTACTGGATCGCCCGGTCAAGCCGGGCGATGACAGGAGACGTAAGTAGCTCGCTGGCTAGGCGCGGCGGGAAGCGACCCAGGTGGTGGTGTCTTGCAGCACCTCGGTGAAGGCCTGGTTCAGGGCGGCGATGGCGTCGCCCGGAGCATCGGTCGAGGCCGGCACCCGCGCGCTGAAGCCCTTGGTCGACACCACCTTGCCGGTGCTCGTATTGACCAGCTTGGCGAAGATCTCGATCTCGGCGACAGCCTTGCCGCTCGACACGTCGATCTGGAAGGCGCGCAGATCGGTGACCAGAGCGTATTGGCCGACCGAGGCGCTCACGGCCTTAACCGCTCCGGAATTCTGGAAGGTCTCGATGAGGCGCGCCTGGACGAGGCGCGGCAGCCGGTCGCTCCAGGCAATTCCCTTGTAGTAGGAGACCTGATCGGCCCGCGGGCGCACCATGAGACGGTCGGTCTCCAGCGCATGCACGGCGGTCGGCTCGTAGACCACCAGCTGCCACGGCGCCGGCCGCGGCGCGGCGGAGAACGAGCGCGGTGCGACGAGATCATAGGTGGTCGGCGGCTTAGTGCTAGCCGCAAGGGCGCAACCCATCAGCCCCAGGCACAACACGCCTGTTGCCAGCGTTGGCGCAGATCGCGACATGATCGATCGCCCCCTGTTAGGAGACACTCCCTGTTGGCCCTCGGAAGTGCGCTATTGACCTTTCGGAGTGTATTCCGGGACCTGGTTTCCACCAAGCAAAAAACCCTTTGGATCAGCCTCCAGCTTCTCCAGAATTCGGTTCAGAGTGACCGCCGTACGGCGTCCCTCCCGCATGAAGTTGCCGAACTCCTGAAGGCTATCCCGGGCCTGGCGGGTCAGCCCGTCCATGTTATCCCCGAGCGATACTTCGAGCTTGCTCGACAACGTCTTGAAGGATTGGGCGCCGTCTTTCACGTCGGTGATGGTCTGGCCGATATCTTCCTTCTTCGCGGCGAGCATGGTGGTGAACTGCTCGACATTGGTCATGGTCGTATTGATGGCCGCCTCGTTTTGGTCGAGCAGCGCATTCAGCTTGGAAATGAAGACATTCGCGTTATTCAGCGCCGCCGACCCCGCTTCGAAGACGCCTTGGCCCGAGCCGGAATCGGCCTGTATGGCGGGAATGGGATTCTCGGCGGTGGCGACCAGGAACGGTGAATCGGGCGAGCCAGGCGTGACCTGCACGCCGCTGCCGCCGGTAAGGCCCGCCGACTGGATGGAAGCGTGGGAATTCTCGCGCACCGGCGTGTCATCGCGCACGCTGATCAGAACCTGAACCTTGCGCGCATCCTGAGGATCGAGGGCGAAGGACTGGACCTCGCCGACTTTGATGCCGTTGAAGCCGACGCTCGAGCCGGTGGTGAGCCCCGCCACCGAACTCTCGAAGACGATGTAGTAGCGCTTGCCGCCTCCGGCGAAATTGCTCATCCAGAAAATGAAGATGAAGGCGAGCGTCAGCACGCCGAGCACGAACCCCCCGATCATCAGGTAGTTGGCTTTGGTTTCCATCAAATCGGTTCCTTAGGACTCCAAACACGCATCAGGCGGGGATTCTCGGCCGTTCGCCCGGCGTCGCCGCGCGCGCCCGCTCGCCGCAGAAATATTCCTTGATCCACGGGTGGTTGGGATGGCGCTGCAGCTCGGCCGGCGACCCCGTCCGCACGATCTTCTTGTCGGCCAGCACGGCCACCCTGTCGCACACCGTGAAGATCGTATCAAGATCGTGGGTGACCATATAGACCGTTAGGCCAAGTGTCTGTTGCAGCTTGCGAATCAGGTGGTCGAAATCCGTGGCGCCGATCGGATCGAGCCCTGCCGTGGGCTCATCAAGAAAGACGATCTCGGGATCGAGGGCGAGCGCGCGGGCGAGCCCTGCCCGCTTGCGCATGCCGCCCGAGAGCTCCGAGGGAAATTTATGGGCGGCGTTGGGCGGAAGTCCGACCATGGCGAGCTTGAGGAAGGCAAGATCGTCCATCATCGCCTGCGGCAGCTGGAGATGCTCGCGCATCGGCACCTGGATGTTCTGCAATACGGTGAGCGAGGAGAACAGCGCGCCGTCCTGGAAAAGGATGCCCCAGCGTTTCTCGATTTCGAGGCGATCCTGTGGCGACAGCGTCTTGGCGTTCTGCCCGAACAGCCCGACATCGCCCGCGTCGGGCTTCACCAGCCCGGTGATGACGCGCATCAGAACCGACTTGCCCTGGCCCGAGCCGCCGACGATGGCTAGGATCTCGCCGCGATAGACGTCGAGACTGAGCCCGTCCCAAATCTGATGGCTGCCGAAGCTCTTGGCGAGCCCGCGCACGCGGATCACAACCTCTCTTCCGTTATCGACGATCACACCCCGATCCCAGACAGGAACATGGCGAAGATGGCGTCCAAAATTATCACCAGGAAGATGGCTTTGACCACGGCGCTCGTCACGTGGGTGCCGAGGGATTCGGCGCTGCCCTCGACTTTGAGGCCTTCCAGGCAGCCGACAAGCCCAATGATAATAGCCGCGAAGGGCGCCTTGATCATGCCGGCCATGAAATGCTGGAAGTCCACCGCCTCGCGCAGCTTGTCGACATAGTTCGAGGTATCCAGACCGAGTACGGCGAAGGCCATCAGGCCGCCGCCGGCGAGCCCCATCAAATCGCCGATAAAGGTCAGGAGCGGAAGCGCAACGACCAGCGCCAGCACGCGGGGCAGCACGAGGGTATCCATCGGGTCGATGCCAAGCGTGCGCATGGCGTCGATCTCCTCGCGCATCTTCATCGAGCCGATCTCGGCGGTGAAGGCCGAGCCCGAGCGGCCGGCCACCATGATGGCGGTGAGCAGGATGCCCACCTCCCTGAGCGCCAGGATCGCCACCATATTGACGGCGAACGGCTCGGCTCCGAAAGGCTTCAGCTGGACCACGCCCTGCTGCATCACCACGGCGCCGATCAGAAAGCAGATCAGCGCGATGATCGGCACCGCGCGCAAGCCCGCATGGTCGAGATGATGCACGAAGGAGGTGGCCCGGAAGCGCCAGGGCTGGCGGATCATGCGCGCGAGCGCTGAGGTGACCTCGCCGAGAAAAGCGGTGAGCTGGACGGCGTCTCCCCACATGCCGGTCACCGTCCGGGTCATGTCCTCGGTGAATTGGGAGAGCACGCCCTGCTTCTCGAGCTTCGGCCGCTCGGCGCCGCTGCGGCGCTGCACCTCCTCGATGAGGATGCGGAAGCCTTCGGTGGCGCCGGCGTAACGGGTGCGCAAGCCGCTCTTCTCCCAAGCGGCCGCCGTCCGCTGCAACAGCAGCGCACCGGCGGTGTCGATCTCGGCGATGCCGGCGATGTCCATCTCGCCGGTGAAGTCGGGCGTGGGCGGGATCGGCACACGCAAGCGCTTCAGGGCCCTGTCGAGCTGGGTCGCCTCGGCCACGGTCCAGGCGCCGGTCGCGACCAGGCGGAAGGTCGTGCCCTTGAGCTCGACGCGGAAGCCCGGCGCGCGGGCTTGCGTCGGCAGGACAACCTGATGGTCGCGCTTGAGCATAGAAGGGCTTAGCCTGCTGGAGTTGACACGGCTGGCGTCGATGACGTTGGAAGCGCTCTGTTTTTGAACGAAAAACCCGGAGAAAGAAAGGCGATATGGCGGGTCTTGGGGATGAGCTTAATGCCGAAAGCGCGGCCGCTTGCGGGATTGAGCTCGAGGTCAAGGTCGAGCGCTGGCCGATCAGAGGCGGTTTCACCATCTCCCGCGGCTCGAAACACGAGGCGGTGGTGGTAGTCGCCTCGCTCAGCGACGGCAGCTATGCCGGACGCGGCGAATGCGTCCCCTATGCGCGCTATGGCGAGAGCGTGGAGGGGGTGGTTGCCGCCATCGAGGCATGCGCGGGGCCGATCGCAAACGGCTTGACCCGGGCCGGGCTCGCAGCCCTTCTTCCTGCCGGCGCCGCGCGCAACGCGCTCGATTGCGCCCTGTGGGACCTTCAGGCGAAGCGCTCAGGGGTGAGCGCCGCTTCACTTGCCGGGATCAAGACGCTGCGCCCCGTGCTCACAGCCTTCACATTGTCGCTCGGGTCGCCTGAGGCCATGGCGGTCGGCGCGCGCGAGGCGGCGTCCGCGCATCCCCTGCTCAAGCTCAAGCTTGGCGGAGAGGGCGACGAAGAGCGCCTGGCCGCCGTGCGCGAGGCGGCGCCTCATGCGAGGCTCATCGCCGATGCGAACGAGGCCTGGCAACCGGATGATCTTGAATCGCTTCTCGCTGCCGCGGCGGCGGCACGGGTCGAGCTGGTCGAGCAGCCCCTTCCCGCCGGTCGCGACGATCTCTTGCAGCGCATCGAGAGGCACGTTCCCGTCTGCGCCGACGAGTCGGTGCATGACCGCGCCTCGCTCGAAGCCATCGCGCGCCGCTACGACGCGGTGAACATCAAGCTCGACAAGACGGGCGGATTGACCGAGGCGCTGCTGGTTGCGGCGGAGGCCCGCGCGCTGGGCTTGAAGATCATGGTCGGCTGCATGGTCGCGACCTCGCTGTCCATGGCCCCTGCCCTCCTGCTGGCGCAAGGCGCCGACTTCGTCGATCTCGACGGCCCATTGCTGCTGGCCCGCGACCGCATGCCGGGGCTCGCCTACGAAGCGGGCATGGTGTTCCCGCCGCCGCCCGAGCTGTGGGGCTGAGCGGCGTGCGCGGCCCCGCCGACGACCAGCCCGCCGCGCCAGCACCGCATGAGGAAATACGCGCTTCCCGCCCCGATCAGCGCCAGGGCGGCCATGGCGGCGTAAGCCTCTCCCGCAAAATTCCGATAGAGGGGCCCGCAGGCGATGGTGACCATGCCGAGCACGAGCCCTGCGACCACCGCCGCGTAGAGCCCTTGCGCGGTCGCGGCGCGATCCTCGGGCACGGCATGGGTCATGAAATGGATGGCGGCGAGATGGGCCGCGCCGAAGCTCATGGCGTGAAGCGTCTGCAGCAGCGCGGTAGGGAGAAGCGGCGGGTCGGTCGCCATGAACCCCCAGCGCACGGTTGCGGCGAAGCCGGCCAGCATCAGCAGCCTCGCCGTGCCGCAATAGGCGATGACGCGGCCCGAGGCGGCGAAGAGCGCGACCTCGGCGACGACGCCCACCGACCATAGAGCTCCGATCGCGCCGTCAGGGATGCCTTGCGCGCGCCAATGCAGCGAGCCGAAGCTGTAATAGAGCGCGTGGCTCGCCTGGACCATGCTCGCCGCGAGCAGAAACAGGAGAAAGAGCGGCGCGCGGACGAGATCGAACGCGTCCGCGAGCTTCAGGCCGCGCCGCGCGGCCGGAGACGAAGCGCTTGGCCCGGCAAGCTCACGCGGCAGAAGATGGGCTCCAAGCACCATCAATCCCGTTGCCGCGACGAGGAGCGGGAGCACGACCTCGGGACCGATCCTGCCGATGATGAGTCCCGAGCCGAGGCTCGCCACGATGAAGCTGAGCGAGCCCCACAGCCTCACCCGGCCATAGTCGAGGGCTCGTGAGCGAATGCCGGTCACCGCGACGGTCTCGATCAGCGGCATGATCGTGGTCCAGTTGACGGCAAGCAGGATGGTGGCGAGGAACATCGCCCAGAAGCCGCTCGCGGCCCACAGCAGAAGGGAGGAGAGCAAGGACCCCCAGGCGAGCGCGATGAGGATCGTGCGCCGCCCTCCCAGCCGGTCGGCGGCAAAGCTGATGGCCGGGGTGAACAGGATGCGGGTGAACAGCGGGGCGGCGAGAAGCACCGCGATCTGGTCGGTATCGAGGCGGCGCCAATGCAGCCAGACCGGCAGATAGGGCAGATAGCAGCCCACCACCAGGAACAGCGCCGCATACAGGAAGCCGAGCCGCCAGGCGAAGGAGAGGCGCGAGATGCGCAAGATCGGCGGCGTCGCCATGGCGGTTAACGAATCCCCAGTGGTTCCCGACTACATTCGGCCGTCTACCCCGAATCACGCTAGCCTCGCTACCCATGCCGCAACGCGCCAAAGACGGCACCAGCCCATCGCTCCCCAACGCTCCGCGCAGGCCAGGCCTCGCCGAGGCTTATGCCGCGCTCGAGTCCCTGCTTCGCGCGAGCCCGAGGGGGCGCTGGTTCCTCGCCGAATATGCCAGGCGCAACCGCACCGCCGAGACCGAGATGCTGCTCGAGGCGATCGGGAGGATCGAGAGGGCGGTGCTGAGACCCACGCCCAAGCAAGCCGTGCCGAGCAACGTCTTTGCCGAGCTTGTCGAAATGAGCGAGGCGATCGCGCGCACCAGGCGCGAGATCGCTCAGATCAAGCAGCCGCACCAGTTCGACAAGCAACTGATCAGCGCCACGATGGAGCTCGACCATATCGTCGAAGCCACCGAGAAGGCGACCTCCGACATCCTGCAGGCCACCGAGGAGATCCAGGAAGCGGCCTGGATGTTGCGCGAGAGGGGCGTCCAGATCGATCTCTGCGACAAGATCGATCAGCGCACGACCGACATCTACACCGCCTGCTCGTTCCAGGACATCACCGGGCAGCGCACCGAGAAAGTGGTCAAGGCGCTCCGCTTCATCGAGCAGCGCATCAACGCCATGATCGAGATTTGGGGCGTCGACGACATCGCCTTCAAGGTCGACGACATCGCCGCGAAGATGCAAGCGTTTGCGGAGGTGGCGGTGCGGGGCAACGACCCCTTTCTGCAAGGGCCGCAGACGAGAGGCGAGGGCCTGAAGCAAGACGATGTCGATCGCATGCTGAAGGGCCGCGACGGGAGGGTGCAAGCCTCGGTCGCCATCGCGACGGACTCTCTCAATGAAAGCGAGAAACGGCTTGCCGGCATGGCGCCCTCGCCGTCCGAGAGCGGCAGCGTGGCTTTCGAGCGGCCGGAGCCTCTGACGCTTGCCGAACTCCAAGCGGCCGAGCGCGCGGCGCTGTTCGGCTAGAAGATTTTAGTCAAATATTTCAGAGCGTTAGCGAATGAGCGCGAAGATTTTGAATCGCCCTCTTGAAACGCGTTAGGTCGCTAACCATTTCTGGGAGGACGCGATGTCCCCCAAAGCGTCCCCCAAACTGACGCATGAAAATGAGACGGCCCGGTCCCCCCCCCGACCGGGCCGTTTTCTTTTGCGCGCTGCGTTTTCCCCGCCAGCGCCGAAAGCGTGCGCGCTTCTGGGGCAGGCCCAGATTATGGGCGGCCATCATGTTCTCGATGAACTGGCGCGCCGAGTTCTCCCAACTGTAGCGAAGCGCATGCGCCCTTGCGGCTTCCTTCCGCAGGTGGAGCGCTCGAAGCGCCGCTTCCTTCAGGTCCAAGCTCAACACCCCCGCTTCCGGGTCCGTCAGCACGTCCTTCGGCCCGCTCACGGGATAGGCGGCGACCGGAACGCCGCTGGCGAGCGCTTCGAGCAGCACGAGGCCGAAGGTATCGGTCAGGCTCGGGAACACGAACACGTCGGCCGAAGCGTAGGCCTGCGCCAGATCCTCACCGTGCTTCGGCCCGGTGAACAGGGCATCGGGGTATCGCCGCTCGAGCTCTCGCGCTTGCGGGCCGCTGCCGACCAGCACCTTGCGGCCGGGAAGATCGAGATCGAGAAAGGCCTTGATGTTCTTCTCGACCGCGATGCGGCCGACATAGAGAAAGACGGGCGCCTTGCCGAACAGGCGCACCTTCCGCGGCCTGAACAGCTCGATATCGACGCCGCGCGACCACGGCATCAGGCGCTCGAAGCCGCGCGCCTCAAGATCGGCCGCCACCGACGGCGTGGCGACGAAGGTCCCGGCGGAAGCGTTGTGGAAGCGCCGCTGGAGGCCGTAGCACCAGTCCTCGGGCACGGGCAGGCGGGCGGCGACATATTCGGGAAAGCGGGTGTGATAGCTCGTGGTGAACGGCCACCGCGTCTTGCGGCAATAGCGCCTCGTCATGAGCCCGATCGGTCCCTCCGTGGCGATATGGATGAAATCAGGACGGATATCGTCGATATGCCTTGCGATCGCCCTGGGATATGCAAGCGCCAGTCTGATTTCGGGATAGGTCGGACAGGGCAGCGTGCGGAACATCGGCGGCGCAAGAAAGCTGACTTCGAAGCCGAGCTTGGGCGCTTCCAGCGCGAGCCGCTCATAGGTGCGCACCACCCCATTCACCTGGGGGTGCCAGGCATCGGTTGCGACGAGCACCCGCATCAGGCGGCAGCCTCGAGCTCCTCGACAAGCGGTTCGGGCTTACTCATACCCTGGAGCGGGTGCGTCCAGCGGATGATCTCAAAAATCCCCTCCTCGGTCTCGGCGACGGCCGTGCAGCTTTCGACCCAATCGCCGGTATTGATATAGATGACGTCGCCGACCTGGCGCATGGCGGCATGATGAATATGGCCGCAGATCACGCCTTGCGCGCCGTGGCGGCGCGCTTCCTGCGCCAGCGCCGTCTCGAACTCGCCGATATAGTTCACCGCGCGCTTGACCTTCTGCTTGAGATAGGCCGACAGCGACCAATAGGGCATGCCGAACCAGCGGCGCACGACATTGAAATGGGTGTTGGCCCACAGCGCGAGCGTGTAGCTCCAGTCGCCGAACAGCGCGAGCCATTTGGCGTAGCGCATGACCACGT
>Ga0315284_10008132_pt1 | contig 14963 bp, 15 predicted proteins | sample YL17G09_16_MG_FD_203696 | JGI IMG/M metagenome (GOLD analysis project Ga0315284, IMG submission 203696) | Sediment microbial communities from Yellowstone Lake, YNP, Wyoming, USA - YL17G09_16 | ecosystem: Environmental > Aquatic > Freshwater > Lake > Sediment | place: USA: Wyoming | collected... | reverse complement strand
GCCGGGCTTCTGCCTTGATTTGTGTATAAAATGCGGCCCAGTTCAGAGCTGCATTAGCAAGGAAAGCAAGGACTATTAGATTCAATCCGTTTATGTTCCCGGTAATGATATATTTGTCTTCGGCAACACTAATTAGATATGGATTCGCTACCAGAGTAAAGGTGTAGAGCAAGGTTGCGATAATCGTCAGGGGCAAAGCTACCTTGTGCGGAGCAAAATATTTAGCCATCCGGGAAACGACTTTTGAATCGTAAGGATTGCCAAAGACAATCTCGTCCGAATGGGAGAGTGTACTCCTGTGTTTTTCCCTGGTTGCTTTTAGCGGTTGGAATTCCTCTACGGGTAAGTCAGAAACAGTTGCCTCTTTTTCAGGCAGCGCAGCGACTGGCAAATTTGCACTGTCCTGGTATTGGAATTGAATATTATAAATCTGCTGGTATAAGCCGTTCTGCGTAAGGAGTTCCTCGTGTTTTCCCCTCTCAACTATCTGCCCGTCTTTCAAAACAAGAATCAGATCAGCCATTTGGACAGAACGCAAACGATGAGCAATAATGAAGGTAGTACGCCCGGCTGGGAGCTCGGCAAGGGCTTGCTGAATCAGGTACTCGGTCTCCATATCCACGCTCGAAGTTGAGTCGTCCATAATCATAATCTTTGGATTAGCCAACAATGTGCGGGCAATCGCCAAACGCTGCTTCTGTCCGCCTGAAAGCGTTATTCCCCGCTCCCCTACCCACGTCTCATAACCGGCAGGCAAACTCATAATGAAATTGTGGAGTTTAGCAATTTTAGCGACAGATTTGATTTCTTCAAGTGATGCATCCGGCTTACCGTAGCTTATGTTCTCCCTTATGGTCGCCGAAAACAGGAACGTATCCTGGTGAACAATCCCGACATGTCGCCTCAACGATAATAGTGTCATGTCTCTAATATCTATACCGTCGATCGTAATCCGACCAGCGGTAACATCATAGAAGCGCGGGATAAGATTCGCGACGGTCGATTTTCCCGAACCGCTGGCGCCAACCAGTGCAATCACCTGACCGGGTTTGGCTACAAAATTGATATCCTTCAATGTTGTGCCGTGAGTGTCGTACCCAAAAGAAACGTTTTCAAAGGCAACCTCTCCTTTGACTTCAGTGATTTCAATTGCACCAGGCTTCTCGACAACTGGCGAGACCTGGTCGATAATTTCGAAAATACGCTGGCCTGAGGCTGTTGCCCGGGAAAAAAGAGTAGTTAACCATCCGATCATCCGTACCGGCGCGCTAAACATAACCATGTAGAGTAAAAATTGTGCTAATTGACCAGTAGTCAGAGCTCCGTTGATGACCTGCCGGCCGCCGTACCAAAGTATTCCGGCTGTGGCGATTAAAAAAGCAAAACTAATTAGAGGGCTGTTAGAAGCGAGCAAGTTGTTGGCTTCAATTTCCTGCCCGTATAACACTTCAGCCTGGCGTCGAAATTTATCGTTTTCATAATTTTCGCGCGTAAAAGCGCGGACTACTCTAACTCCAGCCAGGTTCTCCTGCACGATAGTCTCGAGCACACCTAAGCCTTGTTGAATTTTCATCCACAATGAACGCAATTTTTTATTGATAACAATTGTCCGGTACGTTACAAATGGAATGACACTCAAACTGATCAATGCCAATTTCCAATCAAGGGCAAACAGGAGAATCGTGATAACTATCATTAAAATGAGATAGTACACGCCACGAAGCAGTGCAAAACCTACGAACCCTCGTATGCCCTCGACATCGGCGGTAGCCCTCGACATTAACTGTCCGGTTTGCGCACGATCGTGAAATGAATAGCTTAGACTTTGGAGTCGATTATAAATCAAATTCCGTAAATCATAAGCTACTCTTTGGGATAGAAATTCAGAAAAGTATGTTTGGAAGTAACTTAGTACGCTCCGGATGATCCCCGCTCCGGCAATTGCGAGGGCGATCATTATTAGTGTGTGAGTTTTCCCTGAACCTAATGCCAGGTCGATCGCCTGGCCTGTAAGCCGCGGAATAATTAAAGCCAGTCCTGCTCCGATGAACAGGCAAATATAAGCCAGTATCGCCTTCGGCCAATAACGCCAGAATAGTGAAGCTGTCCGCCAGAAGATACGCATTCCAGTTAAAATCTTATATTATCGGCCGCAGCGGGGCAAATAAACAACCTGAAACTGGTGATTCACATTAATTAGAACAGTAAAATTCGTAGGCAACCGCGAGGTAGACGTAAAGCGCCAACAAATATTATCTATAAATTAACGGCAAGCATAATGGCAATAATATGGCACCGTAGGCATAAGCCGCCCCAGCGATAGAGAGTTGGGTAACCAGTCGTTTCCACGAACTCGCTGATAGGCGGTCTTTTACTTCAAGAAAGATAAAGTTTATACAAATGACTATAATCCATATTTGTCCATTCCAGAGCAGAACCCGCTCGTATATACCCGTCATACCGGGCAAAAATAACATTCCAAAGATAATAAATAGCACCTGGAACATTCCCGCGACAATCGTATAAATATAGAGGTATCGGAATTTGTATGCTCTTAATACACGCGCGATAAAGAAACATGCTAATGGAAACATGATACCGACAATAGTAGCGGCGCAGCCGTGTATGGTGCTTGTTAAAGTCGAGGGAGCACCTGGAAGCTTGGTCGGGAAGGAACCGACAATAAATAAACACAACGCCATCACAGCGAACAGAATCGCGACAATATTTAATTTTACCCGTATTTTGAAATAAAGTATTGCAGCTAAAGACAGGATCGAAATCCCAAATATATAAAAAGCCATGGTCTGCATCCATCCGTAGGGAAGGTAAACCAGGATACTGATAGCATCTCTGATAAAATTCATGCCTGAATACAGACTCACCAGGAGCGTGGAAGTCATCTGAAAGAAAAATAGCCCAAAGAGTGATATTGCTACCAGAACATAGGGCGCAATTTCAGACAGTTTTAATATTTTAATGGCAGAATAAAGGTTTTTCATCTGTGTCATCCCGATAGTGTTTTGTTTAACCACGAATTCAAAAAATTGAGACGTATTTATCGTCAGATTTTTTATCAAGCGCCATCTACGATTTATAAGGCTATAAGACGCATTTAGGTTTTGTTTTCATCTGGTAACAGATTGTCTATAGTCGAAACACTTTCAGCTTCGACCCCATCTAATTGACGTCTTACCTGTTTCCCTGTAAACCAGCTGAAAAGCAAGGCACGATGAGAGTGCTTCGAAATTGCTATTAGTATATGTACGAGAACCAACAGGAGTAGTAATATACTCGCTATATCGTGTACTGACGTGGCAATGCTTACCACCTCACCCGGTACGCTCAAGAACATCGCCGCCAATTTTATCGTTCCGGTAATGACGATTTCACTCCCGATAATTAAATACAATAAAAAAGCCGACTTTTGGGATGAACGATATTTTGCTTTATCATTCCACTTCCAGCGCAACAAATATTTTCCTATGGTACCGTGAAGGACATCATCGAAATTTGGCAGCAATGAATTCCATTTTTTTGATATTAAGAAATCTGATAAAAAATAGCTGCCGAATAACAACGTTGATGTCAATCCCAGGAAATGCAGATTCGAGGAGAAAAGTACATCAGAACCTGTTCGCAAACGGATCCCGGAGAAGATGAGCACGAAAATTCCGGTCGCTGTCCCCCAGTGTTCCAGGTAAGAATCGATCGTATGACGTTCCACCGGCACGCCATGGATTTCCTTGTTGACATATTTTGCCTTGGTTACTGTTCTTATTGTCCCCAGAGCGGTTCCCACCAATAACGATACAACACAAACCCATGCAGCTTGCCTGAAAAGAACGACTTCAATATTTTGTATTAACCAGATACTACCGGCTAAAACGGTTAAACTCATCAGGGAGAATAATATTCTTTTCCACATCTTCACACCCATAATCTTATTAATGTAATCTTAGTTTCGAACACGAGAGAAGTGGGAATATTTTGTTCCCACCTCCCTCCATTCGATCATCGATCCTGTTCCTTACTATGGCCGAATATAAACAGCGATCGCAGCAACTTGCTCTGTAGTCAATCCAGATCTGTGACCCGGGATGAAACTCAATAGCTGAGTTTGCGTAAGCGAGGTATTTGGGCGACCCGAATGACAGGAAGTACAATTAGCAGCAAAAAGCTGCTGCCCAGTTAGTGTAGTTGCTGGCGGCGGCGGAGTTGTGGTCCCAGTACCTGTGACCACTTCAGCATTGACCGAAATTGCAAAGTTCACCAGTCCAGCTGTTGCATTGTTTGACAACGTCAGGGTACAGATTACCTTACAAACAGCGCCCGGAGCGAGGATTTTTTCGGTTTGTCCATCGAATCTCAGTGTGAGCAATCCAACGGATTGGGGTACTGTACTGGGACCGGCAAAAACCCTCTCAGTTATCGGACTTGTATTCTTTAAGTAGAATATAAAGGTCGATGTACCGCCAGGTGATACGTCCGGTATCTTGATTTCAGACAATGGATGCTCGACATCATCATCGGCATAGAAGGAGAAACTGGCTTGACCGACAATGTTCACCTGGGCATTCAGTGATTTGGTATAAAGATTTGCCCCGTATGCTATACCAGCTGTGAGAGTCCACACAGCTAGCAGCGATACCGCTGCCATCAGAATACGCTTGTTTACCATTTGTTTCACGACTGCCTCCTTGTTTTTTTCTCTTTACGCCTCACGTAAGTTACGAATGTCTCGATCTTTTCCTGAAATTGGTTTCTCGAAATGGCTGCCACGTGCAGTTATTTATGATCTCAATTGAAATTATAGCAAGCTCAGATGAAACCACCATTAATAGATGATTAACTTCAGATGAATTTTATTAGTGATTTTTTAATGTTCTATTCATCTTGTTTTAATCTATTTTAAATGTTAACATCATATTATAAGGGAGGAGCTATGCGTATTCTAGTCGTTGAGGACGAACGTCGGCTTGCCGGTATAATTAAACGCGGTCTACTGGAGGAAAACTACAGCGTCGATACATCTTACGATGGTGAGGATGCCCAGTACATGGCTGAGACGATATCATACGATCTAATTATCCTTGACGTTATGTTGCCTAAAAAAGACGGCATTACAGTTTGTCATGAGCTGAGAACCAAGATGATAAACATTCCGATTCTTATGTTAACTGCAAAAGATACCGTAGAGGATAGAGTTAAAGGACTTGATTCGGGCGCAGATGATTATATGGTAAAACCATTCGCATTCAGTGAACTGCTGGCAAGAGTGCGGGCTTTATTACGACGTAAAGCATTAAGTAAAACCGCCAAACTCCAGGTTGGCGACTTAATTATTGACACATTGACCAGGGAAGTACGGAATGGAGAGCGAAAAATAGACCTCACTTCGAAAGAATACTCGATTCTCGAATATTTTATGAGGCACCCGAACATAATCATTACCAGGACCATGCTGGAAGAAAATGCCTGGGACTACGAATTTGATATGACGTCAAACATCATTGATGTCTATATACGCAGGCTGCGCAGCAAAATTGACGACGAGGGGAAGGAAAGCGTGATACAAACTATCCGCGGGGCGGGGTATCGGTTGAAGGTCTAATGAAATTTTTAAAAAGCATAAAATTGCGTTTAACTGCCTGGTATGTTTTGGTAATAGTATTGCTGCTGGTGATATTCGGAGCTGCGGCGTACATCATGTTATCCAGCAACCTGTATAAAAACCTGGACCAGGCATTGCAATTGAGAGCCGGCAGCATAAAGGACTCGCTGACAATTGAAGATGATTTCTTTTCGTTCAGGCAGCGCGCAGATGAGATAGTGTATTTTTATGATGCCAACGGAAACGTATCAGTGAAGTCGGGACCTTCAGCTGATTTCACTGACATCAGTAAGCCAATCCATGATGCGATCAACGGTCAGAGCACGTTTCTTACCAGAGTAACAACCGACCAGCAGGAAATGCGGTTGTACGCCGTTCCATTTAATGATGCCGGTGTCGCTGCCATTTTGGTTGGTCGTTCAACTGCAGACGTAAAGGCAATACTAGACACTTTTATTCGTATTCTGGGCATTTCGTCGGGAGTGATAGTACTTTTAGCCGGAGCGGGAGGAATATTCCTTTCTAATAAAGCGCTCGAACCGGTAGATTCCATTACAAAAACTGCATTGGCGATTAGCGAGAGAGACCTGAGCCAGAGAATACAAGTCACTGGCGAAGATGAACTGGGAAGACTGGCTTCGAGCCTTAACGAAATGATCGAAAGACTGGAGTTAGCTTTTCAACGCCAGCAACAATTTACGGCTGATGCATCCCATGAATTACGCACACCTCTAGCTATCATCGAGGCTGAATCGACGTTAGCGCTGAATAAAAAAAGAACAGACACGGAGTACGAAAAATCATTAGAGCTAATTTCCCAGGAAACCTCGTTCATGTCCACTCTGGTTGATAAGTTGTTATTCCTGGCTCGCACCGACGCAGGCGACGATCATCAAAACATCGAGGACTTCAATCTTTACCAGCTATTATCACTTCTCTATACCGATGTCGAAGTACTGGCGAGAGAAAAAGAAATTTACTTCGAAGCAAGTCCATCATTTTCCCTGACAGTCAAAGGTGATAAGATCAAAATCAGACAGCTATTTCTAAATATCTTGGAGAACGCTATAAAATATACTCCTGCCGGAGGACGTATCTCTGTTTCCGCTGAGGAGAAAAATGGTACGGCTGTAGTAGCAATCAAGGACACCGGAATTGGAATTCCAGCGGAACATCTTCCGCATATTTTCGAGCGATTCTACCGCGCTGATAAAGCGCGTTCCCGGGCTGAAGGAGGCGCCGGGCTCGGACTTGCGATTGCCAAGCAAATAGCTGTGATGAGCGGCGGTGACATTGAAGTCGAAAGTGAAGTCGGAAAAGGATCTACTTTTTACGTCTCGCTGCCCTTAATAAATCATGCTTAAATTAATTAATTACACTAGCACTTATTTAATCGGTGCCCGGATGGTTTTTCTTTCGTTGTATCTCCGGAGCAAATCTTTAGCTCGCTCAGGATTGAATATTCCGCAGCTGCACGGGCGCGCCAATATCTGAGACGCTTTCTCAAGGCTAATACGGTCTGTCTCCACATCGTATGCCATTCTTTTAATCAGATTGAATCCAATCATACTGTGGCCGCACATAGTGGCGATTCCCAGGATTTCGCTATCCTCAGGTAGTAGTCCAGTTTTTCCCCAGATTCCGAGACTGCACATGGCAGTATGGCTTTTTATCCCGGCTTTCTCACAGATGTTGTTTACTTCGTCGAATAGACCGCTGACCACCACGGATATTCCCATATCTGCTTTGACGAGATCTTTTACGAGGGCTTCTGCCTTCTCGCGATTATCGTAAACTATATAAGCGCTGCTAGACCGCGTGATCCTCTCTGGTAACTTCTCGGGTTCGACCATGAAGCGGTCGCCTGTCCTAGCCGGACCTGCATTCACCGGCTGGTAGACATAACCCATCTTCATGAATTTCTGTAATTTTAATCCCACGTCTTTATCATTAAAACCTTTTGCGGCATACATAAAGACAACGTAATCGTGATTGAGGTCGGCTCGTTCACCAAGTCTGTGATTGGTATGCGTCATCTTCCAATTCCTTTACCTTCGGCTGCTGGACGGCCGAGACCAAGGTTAGTCTTGCCATTGGGTCGTATCTCATAACCTGCTTTTCGCGCAACGTCAGCCGCAGGATTGGATCCATCGGATTCCAATCGGGCGCCAATATCGATACTCATTACAGTTTCTATTTCTCCAGCTACCTTTCGCAGAGCCTGAAGCACTTGCGGCGCCTTTTCGACTGGCATTCTGAATTCCAGGATTGCAGAAAGCACTCGTTCGTTAAGAACATCTTCCCGCATTTTGCCGATTTTCACGTCCTCGAACAGGTGATAAGTGGGATTATCCTGTTCAAATTCAACCTGAAGAGGTAATATCGCCCTGGCGACTTTCTCGACGTCTTTAAGACGAGTCGCCACGCACGGTCTTCCCAGTTCGGCGGCAATCCCGATGTAGCCGCGGGGATAACGGTTGGTGATTTCGTTTGTCTTAGTCTCATCCGTGCCGCGGCCATATACCATCGTGGTGGGGTGTACTACACGCGGGTCGCTGAATTGTGCGCGCAAAATTCGAGGCCATTCCAATTTGGGTTGGTACAGAGCCTCACTTGAGCAGGCTTCTACTTTCAAACAAACCCCGCATTCCACACATTCGTCCTGTTCTATATACGCGCTGTTTTGCCCTTCCTTGATGGCGCCGACTGGACAATAATCAATGCATTCCAGGCAGCCAATGCATTTTTGTTCGTCAATTTTCATGTAAAGACTCCGATAAAAATAGGCTTAATTAATTAACCTTACGATATTCGGCTTCAAATCAAAGCCTGGTACACCAGCCGCTCTATGTCCTCTGCGTAGTTGCCGCTTGGAATCATTCCCCTACCCATTAACTGCGTAAAGTAGATAACGAAGAAATCTTCCTTTGGATCGGCAAAATAACCGGTGCCGGCTGCCCCACCCCACCCATAAGCTCCAACAGAACGGATTAGAGGATTTCCCTTTGACTCCACTCGCACGCTTACCCCCATACCGAAACCATAGCCGTGACCCAGCATCGGTATAGGTATATCGCGGGTATGATTGTTCGTCATCAACTCAACAGTCTTTCGCCCTAAAATACGTACTCCATCCAGTTCCCCGCCATTAAGCAGCATCTGCGCCAGCCTAGCGTAATCCGAGACTGTAGACAACACACCTCCGCGGTCGCCGCCAGCTTCAAACCATGTCCTGGGACCTTTTACCTTCTCGCTCGTTTCCGGGCGGTCGACAACTACCATTCTCCCTTCCCTGCCTTCACTCTCCATTCGGTAAGAGGTTGTGAAACGAGCAAGCTGACCAGGCGGTAAATAAAACGAGGAGTCTTTCATTATTAAAGGTTTAAAAATCCGTTTCTGATAGAATTCTTCCAGGGTCATTCCTGATGCCGCCTCGAGTATGGTACTTAACACGGGAAAACCCACGTGGTATTGCCATTCGGTGCCGGGATTAGCCGATAGCGGTAAACTCCCCAGGTTCTCGACAATTTCGCGCACCGATTTAGCGCGCTTACCTTCAGGTCCTGGGATCAGTCTTGCTTTGATCAAAGCGTCCTCGTACTTGCTCATAATTTGTATCGGCAACCGGCTTACCATCGCGAGACCAGTGGTGTTCCGCAGACAATCGCGCACCGTAATTTCCCGGCGAGCGGGTACTGACGGAATCATACCTGCTTCAGCAGCCGTTGCTATCGTACTCAGCCTCGGATTTTTGAAAGTGGGAACGTATTTTGAGACGGGATCGTCAAGTTTTAAGAGGCCGTCTTCATAAAGAATCATAGTTGCAACGCCGGCAATTGGTTTACTGTTAGACCATAAGCGGAAGAAAGCATCCTTACGGACAGGACGCCTGGATTCGATATCCATGTAACCCTGAGCTTCGAAGTGAACAATTTTGCCGTGGCGGGCGACCAGAGTGATCATGCAGGGAATTTCACGATTATCTATATACTTTTGCATTGCGGGACGGATCCAGGCTAACCTTTCTGAAGAAAAGCCCACTTCTTCCGGTTTGGTTGTGGGTAACGGCCATGTGTATGAATTCTTAGGACTCATTTTTTACTCACCCCTAATTTTTTCGTATCCTACAATAGCGTAACATTACTAAAGAGTCAAAACCACCCGTGATTTGTATAATAGACGTAGCGTCTCAAGGCATCTGACTATTTCAGATTGATGTTCAACTCTTCTCTTAGATTCCTTGCTATCCTTTCATCCATCACTGCGTACAAGTCGTATTCTTCACCTCTTAAACGAATAATGATGTGCGGCGTGTCCATAGGCGGCAGGTCGAGACCCTGCACTGTCGGCCTGGTAGAACCATACCCTCTGGTGACTGCGGTTTGAGTGACTTTCATCTGTCTCGGTTTTTTTGTAGCTGGCATAAAACATCTCCTTATACTTTTCTATCTGAAGGATTATTTATCAATTTAGATTATCCGATATTTTAAAAATCTGAAGCTGTTTAATATATAACGTAAGTTCTTTATCTCAGGTTTGAAATGATACTCGAAAAGATGATCAACGTAATTGTTAGACTCATAATAAAGATGCGATTAGTTAAATTACGGTCTTGTTTTCGTAACATCGACCAGGCAATGATACCGCCAACAACTGGAACAAATATTAGAAGCCACCACGCTCCCGATGGTTTTTTATCTGTCGTCTGAACCTGCAATTCCTTATGCGAGCTCTTTGCTGCTTTGATAATCGAACCGCAATTACTGCAAAAGTCGCTTTCCGGGGGATTACTCGCTCCGCACCGGGCGCAGTTGACCTCTCCGGCGGGTTGAACATCTGCGGACCATGTTCTGAAATCGGTCAAGGCATTACCGCATTCGCTGCAAAAAGTTGCGTCAGCTTCAGCTTGAGATCCACAATTCGAACAAAATCTTAATACCGGCATTAGAATTCCATTGTCCGTTGCTCTGAGTAAAATTTGTAGACGATAAGTAAGACAACTTTGATTGACGCTTATTCTAACATTTTACCCATAGCGCTTCAATCTTGGTCGCAAATGATATTGACACGTTCCAGACGCAACTTTATCATAAAGATAGTCTAGTCACTTAGAAATATTTACTGATTTTAAACCGGGAAGTGATCATGAGTTTTGCCTTTTTCTACTGAAGCGGAAATGATCAGCTGGGCTATTTCAGCCAGTATAGTCGCAGGCTTTGTTGCGCTGGCGTTCCTGTCCCGCCTTATTTTATCTCTAACGATACGCGTCATCGCTCACCGTACAAAGACAACCCTCGATGATCTCATTATCAAATCACTGACAGCGCCTGTTTTCATCATTATTATTGCCGCTGGTATCTGGATAGCATTATCGCGGGTTATCGAGCTGGATCCTTACCAGGCAACAATACATCAAGTTTTTGTCATCTTGTATATAACCATCGCAGCTATCGCGCTTATAAGGATTATTCACGCGGTACTTAATTGGTACAGCGTTGAGATGGCTGGTCGAACAAAATCAGAGGTCGACGACCGTCTTATTCCGGTGCTGCGTCGTATTGTTGATATCCCTATATATGGGATAGCGTTGATGATTATTCTCGACGAGCTCCACATAAATATCAGTCCTATTCTTGCAGGCTTAGGCATCGGAGGTCTGGCAGTTGCTTTAGCGCTCCAACCTACTTTGAGTAACTTTCTTGCAGGGACATACGTGATAAGTGACGCGGTGATACACAAGGGTCATTACATCATGCTTGATAGCGGACAAGAAGGTACGGTAGAAGATATTGGATGGCGCACGACAAAAATCCGCCACTGGCAGGGTAATCTTATCGTTCTCCCCAACTCTAAACTGGCGGATGCCATTGTTACCGATTATGAAAAGCCTGAAGCGTCCATGCTTTTTACCGTAGATTGCTACGTCGGCTATGATTCCGACCTCGCCAAAGTCGAGCTTATTTCGCTCGAAATTGCACGTGAATTACTCAGGACAAATCCACTTGGCTCCAAGGATTTTGAACCAGTTTTAAGGTTCAATCATTTTGGCGACTCGAACATCGAGTTCACGGTCATTTTAAAAGGAATCGACCGAGTTGCTCAATTCACGCTCAAACACGAGTTTATTAAAGCGCTGCACAAGAGATTTCAAGAAGAGAAGATTGAAATTCAGTACCCAACACGAAAGCTTTACTTCGCAAATAACGTATCCGGGCTTTTCGATGAGGCACTCCAAAAACAATCCCAAACTTCCAACAGGCAAAATCCCGATAACGGCGAGGAATCATCCGGATAACATCTGAGTAATCCACATCAGTCCACTGGTACACAGTGGTATTGTAAAGTTATCATCCAGCGGTAGTGAAAGGGACTGGACCACAGCCGCCGTAATTGCTCCTACGCTGATGGAAATCACGTCCAAAGTTAAATTAGCATAATGCAGCCACAATAAACCGACGGCAATACATGCGATAAAACAAGCAGCTGACTCCCCCGCAGATTGAAAGATAATTCGACTTTTACCGAGCCTATCTTTGACGAAATGCGCCAACGGGTCGCCGACTGCAAGAAATGAAATTGCCAATGCAGCTATCTCTTTATTAAAAATTACATATGAAAGTGAACACCCAATCAGAAGAAAGCTGGCCCCTGTAAGGCGTGATTTTTCGTAATCTCTTAAAAATGGGGAAAAAACAACTGCAAAAATAACGCTAAGCCGTGTAAAATGCATTCTTAAGAAATCAATTAACAACCAGGCTATAGTTACCGGGATGAGGATTGAAAGCAAAAGAGGTCGGGATAATTGAAAACACGCAATGCTTATACTAAGTCCGACAACGAGATGCACTAGCCCGCGTTTAGCATTAAAAGGCGTCGAGTATTGGTTGCGCCTTAAAAGCGCATTCATCCGATTTAGCTCTCCTTTTACGCCTGATAGAAAAGAAGTAATCTGTTTTTTCTTGTAGTTCGAGGTTGTTTTACTTTTTTCTCTTGAGTGTCTCTTTCATCACGATTTCTGCAGCCGAGTATGGATCAATCTGTTTGCTGGCAAGAGCTTTTGTAAGCTCTTGAAAAGTTTTGTCTTTAAGAATTTCATTTACGCGAGTCCGTAAAGAATGCTCGACAGCTTCAATAAGTTCTAACTTAGCCCGTTCATCCCGGCGTTCCTGAATTTTCTTACTGGAAATCAAGTATTGTTGATGTTTGAAAATTAATTTCGCGAGATCTTCGATGCCAGTTCCATTGATTGCTGTTGTAAGTATGATAGGACTTTTCCAAATATCGCCCGGCTTAGAAGCTAAATTTAAAATCTGTTCCATCTGAATTTTCAAAATTTCAGCCCCGTCTTTATCTGCTTTATTGATAATAAAAATATCAGCCGTTTCCAGGATGCCGGCTTTCATCATTTGAATATCGTCACCCGCCCCGGGACTGAGAACGACCAATGTCGTATCGGATAGACGGGCGATATCCACCTCTCCTTGCCCCGACCCCACTGCTTCCACCAGGATGATATCTTTACCCATAGCATCGAGTATGTGAATGATACTCAAGGTAGCTCGAGCTAATCCGCCAGCCCATCCGCGGCTGGCAAGACTGCGGATAAACACTCCTTTATCCAGAGCATGCTCCGCCATCCTGATGCGGTCGCCAAGAAGCGCCCCTCCGGTGAACGGACTCGTGGGATCGACAGCAACCACACCGACCGTCAGCTTGCGCTTGCGAAAATTTTTAATGAGAGCGTCGAGCAAGGTGCTCTTGCCAACGCCGGGCGAGCCGGTTATCCCTACGATATAAGCCTTACCTGTATTACCATAGAGATCGCGCAATTCATTAATTGCTTCCGGTAAGTCATCTTCAATCCCCCGCATCAAACGAGCTGCAGCCCGCTCGTCCCCGGCTAATATTTTATGCCTGAGGTCGCTTTCCACTAGTCCTCTTCCTGTAAATCAAAAGCCTTCGTTTTTAAAAACTCAGCAGCTTTCTTTAAAATTCCTTTAGCATTATCGAACGTCAACGTTGCGAGAGCCTTGTCATAGGGCAGCCACACATAACCAACATGTTCGTAGGAAATCTTAATTTTCTCCTGCTTTGTCAAAGCCAGGAAAAAAGTGACGACTTTAGTGATGAATTTGCCTTCTTCCCGGAAAGAATATTTTATCCATTCTTTAAATCCGTCGATGATTTCTAAATCATTTAAGCCGGTTTCTTCGAACACTTCTCTCTTGGCTGTCTCTAGTTCTTTTTCGCCTTTCTCGACATGTCCCTTGGGTAAATCCCAATACGTATTGGTTGAGTCTGTACTGCGTGGATATTCCAGGAGCAGAAAGTAAGTACTCTTTCCTTCCCTGCGGATGATAATAGCGCCGGCAGCACGTTCAAATGGCATGTTTCTGAATCCGAAATTAAAGTGGTTTTACGTTCTTTTTTACCCAGTCGACAATTTCCTGGACGGGTGATCCGGGAGGGAAAATTTCTTTTACCCCGACCTTCTTTAGTACGGGGATATCTTCGGCCGGGATAATGCCGCCGGCAATGACTGTCATATCGCTGCAGCCTTTCTCTTTCAATTGTTTGACCACCTCGGAAAACAGGTGGACATGCGCTCCCGAAAGGCAGCTTAATCCTACCAGGTCCACATCCTCCTGGACCGCCGCGTTGACTATCTGCTCTGGCGTTTGGTGCAAGCCGGTATAAATTACTTCGAAACCAGCATCCCGGAAGCCCCGGGCAATGATTTTCACGCCGCGGTCGTGTCCGTCCAATCCTGGTTTACCGAGTAATACTCTCAGCTTTCTTTGTTTTGTCATCTATAATCCTCTTGGTTAGAAATAAGCGGGATCCCGGTATTCTCCGAAAACAGCTCGGTAAACATCACAAATTTCCTGCTCGGTAGCGTATGCTTTTACTGCTTCCACGACGTATGGCATTACATTTTCGCTGCCCTGGCAGGCTTTTTTAATTGCTTTCAATGCCGCTGTGACCTGCTTGTTGCTCCTGGTGCGTTTTATTCGTTTCAGACGCTTTAGCTGCTCATCTCGCACCTTTTCATCAACCTTTAAGACCGTGATCGGAGGTTGATCTCCTGCTACATGTTTATTGACTCCAATAACCACCCTTTCGCCGCTATCGACTCTTTTCTGATATTCATATGCGGCATTGCTGACCTCCATTTGAGGGTAACCGCGGTCGATTGCAGCCAGCATGCCTCCCATCTTATCGATCTTTTCTATATATTCCCATGCCTTTTCTTCGATCTCGTTAGTCAGAGATTCGATAAAATATGAACCGGCGAGGGGATCGATCGTGTTGATAACACCGGTCTCCTCGGCTATTACCTGCTGGGTGC
>Ga0315284_10008131_pt1 | contig 14966 bp, 18 predicted proteins | sample YL17G09_16_MG_FD_203696 | JGI IMG/M metagenome (GOLD analysis project Ga0315284, IMG submission 203696) | Sediment microbial communities from Yellowstone Lake, YNP, Wyoming, USA - YL17G09_16 | ecosystem: Environmental > Aquatic > Freshwater > Lake > Sediment | place: USA: Wyoming | collected... | reverse complement strand
GAATCACCAACAATGAATGTATAATTTGCCTTTAGTGGATCACCAACACCATTCCAACCAATATTAGGTGGTGCAGTTGTTACAGCACTAACTAAATTTGCTCCTCTAATTAAATCTCCAATATTTGCATATAATTTATTTGAAGAATTAATTTTTATTGTTTGATCATCAATATTAACTGCCAATTTAGATATTTGAGCGGGTAGGTTTCCTTGACCGAATAACTCATTATCATCAGCATCGCCCCCTCCGGTACTACTAATAACATTTAATCCGGTTAAGTATTGGTTTGTATTATTGGTATTATTTCCATTAGGTCTGACTAAACTAGATAATGTTCCTCCAGTTTTAACCCATTGATACCAAAGTCCAGATTTTCCATATGTAGCTTCTATTGTATATTCAGCGCCATGATCATAATTAATATTTCCTAAACTATAAAAATCCACCACTTTCATTTTGTAGTTTGATCTATAACTATTACTAAAAGGTACAGTTGACTCATATACTTGGTTATGTAATCCTGGAGTATTAATATAGATATAATTATCTGACCATCTACCAATATCAGGATCAAATGAGTATAATTTACTAGTAAAGCTGTCAAACATTTGAATTGGGTTAGTTTCAAAAATAGGTAAATAACTTGTCATCAAAAATTTTTCAGTCCAGTTTGTTCCATCCCATGTCATTAAATACCCGGATTTACCAGTAAACTCCCCAGTTCCACCAGGTAAAACAAATGCACAAGTAGAAAATGGAACAAAATTACTACTTACAAAAGAAGCTGTAAATGCTCCAATATAATTCATAGATAATACTTCAATTTGAGAACCACTAGGTGGAATTATTTCATATCGTTGATAATAATCCAACCATCTAACTTTAGTACCAAAATAATGTGATTTAGAATCGCATAATTCAAAAGTTGTACCAATTGGAGTAGGATTAGATATAATATCATCTTCAGGGTCCGTTCTCCAACTATTATCGACAACAACATTAGTTCCATCCCAAACTACAACATCATATAAATCAAATTGACCATAAAATGGGGTTGCACTTAAAGTCCCATTATAAGTAGCATTTGTAGTAACGGCAGTAATAGGTTTTAATGCTCCAACTAAAAACTTATCTCCTTTTTTTGCATTTCCAATTCTAGTATACCAAAGTGAGTAACCCCCTACTTCATTAGTTGTATAGGAATCAGCATTATATTCAACAATAGTACCTGCAGGAAATGATGACCAAGGCCCAGCACCAAACCCATTTCCTGAATCTAAAACTATATAACATTCCCCTTTACTATATGGCCATCTAGTTTCAGGTGCTTCACCTTCTGTTCCAACAGGGGCTATTGCCGGATTACTAGTAACTCCAATTAAATTAAATGATCTAACTTTAACTGTACCATTAATACCAGAATTAGCTGCAACTTCATTAATAGCATTTACTAATGAAGTTTTATTTCTAGTTATTAAATCAGGATCAGGACCGTCCATATTAATTTGCATACCCCAAAAGGTTGCATTAGGAGGAGCATTACCGATAGTAGTAGATAAACATTGGTATAAGATATTATCACTTAATACGATTCGTCCAGCAGTATACTCGACATCATTTTTGTATGGTAAACCTGGAGTACTATTCTCCCAATAAATATGGCTGACAGCATCATTATCATCTGGAATTGGATTCATTCCTAGATTGATAAATGGTTTATTATTACCGTCAAAACCTTCTTCGGCAGTTAATGGTTTTTTAGCCATTGGATATAATCCTTTGTTTAAAGTAAGGGCTTTCTATGTTATAATTATATTTATAGTCAAAATAAGGACAAGAAAATGACATTATTAGATTTTGTAGACACATCTAAAGAAGATAAGACCAGTTTGTCAAAACAAAAAGGATTAATGATAATTGATCTTAGTCAAATTATTATTAGTGCTACAAGTATGACCTTTAAAAAAGGAGAATCATATACTCCTGAATTAATTCATAAATTGGGGTTAAACACTATAAAAAATATAACTAAAAAATTTAAAGATGTTTATCCTACAATTGTTATAGCAGTTGATTCTCAAAATTACTGGAGAAAAGATATTGCTCCATATTATAAAGGAAATAGGAAGCTTGCTCGAGACAAAAGTTCTTTAGACTTTCCTATTATTTATAAAGGTATTGATATACTTAAAGACGCATTGATAAATTATTTTCCATATATTGTCATGGAACTACCTCGATGCGAGGCAGATGATATTGCTGGAGTATTATCAAAGAATTTTAGTTCAAAGTATGAAAATATTTTATTGGTAAGTTCTGATAGTGACTGGTCTCAATTACAAAAATTTAAAAATGTAAAACAATGGTCAAGTCAGGCAGGTGGCTACGTCCATCCTAAACACGGTGGTCCACATGCAGTTTTACTTTATAAGATTATTAAGGGTGACAAGAAAGATGCGATAGCGAACATCAGGTCGCCCCAGGATGCCGTTATTACAAAGACCAGACAAAAAAGTATTGGTGAAGTAGAAGCAGAACGATGGATTATGAAAAAACCAGAAGAATATTGTAATGAGTTAATGTTAGAACGATTTAAGCATAATGAAAAACTTTTAGATCTATGTAATATTCCCCAAGAATATGAAGACTTAATCATGTCAGAATTTATAGGTAAAAAGGATATACACCCATCTAGATCTAAAATTTACCCATATTTGATAAAATCAGGGTTATCTAGCTTATCCGGTGATATTAATGATTTTTAGGTAAAAACAATGTTTAAAATATGCCTATTTATGGTATAATATTAATATACCAAATTGAATTGAGGCATAAATTATGAAATTAGCTGTTGCAGAATCCACTTTACAATCACGTCGCCAAGCGACAGGTGAGTTTAAAGTAAATGCTTCAGGTAAAGCATTTAAAATTCTTTCTAGCGGTATTTATCAAGATAAAATTCTTGCAGTAGTTCGTGAATTATCATGTAATGCACTTGATAGTCATATTGCTGCAGGCAAACCTAATGAACCCTTCATCGTACACCTTCCAAATAAAACCGAACCATGGTTCTCTGTAGAGGATTTTGGAGTTGGTTTATCAGATCATGATATCCATAATCTTTATACAACTTATTTTGAATCAACAAAATCAGAATCAAATGATTTTATTGGTGCTTTAGGTTTAGGTTCTAAATCCCCATTTTCTTATACAGATACTTTTAATGTAACTTCTACATTTAAAGGTGTTCGTACAATTTATTCTTTGGTTGTGGAAAGTGATGGCACACCTCAAATCTTTACTTTATCATCTACCAAAATGCCAAATCAACCAAATGGTATTAAAGTACAAGTTCCAGTTTCACCTGATAATTCTTGGGACATTAGAAAATTTGAAGAATCTGCAGTAAATGTTTATCGTTATTTTAATGTTAAACCAGTAATTGTTGGAGTAACTGATGCACAAGTAAAAATAATTAATACTCCTAAAGAATATATCTTTAAGAACGAATTATATGCAGTTGTTCAAAAATCTCAAAATGGACAACGTTGGTATAATTCATATGCAATTCAAGGTGTAGTTGCATATAAAATTGATACAGATAAATTGCAACTTTCTGATGCACAAGAAACTTTTATGCGTCGTAGAACTGTAGATATTTTCTTTCCAATGGGTTCTGTATCATTTACTGCAGGTCGTGAAACACTTGAATATGATGAATTTACAAGAAAATCTTGTGCAGAATATATCCAAAAAGTTATGGATCGTTTTGAAGATGATTGTGCAGAGTTTTTATTAACTAATGCAAAAACTTATTTTGATTTTTGTGTACTTGCTCAAAAATATGGTACCGACATTTCTTTAGAAAAAGTAGAAAACGTTACTATTAATGGAGTATCTTACCCAAAAATTAATATTATGAAAGCAGATTTAGATGATAAGTTTAAATCTATTACATTAAGGACTCGCTCCCGTCGAGCAAAAACTATTGTTAAAGATGAATATGAGCAAATGATTGAAATTTTCAATGTACCATACTTTGTTAATGATATGGGACGTAGTGGGATTCCATCTGTTAGATTGTGGATGAAACAAAATAATATTGAACAAGCAATTATTATCGATAAAGCGGATCAAGATATTAAACTTTCCGCTGGTGGAGCTCATAGTTATACTACAAAAGTTCCAAATAAATCTAAATTATCAATTTCATTCTTTCAAAAAATTTATGATTTTGTGCCCGGTATTACTTTACAAACTATTTCTACCTTAGATGTAGTTAGAGAAAAAATTAATAGAATAAAAGGTGGATATGATTTACATTTATACAGATATACTAATATAACATTAAATCGTCGCTCTAGTAGTTACAGTGAAAAAAATGCTGATAAATTTATTAAAGTAATGAAAAAAGATTTACCAGCAGGAGTTAAATTTTTCTGGCATACTGAATTACTCCAACATAATAATTATAATCCAAATAGAGATTTTGGAAAAATAAGAAGTTTGATGGAAATTATAGATGGGTTAACTAAAGTTCATAATAATGTTTATATTCTTAATAAATCAGAGTATAATAAAATTAAGAATGATAAAGATTGGGTGTATATAATTCCTTTCATTGAAAATGCAATGAAGACTAAATTAAGTCGTGCGAAAAAAATACACCATGCTCGAGCAATTAAAGAGCTTAAAGATTCTTTACCTATTAATTTTAATCATCTGGTTCATTTTGCAGAATTTGGTGATATTAAATCATTGGTTGAAGGTATTAATAACCATATAACCCTTGAAGATATTCCATCTGATGCTGGAATTAGACTTGGTTGGTCATTTATACCAGCAGATGATTTAAATAAAATAAAAGAATCAACTGATAAAAAAATAAAAGACTTAGTTGAATTATCCGATAATGTAAAAACTAAATATCCATTATTAAGTTTATTACCTACGTATGGAAATATTGATAAAATTGTTCAAGAATTAAAAATTTACTTAACCGCGAAAGCATGAGGAAAATATAATGAGTAATTATTGTGGTGAATGTGGCGCTGAAATGTATGCTGGTGACGAATGTTGTGAAGAATGTGGTCATTGGTATGAAGAAGAATATGATGCAGATACATTAGAATTATGTACTGATGATGATTGCGTTGGTTGTAATGGTGATGAAGAAATTGAAGATGAAATCAATTATACTATTACTTCTCAAAATGTTTCATTTGCTTTGGATGGTGAAATGTATTCTTATCCAAAAACAAAAGAAAACTTTGAAGCAATCTGTAAAGCATTAATTGCAAATGATTTATGTGCATTGAGAAATGAACTTACTTCAGGGCAAAAAAATATTTCTTTCCTAAATGGTAAAATTTTTACCAAACATGGAGTATTATGTGTTTGTTCTAACGGAGTAGAGTATTCTGTGGATGATCGTTTGTTTGAACGTCTTTGCAAATTGTTAAATGAAAATGAAGATATTCGTCCAATGATTAAATTTATTGATAACTTATATCAAAATCCAAATATTGAATCCATTAATGATATGTATCGTTTCTTAGTGCATAATGAATTACCTATCACTGAAGATGGTTGTTTTATTGCATATAAGAAAGTTTGTGATAATTATACAGATATTCATAGCGGTACTTTTTCAAATAAAATTGGACAAGTTTGCGAAATGCCTCGTGAGAATGTAGAATTAAACCGTGAACAAACTTGTTCTTCTGGTTTACATTTCTGCTCGAAAGGTTATCTACCATACTTTGGTGATACTCATAGTTCTCGAGTAATGGTTTTGAAAATTAATCCAAAAGATGTAGTAAGTATTCCTATAGATTATAATAATGCAAAAGGTCGTACTTGTCGATATGAAGTAATTGAAGAATTGGAAAGAAGTAATATCCAAGGATCAATTGAAGAAATTGAATCAAGTAGTATTTGCAGAAAAATCGGAAATTGGTTCAAATCATTAATAGGATAATTATGAAATTAGAAAAATTAGAAAAATATATTCCAACCATGGTTAATTTATTAACTGTGGTTGTTTTGTTTTATATACTACCAATGGTAATAATATATTTTATTACAGCGGCCCCAGAATTTAACCCAATTAATTTACATCCTGGAGTTAAGGTTGCACTATTATTATATTGGGGATTTTGTATTGCTTTTATTTTTAATAAACTAAACCCAACGGAGTAACTAATGGCTAAGAAAAAAATTACCACTTTTGATATTTCTTTAGCATCTGAGGATGATAGATTAAAACTTCAAGATGCATGTAGAGAATGGTCAGGTTCTAAATTAAGAGATGAAGCAGAAAAAGATCATAAAGCCGATATTTATGATACACTTATTACTTCAGTAGAAATTCCTAAAAAACAATTTACCGATCTTGCAAAAATGTACCATAAACAAAATAAAGATGAAGTAGCAGTAAAAAATGAAGCTTTAATTGAATTATATGAAAAAGTATTTAAAGAATGAATAATAAATTAGAAGCATCAATTGCAATTGAAAAACTTGTAAAATCAACTCCGGGTATTACATATTTAGAAGCATGTTTATTATATGCAGAAGAACATGATTTAGAAATTAAGCAAGTATCTAAATTAATAAATCCTACTTTAAAAGAGAAATTGTATAACGAAAGTGTTAAATCAAATCTCATTAAGTCGAATAAAAAATCTTCTGCTTCATTAAATGCCTTCATTAAATAATTGTTTAACCTTAAAAAATATTGACATAAGTTCTAAAATTAATATCTTTGGAACTTATGTTCTTTATATGTCAATAAAAACTCATTTCAAATTAAATAGTACATTTAATGTTACTATGTCTCTCTTGCAAAGTATTAAAGAACCTACAATAAAAAATAGAGTATATTTTGCTGCAAAAACTTTGTCTGAAAAATACTCCTCTAATGATATAATATTAATATTAATTGAAAATGAATTAAATGATTCTAATAATTTAATGTCATTAGATCATAAATCATTATTACATTCAATCAAATATAGATTAAGTAATTTAGATCGAATATTAATAAAAGATTTTGAAAATATTATAAAGTATTGTATGATGAATAATATATCGTTACAAACCCTCTTATCTAGTGATAGAATTTTAAAAATGTATTTAAAACAATATATATCTCCAGAAACAGTAATCTGTATTGATAGTTTGACAAACCTATTAATATTGCCTACTGATGATATATTATTACCTACAGTAAAGTCTAAACTTTTAAATTATAAAAAATTATTTTTAATTAATAAAGACTTAATCAAAGATGTTATTAAACGTGCAAATAATGTTTGTATTAATGATGAATTATGATATAATTACTATTACAGTTTAAAAATAACTGGAAATTAAATAGTTTAAATAGAAATCTGGAGACATACGATGTTTAAGAAAAAAAGCAAAACTGAATCAACAGCATTCCTTGCAAAATTAGATGCAATTGCTGGAAAGAAAAATAATTTTGAAGCAGATCCAAATGAATGGACAGTTACTAAAGACCCTGCAGGAAATGGGTCAGCAATGTTTAGATTTTTGCCAGCTAAAGATGAAGGTGACGAAGACGTTCCTTTTGTTAAGATTTATAATCATGGATATAAACACAATGGTCAATGGTATATTGAAAATTGCCCAACAACCATTAATGAGAAATGTCCACAGTGTGAAGCTAATAGTGAGCTATGGCAATCTGGACTTGAATCAAATAAAAAATTAGCAAGTGATCGTAAACGTAAATTATCTTATTGGGCTAATATTATTATTTTACAAGATAAAGCAAACCCAGAAACTGAAGGTAAAGTATTCAAATTCCGTTTCGGTGATAAGATCATGAAGAAAATCGTTGCAATGGGTAATCCTGAATTTGATGGAGAAAAACCTATTGACGTGACTGATGTATTTGAAGGTGCTAATTTCATGTTGAAAGTTGAAAAAATTAGCGGTCAAGCAAATTATGATAAATCTAAATTTGGTTCAGTATCAGAGCTATATGATGGCGATGAAGAAAAGTTAAAAGCAGTCTTTAATTCTATGCACGCATTAAAACCAATTGCATCAACTGATAAATTTAAATCATATAAAGATCTTGAAGCTAAAGTTAAAAAGGTACTTGGTGGAAGCGCACCAATTCGTCCAGCAACTGTTGAGACATTTGAATATGATAATGATATTGAAGACATTTCTCAAGTTGAACATGTAAGTTCATCAATATTATCAATGTCTAATGTAGCAAATGACGAAGAAAACCTAGATGACTTCTTTGAAAGTTTAGAAAAATCTTAATATAAATATACCATAATAAGGTATTAAATTATGGATTCTACTAAATCTTTCCCAAAAAAACTTGCTAATAGAAAGGGATCCTCAAAAGGATCCCAATCTACTTCTGTTAAGTTTGATTCTTTCGGTAACCCAATTAAACCTCCTGTATCAAAACAAGATTCTATCTTTGATCATCATGATGGTACAAAGTTATCATCATTAACTGATGTTGAATTAGATGGAGTTTTAAAAAACGTAGCAGATTTTATTAATACTAACCAATTTCAAACTATGATAGCATTGGATCCTCTTATTGAAATTGCAGTACAAGCAAAAACTATACAATTTAGAGCAAGAATTGAAAAAGCAAGACGAATTGGTAAAAGATTATATAAAGATTTTGAAGCTAAATTTTCGAAATTCAATATATTAAGTCTCGCTGATGAGGAAATTGTATTAGCATATCCTGAGTTGGATAAGTATTTGAAAACATTACAACCTCCTGAAGTATCTACTTATAAAGTAAGTTTAGATCAGGCTGCTCAGAAAAAAACCGTTATACCATCAAATCCAGATGGTAAAGATAATTTAAAATCAGTTTAAGGAATATAGATGTCTAATCTTGATTATTTTGCTAGCACTAGCAACCCGCAGTATTCTCATTTTATTGCTCTTTCTCGTTATGCTCGGTGGCTCGAGGATAAAGGTCGTAGAGAGACTTGGGAAGAAACTGTTGATAGATATATTAACTTTTTCAAAAATACACAATTAAAAGATATCGAAGTAAAAGAAAAAACTTGGAAAGAATTAAGGGAAGCTATACTTAATTTAAAAGTAATGCCATCTATGCGATGTTTAATGACGGCAGGTGAAGCATTAGAAAAATCTAATATTGCCGGGTATAATTGTTCTTATATTGTTGTAGACCATCCACGGGCATTTGATGAAACAATGTTTATTCTTATGAATGGAACTGGACTTGGATTTTCTGTTGAGCGCCAATATATTAATAAACTCCCAGAAGTATCTGAAGAAATGCATACTACTGATACAATTATTCATGTTGGCGATTCAAAAAAAGGTTGGTCAAAAGCATATAGAGAATTAATTGCAATGTTATATGCCGGACAAATTCCTAAATGGGATTTGTCTTTAGTAAGACCTGCAGGAGCTAGATTAAAAACTTTTGGTGGTAGAGCATCTGGTCCAGAACCTTTAGATGCATTATTTAAATTTACTGTAAATATTTTCAGAAATGCAATTGGAAGAAAACTAAATTCTCTTGAATGTCATGATATTATGTGTAAGATTGCTGATATTGTGGTTGTAGGTGGAGTCAGAAGATCTGCACTTATATCATTGTCCAATTTATCAGATGATAGAATGAGAGATGCAAAAAAAGGTAGATTTTGGGATTTCGAACCACAACGAAGATTAGCAAATAATTCTGCATGTTACACCGAAAAACCGGCCTTCCAACAGTTTACAAAAGAATGGTTTTCTTTATTTGAATCTCAATCAGGTGAACGTGGTATTATTAATAGAGTTGCATTACAAAACCAAGCAGCTAAGAATGGTAGAAGAGAGTGGGAATGGGAGTTTGGAATTAACCCATGTTCAGAAATTATATTACGACCTAATCAGTTCTGTAATCTTTCTGAAGTTATTGTTCGTGCAGATGATACATTACCATCACTCAAAGATAAAGTTAGGGTGGCGACAATTATAGGAACCATGCAAGCCACATTAACTGAGCTTCCTTATTTAAGAAGTGTATGGAAAAAAAATATTGAAGAAGAAGCCCTATTAGGAGTATCAATGACTGGAATCATGGATCATCCTGTATTGTCTGGATCATTCGATAAATCTGTTGATGAAAACACAAATTATTCTGAATTAAAATTTTGGTTAAATGAATTAAGACAGGTTTCTATTGATACTAATAAAGAATATGCAAAATTATTTAAAATTAATCAAGCAACTGCAATCACCTGTGTAAAACCTTCGGGGACAGTTTCTCAACTAACTGATACTGCTTCTGGAATTCATGATAGACATTCTCAATATTATATTCGAAGAGTTCGTGCAGATATTAAAGATCCATTAGCAAAAATGATGTCTGATAAAGGGTTCCCTTATGAAAATGATGTAATGCCAAATTCTAGTAATTTAGTATTTTCATTCCCAATTGAGGCCCCCGTAGGAAGTTCTACAACTGAATCAAGAAATGCAATCCAACAATTAGAACACTGGAAAATTTATGCTGAGCATTGGTGTGAACATAAACCATCTGTAACTATTAATTATAAAGATGATGAATTTTTAGGTGTAGGTCAATGGGTATGGGATAACTTTGATATTATTTCTGGTATTAGTTTTTTACCAATGGATAATAATATATATCCACAGGCTCCATATGAAAAAATTACCAAAGAAGAATTTGATGAATTATTATCAAAAATGCCCCTAAGTGTAAATTGGGAAGATCTTAATTTATATGAAAAAGAAGATACTACTACTGGCACACAAGAATTAGCATGTGCAGGTGGGGTATGTGAATACAATGGACCTAATTCTTAATTAATGTTTGTATTGAAAAAAACCATGATATAATAAATTATGAAATCAAATACCTTTATGAAAATGGCACTAGTAATGGCTGAGGAAAGCAAATGCGTTTCTCATAAAGTAGGTGCAATTATTGTAAAAGATAATAGAATTATATCCACTGGTATAAATGGTTCACCAGTAGGTCAATTAAATTGTTGTGATCATTTTAATGAAGATATTCGTCCAGAATTATTTGGAAGACCTCAACTAGTATCTAGTAATAAATTAGAACTTAAATTAAATGAACAGGGTAAAATTGAGCATCGTGAATGGTCATTAAAAAATGAAATTCATGCTGAATTAAACGCAATTTTATTTGCTGCACGTCATGGAATTGCAATTGATGGGGCAACAATGTATACAACATTAAGTCCATGTTCAAATTGTGCAAAAGCAATCTCTCAGAGTGGAATTAAACGATTAATTTATAATGTATTATATCATAGATCAGAACCAACTTGGGATAAAATTTTAAAACAAGCAAAAATAGAAGTGTTTCATATAAGCGAGGTATAAAGTGGCTGAGAAAAAACCAAGAAAAACTAAAGTTAAGGTAGTAGAAGAAATTGTTGAACCAGTTGAAACTATTGAACCCACTGAAGAAATTGTAGTAACTGCAAAAACTCATAATGAACTTATGAGTGAAAAGCGGGATAATATTATTAATAAATTGAGATCTGGAGTATTATCTATTGAATTTCGAAAAGCAGACGGTTCTAGCAGAACAATGAATGCTACTCTCAATCCTCAACTTGTTCCACCTAAACAATTTGCTAATGAATCAATTGAAAGATTATCTCAGAGTCAAGATTTAGTAGTTGTTTGGGATTTAGATATAAATGGATGGAGATCTTTTAAAATATCAACATTAACTAGAGTGAACAATCAATTAATATAAGGAAAAATATGAGTAATCCATTAGATGAAATTGGAAAAATTGAAGAAAGTGTTGAAGAGATAATATCTTATTATAGTGAAAATGGACCAGCAGCTTTAGTTAATTTTGTTATAGTAGATGTATCTCATTCTCTTCCTTTTTTAAAAGAAAGAAAAACTGCAGGGGGTGTAGTTATACCAGCACCAAAAAATTATGATATGGAACATAATAAAGACGCTGTTCCTTTTGATGGTATTGTAGTATCTGTTGGAAATGAATGTAGTCGTATTGTACCTGGCGACCATGTATGTTTACCATTAAATAATAATGCAATGTGGATGTTAAACTGGAAAGGTAAAAGTCCATTAAAAAAATATGTAGTTATGGAAGAACAATCTATCCGCGCTAAATTCTAACTCTCTGCTTAGTTATATAAATACTCTATATGTGGTGAGAACAATATATAGGGTATTTTTTTATGCAAGAGAAATTATTAGAAGAATTATTAAAAGACAATAAATATTTACGTCCAAAAGATAAAAATATTTTAAGAACTAAGTTATTGGAAGAACAAAATTATAAATGTAAGATTTGTTCTAAACCCCTTGAACATGAAAAAAACACAAATAGACATATTGATCATTCTCATAAATCAAAATTAGTGAGAGGTATATTATGTATGACCTGCAATACTATTCTAGGAAAAATTGAAAGAGCAGGATATAGTATTGAATGGTTACAACTAACAGGAGAATATTTAAAGACTGGCACACATCCTATTATTTTTCCAGAAAAAATTACGGCAAAAAGAAAAACTAAAAAAGATGAGATGAAAAAATTGATTAATGTTAATACTTGGAACCCAAAAGGAACTAATCAATGTCAGAACGTCGCAACAGAAAACCTAAATCCGAAGAAAGAGTAATTAAAGAAAAATTCCAAGATGAAAAACGAGAGTTTTATATAAAACCTCGAAATGAAGTGCAATCACATTATCTTAATGCACTAAAAACTGTTTCTGTAGTAATTTGTTTAGGACCTGCTGGAACTGGAAAAACTTTTATGGCTGCTGCATATGCAGCAAATGAATTAGTACACAATCGAATTGATAAAGTTATTTTAACTAGATCAAATATTCCAGTAGGAAAATCTGTAGGATTTTTTCCAGGAACTATCGATGATAAAATGGGTCCATGGTTAGCACCATTAACGTCAAATATGAAATTAGTGATGGGTCCTGGTGCATTTGATTGTGCACTTAAAAAAGGAAATATAGAAATGGTTCCTCTTGAAGTAATTAGAGGAAGATCGTGGGATAATGCAGTTATTCTTGTAGATGAAGCACAAAATCTAACAATCGAAGAATTAAAAGTGATCAGCACTAGAATCGGCCAAAAATCACTCATGGTGTTTATGGCCGACGCATCCCAGTCCGATTTATTTGACGGTAGCTCTGGTCTAGGAAAATTTTGCGACATAATATATAAATATGAAATTATTAACACCTCTATTGTAGAATTTGGCCCAGATGATTGTGTTAGATCGGATATATGCGGCGCATTCATTAAAGCATTCTACAAAGAAGGTTTGTAAATAGATAGTGGATGGCATAATAATAACTGTAAAGCATTTTATCAGGAGAATATTTAATGTCCACAGGATTTTTAGATGTATTAACCCTTGCAATTACTATATATGCAATAATGAGAGCTACTGACCATATTGAACAATTTGTAAATTATTGGTGGAAATCTTATATTGGAGTACAAGTTGAAAAAGACAGTGGAACTATTGTAGTTTACATAAAAGATATGGATAGCGGGGCGCCAATTAATTTAGTATTTGAAGATTTAAAACAATATAGGGAATTTATTAATAATCATACGATTACGTTTAATAAATTAAAAAAAGATGTTAAAGATGAAATTGAAGAATTAAAAAAATTGGAGAATAATAGTGATTAACAAAAAAGTTGAAGTTAGAGATAGTGAAATAAATGGTAAGGGATTATTTGCAAAAGAAAAAATATTAAAGGACGAACCTATTTGGTGGAATACTAATGATATAAAAGTATACCGAATAGAAAATATTAGTTCATTACCAAAAGAACAACGGGATGAGGTATATAAAATTGCTTACAGAGTAAATCCTACTATCGTAATTTGTGACACATCCATAGCAAAATTTATGAATCATTCTTGTAATGCAAACTGTTGGAGTGCAAACGATGGTACTCCAATGGATATTGCTCGTAGAGATATTGAGATTGATACAGAAATTACCACTGATTATGGGGTTATCCAATGCGTGGTATGGCATACTCCGTTTGATTGTTCTTGTGGAGATCCTAACTGTCGTGGAACAATTACTGAAAATGATATAAATTTACCAGAAATTAAATCTAAATATAAAAATCGTATGTAATGATATCAGAAAAAGTTGAAGTTAGAGATAGTGAAATAAATGGTAAAGGATTGTTTGCAAAAGAAAAAATATTAAAGGATGAGATTATTTGGTGGGAAGATGAAGAAAATCCTACTAGAAAATATTATACCAAAGAACAAATCCAAATAATGGATTATAAAACTAAAAATTATTTTATTAAGTATTCATATAAAGTAAAAGAAAATTTATGGGCTCTAGATTTTGGACCAGATAAATATACAAATCATTCTTGTAATCCAAATACCTATAATAGTTTAAATCAAGAATGGTCAACTGTTGCTCGTAGAAATATTGAAGTTGAGGAAGAAATTACCATAGATTATGGAATAATAATGACATATGTATGGTATATGAATATGACATGTAATTGTGGAGCATCTAATTGTCGTAAAATAATAACTAAGAATGATTATAAGTTACCTAAATTGAGAATAATCCATGCAGGTAGATTAGATGATTATCTTGGGTAAAACTAATGTTTGATTTAGGTAAATTTGTAGTATAATATTAGTATATAGTCAATTAATGTTATAGGTGAAATATGAGCGTTTTAAATATCTTGAATGAATTAGCAAATGAACCATCTACTAACGCAAAGGTAGAAATACTAAAAGCCAATCATCACTCAGAAGACCTTAAACGAGTTTTTTTATTGGCTTATGATAACACTAACTTCTATATCAAAAAGATCCCAGAGACCTCCACACGAGGCACAAAGTCATTAAGTTGGGGTCTTAATAATCTTGCA
>Ga0315284_10008130_pt1 | contig 14966 bp, 7 predicted proteins | sample YL17G09_16_MG_FD_203696 | JGI IMG/M metagenome (GOLD analysis project Ga0315284, IMG submission 203696) | Sediment microbial communities from Yellowstone Lake, YNP, Wyoming, USA - YL17G09_16 | ecosystem: Environmental > Aquatic > Freshwater > Lake > Sediment | place: USA: Wyoming | collected... | reverse complement strand
ATAGGCGGGTATGTGCTCATAGGCAAGACGATTCGACACCGCGAGGAACATTACCTTGGTGGTTATATTTGTGGTGGCAATTTTTTTGAAACTTTTTTTTCCGGAGAGGGGGAGGGTGAACAGTTACCACTGTTGACATTCGGTATGCTGGCACGAATTGAAGTCAGTTTACCGCGTGTCGTTCTTCCGGACTCCTTCTACCGGCTTATTGAGTACGAAATCTCAAGCAGGAAGACACTCGGCCGGCACGAAACAATAATCAACCTTCCTTCTCATGATGACCGAGTAAGGAGGCGTTATTCAGCTCACCTTTTCGACGCAGGAGTCACCCATGGATCACCTCGCCCGTTTTTATGCGACGGTATCACTGCAGGCAGTGGATCGACCCTGTACCTGGTTGGGCATTCCGGATGCGGACGCGCAACGCAGGTTGTTCGACTATTTCGGCGTCGCCAATATGGGTGAGTTGATCGAGCGGTTGGATGACGATCTCGTGCCGGTCGAAATGCCGTATCAATCGCCCACCGCATCCGCCATCTATGCCGCCTTCGATTTTGCGAAACAGGGACCGGTTCCGCGCGAACACCGCACCCTGAACGCTCCCGGTTTCTTCGAAGGCCGGCGCGACCCGGCAGCCATCGATGAGTTCGCCTGGCCTGATCCTTCGCGCTACATCGACCCCGACGAATGCCAGCGGGCAGTGACAACGGCGCTGGAGGGACGGGTGCGTCTGGGCGTGGTGTGGTCGGCGCATTTTCAGGACGCCTGCGCCGCCTTTGGCATGGAGGATGCACTGGTAGCGATGCTGGAAGCCCCGGAACTGTTTCGCGCAGTGATCGACCGCATCACGGCATTCTACTTGCAGGCAAACGAGATCTTTTTTTCTGCAACGCGCGGACAGTTGCATGCCGTGCTCATCGGTAACGACTTCGGCGCGCAAACCGGCTTGATCCTCTCGCCGGCCATGATCCGTGAATTTGCATTACCGGGCACCCGCCAATTGGTCGCGCAGGCGAAAGCGTATGGGCTGACCGTCATCCATCACTCCTGTGGTGCGATCCGCGAGATCATCCCCGATCTGATCGATGCCGGCGTGGACGTCATCCACCCTATTCAAGCTCTCGCACAGGGTATGGATCCTGACGGACTACATCGTGACTTTGGCGACCGCGTGGCCTTCTGCGGTGGTGTAGATGCCCAGGAGCTGCTTGTGCGCGGTACTCCGGTTCAGGTACGAAACGCGGTAGCAGGTTTACGCGCTCTCTTCCCGACCGGTCTTATTATCTCTCCCAGTCACGAAGCCATTCTTCCCGATACCCCGCCGGCGAATATCGCGGCAATGTTTTCCGCCGCTCGTGAGGTGTTATCATGATTTGCACGCTGATATCAACTCGAAACATCGACCCGCAGCGGGAGGGATGCTGATGCGATATGCACTCCTGATGGTCATCATTAATATCACCGCGCTGTTCCAGCTCGCTTCGGCGGTCGGGGCGGCGCCGGCGGCTCCTGCTGATTTCGCGACACGCCGGCAGATGTACCTGACAGAGTTTTCCCGGCGCCCGCTCGACCTGAAGCAAAGCGCGACCACGTGGGTGGACAGCGAGCGCTGGTGCGTGGCGCATGCCTGCCTGGAGCAGGGGGTGCGCCTGAACGAAGCTAACACTTATTTCGCCACGGTCTCGTTCGTCTCCCTTTGGCAAGGGTTGGTGGCGGACACCGACGTGCAGATCACCGATCTGCTCTGGTCATATTTCCGCTTCCGTGCCTCCGAGCGAATGACACCCGCCGCGCGCGAACACCTGCGCCAGCTCTTTCTTGCCTGGCGCGTACCCAATCCAGACCGGAACGGCAAGGCCGACCAGGAGTACCAATGGCCGTCGGAATATACGGAAAATCATTCCCTGAATATCCTCGCCGCGGCCTACCTGATCGATGTGGCGTGCGAGCGTGACCGCACGGCGCACCACCGGTTGCTGCTGGAGTTTCTCGGCGACCGCGCGCGCCTAGGGTGGAGCGAGTTCTACTCGCCATCCTACGGGATCGTCACCGCCAAGGTGCTGGCCTTATTAGCCGCCACCGCGCCTGATCCCGCGGTCGCCGATTCGTCACGCATGCTGCTCGACATTCTCGCCATCGATTTCGCCAATACGGGCCTGGTCTGCTGGCGTGGCATCCCGTATGCGCGGGGATATGGCGCGGAAGTCAATAATGCCTCGCATTCGTATTATGAACTGGCACGACTGTGGTTCGGCGATCCACAGCAAACCGAATTCACCGGCAATCCCTTTCTGGTGCATGTGCTGACCGACGGGTACCAGCCGCCGGATGCCGCCAAACGATTGCTGGCCGATTTGCCGGCACGCGGTCGGTACGAAGCCACCTACACCGCCACCCACGGCCCGGCCCGGCTGCGCGTGCCGATCGTCGTCTGGGTCACCCCCGCTATCACCATGGCCTCCGCGCAGGGGAGCGGCAGCTACTACGACGGGAGCTATTGTTCGATCAGCTTTACCTCGTCTCCGAACCACGTCATCATCGCGCGCGACGGCAAGCAGCGCACGATATTCCAGCGACGGAACGTGCTGATGACCTTCGGGCAGGTCGCCTGGCATGGCCCGTTGCGCAAAACCGTGGAAGGCAACATCACGGTCGGCGGCGATGAGCAGGCATGGGTTGCCCAGCTCGATCTGCCGGAGCAGTGCCATCTCCTGCTGGTCGCCGAACGGGCGGATTATGCCGACGAAGCCGCCGTCCGGCAGGCCATGCAGGCACTCAATGCGACGATCACGGACGGCGTGGTCACCTGGACCGCCCCGGACGGCGCGCGCGTGCGCGCGACCACCACGCCGCAAGATGGTCACCGCCGCCTGGCGGGGGTGACCGTGGACAGCGAGCCGGTGCGCCTGGACCGCAACCTGCTCTACAACACGCCGACCTTGCGCAGCGTACGCGATTCCGCGGTGATCGAGGTGCTGGATGGACCCCGCCTGCTCGTCTATGACTTCCGCGATCCGGCGCGCCCCGCGCTGCGCGTGGTTCCCAACGGCAAGTTGACGCCCATCCCGGCGGAGCGTGTTGACGGGGCGCTGGGAATGCGCTTCCGTTATATTCCGCCCGGTGAATTTGTCCTGGGCAGCGGTCTGAACGAGGGAAGGGCCAACGAACGGCCGCAGCGCCGGCTTACGCTCAACGGATTCTACCTGGGGGAAACCGAGGTGACCGTCGGGCAGTGGAAGGCGTACCTGGCAGCCAACCCGACAGCGCCTTCGCTGCCCGACTGGTATGTGAAGGAGTGGGGGAAGACGGATCGCCATCCCGTCGCCTGGGTCAACTGGCAGGAGGCCGTCGCCTTCTGTCGCTGGCTCTCCGACACGACCGGCCGGGCGTACCGTTTGCCCACCGAAGCCGAGTGGGAGAAAGCCGCGAGCGGCTACACCCACCAGGCCTATCCCTGGGGCGACACTTATGACAGCACGCAATCCGGCACGCCGAATGGCGAATACGCGCCGGCGGGCGAGCATCCCCTCGATGTCAGCCCATTCGGGGTGCGCGGCATGGCCGGCAACGTCTGGGAATGGTGCGCCGACTGGTACGCGCCTGACGCATATGCCGCCCTGCCGGAGCATGACCCGACCGGACCGGCCCTCGGAACTGGCCGCGTGCTGCGCGGCTGCGGATGGAATTTTGATCCGGATACCTTCCGCTGCAGTTACCGGTCGCGGCTCGCGCCGACCGACCGATCGGTGCATATCGGCTTCCGGGTGGTATTGGAACCGAATTAGGGTTTAGGGCGTTGCTTTCAATTCTGACGGTACCTTACGGCTCTGGTTTCTGAATAGCTAACGTTTTGGCGATCTTCTCATCCAGCATGCGATAAAGCAGGCAGACGTAGATGCCGCTGATTGGCGCCATCTTGCCGGGAGCGAAGGGAATCGGCGCCACGGCGTTTTCAAAGGGCCAGTGTTGCTCCAGCAGCATCAAAGCATCATCGATGTTCTGGTCGCGGAAACTGGACGGGCCTTCATACATTTCCGTCGGCTCAGTGGACAGGCGGTAGCTGGGGATGTAGTCCGCTCCGGTCTGGCGGATGAGTTTCAGGTAATCCAACCAGGGGAGATTGAGCGACCACTCACCGAAAAAGAAAAGCAGATCTCCCGCCTGGATATCCGCGTCGAATCGCAAGCCTTTCTCATCGTTGAGAACCCCGCTGATGCCACGGAATCCAGAGAACGGGCTGTTGTTGTCGACCAGCACTTCACCGTCGAGCACGTGCGTGTTGCTGGAAACCCACACCTTGTTACCGGCGTTGAGATGCGCGACGGCGTATTCGGCGGCGCGGGCGAGTTGATCCTGCATCGCCTTGCCTTCCAGATTCGTCAATTCGCGTTCGACTTGTTCCAGATAAGCGGTGGCCAGACTTCCCGCCGGTATCGGCGTAGCGCAGGGATACAGCGTCGAAGCGCCATCCTCGCGCTGGTACATTTTATTATGCGCGGCTGCGCCGGGAACGGGCATGCCTTTGGGAATGCCGGGGTGATAACCACGCCGCGTCAGCGCCGCGGTCAGCTCGGTGCACCAGATCCAGCTATTCGTGATGTTGACGATCTGGTTGAGGGCGGCTTCCTCCTCGCTCCCACCCTTCGCGCCATTGTCAATCAGGAAATCGAATGGGACGACGGCGGGCGTGCCGTGTTTGGAGCCGAAGATGATGATCATCCAGCCGCGCTTCCGCGCATCGGCCAGCATCTCTTTCATTGGTTCATCGCCCCCCACCTCCCAGGAGCGCGGCCCGATGATGAAGACGTCGTTGGCGGAACGCATCTCCTCGCGCACGGTATGCATGCGGATATTGTCGATGCCGCCGGCTCGATAACACAGCTCCATGGTGAAATTATGAGAATCACCGACAAAGGGGGAGTGGATCAGCACCTGTTTCTTCTCGACCCAGCGTTGGGCGACCACTTCGGCGACCGCGGTGATCTGCGGAATTTGTCCTCGGACAAAGCCGAGACGTTGGCGATATGCGTTTAACACGGCTGACGGCACAGCGTCCGCTCCCGCCGGCGGCGCCCACATTCCTACAAGCACGATGAGAACTGTCAGCAAGCGGAAAAGTCTCACTATCGTTGTCTGAATCTCACTCATTTCACGCATCAAATTCCCCCTTCAACCTTCGCAGTTGATCACCTATGGCGGACATTACTCGGATGCAAACACACCGGCATTCTTGAGGACGTGGGCAGCATGGCGGAACTCGAGCATGCCGCCGCTGACCCGCAGACGCTCAACTTTCGGCAGTGCCCTCCACTGCTCGGGGAGGATCCGCTCCTGGGGCAGCAACTTTTGTAAAGCTTCACGGAAGCGGGCGTACTGGTGGACCATGGTCAGGTGGTCGAGAAGGTCGTCATACATGGCCTGGGCCTCCACCGCCATCGGGATCTTCGGGACCCACTCGGGATCGGGAACAATGCCGCGCAGGGCCGCCAACGCCGCGCCGGAGCGCTCGATGTCCGCCGCAGGATCGGGCGTGCCGGCACCCAGGTAGGTGTCGTCGAAGGCCGAGTCGCCACCGACGTCGCGGTTGCGGATGCGGGCGATGGCCTTGTAGCCAAGGTAGAAGGCCTCGGCGCACCGCGGGCCAAAGACGCAGTCGCAGAACTCACAGAGTATGGTGAAGGGATCGCGGTGAGGCGTCCACAGCAACTGGCCGGCGATGTAGACCGTCGCGGCACTGAGGCCGTGGCAGTTATTGGGAACGCTGTAGTATTCAAGGTCCGCGGCGGCCTCGGTGGGCAGGCCCGAGAACTGCCGGCCCAGACGCTCGGCCTCCACGTGCAGCGAGGCGGTGATTTCCTGGTCGCTGCTGTACCAGTCCCAAATGCCGTAGCCGCGATGCCACTGCCGGCAGCACGCGGCGACCTGCGGATTGTACCAGCGGTTGGCGATCATAACCTCCGGGTGCAGCAGGTGGACGACCTGCGAGAAGTGCCACCAGGAAAATGTGCCGTTCCAACTCGAACGGTGGTGGACATCGCCGATGCGATAGCCGGTAGCATTGGAGGTCAGCGGCCAGGTGTTGAAAGTTGCCTGGATGCGGGGGTTGACGCCGCGGAAAAACTCGAGCTGATGATTCATGAGCAGTGCGGCCGTGCCCAGCGTGCAGCCGTTGCGGTTGCACCCGCCCGGATCGGCGTAGTGCGAGATCACGTGGTCGACGTGGGGGGCGTAGCCGCTGAGGTAGTGCAGGTGGGCGTCGAGGAGCCGCCGGTCCTCGGGGTCGTTCCAGCAAGGCGAGGCGAAGGTCTCGGCCTTGGGGAAGACCACCGGCTCGTCACAGAGCGGGTCGTCCCAGTCGCTGACCACCCGCACGCCGTTGAGCAGAGAATACTTGCCGCCCCAGGTCTGCAGTGTCGACCGGTTGCCCAATAGGCGGGTCTGCCGCAACATGGTCAGCACCTTCTCTCGCCATTGCCGGCGGCTGACCAGACAGCCACTCATCATGTAGGTTTCCCACTCGTCGTAGACCTGAAGTGAATTGAATCCGCAGGCATCCATCTGGGTGGTATAATTCGTCAGACGCTCCTGCGCCCAGTTCTCCATGCAGTGTCGCTCCAGCACCCGTCGCAACGCCGTCGTTGCGCCATCGCGCACGGAGCCTTGATCGGCTAAGTTAAGCTGACAATTCGGCGTATTATAAACGTCGTCATACGTCCGAGCCCGCTGATCGGACGGGATATCCTCTTCACGGAAATGAGGATCCCATGGACCAGAGTTGCCCATGATGACTTCGCGGGTTTTGATAAAGGGACTGAGCACCGCGTCGAAGTCGTCGAACTCGACGCGGTTGCCGCGCACGACCACTTCGCGCATCAGCCGGTAGACGGCGTATTTGTCGCCCGCCTCAGCGCAGCCGGCGGCCACCACGAATGTCTGCTTACCCCGGCGGAGCGTCCGCAAGGCGTAACCGTCGGGCCGAATGCCGCTCCAGTCCTGTCGGAACCCGACCCGGCCTGCTACGGAGTTGCGATCAGCGTTGCCGATCACTATCATGGTTGCCTCTGCCGGCACCTCTGCGGTCGCCGGCTGCACCGGCACCTCGGTCTGCGTCACGCGGCGGAGGTAGTCCTGTATAATAATGGCCGCCTGGCGGCTCACCTCGCCCTGGGCAGGGATCACAATCACGATAGGCATCCGGGTTAGTGTATTCAACAGATATTTACCTCCCAGTAAGTATTCGGTGAACCCCATCCTTCTTCCTGGTCAGGCGTTACTTTATCACGGAAGGATTACACCAGGCAACGATGAAATAATTAGATAGTTACATGTGTGATTTCATTCGATTCGGGGAGAGCATGCTACCAAAGGTCGCGCCATCCTCGACTGTGAAAGGTTATTGCATGACCCGACGTGATCGTATCAAGACAATCTTTTCTGGTCAACCAGCCGACCGCTGCGGCTTCTGGATGGGTGACCCAACACCTGATACGATCTCAGGCTATATCCAACAATCCGGCCTTCCCGATGAACGCAGCTTCCGCGAGATCCTTGGTGATGAAATGACTCACGTTTACGGCGGCGAGTATCGGCACCCGGAAGGGCGTTCTCCGTTCAATCCGATGAACCTACCGGATAACATGGGTACAGTGCCCTATGTCGCACCGGGCGTCTTTGCCGAATGTGTGGACGTGGATGAAATCGAAGCGTTCGCCTGGCCCCAACACGATTACCTGGATTTTTCCGATAATATTGAGCGATTACATCAGAGCGGTGATGTCTATCGCGCCGGTGGCGTGTGGTCGCCGTTCTTCCATATGGTGTCGGATCTGTTCGGCATGGAAGAACTATTCATTAAAATGCACACTGATCCGGAAGTAGTCGACGCCGCTATTCGTCGCACCTGCGACTACTATCTGGCTGCGAATGCACGCTTCTTTGCCGAAGCCGGCGATCTGCTTGACGGTTACTTTTTCGGCAACGATTTTGGCACGCAGCGTGATCTGCTGATCAGTCCGGCACAGTTCGATCGCTTTTTCCTGCCCTGGTATAAAAAATTCGCTGATCAAGCACATGCATGCGGCTACCAGGTGCTTTACCATTCCTGTGGTGCGGTCCACAAACTCATCGACCGTTTCATCGATGCCGGGATTGATGTGCTCAACCCGTTGCAAGCATTGGCGTCCGATATGGACGCCGAGACCATCGCCCGTGATTTTAAGGGACGCATTGCCTTCCTTGGCGGAATTGACGTCCAACAACTCCTCATCCACGGTACAGAGGATGACATCATTGCGGAAGTGCACCGTGTGATGGAGCTATTAGGCCCTCACCTGGTTGTCAGTCCCAGTCATCCGAATCTGCAACCCGACGTACCTTTCAACAACATCCGCATGATGGCTGAAGCTGTCGGCTGCAGGTAAATGGCGTAATTCTCGATACAGGCCCATCGTAGAGCGCGGATATCGCAAGCGTCCGTTATTCTGATGCATTATATCCAGTCACGGTCGCGCAATGATGCCACTAATTCCTTTGCCGCGGCAACCTGGCATGCCATACGCAACGGAATGTGATGGCGCTCCGACAGCGACAGCATTTCCTGCATTCCCAGGGCAAGGCGATTCTCGATGATGCTGAAGGTTTCCTGTATCTCGGTCATGGCCCCACTTTTCGCCTGACGCCACTCGACATACGATGCGATGACCCCACCGGCATTTGCCAGAAAATCGGGCACAAGAGGAATATGCCGGCGCAACAATATCGCATCGGCGTCGGGAGTCGTCGGCCCGTTGGCGCCTTCAACGATGGCGTGCGCTTTGATGACCGACGCATTCTCCTCGGTTAACTGGTTTTCTCGCGCGCACGGCGCCAGCACATCCACCTCCAGCAGCAACAACTCCTCATTGCTGATCACGCGTCCCGGTGCGCCTTCGAGGGAGCCGTTTGTGGCAACATATGCCGCCAGCGTCGGGATATCCAATCCCTCCGGCTGATACCGGCCTCCGGTGACATCGCTAACTGCGATAACGCGGCATCCGGCGGCATGCAGATACCGAGCTGCATAGCTGCCGACATTACCGAATCCCTGGATAGCAATGCGGGAGCCCGTAACCGGCAGATGCAGGATCTCTGCGAGTGTCTGCTGAATACAGAAGCTGACGCCTCGCCCGGTGGCTTCCAGGCGACCCGGCAACCCGCCGATACGCGGTGGCTTGCCGGTGACGCATTCCGGCAGGTGCAACTCGCCGAAAATGACTGCCATGTCAGTGGCGTTCGTGCCCATGTCCGGCGCCGGCACATACATCCCATGACGCAAGTCTAATTGCATCATATGCACCCATTCTTTGAGCACCGCGGTTTTTTCAAAGCGACTCAAGGTGTGCGGATCAAGCGCAATGCCACTTTTCCCGCCGCCGAACGGGATACGCGCCAGTGCGGTTTTCCACACCATGCGCTCGGCCAGGTCACGCGTTTCCGCCAGCGTCACATCGGCAGCCATGCGTATGCCACCTTTTGCCGGACCGCGCACAGTGTTCGCGTAGACAACGTAGGCATTCGCTTGCAGGATAGTGTTGGGGCCAATTTTCAAATTCAAATCGAAGCTGACCTCACGTTCCGGGTGATCCAGCAGCGCTTCAGCCGCCGGCGGAATCTCCGTATAGCAGCGCAAGGCATCAAAATCAATAGACGACAACTGGTACTCCTTTCGCATGTTGTCTCATGCGAGACCAGCATCGGTCCAGCAGACAACATCTGACAATACATAGGTCAAGAGCAGTCACCCAACAAGGTGAGATCGCTGATATCAAATCCACACATGCACGACCATAACTCCGCTTGTCACTGTTAGGTCGGTGGGCAACGCTCCTCTGCCAGGTAACCTTTCAGTTCTTTCCACCCGTCGAGTTCATCCATTGTGACGACGCGATTGGTGTCACCTGCCATGGTCGCCGCCACGCCGATGGCGATGGCGATCGATGCCTCGGTCGGCCGGGTGACATTGGTATTCGTTCCGCGGATGAAATGGAGGAACTTGTTCAACAGCACATTGTCCGCGCCACCGTGCAAGCCCTGGTTGACAATGCCTTCCTCTCGCACGGGAATCTTTCGCGCGCGATCCAGCGTCTCACCGTCGTGCCGTTTCCAGTAGAGCAGATCGGGTGCGTCAAAGCTGCCGTCGTAGGTTCCTTCAGTGCCGGAGACGCGAATGCGGTGGTCGGTAAACGGCGCGATAACGTTGAGAGTGAACGACGCCTTTACACCATTCTCGAAAGTTACCAGCGCCTGGCCGTTGTCGAAGGTGTCTTTTTCTGAATTAAACAGACAGAGGTCGGCAGGTGAGCCGGCGGCTTCACGCGCCTCCTCGATCACCCGGCGCAATGGTGGGAAGTCGCTGTTATCGATGCGGAATTTGAGGTGTGAGTCCGCACAGTCCGTCTCGATGGGACAGTCGTGACAATACAGACCGGCTTCTGGCTTGGGCTGATACAGCGAAAGCGAGGCGGAGGCGCTGACCGTGTTCGGCAGCGATTGCGCGACCCAGTAGAGGAAATCAAAGTCGTGCACGGCCTTCGTCACCCACAAACCGCCGCTCATCCGGCGCAGGCGGTTCCAGCGGCGGAAGAAGGTGCGCCCATTATAGTAGAACTCGTCAGCCTGGATGGTCAAGGGTTGTCCGATCATCCCTTCCACCACCAGTTGCCGCAGCTTACCGTAGAGCGGATTGTAGCGCATATTGAAGCCAACCATCGCCTTGCGGCCGGCAGCGCGGTCAGCACGCACAATCTCCAGGCAGTCGGGCAAGCTGATGGAAAGCGGCTTCTCGATGTAGACATATTTGCCGCGCTTGAGCGCTTCGACGGCATACTGTTTATGGAGAAAGTCCGGTACAATGACCAATACGGCGTCATACGCGACTGTCTCCATGGCTTCCATGGCGTCGGAGTAAATCGGAATGTCGGCAAGTCCGAGATATTGCGCCACCGCCGCCGGGACATTCGGCTGGGTGTCGACCAGCGCAGCCACTTCAAAGTCGGGGTGGTGGGTGAACTCTCCGGTAAACCAGGCGCCGCGCCAACTGCCGGCGCCGATGACTAACACACGAATCGGGTTCATACATTCGTCCATTTCATACTCGCTGCCGGCATGTGACCGGCGGTTGTACCTTGTCGTTGGTGCAACTGACGCATCGTGCATTGTGATGAAATCGGTATGCTGCTGGTACTGTTTCTTGTTGTAACCAGGTACCATCGGTTCATCAACGGCATAATGACGTCTTCACCATTCCGTGTCATTTATTCCCAAATTCATCAGACAGCGTCCAGGTGAAGACCGGGGACGGCTTTGAAATTTTCCCCTCGGCATCCTGATACACCACCCAATAATACAGCGGGATGCCCGGACGCAAGCCGTAGATCAGCGTGCCTGTTGGGGTGCCGTCCGCCGGGGACATATTCATCGCGCCTTGCCCGTCCGCATGCGCGCTGACCCAAATGAAATATTTCGTCGCTTCGGGCGCGGCGGCGTAATGGATCACCGCGCGCGTGCCATCATAATACATCTCGGGCGGTTCAATCTTCGTGATGCGTGTCGGTTCGCCCACGCCGGTCTGCTGCATGTCGGCGATGGGATTCGGCATCGGCGGAATATCGGTCGGCATCGACTGCCGCATACGGCTTTCCTTCACCGCGGCTTCAGTCATATCAGCGGGAGCAGCATATTCGAGATAGATCTTCCCCAGATCGACGGTGTTCCCCGCCGCCGGTTGCGCATCGTTGACGTAAATGACGTGCGTTCGTTGCTCGATGATGACCTGCTCCAACTTTAAAGGTAAATCCACGATGCCGTCGCCATTGAGGCTGCGCCACCAGGTCGTGCCGTATTTGCGGAAGGAGTCGTATCCGGTATGTCCGGGCAGCTCGAAGCGGAGATAACGCCAGCCATCGAAGTTGAAACTGCTCCAGGAATGCATGTCGTCGCAATTCCAATCGTCTTTCGTGCCGGTGCTGACCCAGCGCTCACCCTTGGCGTCGCGCAGCGAGTAGATGACGCGTCCCCAATCGCTATTGCCTTTCACCCACACCCCGATATGCGAGGGTGCTCCCGGCAAGGTTACCGGTTTCCCGGGGGTGAGGATGTTGTAGAACGGCATGAGATCGTGCGGTTTTTGCTGCTTTTCCAACGTGGAACGGAATACATTACCGTGCTTCTCATCCTTCACAATCTTGCCCGTGATGTCGCCGAAATAGCGTTTGATCGCATAACTGCCTTCTTCATACACCTTATCCGGCGTATTGGTGAAACGCCAGCTTCCATCACCGAAGTTCCCGATGCCTTTCGCCGTGGCCGTGGGCCTGACATCCGTGTGGTCAGTCATGCCGACTTTTGCCGAGGTGAGATCGTCAATACCGGTGACATAGATCACCGAGGCGTCGGTGGGAATCGTGACCAGCCGGTTTTTCGTGGCATAGCGCTTCGTGTTATTCATCGAATCGGTCACGTGAATCGTGGCATCGGCCGGCAGTGTGAGTGTGATCGGCCGTTTTCCACGCACCGTCCAGAAGGTGTAGACATTGCCGCGCGGGCCGTTGAACTGCAGGCAGTAGGTCGTCAGTGAGCCGGTGGGAACCCAGCGCACGAAGTCGGCCTGATCCAACCTGTCGGTCATAGTCGCATAGGCGGCATACGCCGGTTTCGGGTCACAATACGGGATACGCCGTTGAATGCCGCATCCGCCGTAATGCTCGGTGCCGTAATAAGTGCCGCCATCAAAGGCATACCAGCCGGAGTAGAAGCGCTTCACGCCGTAGGCCATACTCAGCAGCGTGAAACGGGAGTAGATATCCATCTGCTCACGCCAGGTGTTGGAGCCGACTTCGGTCGGCACAAACGGGCCTTCAATATAATACAGTTCAGGATTCGGAATGCCGGCCTTCGCATATTCCGCTTTCAACTCCAGCAAGCGGTGGAGACTGACCTGGTGCAACTGCTGCTCCGGCAGGCGCTCGAAATTCGGACTATCCAGTCCCGTGCCATCGATTAATTCTTTCGACAGACCGGCGCGCAACAACGGCACCACGAAGAGCGGATCTCCCCAGGGAACGAGCACCTTCACCTTTGGCCAATTTTCGCGCACGACTTCCGCCGCCGCCGTCGTCATGACAAGGTATTGCCGCACCGAATCCGTCTCCTCTTGCGTCAGCGACGGTTCCGCTTCGTTGTAATAGGAGCCGAAATTCCCGGTGGTCAGGTTCATACTGATGTGCGGCTCGGGATAAAACGTCACGAAATCCGGTTGGAAGGCTTCCGGCTTCTCCGCGAAGGACAATTCCTTCATTTTTGCCAGCACGCGCACTTTGAATTCGGCGCGCTGCTTGTTGAATTCCGCCAACTTGACGGGATCATCTCCCGGATCGACTCGCGCCCAGTTGTTGGTGACATAGGTATTTTCATCCACATAGGACAGATACACATCGTAGGGGTTGGGGGTGAGGCGCGTCCAGTGTTCCTTCACCTCCGGGAGATCCTTGAAATGGTCATAGGTCCCCAATGAGCTGATACGCGCACCGGCAGCGGTCATTAAACGCACGTCTTCCTTCGCCGGCGGCGTGTAATGCCCGCCATGATACGACCAGTATCCGAACAACGCGCCTTTTCCCGTCCAGCGCGGCGCGCGGTGATCGGGCGCGAGCTTGACCAGCGACCGTTTCTCCGTCCACTGCTTGCCGGCGAAGTCGAGCGTCGCCACGACATCGTGATAACCGTTGAGCTTCACCGGCAAGGATACGGAATATTTGCCTGAGGCATACGCGGCCAGCTTGACTCCCACGGTTTGCTTTGATGACTCGAAGCCGTCGTAGCTGCGCGTGGTCATCGTCACTGCCCCTTGTTGCGGCGTCGCGGTGCGATTGACAATCGACAGGCTGTACCCGGGCACGTCCGGCGCTGTCCAGACGTGGCCGAATTTATTCGGGGTGATGGTGAAGCGCGCCGGTGTCTTGCCCAGCGTCATGGCATAGATATGCACGCCGGAAGGCAGACCGCCTTGATGCCAGCCGTAGCGGATGGGGTCGGGGTACGAGCGGTACTGATACACTTTCTTGGTCAGTTCAACGTGGACGACTCCCAGGTCGGCAAAGGCCGACAGTTTGCCCGGATCGAGGGGAATTTTCACCAGCCATACCGAGGCTTTCGTGCCGTTGCTCAATGTCACCGGCAGGCGCGTCGTGTCGGCGGTCGCCGTTGCCAGCGGTACGGTGGCGGCAAAATTCTCCGCGTAACCCGCTCCCGAACGAAAGAACATCGCCGTCATCTCTGGAATGTTGTTCGGATCGCTGTCCGCCGCGGCAAGCAGGTACAGGCTGTCATACTGCCCGTTGGGGATGGCGAGTTGAATACGCGCCGGATCGCGGAGGAACGCCCCACGGTAGGGATAATTGTAGGCAAGGTCATACCCGAGATTCGCCTGCCGATACAGGCTGGGGCCTAAATCAATGTGGTCGAACCCTTGCGGAGATTTCCCCGGAAACACGAACGGGATATCGCCGACCGTCGCCGTTGCTCCCGCCGAGATGCCCTTGCTGACTGCCGCCCTGGGCAACAGATTCCTGGCGTTGAGGTAGCCGTCCAGGTGTATGGGCAGATACGCGGTCGTCTCTTCCGTGGGTAACGGTTTGATGCTCAACGAAGCCAACTGTGCGCCGGGCAGGCAGGTAAAGCGTATCAAGCCGTTGGGGAGAACCGAGGCGTCGGCTTGTTGTGCCAGCAGGCGGTCATCCGCCCAGAACCGCGCCAGGCCCGGTTTAACCTCGATGCGGATCGAAAACCAGTGCGCATTGATCTCGCGCTGCGTGAGCATATCCTTCTCGATCAAGGTGCGGAATTCCCGCGGCCAGCCAGGTAAAAATTGCTGGTAGGCCTTCAGTTCATCGGTAACAACTGATCCGGCCGGATCGGCGTAGTAAAAATCC
>Ga0315284_10008129_pt1 | contig 14966 bp, 28 predicted proteins | sample YL17G09_16_MG_FD_203696 | JGI IMG/M metagenome (GOLD analysis project Ga0315284, IMG submission 203696) | Sediment microbial communities from Yellowstone Lake, YNP, Wyoming, USA - YL17G09_16 | ecosystem: Environmental > Aquatic > Freshwater > Lake > Sediment | place: USA: Wyoming | collected... | reverse complement strand
CCCCCGACCCTGTCGAATGGGAAACCACCTCTTCGGAACGCCCTGTCGATCACATCCAACCATCCATCCGTCGCCAGATTGATCCCGTTGATGGATGTCACCATCTCACGGGCATTGCCTCGATCGAGCGTCAGGCAGCAGATGACATCCTCGTAGGACTCGCATGAGATCTCCTTCACACCGATGCCTCCGACCTCCTCCCCGACGGTCAGGAGGACCTTGAAGGGGAGATCGTCGATCTCCGCCAGCGTCATGATGATGGCGATGCCGACCTTGTCGTCGAACCCGTATCGGAGATCCAACCTCGGCCTCCTCAATCCACCGTCCCGGATCTCCCGCACATCATCCTTGCTCTGCGTGGTGTCCATGTGAGCATTGAGGAGGACGAACGGACCTTCCCCCCTCTTGGCGAGCACGTTCCCGGCATGATCGATTTCCACCTCGAACCCTCGTTCCTCGAGCTCCAGCTCGCACCACATGGCGATGGGCTCCTCCCGCCCACTCGGAGACGGGATGCAGATAAGGTCACGGAGGTACTTCCTGAATGTCGTCCCACTGATCCTTCCCATCACGGTTCCCCTTCGAATCCCGGCAGAGTCCCAGGCCATCCGATGCTGTCCTGCAGCAGCGGTGTGGGGTCCAGGTAGCGAATCCTCGCCCCTATCACTCATCAAGATTGCTGTCCACATCTCCCCAGACGCCGACGAGGAAGTCGTTCTCCCAGAGGACCGACCCATCCTTGCCCTGTATCCTCACATTGTGAGCGCCGGGGGCATCGAGGAACATCCATATCAGGGCCTTCCCCCAACGGCCTCCCATCAGGATGTCGAGATTGTCCACCAAGTCGGGCCGGAACTCGTCCCAGATGTCATCCCAGACATCACGAGACTCCTCGGGATTCCCGCAGTTGCAGGACCTCCAGTTCCGCAGGGCGGACTTGGAATGCGTCCTTCCCGTCGCCCGCACGATGCCATCTCGCCGAACGAACTGGTCGAGCGGTGAGCAGTACGATGCCCCCAGGTAGCAGACCCCGTCCTCCAGCCGTGTCGCCACGGTGATTCCTCCGGTGGGAGACAGGACATCATCGATGTACAGCCTCAGGTGAAAGCAGTTCATGCTCATCTCTTCATTCCTCCTGGCAATGCCAGCTTCTCGGGTCTCCTCATCCGCTTGATGAGGTTCTCCCTCCTGAGGGCCTCGGACTTGGTCATCGGCCCCTCGGAGTGGAACAGGACGACCGGACGTCTGGAACGGGTGTATCTCGCCCCTCGCCTCACCGAGTCGTGCTCTCGGACCCTGCGGATGATGTCGGTGGTGCTTCCGGTGTAAAGGGTCCCGTCATGACACAGTAGAATGTAGACGAACCAGCCGCCTGCTTCACCTCCACCTCCAGACACTGCGGGTGGATCGGCCTCCAGTAGTTCGTCGAGGTCTGGATCCTCGTCTGATACAGGTACTCCTGTCCCTTCATCCACGGACAGGCCTGTATGTTTCTCCCCGATACAGGGATGATCGCTCCATCCTCGAACTTCACGGCGGCTCCCACCGGACCGACATCGTACCGTTCCTCGAAATCTACCAGCTTCCCCCGATGCTCCGTCTTCCACTCCGTGTTCGTGCAACCCGTGAGCAGACACGCCGCCAGAAAGACCAACGCCAGATACCTCATTGTCATCACCTCTCATCGTCATCATACTCCATCCGGAGGAGGTGGGCAAGCATCTCTGTTGTGATCCCTCATCTCTCCGATCGAGAATCTTCCCTCGCACCACAGGACGCCCTGGATGAAACCGAGCCACCTGTCGGCCTTCTCGACCCTGCCCTCGATGATGAACTCCGTCGCCCGCCCGCACATCCACCTGGCATGTGACAACCTCCCACAAGGGTCGGTGGCATCATTGTCCTTGACGGAATCGAAGCCGAGACCTTCGATGAGGTCGTCATACATCTTCAACACGAACAGCATCTTCTCTGGTGTCATCGGGGACCTCCGAGGCATCTCTCCAAAAGGGGGAGGCCGAAGCCTCCCCCTATCCACCATCCATCACATTTCCATTCAGCTCACGAGATGACGATACTCCGGAGCCACATCCAGCACCCTGTCGTTGATCATCTTCCTGACAGCCGCCGGGGCAGCCTCCGGCATCCTCTTCATCACCTTGCCGATGATGCGGTTGATGGCACCGTGTTCACCGTTGCGGTAATCCATCACCGCCTGATGCTCCGTGGCGATGAAGGAGATGACGAGGGATGTCAGTCCCGGGTCATCCTCCGCCACGGGTCTGAGACCACACGCCTCGGCCACCTCGTTCCTGTCCATGTGGATCATCGCAAGACACAACATCTCCGCCTGCTCGTCGTCGATGTTCCCCAATCCCTCCGCAATCACCACCATGCATCCCTTGATCATCAGGTCGGAAACGAAACCGCTCGCATCGAACATGGGAGTCCTCATTCCTCTCGACGTAGTTCTCCCTTATCATACTTGTCACCATGCTCATCACAGAGGGTCATCACCCAGGACTTCCCCCTGATCGAACCAGGCTTCCCGCACATCTCGCAGATCACTGCGGACCTCTCCTCGGCCCTCTGGATGGCATCTTCCGCCCTGTCGAGCACCTCCTCGGACAGGGATTCGTGATGCCAATAGAACCTCAGGAGACCGAACTTCTCCTTGATCTGGAGCGGCTCCCATCCGGGAGCGATCTCGTCGAGCTCGTTCGCAAGGTCGAGGACGATCTCATCCCACCCCCTGTTGAACTCGAGGGGGAAAACGGCCAGCCTCGGGTGATCGAACGCCAACCTCTTCTGTCGCTCGCCAGCCATCATCCCACCTTCCTTCTGATGGTCGGTGGATCTCCGACCACCTCATGCTTCGCCACGGCCTTGGACGAGCCACCGATCTTGCACTCCCACTCGCCATCTCCCCAGTCCCCGATGTCCTCGCCCCTCTCCACCGAGTTCCATGCGGCATCCTCCGCCTGCGCCTGGTCATCCGCCTCCACGAAGATCATGAACCTCGTTTCGAACGTCACGGGGAACACGGGCTTCTTCCTCGGAGAAACCGGAACATCGATGTCCATCTGCGCCTGATCCGTCATCTCGCTCCCAACCTTTCATGAAACGACTCGAGAGCATCCAGGAACCTCTCCCTGATGCCTGCAAGTTCGTCCTCGACACCGGCGACCTCACGTGCCAGGACGACATCGTCGTACCCCCAATCGTCCCCCTTGGCAACGACCATGACGACCATCCCCTCCTGCACGACCTCGATCCGGACGACCTCCCTGCTCCCCATCGGACACGAAACGATCTCCTCGCACTCATCATCATCCTCACATTCATCCTGATAGGAGGACCATTCCTCCTCCGTCATGACGCTCCATTCGGCACCACAGGGCGTCCGCCATGTGTGGTCATTCCTCTCCACCGATCCTTCGGGATGGACACGACCCCCTGGGGTCAACGATTCGAGGCAGAAGGAACAGAGGTGATTGTCCCTGATGTACGCCCAGGCATTCTCCTCCGTCTCGTAGAACTTGATCTTGTCCTCCGGAAGGATCCCATCCGCCGGCAGGTAGACGCCGACATACCTCATCTCGACCTCCATGTTGTCTGCCAGGGGCATGTTGTCGATTCCGACAAGATGGGCATCTCAGACGACATGCGAACACCTGTGGAATCACGAAGATGCCCCAACCTCACGGTTCGGGCATCCTCACGAGCGTGGGAAACGATGTCGTCTCCCACGGATCTTGATCGGTGATTGGCTCCCACTTGTCGAAATATGGGGAATCCTTGGCTCCACCATGTACATTCCCGTGCCTGAAACAGGAACAGCGTACGCTACAGCACCTCAGCATCTCGGGTCGCCTCCCCAGGTACTTCCGCTTACTCCCACAGTTCTCACATATCTTCTCCATGAAGATCGCTCCATCGTCGGGATGTGGGGCCTCCGGTTCCCGCCTCGGTCCCCCTCGGTGGTCGACCGGGAGATCGCCACATCGAACGTCCGCATCGCCCAACCTCTGGTCTTCCGCCCCTCGTCGTCTGAGCCTGGGCAGGCTCTCTTCCGGCTGGTTCCCCCTTGCGTCATTTTGTCGTGTCTGAGTTATCTTCGTTCTAAGTGACCTGGGACATCTCGCCCAGTTTCTGAGGAGGGACACGATGGGCGGACCGATCTGTCGATGCGATGTTGCCCGGACATCACACCCCGACGACATGGTAGAACAACACTAACCGAACGGATCACAGAAATCGGAATCGTGACGAGGAGGATCGCACTCGGATTTCATCTTCTCGAATGCAGCATCCAAGGCATCGGCAACCTCTCCACACCTCTCCCTGCCGATCGTCCTCGACTTGTGGTTCCTCTCCGTATCCCTGAGATCGGCGAGGAAGACCGCCAACACATTCCACTGTACAGGTGTCATCAGTAGAGCTCCAATTCTCCGGTGATGATATCGACCTCGTCCGCATCGGCCGGCCCCACTGCAAGATATGTGTTCGTCGGAACGCCACCGAACTCGGTCTTGCCAGCGTCCGTGATGAGGACATTCAGCACCCCACGCTCGTCCGCCTTCCGCTTGAGCTCCAGCAGCTCCTCCTCGGAATCCACACGGACGGTGACCTTGGTGAAGGGGCCAGTCATCCACTCGATCTCTTCCTGGGTGAACTTGCCGGAGAGCGTCGTCTCTCGCTTGCCATCCCGGTACTTGTAGTTGCCGTCATCCTTCAACCTGTTCGTCAACCAGGCTATGGAGGCATGAGCTCCCTGAGCCACGAGCTTGCCCTTCCGGCACTTCAGATCGGACCTCATCACCAGGACCTGCTTGACCACGGGGGTGCACTCCTGACAACTGAATGGCGACAGAGAATTGGTAGCGGAAGAGGGACTCGAACCCTCGATACACGCCGTATGAGGACGCTGCCTTAGCCGCTGGGCTATTCCGCCTTGTTTTGCTTGGGGAAGTTCTCCTTCAGGAATTCGATCACCCGTGACATCACCTCGACCGGTATCCCACATTCTTCCCACCACTCGGATGGTCCGTCCTTGCGGTTTACGCTCAGGATGATGGCCTCCTCGACACGGTAGTCGGGGTAGATCGAGACGACGATCCTGGGCCACTTCCTCCCATCCCTCCCGAAACAAATGAGAGGACGGTCCTTGTCACCACCGGTGTTCCTGAGCCTCGTGTGATCGAGACATTCCCATGACATCTGTCATCCCTCTTCCACACCGAACTTATCATCGTCGTTGGAGCCTCCGGAGGGATATCGAACCCTCACCACACTTTCTACCAAAAAGTGGGTCATAGCCCATGAGCGGAGGCAGTAAGATTCTGGAGCCACCGGAGAGTCTCGAACTCTCAACACCCTTGCGGGATCATCCGGTTTACAAGACCGGCGTTCTACCAGTTGAACTACGGTGGCGACTCAGGCATCCTGCAACCTGTAGATCCTCGTCCTGATCCCCTTCAACCTTGCATGTTTAGTGAACAGGTCGATCCTCGGTTCATACCAGCCCTCCCAGTCCCCTCCTGCGAGTCCGCAGCCGATCTGCCAGGGGAAGGCGACCGTTCCATCCTCCGGGACCTTCTGGAGGATCAATTCCAGACCCCTGTCGAACATCTGTCGCCTTGCGAAGAAATGGTCCAATTGTCGAGGACTGACCGCTGGACCTCCTCCGTAGAACTGCCCGAAGAGGGCGATGACGAGCCGGCAATCCTTGCCATCTCCCCTGATGTCGATGTTCCCCGGCATCTGTCCGATGAGCGGCGGCTTGAGGTCCTTCCGCTCGGCATACACGTTCGCCCAAGGGAACTTGTCGAAGATCACCCTGGCGATCCCGGCCGCCGATTTCGTCATGCAGTTGCACTGATGAACGATGTAGTCGTCGTCCGCCTCCAGCAGATCTCCCTCGATCAGCTCGTAGTGTTTCATGAGGCAACCCCCGGAGAAACACTGACAGAAAAATATAGAACACACTCGTCATCACGAGTGATGAAACAACTGTCATCGGTCGAGGCGAGTGCCGCCGACGATATGATCTCGAGCGATCGACGAACAGCATCCTCGAGATCGTCAAACTCCTCATATAATCTGGATGCCTTGCGAACGAGGTACATATCAACTCTCCCCTTGTTCACTCGTGTTTTCTCGCCCCTCGTCCACGATCGTTCCATCCTCGTGGAGATCGGTCGATGACAGCCAAACCTTGCAATCGGACGACATCCACATCGTCGCTCCCCGCTTCACAAGGATCGGAGATGGGAGCCTGATCGCCCATCCCTCCCTCTCGTGCTCTTCGATATGCCCCGGGCTCATCGTGCGCCACGTCGTGAACTCCTGGAAGTACTCGCTCGTCCCGACCTGACGGGTGACGAAACCGAGCGGCATCCAATCCTCCTCACCAGGGAATGGAAACAAGAGGCGGCGGAAGTAGTGCGTGATCTCGAACTGGATGTCTGGCTCCTCCCAATGAACCCACTGCCTCTTCTCGGAATGGAACACATCTCCGCAATTCGGGCATTCGTCGATCCATATCCCGAGGGCGAGTGATATATCAGGCCTCGCCTCCAACCCCCGTTCCTCCTTGCGGCCACCGAACTCGATGATGAATGGGTCGTTCTCGTCGTCCCCATAGTAGACCGGGAACTCCATGTCCTCGAACACGCACCGCCCACAGGAGCATCGAGGCCAACTCTCGTCCATCGTCTTGCACAGATTCTTTGTCTCGGGGTCCCTGACGAGCATGTTGTCACCTCTAGTTTGAGAATCTCGAAACCTTCGAGATATCACTCTTTCTGAACAACGTGCAGTCATCGCACACACCAAGGTTGACATTGACATCTCCGACGAGAAACCTGCTCCGATTTCTCAGCTCGATGATGTCCCCTGGTTTGAGATCCTCACCATCGTAATCCTCAAATGTCAACTCCCACTCCGAGATCATCTTCTTGATGATGTTCATTTCTGAGACCTCCCTTTTTGGAGCCGACCACCGGTCTCGAACCGGTCACCTCCCTGGCCTGCGCAGGCTTTAATGGCGAGCGCTCTACCTGATGAGCTAGATCGGCACCTATGTGTTCTTCCCTTGTGCGTATCGCTGTCTCCTCCACGCTCTTCCATTCCCCTTGTTGCGAGCAGCATATCTACCTCTTCACCAAAAACATTTCATTCCACAGATCGAAGTAACACCAAATGGGAGCCACCGCCGGGAGTTGAACCCGGACAGAAGGTTTACGAAACCCTCGGCAAGAGCCGCTTGCGGTGGCACGGTTCCCAATCGGGAGGACTCGAACCTCCAACCTCTCCTTCGACATTCCAACCGTGGGCGAACCGGATTCGAACCGGAGATGTCAGTAACGGCTTGCTCTGCCGATTGAGCTACGAATGGGAACATGGTGGACCCCGTGGGAATCGAACCGTTCATTTGAATCTAGAGGAATCTCCTGCGGGAGTCAACCGATGAAGATCCAGATTCAGATGTTGGAACGGGGAACCGTACTTTCCCCGGACGAACCGATGGACGATGTTCACGGCTGCGTTGATGTCAGCGTTGCCGGTGCAGCCACAGCTCCGACACATGAACACTTCCTTGTTTCGGCTCGTCACATCGACATGACCACAGGTCGAACAAGTGACGCTGGTGTTGAACGGAGAGACGCTGCGAAAGCTGACACGGTCATTCTCGCAGTTCATCTTGATCCTCTCCAACCAATGCCGCCAATTCCAACTGCCGATGTCTGATCGCACACTTCGACTCAGGCGACCTCTGAGCTTGGAACAGCTTCCCATCTTCTCGAGCTTCTCGACAACCACCAGATCGGTCCGACCAACGACCTCCTTGGCGACCTCGTCGATCCGTTGCCTCAATGCCCGAATGGCTCTCGTATTGCCCTTGGAGCCCCTCTTGCACCGCTTGACTCGATCGATGCCAGCCTTGATGTCGGTGCCCAACTGCTCGCCGGTGGACAGGGATGCCAAGGCGTTGATGCCGGTGTCCACGCCGATGATCTTCTGGACCTCCCGCTTGAGTCCGGTCTCGATCTCGAAGGCGAACTGCACGGAAGATGGCGTGATCACATAGGAATTCAGGCGTTCGCCAGCATCGTTCAACCTCTTGAAGTGACGATGGAAGTTCACGGGAAGATCGAGGATGATGCCATCACCGATCGAACTCAGATGCAGCCAAGCATCGAACGAGGAATCCTGAGTGGATTGCAGATCTGCGATGGTCGAGGAGACGCTCATCGTCCTGCCCCGATGCTTGGGCTTCCGGGGCTGAATCATATCGTGTCTCATCTGCTTCTTCTTGAGCTTGATGTGGAGATCGTTGATCAATCGTCGTTTCTTCTTGGTGTCGGGAGTCAGTCCCTCGAGTCTTCCCTCGATCACGGCGATGGAGTGAACCAACTGTTCTCGCTTGGCATCGATTGATTCCTTGGAGGAACGGATCAGATCGATGGCTTCCCTGGCACAGGTCTTCCGCAAACGATGGGACAGCCAGGATTCTGGAACATTGACGATCTCGGCGAGGAGCTCCGCCTTGACAGGACAATCGTCCCAGAAAAGATCGATGAAGATATTGCAGAGTCTCCCATACTCGGAGAGGACTCGCTTCAATTCCTGCCGTTTGCTGGCGGTGGAGAACTCGAGGGAACACTTGGATGAGCGAATGATCTTCATCGGGTCGACTCCCAACGATTCATTCGAGAAAGATGGGAGAGATTCCTGCTTCGAAATGATGATTCTCTTGATTGAATCATCTGGATTCCTGCCATTTCACCCAGAATTTCTCTGGCTGTCAATCAACCCCACCTCTGCCCTGTAATATCGACAATCCACGCAACGCCTGGTTGTCAGCTTCATGTCAACATCTCCTTACACCCACGCCGTGTATGCCGTGAAATCGCTCACCTGCTTCATATCGCTCTTGGACAGCCCGTTCCTCAACACCTTCTCCAGCATCGTCTGGGCCATCCGAAACGACATCCCATCGAATGCGTTGGAGAACACGGACACCTCGCACATCTCGGACCTCGGAGGAGCCTCCCTCATGGCGATGTAGATCTCCCCGGGAACATCGCTGACACCATCGAAGATGATCTTTCTTATCCTCTCCTTCAGGAGATCGAACGAGATGAGATCCTTGTCACTTGCAAGCATCAAGATCACTTCCTCAGATCTTCCAGCAGCTTCCCGAACACGATCCCCCTGATCGGATCGGGAAGATCCCCATTCGTCTCGACCAGATCGGTGAATCCGTAGAACGCATTCGCCACCCCACTCGTGAACCATACCAGACGTGCCTGATCGGGACACACCTCCTGGAGGATCCGCAGCCGATACGGGGCGCTGAAGATGCCGGGTGCCGGTGGGGTCTCCGCCTTCCTCGCCACCGTGTGCGGGGCCGAGTCCGAGCCGAACATGAATCCTGGTTGACCGATGGCATCGATCAGGGACCGTCGATCCCGCTCCATCCTCGGCACGGGATGACAGTGCAGCCACGGATCGTCACCACAGTCATCCCTCGTCAGGATGAGGTGATGGGCCGTGATGGTGGCGTGGATGCCCTCTCGCTTGACGAACCTGACCTCCTGGATCGTGTGGACATGCTCGAGGACGATGGAATCGGCAGGGACCGTCCTCATGAGATCGGTCACGAACGTGAGGTACTCGGGAGTCCCGCCCGGTTCCACCTCATCGACTCCGTGGATGCAGATCTTCGCACCATACATCCGGGTTGCGATCTCCAGGCGCTGGATGAGGAGGTGTCGATCCATCGTGATCCTCGGCAGAGACAGCTTCACGGCAACGACATCGGAATCCGTCAGGACGCACAGGTCGGCCTGTGTCGACCTATCTGACAGCTCGAGTACGAACAGCAGATCGACATCGCCAGCCCTCCACAACTGGTCCCGAATGGACCTCTTGTAGGCCCTCAGATTCTTCTCCGTGTCCACCCTCTCCCCGACATTCGGGGGCATCACGAGGGCCCTGGCACATCCCTGCAGACTTGGTCCGATGACCTTCCTCATCTCCTTCCCTCGTCGGAGATGGATGTGAGCATCGAAGATCGGAAGGATCAGCATCTGCGTTCACCTCCATCATCAATTCCTGGTGTCCGGGGGGAGATTCGAACTCCCGATCTCCTGCATGTCACGCAGGTGTCCTAGCCGCTGAACGACCCGGACGGTCATCCTTGTTGGCCCCGCTTGAGGAATTCGAATCCCCAACCCACCGGGTAGAGGCCAGCTGCTCGATCCTTCGAGCTGAGGCGGGATTGGAGCCGCAGATTGGGCCTTGCACCCATGACGGGAGTGATCCCCACTCAGGGGCCGTCCAGTCTACTCTGCTGCGGCACTAGAGATACGGCACGTAACAGTGACCGAGAAACACCAGAGGATCACCGTGTAAGATCAGCGAACCGTTCCTTGAAATCTACCGAAATCGATTCGTCAGACCTCTTGGTTCGGACCGTCAACCGGATGGTCCTTCTCCGACCACCCCTTCAATGGGTTGACGATCACTGGCGTTGCGGCAACGCTCCTATCCCCTATTCCGAGGAACTCGGGGATTACTTTCCGTCCGATGTTGAGACTGGCATTGATGTCGGCGTTGACGGCGAAGCCGTCCTTGCTGACATACAGCCCTCGGTGCTTCCGAACACCGGAGAACTCGGGATGATCCTCACCATACCTGGGGAGTGGATCATGATCGTAGAAGGAGGCCTTGCTCGTGTATGCCTCCTCCGTGAGGATCAGGTCGATTCCGACCATCTCGGCTCGATATCTGATCTTGCCGATCAACGACTCGTGCGGAACGAATTGGAATTTCTGGTTATTCTTTCGTCCCATATTCATTCCGCTCTTCCAGCCCTCGTTCTTGCCGATGATGATCGTACCGATCCCGTTCCGGACGCAGAGTTCAACGATCATCTTGGCAGTATGGTGGAAGTAGTTCTCGAGTCGGAAATATCGCTTCTTGGCACGGGACTTGCACGGGCGTTTGTTGTACCACTGGTTGATCGACTTCACGATGCGGCCGTTGACCAGTATCGGACGCTGCTGGTCGAGAGTTACCGCTGCGAGGTTGTTCAGACCGAGATCGATGGTACAGACCTTCTTCCTACTCAGCTTGGGCTTGGGAATATCCTGGGCCTCGTACTGCACCTCGATGATGAAGCCGAAGTGCTTGGGAGTGACGACGACCTGCTTGTACGACCGGTCGCTCTTGATCGAGAAACACCCGTTGGTGGCGGTCAGTCTTTCGAGGCTCCGTCCCGACTGTCCGCCTTTGATGGTCTCGTTGTAGAAGATGACCTGGGCGAGCTGATCCTTGTAATGGGGTGGTCTGGGATACCTGTCGAACTTGTTCGGGTCCCGCTTGAAGGCCCGGAGTGCCTTGTAGAAGTTACTCCAGTCGGTGAGGACTCGTCTGATCGTCTGCTTGGCGATCTTGGTGTTGCCGAAGCCCTGGAAACAGGGAAGATCCTTGGTCTCATCGATGAGGGTCGTGAAGCTCGGCATCTGACGGAATCCGGGCACATCCCTCTGGGAAAACCAGGATTGACGCATCAGGTAGTTGGTCCGGTTGTAGAGGTCTTTCGCAAGACCACACAACCTGACCATCTCTGGGGTTCCCTTGTTGAAGTGTCGTTCCACGATGAGCATGATCTATAGTTAGGGCTTAGCCCACAGACCACCTGCATTGTCGGAGGCAATGTTGGAAGATTCTTTCGGCAGGTTCTAGTAGATTTCGGTAGATTCAGAGGTAACTGCTTACAACCCTGATGATCGACATGTCGCCCTGGTTTCCGAAACCCTGAAGAATCGACAGGGTTCCTGATCGACTCTCTTTCAAGAGCCTGAGGCTGCGAAAGCAACCTGCCCGACCGACCAATTGTTGGTCGGGTCTCTCCCCGGGGAGCCCCGCCCCGGCTTGGAACGCTTCCCTGAAGTTCGATCGGCATCCCTTGGATGCCGACCTCCCATCAGATGTGGGCCCCGGTCCTGTGAGGACGGATATCGTGGTCGCAGGAAACTGCTACATCATCCAGAAGAAGTGGCGTCCCGGGACGGATTCGAACCGCCGGCCTAGAGTTTAGGAAACTCTCGATCTTTCCGCTGATCTACCGGGACACATGAATGGGCAGAGTTAGCGTGCCTGCCCAACACGGGAGAGATCTGCCAGAGGTTCCCCTCTGATCTCGCTCCGCCAGGATGAGTTTAGCGTCTTCCCAGGACGGGGCCAGTGCGCCCGCCAACCCCCGAGGGGGTGTGGGACGAGAGTTGAACTCGCATTGCTTGGCTTCACAGGCCAAGAGCGTCTACCACATTCGCCTCCCACACCATCATGATTCCGTTTGGCAAGGAAACCCACGACTTCAGTCGTGGGAGGAATTGCCAAATTCCTCTTACTGAATGTTTGGGCCCCTCGGGGGATCTCTCCCCCGAGGGGGTACATCTCTCCCCTCAGGTCGCCCCTTGGGGGTGGTGAGACCCCTTCAGTGGTTATCCACCGAAGGGTTCTGCGGTTTGCCTCGACGATGTGAGTGGAGCTTGTCATGCTCAGAACATTGGTCCTGTACCCTTGGGGACTTCATTGTCCTGAACGACAGAGCCTGGGACTGGCGAGCATCCCAGGGTGTCCTGACTCCTCTCACGTAGCCCGATGGGTCTTTCGACCCCTGGCTGGGTCTGGTCAACCGAGATCACCGGGTGATCTCCCGATCTCTGTCGGGGCCTGTTGTGGTGGACAAGCCCACGACTTCAGTCGTGGGTGGTTGACTCTCCTCTTGATCCTCGAACCACTCCAGCTCTGCCCAGGTCCTCGGGTCCGGGACATCTAGGTTCACGACCGTCCATCGAGAAGCATCGGGCCCAGGCTTTCTCATCCATGGCTTCCCAGATCTCGACACTCCAACCTCACACAGACAATGCACGCATTGGGAGACATCCTCGTCGATCACATCCAGGTGCCGATAAGGAGTGCACCAGATTCCCCGCCAAATGCCCCTCCTGTCTCCCATCGACAGGATGTGATCGGGATAGAACATGGTGTGCTCACAGAGGCACATCTGCCTGTAGATCCTCGGTTCCATCATGTCAGTCCTCGAACCACTCCATCTCCATCGGCTCCCAGTCACCGGGAGCATCCAGATCAGGAGAATATTCCCTCACATACGGCTTCCCGGATCTGGACAAACCCACCTCACACTTGCAGAAACGACACGACGAGACTCCCCTGTCGAAACCATGGGCCGCCCCCGTTCCAGGATACACGGCTCCAAGATCGGTGCTCCAGATATCAGCATAGAGATTCTGATACTTGACACCAGATGGAGCAGGAGATGAGAAGAACCTCGTCATCCCACAGGGGCAGATGCCCTTGTATCGCCTCGGTTTCACACCCACATCGTGCCCCTCTCCCGATCGAATTCCTCACCACCCACGATGGTGACCCGACAGGGCTCATCCCCATGAACCTCTGCCCACCGCTCCTTCTCCCGATGTTGACAGAAATCCCTCGACAGGAGCGGATCGTTGACCCACTCGTAACAGATGCTCTCCGCCCCATTCCCCCAGTCGATCTCCAGACATGTGAAGATCATCGGTCCGGATGACCAGGGCTGGCACTGCACGATCTCCCTGATGCAGGCGACAGGATGATCCTCACCCTTGAAGACCGGATGCATCTCCCATCGGCGGAGGGGGATCTCCTCATCGAACATCCCGATGGCGTGACTGTCGGACGAGAGTTGCTTCAGATCCTTGACGAACTCCTCCGCCGTTCTCGTCAGACCAATGAACTGGGTCTCCCTGGACATGATGGTCTCCTCACTCCTGAACGGCCACCTGATGGCCGATCTTGAAGTACTTGTCTTCCACCTTCATCAACAGGACGGTCCTGACGTTACACGACGAGTTCGTGGAGATCTGCTTGCATGCCAATCCCTGGTCGAGGAATGTCTCGACGGCCCTATCGACGGCCCTGTCGAAAGCGACATAATAGACCTCGTACCCGATGACGAATTCCATTTCGATCACCTCAAGATGATGGCGGCCTCGTGCCCCGCCGCCTCCAGTGCGGTCTGCAGCTCGTCGCACATCCTCTCGAGGATGTCATATGTGACATCACCGACCATGCTCGCATCGACCACCAGGGACACCCACAGATCCCTCCACGAGATCCCCCTGGAGGGACAACCTCTCCCTCAGCTCGCCAAGCACGTGATCCTTAATCGCTCACCTGTGACCCACCATGTCTATCGATGCTGGCAGCATGACTCATCACCCCTGGACCATCGGGACGGAGGGCTGTTCGTCCATGATGGAAAGGAACAGCTCCTTCAGCCAACGCCTGGTGTTCGGGAGATCATCGATGACGATGCTGCCCTCCTCCAACATGTGAGAGAGACAGACCCGCATTCCGTGATGCTCGCCACCCGATCCTCCGAGGGGATAGTAACCGCCGACCCGGGCCTGCAGTTCTCCGAATCCATCGAGGGATTCGATGTCCTCGGCCAGGGCCCGCAACCCTCGGGTGGTGAGGACCGCCATCTCCACGATCGCCATGATGTCCATCACGATTCCTTTTGGCAAGGAAGCCCACGACTTCAGTCGTGGGAGGAATTGCCAGATCTGATTTCCCCTTCCATCTGGGCAAGATCCCAGATGGAAGGGGTTACATCTCTCCCCTCAGGTCGCCCCTTGGGGGTATTGAGACCCCTTCAGTGGTTACCCACCGAAGGGTTCTGCAGTTTGCCTCGACGATGTGTGAGAGGCTTGTCATGCTCAGAACATTGGTCCTGTACCCTGAGGGACTTCATTGTCCTGAACGACAGTTGCATGGGACTGGCGAGCATCCCATGGTGTCATGACCTCTCACACGTAGCCCGATGGGGTCCTTCGGACCCCCTGGCTGGGTCTGGTCAACCGAGATCACCGAGTGATCTCCCG
>Ga0315284_10008128_pt1 | contig 14967 bp, 13 predicted proteins | sample YL17G09_16_MG_FD_203696 | JGI IMG/M metagenome (GOLD analysis project Ga0315284, IMG submission 203696) | Sediment microbial communities from Yellowstone Lake, YNP, Wyoming, USA - YL17G09_16 | ecosystem: Environmental > Aquatic > Freshwater > Lake > Sediment | place: USA: Wyoming | collected... | reverse complement strand
TGTTGGAAGTGGGAATGTTGTTGAATCATATACTTGATCTGCACGGCGACCCGCTCTATAACTGCCTTGTTAAGAGGGGATTAGGAAAGACCCAACGGGATTTTGCGCTAATAGATTCCGTGGCGGTTTTCCAGGTCCTGAATGAACGCGTCCGCATCCCGTATTTCCCACGCTTTCTCGACCTTCGGCAGCACGATCCCGTCCGGGCTGCAGGGTACGAGTTTGAGCAGGTCCTCCTATCCAACCGGATCGCCCGCGCCGTTGACGCGCACGAGGATTTCGCGCGCCCCGAAATCCAGGGATTTGAGGGCCTGCACGATGTTTTGCCGCGCTTCGGCTTTTCTCGACGGTGCGACGCCGTCCTCGAGGTTCATCACCAGCATGTCGGCCGGCATGCTCGCCGATTTCTCGAGCATTCTCGGATTATCCCCTGGCACGTAGAGTGAGCTTCGTCTCAATCCCGTGATCATGATCGCCTCCATTCAAGCACAGGATAGCAGAATCAGGGGATTGCAGACAGAATCGCGGGGATTCACAGGATAAGATCGCCCCATGAGACTGCAAGTTCAATAGAGAACTGAGATTTCTAATACGAATATCTTCTTGACACGCCACGGCCGGCAATGATACGCAGCTACTGTCCCCAAACGGTTTGTCAAACTGGTTGGCCGGACTCCAATGCGATGCTTGTGAAATCGAGTACCGGGTATCAGGTGCAGACATCCGGGAGCCTGGCCCTCCTGGGAGTTGTGCCCGGCTGGAAGCGAAATTGGGAAGAAGTCGTAGCGTAACATTGATTCTGCAACCATGACAAATTCAGGCAACGGCCCTGGTAACGTCCGATTTCTCCTTCGCGACAAGGTCATCCTGCTGTCGCCGGGGGACAACGTCGCCGTCGCACGACACGATCTGCGTCCGGGATTTGAATTGACCGGTCCTGAAGGGATCATCCCGGTTCGTGACGAGATAAGCGCCGGTCACAAAGTGGCGCTGTGCGCGATCCCTGCGAATTCGCGTATTACCAAGTACGCCCACATTATCGGAGAAGCGCGGCGCCTCATTCAGCCAGGTGAGTGGGTACACACGCACAACATCAGACCCGTCCAAGATCCGGATCGGCACGGGCCTGCGGCGGATCGTCCTGCGCCGCCGGAGTTCGACGCCGCCCTCCCGCGCACGTTCCTGGGTTACCGGCGCCCGGACGGAAGCGTCGGAACGCGCAATTACATCGCCATCGTCGCGACCGGCAGTTGTTCCAGCCATGTCTGCGGCGCGATCGCATCTGAGTTCGGCCGGGTTCGTGCAGACGGGTTCGACGGCGTCGTTGCGATCCCGCACGCCGAAGGATGCGGGCATCACGAAGGCTCCGATACACGCCAGCTCGAACGTACGCTGAAAGGCATCATTGTGAGCCCGAATGTGGGCGCGGTGATTGTCGTCGCACTCGGCTGTGAAGAGAACCGTCTGTCCAAATACCGTTTCGTTCAGGACGTCGGGTACGGGCGGCCTGCGGCTTTACTCGAGATCCAGAATATCGGCGGAACACTCAAAACCATCAGCGAGGGCGTCAGGAAGACCGGCGAGATGATCGAAGTTGTCCGGAATCTCCGCCGTGCCGAGGAATCCGTCGAACACCTCCGCGTGGGGCTGAATTGCGGCGGGTCGGATGCTTTTTCGGGCATTTCGGCCAACCCCGCCCTGGGGTATGCAAGCGACCTGATCATAGCAGCGGGAGGAACATCAGTTCTGGCGGAGACTCCTGAGATCTTCGGGGCAGAACAGCTGCTGACGCGGCGAGCTGTCGATTCGAACACCGGGACAAAGCTGGTACGGTTCGTCAGGCGGTATCAGGAATATGCCGAAGGTTTTGGCGCCACCACGGAAAGCAACCCGTCGCAGGGAAACCTCGCGGGTGGAATCTCGAACATCCTGGAGAAATCTCTCGGCCCCGTAATGAAGGGGGGGATCACGATGCTCGCGAATGCCGTAGACTACGCCGAGCCGGTCCGCGGCACCGGGCTGGTGTTCATGAATACCCCCAGCTATGATCCCGTTTCGCTTACGGGCCTTGCCGCAGGCGGAGTCAACGTAATCGCATTCACAACCGGCCGGGGCACCGCGATCGGATCGCCTGTCGTGCCGGTGCTCAAGATCAGCAGCAACACGCCAGTGTTCCTCACAATGCATGACAACATCGACCTGAACGCGGGCGACATTATAGACGGCTCATCCGACATCCGCGAGAAAGGGACGGAAATATACCGTCATCTGCTGCGTGTGGCTTCCGGAGAGCTCACAAAAAGCGAACTCCTTGGACACCACGAGTTCGTTCCGTGGCGGATCGGCCCCGTCATGTAGCGATACCCTGCGGCCCACCGCCATGCAGCAAAAACCGCTTCGACGATCCCATCCCCGGACCACCCGCCCGCGCGGAGGTGAGAAATACGCCTGGCCCGCGTATGCAGTGCGGGGAAGCTCCGCGCGTTCGATTCCATACGAGTGGTCCCCTCGCCGGCCGGATCAGATCGGCCAACATTTCGGCCCCTCCAACGCCGACATCTCTTCCCTGCCCTCGCAGCGGCCAAGGCAGGATATTCCTGGTCGGCCACTGCGAGTACGGGAGTGGGGAGTTGTCACAGCTTCTTGATCTGCTCGCCCTTCAGTCCGCCTCTCGGATAGCACCCTGAGCCGGAGTAGCCGCGTACGTTCCACCGCTCTCTTGTGATCGGCTGTTTACCAGCCTTCACCAGCGCGGCATTGACGAATTCATGGCACGCCTTGGCCAATTCGGGCGGCATATCTTGAGTCTGGCCGTAAAGGTCGCTCGGCTTGATCTTGCCCGCGGCCTTCTTGTACTCGGCCATTCTCCACTGGTCGGCAAGCTGGTAGAGCCGGGCATTCTCGATGATGTCCCCCGCAAGGTGCGGAGGAATGAAGGTGATGCCCTCCCGGTCGCCAACCACCAGATCCCCCGGCATAATCGTCACTTCCCCGATCCGGATGGGCTTGTTGATGCCCGTCATCATAAGATCCTTGAAGGTCCCCGGGTGCGGGCGCCGCATGTAGACGGGGTACCCCTGCGGCTCGATCCCCTCCTGATCGCGAATGCCGCCGTTGACCACGAAACCGTTCCCGGTGCGCACAAAGATCGCCGTGGCCAGCTGGTCCCCCGCAATCACCTCTTCGGGCCCCTCACCGCCGGCCATGTCGCACACCAGCACGTCGCCCGGCAGCAGCATGTCCATCATGCGCTTGTTGTGCCCAGACTGGCCTTTCGCCTTGGCCTCTCCCTCGATGACATCGCTGATTTCCTTGCGACCGGGCATGAACTCACAGGTGAAAACGCGCCCGACGAGTCCCTTCTCGCCGTTCAGGATCTTCCATTCCCCGTTTTCCCCTCCGCTGCCGACCCACTGGTGGTTGTAACCATGCACGATTCGCAGCGGGCCCCAGGCCGCCTCCTCCGAGGAGAGGTGGAGATCCTTGAACTCCTGGATGACCGAGTCGGGAACCTTCGGCCGCCCGTCCGGGAAGCGTTCGCCCTTCCAGAGCGGCGTGTACTTGGTCAGTTGTTCCTTGCCGAAACCCTCCATGCGCACCGCAGGCTGCACTGGAGGCCAGCCTTCAGGCCGGGGCCAACTCTCGGTCTGCTGGGCCCAAATCGGGGCCGCAAGCGCCAGGATCATCAGAACCATGAAAACGCATTGCTTTGTCATATTCCCTTCCTTTCGTTTGGTTTTTGAAAAGGCCTTTTGCCGCGATGTCGAATGCGTGCATTCGCCGCGAGGATGGCAGGACCGAAGCGATGCTAGCACGACATCGGGAGCGGTTCAACCATTAGCTGCAACTAAATATTTGTATTGAAACTTGATATCTTTTATTGGAAATAGACACCAGACATTTTTGCGGCGGCCAATCACACATACAACGGCTCAGGAAACGGGCGTGCGCGGATCCGGCGGCCTCTGCTTGAACCGGGAATCAAAAATCCCCGGGGGCGCAGCAAAAAGATTTGCCATACAGGTCTGAGCTGTGATAAAAATTTAGTTTCATCAGGGTGCCGGTAATGTTATCAATCAAGTATCAACTGCCTCGCAATCAAAGAATCAGGTAACGGGACTCACGATGTCACCAAGAGTCAAGCCAAGTGCTCAAGCAGCAAAAGAGCCACAGCATTCGAAATACTGGGTGCCGATGTTGGGGCATGCTCTCCGGGTGCTGGAAGCTCTCGAAAACGGAAGCATCGAGCTTAGCCTGCAGGAGATCAGCAGCCGTGCCAAAATCAGCAACTCCTCGGCATTCCGGATTTTGTTTACGCTCGAAAGCCAGGGCTATCTGACCAAAATCGCGGCCACCCGCCGCTATCGGCTCGGCCCCCAAATCCAGGAAATGTCGCGGCGCGGGAGGGAGGGGCGCGGTATCCTGCAGGTGGTGCATCCTCATATGGAACAACTGCACGATCACTTCAGGGAAACTGTGAACCTCGCCGCTTTCCAGAACGGTGATTTTTACTATCTCGACATCATTGAAAGCTCTCACCCTTTCCGCATGACGGCCCAGGTTGGCTGGCGTACGCCCTTCCACGCTTCGGCGGTGGGAAAGGTCATTGCTGCTTACCTGCCGGATCCGGAGCTCAAGGCCCTTATAAAGAAGGACCGCCTGCCGCGCCTCACTCCCAACACCATCACGAACCGGGCATCGTTGCTCAAGTTACTCGCCGCCATCCCCGAACAGGGTTACAGCGTGGACGACGAGGAAGTGGAACTTGGAGCGTCATGCGTGGCCGTCCCTCTCGTCGCTAAAGGGCAGGTGAACCACGCCCTGAGCATCTCCGGCCCCACGCATCGCATTCACACCAAGCGCAGGGCGATCATCAGGGAGCTGAAGCGCGCAGCCGCGGCGATCGAGTTGGAGATGACTGTCTAGACACACCCCTCGCTTCCGGGCAACCGGTTCCCGTGTCACAGGCCGCCAAGAAGCGAGGGAACTATGTGCCAGCCTATTCAGCCGGCGAGAGAATGCATTGACGGTGAACGCCCGGCCGATCCAGCTACAGCTTCTTCGCCGGAGCGGCGGGTTGCGGCCCTTGTGTGCCGCAACCTGTGCCGGAGTATGCACGGGTCTTCCACAGCCTCCGCGTGTTGGCCGGGGGCAGCCCCTTCTTCGCCATCTGCTGCTCTACATAGGCCTCACACTCCTTTTGCCATTCGGGATTCCGCATGCCGATGGCCCCGTATAGGTCGCTGGGCTTTATGGTACCTTTGTTTTGAATGTACTTCATGTGCCGCCAGCGATCAGCTTCGTGATAGACCTCCGCGACCTCGATCACGTCCTGGACCAGGTGCGGCGGGACAAACGAGACGCCTTCACTGTCGCCGATTACGACGTCGCCGGGCATAACCGTCACATCGTCGATGCGGATGGGGATGTTCACGCCGACAAGCATCAGGTCGCCAAAGACACCCGGCCAGACCCCCTTGCAGTAGAGGGGAAACCCATAAGGCTCGATGCCTTCGCGATCGCGGATTCCGCCGTTGACGACGAAGCCGTTCCCGGTCTTCGCCCAGATACCCACGGCGAGGTTATCGCCGACGTAGACGCCGTCTTTGACGCGGCCGCCGGCCATATCGACCACCACGACATCACCGGGCTGCAGCAGGTCCATCGTGCGGACGTTGTGTTGAGACAGCCCCTTGGCCTTGGCTTCAGCTTCCGTCACGGTCGCCATCTCGGGGCGTCCGGGCATGAACTGGACCGTGAACACCCGGCCGATCAGGCGGTTCTTGAATCCTGTGTTGATGGGCAACCAGCCGCCGACCCATTGGTGCTGATAGTCGTTGCCAAGACTAGTGACTCGTATCGGGCCCCAGGCCGCCTCTTCCGACGTGACCTCGTTGTCCTTCTTGAGGCGATCGATCCACTCCTGCGGGACTTTCGGCCGGCCGTCAGGGAAGCGTTCACCCGTCCAGTTGGGGGTGTACTTGATCAACTGATCGCGGCTGAAGCCATCGGTGAAAAACCCCCACTGGGCCGATGCAAGAATGGAGAATGCGAAAAACTGCACAGTTACCAAAACGATGCGAAGCCTCATGGTTTCATCCCTCCTATTTGGATCTAAGAGTTTTAAGCTAAACTGTTTCTCTTGCGTCGAGCCTCACTGGTTATGGTTTCTTGGCCGGTGGCTGTGACTGGCGAGGCGGCTCTCCGCAAAACGCGTTATCTTGGGTCGGCACCGGCACCTTTTGCCCCTTTTCCGTGAACTTTTTCTGCACGTAGGCGATGCACTCTTTCCTGTAGGCAGGATTCTGGAATGCTATTGAGCCATAGAGCTCGCTGGGCTTGATGGAGCCCTTGGCCTCGATGTATTTAGCCTTCCTCCAATCGTCAACCAGGCTTGTGATCTCGTGGTGCTTCACCACTGCTTCCACCAAGTGGGGGGGAATGAAGGTCAGTCCTTCCCGGTCGCCAAGCACAACGTCGCCCGGCATTACCGTAACCTCCCCGATCTGAACCGGGCAATTAACGCAGACCACCATTTTGCCGGGGAAGGTTCCCGGCCAAGGAGCCCGGAAGTAAACGGGGAAAGGGTAAGGGGCGGTGCCCTCAACATCCCGAATCCCTCCGTTCACGACATAGCCATTGCCGGTTCTGGCCCAGATTGAAACGGCGAGGTTGTCGCCCGTATAAACACCGTCAATGATGTTGTTGTAGAAATCAGCAATGGCGACGTCTCCCTGCTGCAGCATGTCCATCGTTCTCACATTCATCTGCGACTGGCCCTTCGCTTCCGCGTCATCGTTGATGACCTTCATCATCTCCGGCCGGCCGGGGAACCACCGGACCGTGAAGGCCCGGCCGCACAGCCGCATCTCCGGGTGAGTGGTCATAAAGCCACCCTCCCACTGGTGCAGGTAGCCGGCCTGGCGGATCGGTCCCCAAGAGGCCTCTTCCGAGGTGGTGCCGTTGCACAGTCGCTTGATTAAGTCGTCGGATACCTTCGGACGCCCGTCCGGAAGGCGCTCGCCTTTCCAGAGCGGAGTCCACTTGATGATTTGTTCTCTCGAGCTGAGCCCGTCCATCTGGGCCCAGGAGGGCACAGCCAGTAGCAGCGTCACTATGGCAAGTGCGAGGAACTGCAAAGTTACCAAGACGATGCGAAACCTCTTCATTTCATCCCTCCCATTTGAAGTTCCAGTTAAGAGCCTGAAGTGTTTTTCGGATGTCGAGCCTCCCTGGACAAGGTCTCTTGGCTTGTGGCTGTGCCTGGCTGGCGGCTCACTGGAAAACGAGGTTTCCCCGACCGGTGCTTGCGCCTCTGATACACGAACACTTTCGAACGTGGGAGATGCGCTCTTACGCGCAACATGCCCGTCGTTCTCACGCTCCACTGCGACGCTCTTCCGTGAGGCGCCCGCATTTACAGACCTGAGCCTCCTTACTATGGTTCCCGCGAGCCGGCCTCGTTCACTCGGACCCGCGAACGCACAGCCAGCCACGGCGTCAGCGATCACAGGAGCTTTCGTATGCGCGCTATGTTAGCAGGTTCGGTCTCCTTGTGTCAATTCATATGATGTATTGGAATGCTTTTTTATGTATTGGTATTTCGCCGAGGCTGGAGAATCGTCGCAGGCGCGCCGAAGCCTTCGCGTCACATTCGATCTCGTAACGCAGCCCTTGGCCGCAACCCAAGATGGCCGGATTCGTGATTACATCGCTATTGCCATGGTGCGAATGCTGTCAGCTTTCAGGCGTCACCTTTGGCCATCAGCATTCGGCCTGATGTGCGGCTCCACTGACCTTCCGGAATCATGAATTTGCAGCACTGTGTGTTTTCTCGTGGCAATCCGATAAACCCTTCGCGGCATCAGCCGTCGAGGTCGATAGGCCCGTGCTGCAAGCCGGCGTACGGATAAAGTACCGCGCGCGCCCCGCGGGGGTGAGCCTTGCGCAGCGCGGCCGCGGTCTCAGCCCAACTGCGGGTTACAACCGCGCCCTTCTGAAAGCGCCGCACGTCGCGGGCCTGCACGTAATTCGAGTAGATGATGGACAGACCCGATTGCTTGACACGAAACCCTTCCGAGTCCGCCGTCTCGAAGTAGGTCTTGTCCGGCTGGAAGTTCCAGCGCTCGGAACCGTAGTGCATCGCCTCGATCGCCTCGATCGCCTCAGGGTGCTGCGCGATCAACACCACGCTCCCACCCTCGCGGACATCCCGCAGCCAGCTGAGGAAACTATAGGCATGCAAAGCGCATGGCGAGGCGTTGGCGATGGCAATATCGGTCCCCCGCACGGGCTCGCTCGGTGCGCAGCGCGCGGTTGGCATGCCGGCACCCTTCGTGGTGCGCCTTCTCGATGTCACCGGCATAGATGCCGATCACTTTGCGGTAGCCGTTGAGGACCGCCTGGACGCTGAACTCGACGTTGGCCAGCCGGGAAGCCTCGACCATGTCCAGCCGCACTTCGTTCTTGAAGATCTTGCCGGGCCCGGTGGTCTTGTTGCCCCGACCCCCGATCTTGCGGTGAAGTAATCAAGCCGCGGCGCGTTCCGCCGCGGCCAGCGCGGCCGCAATATCCTCGTCCGAATGCGCGGTGGAGAGATACCACCTCCCGTCCGGAAGGACGAGCACCCCCTCGTCCAACATGGCGAGGGCGAAATCGCCGTACAGCGATCGGTCGGCTGCAAGCGTGTCACGATAATTGCGGGCTGGCCTCTCCATGAAGGACAGCTGGAAGACGGGGCCGCCTGCCTGGGTAACCACACGATGACCGGCGGCCCGCAGGATTTTCTCGAGCCCCTGACGCAGGCACTCGCCCCGCCGCCAAAGCTCTCTGAAGGCCGCCCCGTCATCCCGCGACAGAGAGTCGAGCGCGGCTCTGGCGGCGGACAGCGAGATGGGATTGCCGTTCATGGTTCCCGCATGCACAACCTCTCCCCGGGCGATGAGATCCATAAAATCACCTCGGCCGGCGAGAGCGCTTAGAGGAAGCCCGCCTGCGATCGCCTTGGCATAGGTGGCCAAATCGGGAGTCACGCCGTAGAAACCCTGAGCTCCCCGCAAGTCCAGCCGGAAGCCGGTGATGACTTCATCGAAGATCAGGAGTGCGCCGTGCCGGGTCGTGATCTCGCGCAGCAGCTCGAGGAATCCCGGCTCCGGAGGGATGCATCCGCTGTTGCACAACAGCGGCTCGCAGATCACCGCGGCGATCTCGTTGCCGTGTGAGGCGAACGCAGACGCGACCCCTTCACGATCATTCCATTCGACTGCCACCACGTTGTCCGGTGGACGTTGCCCCCTGCCGACGGGTATGGGCGCGCCGCGCGAGGCTTCTATTTCCGCAACAGAAGGGTGGTAGCTCACAAGGACGCTGTCGTCCCAGCCGTGGTAATGGCCCTCAAACTTCAAATGCTTCTGCCGGCCCGTCACGGCCCTGGCCAGTCTCAACGCCACCTGGACGATTTCGTTTCCGCTGTTGGCGAAGCAGACCCTGTCGGCGCAGGGGATCATGCGGGTCAGGCGTTGGCTGACCTCCAACTCGAGGTCGTTCTGCGCCCCGAAGGTAAGCCCCCGGCTGACCTGTCTCGCCACGGCTTCCGCGATTTCTCCGGGAGCATGCCCCAGGATCAGGGGCCCCCAGGCGAGCGCATAGTCGATATAGACATTCCCGTCCACGTCCGTAACCCGCGAGCCTTTTCCGAACTCATAGTACAGAGGGTACGGACGCGCCAGGCGCCGGAGCGAACTGGACACCCCGCCCGCGAGCGTGTTCTGGGCGCGCTGAAATCTCTCCAGCGAGCCGCGCGTCTTGTCGCGGACGCTCTTCTCCCGCTGGCTGGCATTGAAGGCGTGAGGTAATGGTTGAGCTGTTTGCATATTCTCCTCGATTGTTGTCTTCGCGGCTCATGGATTGAGGCCGAAAAGCGGCCGGCGCACGCGCTTGTAAGTGACGCGGGCGGGATTGACCGCCGTCGCCCCTCCGCTGTCCACGTTTATGATGAGGGCCGCGATGGGTTCGTAGGCTGCCCGCGGCGCTATGGAGCCTTTGGCCACCAGGATCCGCTGGCGCTCCGGATAGACGCCGTTGCTGACCAGTTGATGAATGCTGTTGGGGCTGGTGCGCCGGGTGGTGAGCAGGAGCAGATTCGGCAAATCGCGGGTGGAACCTTCCGCCTCGATGACCGACGTCAGTCCCATGTCGTAGTACCGGCCTCCGCCGTGGCGGACCTCCGTTTCGATGTAGCGGCCATCATGCAGAGACTTCACACGCCCTCGGACCCGTACCGGGTCGCCGTGAAGCTTGTCGGTCTTGCCCCCGACCGCCATGTCGAACGGCTGGCCCACACCCGCCTTGAACGCCGCTTCGTTGGCCGCGCGGTCGGCGATGGTCACCACCCACCCTTGCGCTTTTTGCGCCAGCAGTTCGCGCAGGATAAAGGTGCTGTCCCCGGAACCGCCTCCGCCGATGTTGTCCCCCATGTCCATCAGCGCCACCGGGAACTTCTTGGCAGCCATGGCCTCCTTCACCGCGGCGGCCTCATTCGGCAGGTTGAACGCCAGCTTGTCGCGGATGCCCCACAACATGTCGGAAAGCCGCTTGGCTTCGCGCTCGGCCAGCTCCCGGTCATTGTTGGTCACCACAATCACGCTGGGCCCCATCTGGGGCACGTCGGCGTACTGGTACCCGCCCGACACACTGGCCGCCAGGACCTTCGGATTCTTCTCCAGGCGCCGGCTCTCCTCCACAATCGGCAGCAGGGGCGCAGCCTTGGTATATTGGAACACGATGTTGAGCATCATGGGAGGCTTGGCAATGGCCTGGACCGCCTTCACTTTGCCGCTCATCATGCCGGCCATGATCTCGGCCGCCTGCACCCCGCGCTCCCGCGCATCGATGTGCGGGTTTTCCTTGTAGGTGATGAGCGCGTCGCACTGAGCCATCATTTCCGGCACCACATTGGCGTGGAAATCATGGTTCACGACAATGGGAGTGTTCTTGCCTACGGCTTCGCGCACACGGCGCACGATTTCAAAATCCCCGCTCGGATAGCTCTCCACCACCATCGCTCCGTGCAAAGCCAGCAGCACGCCGTCCGGCTTGGGTCCCGCCTTGATCCGGCGTATCAGCTCCCCCACCAGGGTGTTGAAAGCCTGGTCGCTCACCGGGCCGCTGGGCGTGGCTGAGGCAAACAGGGTCGGATGCAGCCGCGCGCCCTCGATGTAGCCGCTGACCGTGTTGCTGGCTTTCTCGGAGCGGCGGAGAAACTCCTCCGGCGGCAGTTCCTTTTCGCCTTCAAAACCGCGATCAAAGTCGGACAACTCCGTCTTCAACGGGCTGAAGGAGTTGGACTCGTGACTGATCCCGCCGATGGCGATGACCGGCTGGCGGGTCTGGGGGACCAGGAACAACGGCAACGCGAGCAACCACGCGGCATATTTCATGACGGGCTCCAATTCTAAGGTATGATTCGACAAAGCGCCGGCAATGTCAATCATTTATTTCAATAAGAAAAATATGATTTCATAACAGATGCATTCTGTTTGCCCGGCGCGCAATCATATGATAGCTTCTTTGTCCATCACACGCCGGCTGAACGCCGGGGCCGCGCTCCGTCCGCCCCATCCCCGCGTGACGCTGCCCGGGAGCGGCTCGGAAGAGTTCAGCTTCATAGAAAGGAGAGAACGCGTATGCATCGTCTGATTCTTGGGTTTATTCTCGTTCCCTGGATTTCTACGCCGGTCCGTGCCCAGTACGGTTTCCTTTCCGAGGGATTCGGCCGCGCGCAACTGATCAAATTCACCGAATCGTGGAAGGGGCCGCGCTTTGACGACGGGCGGCCGAAAGTCTCCGATGAGCTGTTGAACCGATTGCGGGATCTCAGCTCGGAAGAGGCGGCCTGGGGCCCGACCCGGCGCGCCGGATACCTGCACCAGTGGGAAGGCAACTGGCTGATTCTGAACCCGCAGAAGCGGCTGGTGGGACGCGCCTTCACCTGCGTATTCATGCCGGGGCGCCCGGATGTGAGCGCCGTGACGGAGCGTGACGCACGAAACAAGAACCTGGTGCAGCACAACATCCGGGTCATGGACTTGCTGCAACCGGGGGACGTGCTCGTAGCCGACATGGGCGGCAAGGTTGCCGACAGCGTGGTCGCCGGCGACAACCTGGCGGTGGCCGTTTTCCAGCGGACCGGCAACGGCTTCGTCGTGGACGGCGGAATCCGCGACCGCGACGGAATCGAGCCGGAAGGCTACCCGGTTTATGCGCGCGGCACTCACCCGAGTATCTTCGGCGACCTGATGCTGGCGGGCGTAAACATCCCCGTGCGCATTGGTGACGTGACAGTGGTGCCCGGAGACGTGATTGTCGGCGACACCGAGGGCGTTTCGGTCGTGCCGCCGCACCTGGCCCAAATGCTCGCCGACAAGGCGGAGTTGATCCGAGTGATTGACGACTGGCGGAAATCGATTTTCAAAACCCCCGGCAACAAATACAAACCGGGGGAGGTCTACGGCACGTACTCGATGCAAAACCCCGTGCTGCAACGGCAGTGCGAGGTTGTCAAAAAGCATTACGGCACTCGGATAATCCCATGGGGTACGATGTTCCACGAGACGTGCCGACCGCCGATCCCCGCCGCCAAGAAACAGCCGTAACTGGATCGGCCTGCGCTTATGGTAAGCCTGCTCCTTTCCCACGGGGCCTGTCAGAGCGTTCCATGCAACCTGCCAGAGCCTCACAAGTAATAACTGGGGTCAGGCCCGGCACAGGCAACGGGCGCGTCGAAGCGCGTGTCCTTCCTGGATAGTCTGCCAGATGCGGAGCAACTGGCCGGCGAAGCGTCGCTTTAGCCGGCCCTCCTGATGAGCGAGTCGAGCCGGCGGCGCGCGAATCTATTCATCTCCTGGTTCTTGTGTGCCGCCGAGAGCCGGGGCCGCCGCGGGAAGCTGCCACCCCGGCTCTCGCCCATCCGCTCGCTTGCCTTCTTCATACCCGTGTCGAGGAGGGGACCTCCAATCCGCTCCAGGATCACCAGTTCAATCGCGAACACCCGGCGCACAAGATGGACTCTATCCTTTCTTTATTCCATCGCCGCTCTCTTCCATGCCGATATCAGATATTGTCCAGCGGATACATCGGACGGGGTATCCGCTTCCAGGTGAACGTATCCAGTTTCGTTGTGCTAAAGCCAGGGGTGTCCGCACCTATAAGTTGGAACTCATCCTCAGGGAACAATGGCCCGAACTCATGTCCCACCTTGCAGATCGTCATTTTGTATTTTTCCGGAGCAATTCCGATTTCATGGAGATCTCTCGGGGGGTCGAGCACGAGGGTGATGCCGTTCACATCCATGTGTACGGCCGCGTCCGTCTTTTTCTCATTCCACTTGACCTTGATTACTTTACCGGTCACTGAAATCGGAGGACCATAGACAGGATACGACTTCCCGCCGACATCGAGTTTAAGCGTCGCTCCTTCTCCTTTTTGCGCCGCTTGCAGCGCCGCTTCCTTATCAATGATTTGCACGATAGCCGACTTGACGTTCTGCTTGAGGAGTTCACGCAGAAAATGAGTGCCGTCTCCCGGTGTTCCCGCGCCCCTGTTGTCTCCCCCATCAGAAATGACGGCGGGTCGACACGCCTTCAGGGCGATCTGAATCGCTTCGGCGGCATCGGGCAGGTGGATCCAGTATTCTTTGCGGAATGAAAAGAAGAGGTCTCCCACCTCATTGGCGTATTTTTGGGCGAGGTCCCGGTCTGTATCTGCTGTCACCAAAACTCCGGAGCCCTGAGTTGGGATGTCCTGCTGCATATAGCCATGCGCCGGGCAAACGGCGATCATCCCGGGAACGGTGCGCTCGATCTCCCGCGCACGGGCGTAGACCTGCCGTATCGGGTAGCTGGCGGTACGGACATTCAACGGAGGTCCGATCATCATCGGGAGCTTCTTGATCGCCATGACCGGCTTGGCCTTCCCGAAAAGCGTCCCCGTCATGATCCAGGCGAGTGCCTGCCCGTTTTCAAACCTGTCATATTGCGGGTATTTTTGACCGATTATCGCCGCATCGGCGACCTGCGTCATAAGCGGTGTGACATCGCAGTGCATGTCCAGGGTGAACATGATCGGGATATTCGGACCGACCTTTTTCCGGATGAGTGCCAGTGTTTCGCCTTCCATGTCATCGTGCTGATCGGCGCAACCGCCGCCGTGCAGATCCATGTAAACCGCGTCGACCTGGTTCTTATCGAGCGTCTCGAGAATCACCCCGGTGACGTAATCGAAGGCGTCCGCGTTCAGGAGGCGGTTATTGCCTCCCACGCTTATCGAGCCGATGAGTTCGATATCGAACAGTTTACACGCATCGGTGAATCCCCCTCTGGGGATGGCATCGTTACCATAACGGGCCGCGGCTTTTGTCTCCGCCAGCGTTCGGCGTTCCGGGAGAAACGTATTTGTCTCATCGGAAAATCTGCCGACCATGATACGCTTCTTCTTGCGGGTCGAAACCTGTGGTGAACAACGCTGGGCTGTCAAAGCCAACCCGGCAACTGCACATCCGGCGCCTGCACGTTTGATGAATGATCTGCGGTCGTTTGTACGCTGTTCCATAACTTCTTTCCCCTTTCAAGAGTGCATGCCTTCTCTGTTTAGCCGATATTCCCATATCGAAATTCAGGCTTCTCTGGCTCCTGCGCCTCACCAAGAGGCTCATGGTCTGATCGGCGACACAATGCAAACGTGGCAAATGGTGACGCAACCCTAATACCGCGATGATGCAATTGTCAAGCACAACTTTTCGTTTTGGTATTGGACTTCCCCGTTTGAAAACGTGCGGCCGGATCCAGAGACCAGCTGCTCGATCCGGAGTTTTAGAAGCTGCTGATGCGCGCGGGCGGCTGCTGACCGAATGCTGAGGGCAGCAGCCTCCCTCGGAGCCTCTTGAGGGCGCCTCCCATCCGATACTTTCGC
>Ga0315284_10008127_pt1 | contig 14967 bp, 9 predicted proteins | sample YL17G09_16_MG_FD_203696 | JGI IMG/M metagenome (GOLD analysis project Ga0315284, IMG submission 203696) | Sediment microbial communities from Yellowstone Lake, YNP, Wyoming, USA - YL17G09_16 | ecosystem: Environmental > Aquatic > Freshwater > Lake > Sediment | place: USA: Wyoming | collected... | reverse complement strand
ATATAATTTGGCGCAAAATATGCAACGCGGATTAAATCAAAGCGGTGGCGCTACGGAGGCAGCCAATGCTGATATTAAAGCAGGCATCAGTACTGATCGTGGCGGACAAATGGCGTTTCAATCACTTACCGCTTTTAAAAGCACATTTGATCAAATATCAGGAGCAGTACAATCTTCACTTGATGAAGGCGGCAGAATTGCATCGGGATTAACTGGTGGAGCGGGCTCAACAGCAGTACGTGCTCAATTTACTTCAGCGGGACCACCAGCTTCAGCCGGAACGGCTGCTCATCCAATCACGCATGCCGCCCCCGCAACCCCTGATCATATAAACCTTGATGTAAATATAACCGGGATATGCCTTGATTGCGGCCAAAAAATGGCAGGAAGCACACAAAAACATTCAGTCTCTACCGGCACAAAAGTACCTAGATAAAAGGAACAGATATGGCAATAGTTACATTAGACGATCTAACAAATGGAGTAAATAAAGTACAAGATGCTCTAAATCAAAATACTAAAAATTTAAACTCAACCAATCAGTTTAAAGCTGATGGGTTTCTATTGCCCTCTAATTTTACTGCAGATGGTAATGGACTACCATCAAGCAAGGTAGATAATAATAGACCGGCACAATTAAAACGTAATATTATAAGCTGGTTTATTCCTGAATTTGGTATAGTTAAAATGTATGTAAATCCTTCTGCCATATCATACCACAATAAAAAGTTTATAACTAAAGACAAAACTAAAGGTGGATTTACACTACAATATTGGGGAGAAGATTTAACCTCTATAAAACTTACTGGAACTACAGGAAGCTCTGGAATAGAAGGAATTAATACTTTACATGAAATATATCGTGCAGAACAATATGCATTTGATGGGACTGGATTGGCAATAGCCGCAAATAACTCTTCAGCAGATTTGGCTAGCAATTTAATTGGCAATATTGGTGGAACTATATTAGGAATGGATCAAACTAATAGTTCATTAGTGCAAAGAAATATACCATCATTAGCACAATTAGCATTTACAGTTGAGATGTATTATAATGGATGGGTTTATAGAGGATTTTTTGAAGATATGACTGTTAACGAAAAAGCTGCTGATTTTCTAATAGATTATTCAATAACCTTTACAGCAACACAAAGAAGAGGATATAGAACAAATTACTTCCCATGGTCTCGTTCAGCTAAAGATGGACCATCAGATTATACAACACAGAATTCATTTTCTGGCACAGTTTCAGACCCACCAGTAGCAATCAATGCAATAATTAAAGGCAGATAATGACATTTTTAGGGGCGTTAAGTGATCAAATTAATTCGCAATTCGCGATCGGCGAAAATGCGACTCATAATTTAAGTGCAGTTGTTGATGGACAAGATCAAAAATATGGAAGTCTTGGTGATTTTGCTAAAAAAATAGATCAATCTGCCGAGCGAAAATATTTGGAAGAGGGATATCTACGAAGGGATCAATATAATGTTGATCCTAAGCAATTTGAAATACTTATGCAGGAACCAGATGCCACGGTTCTAGTTAAAAAGAAAATGTTTTCTACAGTTAACGAAAACTATAGACCAGACTATATGGACGTTGATGAAAAGCTTTATTATAAAGCTATGAAGATTTTGTTTCAAAATAAATGTAGACAAATAGCAGCACTAGAGAAGCTATCAAAAATACAAAAAATAACCTCTGCTACTGGAAATATTTCAGAACAGTTAATACCGGTTATTATTGGATTAGCAGATCAATTCGGCGGCGGATTTAATGTTGCTAATGAGGGATTAGTTGGAGGAATTAAACCAAAAGATGTTAGCGCATTTACTAGCGTAGTTGATAAGCTTAGAAAATTATATGCTTACAATACAACTAATCAAACCACATCATGGATTACTGATCCAACTAATTTATATCAATCTCAATTTGGTCAGGGCACCGGAGTTATTGAGATCACTAATTTTACTACTTTTAATACAACGTCTGGGCTAGATTTAAAAACTCCTGGAACTTTTAGCTTTACGGTTACTGACCCATATGAGTCAATGGTAATTACAGAGTATGATATCGAAAGAGCAATTAGTGATGCAACTAATTTGTTTTATAATAGCAAACTATTTCAATTTAGCCAGCAAGGCGCAGAAAAAGTAATAAACGATACAACTACAAGATTAAATCAATTGAGATCTACAAGGGGAGCAGGAGCTATAACTTTTAAAGTTAATCCTGATACATTTTTAGGAAGAAGAGTTATTGCAATAATAGATTCAGCCGGAATAGAGCTGCCATTTACTTACAATGTTGGTTTCGCAGGAATTGGCGGAAATGTAGACGTATCAAAAGATTATATTAAAGGCGGCATCGGAGCCGGTCAGCTTGGATTAGATGACCTTGATAAGAATAGTCTTGGACCAGATAGAAATATAAAAGCATTATCACCAGAGTCAGAGTTATCAATTTTTAAAAGACTTGTTACTGCTATTTTTAATAAAATTGAATTAGATACAAACTCTAAGGGCTCAACTATTTCAGCAAACAAATTGACTAATTATGCCAGAAAGAAATTAAGATTTAATTTTTGTGGGCACCCAATAATTCAGCCAATGGATAGTGTTCATATTTATGTTAACTCTAAAAGTAGATATGATAATAAATTGCTATCTGGATTGCAAAGTATGTTTACTGGAGTTGGAATATTACAAAATCTAAATAATACAATTATGGATTTTAAGAATATTTCAGGGGCTTTATTTAATCCTTCTGTAAGTGCGACGCTACAGGCAGAAAAAAATAGTTTTGTTGGTCCAGATTTTCCTAATTATTTATGGTCAATGATTAGGGGGCAATTTGTTACTGAAAAACAAGGCACTCACATTTTTGCTGGGCTGGTTGATAGTGCGCAAGATCATTGGGCAGATGGAAAATTCACATTAACTGTCAATGGCAGGGATAATACTGCTTATTTTGAAATGGGAAAAGTTAATTTTAAACCTGCAGCAGATACATTTAACGGATCTTTATTTGATCCTTTAACTCCATTTAATACCAAATTCGATACTATAAGTAGTAATGTAAAAAGTGATACGCCCGACTTATTAGAAGAGAATAAAATATTATTAGGAACATCTCAAGATTTAGATTCTCCTTTGGTCAGATTTAAATTGGGACCAAATGCTGGGCTCGCAGCACATGGAGATAACTTTAAACAAGACAGCACTATTGATAAGGGAACGCACTCTGCAAGTAAAATTTATTATGCACCAGACGGATTAGTGTATAAATGGAAGCAGGGAATTGGAACTTTAGTACAGTTTGGCAATTCAATTGATGTGAATGACCCAAATAAAGTTGGAAATCAAGCAATTACAGATAAGCCATTTGCCGGACAAGACATAATGAACGTATTATCTCTTTTAGTTACCGGGCAGCCATATAATTTTATTACTTACTGGCGTGCAACCGCGAATTATGATGGATTTAGTAGGGACCCTCATAGTCAACAAGACGCTGCAGCCTCATATTATACCGCACTAAGAAATGATTTGTCTAAATATAATGTTACATGGGGCAATTTCATTCCATTTAAAACATTAAGTATAGATGAGCAATCTTTCACCTCAACTATAAGGGCTCAAACTTTAATATTGAAAAACAATAAAGATATAGATCTTAAGTTAGAGAAACTGGCGGAAGCTAAAAGAGTATTAAATATGTTCGGCGCCTCCCCGTCAACAAATGATAATTTATCGCCTTCTGATATGGCACAGTCTACGACTGGTCCTTTTGCAAAAGCGGAATCTATTTCCAAAATTTTAAATGATGATATTGCAAAGCTTCTTGAGGCGAATGATGCTGAGCTTAAAAAAAATACAGCCCTATCAACAACTGGAATTGACGGATCATTTAATTCAAGCGAATTTTTAAATACAGATCCGTCACAAAGAAGACAATTAAGAAGACAAATTAATTTTTTAACTAGACGTATGTCTTATAATGTCAGATCTAATGATGATAAGAACCTTTTTATTATAGACGATTATTATGATAAAGATTATGACATTCTAGCGTTCGAAGGTACACTTGGAAATTTAAGTTTATATAATAATGCATTTGCAACGGTTAAAGAAAAAATTGATTTAACATCCGATCTTCTTAATTTAGAGGTATTTGCTGATACTCAAGGGCATATTCGTGTTAGACCGCCACAGTATAATAGAATGCCAAGCTCTATTTTTTACAAAATGATGTTTTTGAAAAAATCATCAGGCGTTCAATATTTTCCACAATTTTTAGATGATATTTTTGGAGATCAAATTGATACGCTAATTAAAAGGCTGGAAATTACAGAAGACGAAATTAGATTAGATTGCGCAGTGCTAAGTTTTAATACAGATGATGCTTGCAAGGCATTTATACAAAATCCTGATGGAGCAACTAGTGGCAGTGGAGATACTTTTGCATTCATATCTGATACTAATGGTAAAATTGATAATTTAAAAGCGGTAATCGATCAAGCCAATCCAGACTCACAAGATTCCATAAATGTTAACGGTAAAACATTTACTAATTTAACTGCAGCTGCACGATCAACTAAAGATATTTTTGGTGAAAATCAAAGATATAAAGTAATTTTGCAAGCAGTATCAACTGAAAAATTAGCTCAAGCAGGCTATGGATATAGGGACGTACCACAATTCACTGAAAATACTAGAATTGATGATTTAATTATTCGAATAGAGAATAATTCTGGAATGTCTATACCTAAAAATAGTTATTTAAAATCCGTAACGCCTAACCGTTCTGGAGAAGAGGTGGCTGGTCAATTTATTGATATTTACAGGGTTACACATGAGCTATCGGATAAGTTAAAAGAAAGGCAAGCAGTAATAAAGCTTCTATATAGTACCATTAAAAATTCTACAGAGGCAAGATCTTTGGATGATAATATAAATACAAGCAGCTCATTATTTACTGCTAGTAATTATGGAAATTCTCATATTCCAGAAATATTTGAGCATATGATTGAAGATGAAACTTATGATGATTATGGTCCCGGATCAGGGTCAAGATATATAATAAAAAGAGCACAAATTAAAGATATTAGTATCACTGCAAACCCACCACCATTCACATATGTTGAGGTTCAAGGCATTATGGACCCAATGAATACTCCATTGTCACCAGAATTGCAAAGTTTCCCTCAGGGCGGAAATGGTCAAGTAACTGCGGCAGCGGTAGATTATGATCTTTGGAGAGCATATGGACTTAAAATGGGAACAAGAATTGATGTTCCATTTTTAAATGATCCTAATTCTCAGTGTGCACCGTATGCCGCCATGATATTAAGTCGGGCAAGAAGAAACATTTTGAGAGGCAATATAACGATATCTGGAAATGAATATATGCAGCCTGGAGAAGTAATATATCTTGAAGACAGAGGCATGCTATTCTATGTTAGTTCAGTTTCACATAGTTTTACTTTTAATTCTGGATTTACTACAAAATTAGAATTGACTTATGGGCATTCTCCTGGAGAATATATTCCAACAACATTAGATGTTATTGGCAAATTACTTTATAAAAATAGAGACATTTCAGCTTACACCGTTCAGAGGCAAACAAGTGCGTATAATGAATCATCAATCGGAGTTCTACAAAGAGGTAAAAGCAAGACAGTTCAAGTTAACTCTAAGGATAGTAATTCGTCACCATCTGCCGCTATTAATGATGCCAATAATAAAATAATTCAAAATATATTATATACGTCAGCATATTTCATTAATGAAAATAGTTCAAAGGGAAATACCAGAAGAGCTAAAGTTGAATTAAGAATATATTTTGATAAAAGTAATCCAATTATTAATGATATCAGAACATTTGCAGAATCAGTTAAACAAATGTTGACTGCAAGCTCTCGCAAAGCAAATAAAAATAAAAAAAATAAATCAGAAAATTTGAAATCTAAAAAATTTGATAATAAATTAGAGCAAGACCCTTCATTTAAAAATATGTCAGAAAGTAAAGCGCCAACAGAAGACACTATAGCTAGTGAAGATACTGGTAAACATACGAACCCATAGTTGAGATTGATATGAGCGCAACAGATGCTAAAAAGTCACCATCTCAAAAGGCAATAGATATGTCTAGAAACATTTGTGTTAACTCTAGCCCAAATAGTGATTCAGCCGGAGCATCAGCAAGTAGAAATAATTTGCGTATAGCTTTATTTGGACAAATAGTAGATTGCTGGATTAGATTTGAGCCGGTACCAGCGGCACAAGCAAAGGTTAATGGTTCATAATTATGTCTAATCCAAATATACTTAATGAAGAGGTGGGGCTTTTATATAGAGGGTGGATTGATCATTATGATCCTGATACAGATAGTATTTATGTAAAATTAAATATTTCATCTAATGTTACTTTTAATCAAGCTGTTAAAGTTCCTGCGCCGCATAGCATGTTCTATAATAACGGATTATTTATAGGAACATTTCCTGCTTACGGCACACCCGTAGTAGTTGGGCAGGGTGGTGGCGGACAATATTATTTCGTATCATTTTTAGCTGAAAATTTGCCAGCAGTTCCATATTTAAAATTGGGAGAGCTATTATTACAAAGTAATAGTGATACTAAAATATCTTTAGACACTGGTAGTAATGTAATAATAGGATCTGACAGTAATAATATTCACATTGATACTAATTCTAATTTTATTAGCACTAATTTTGATGATGAATATAATTTTACACAGGCATCTAGAAAAATAAATGGAGCCATTAAAAGGGATTTGAGAATTAAATCAGTTTTTGATCAAAATTCAAAATTAGAAAGTGATTTATATAACTCTCAATTTTTTATTATTGGAATGGATCCATCAGCAAGTGCTACCGGATTAATTTCTGGATCATCAAAAAATCCACCATTAGTTGAGCAAAGAGAAATAATTTATGAATTTCAATACTCTGCCGATATTCTTGATGATTTAAATGAATCAATTCAATATGGTAAACACGGTATTCAATCAAAACAATTTACGTCTCCTAATCGTCGCGCAAGCAGATCAGATACTTTAAGTTTAACTCTAGCATCCCCTAATCATTTGATGGAAACGATCAAGGGTACCGTTGTAGATATTTTTGGTAATATATTAGATATTAATCGTAATCCACTTCCAGTCGGGCAAGGCGAGAATACTTTACGAGGAGCCAGCGGAAGTGATAAATCAAAAACATTTTTAAGTATTAGAGAGTTGGAAAGAAAAAGTTTAGCTTTTCATTTTGAAATTAATGCAAGGAAAGATTTAGCTGGTTCTGATGGCAAAATATCTTTACCAGACATTAATTCTAATGCAGATCACGCCAGAAATAGAAGTAGATTTTTTATAGACATAGATAAAGAGGGGCAATTTAAATTCAATGTTCCAGCATCAAGTGAAAAGGGTAACATATCATTACTTACTAGATATGAAAATTATTCAACTATAGGTAAAGAAGATGACGGCAATCCTGATAAACTTATTTTTAGGGATGATAAAATTGATATTTTTCAAGATTCATTCGCGGCGCCAATTGCTACACCAATAAAAGAAGGGTTCATTTATTCGACAGATAAGGGATCTATAAAATTGACTGGTACCGGAGGTGATGGTGCCCCAATTGATAGAATTACCGGGTCACATATGCGTCATGGTACGGCATACCATGATATTTTTCAAACATGTTATGTTCATCAAAATAATAAATACATATCATATCAAGTGGGAGAGATGGATCCATTAACAGTAGATCTTAAATTAATTCCAGAATTAGACTCAAATAAAAATATTGTATCTCATACTATTGTAGTTTCTGGGGATGGAGCAAACGCAGGAGGTCGTAGCGGGTCTATTAATTTTGATGGATCTCTTGAGATGAGTATTGGTGCCAATACAGTAGATAGGCAATCATTATGGCTAGATACCGCAGGCGGTATAATTGCAAATATAGGAAGAGATAAAAGTCTTAAAAGCGCTGCAGTTAATATGGATGGAGATGTTTATATTCAGGTTGGCGGATTTGGTGTATCAGGAGACGTTAGATTTGATAAAGAATTTAATGGCAGCTATGGTGCAGTTCTAGATTTAAGGGTAATGAATGCCGGCGGCGAAGTACATATGTTTAGAATTGATAATAATGGTGTGACATTAATGACACCAGGCAATTTATTAATACACTCAAAAGGTAGCATTAATATGACAGCTGATGCTGATATTAGTATTGAGTGTGCAAGTCTATGGCTTCAAAAAAGATTAGTTCTCAAGGAATCTGGCGGATCAATATAAAATGGAGATTAGATATGGTAAAACTTAATTCAATTATTTGTCGTAAACTTTTAGCGCAAGCAGAAGAGGCAAAAGAAACTGGTATGATAAAGCTAGCAAATAGCATAGACTCTGCGGTCAGCGTAGATGCAGAAGTTGAAAGCATTGAATATTCTTATAATCAACTTGAAGAAGATGTTCATAAAGACTTATGGAAAGCAGCCGTTAATATTATTAAATATTATAATCTTGAGTCAGCTGATGCTAAAAAACTAGATAAGAGTATTTCTGTACTAGCATCTGAGATGATTAGTGAAATAGAACAAGAGTTAGGCGTTGATACTATTGTTGTTGGACCAAATGAACCGAAGGTTTTTGGACAGAAGTGATATATAAGTAATGATATAATTAATTTCTTAAGGAAAAAATGCCTTGTAGCCCAAGCGACGTTTCAGTAAAATTACCAGAATCATCAACTGCAGATCCAATTGCTGGATTCGGCGTGCCTTCTAGTTTAAAAATACCTAACGTTTCGCCAAATGTGGATGGATTTCCAGAAGATTTAGTAGATATTCTAAACAAACTTCAGTTGATAATTCCGCCAGGGGCGCTTAAACCGCAGCTTAATCCAAATTTTGGTAAAGATATTTATGATGGTATAATGAAACTATTAGATCAGTTTATGCCATTTCTAATGTTATATAAATTCTTTCTTCCAGTATTAAATATTATCATTTGTATTATAGAAGTTTTGTGCTCTCTTATGAATCCATTTGCACTAATTCGTGCCATTACAAGATTATTTAGAACTTGTATCCCAGAACTTTTAGCAATATTTCCAGTATTTGCAATGATTATTATGGCAATATCTTTGCTGCTATTGCTATTATCTTTAATTGAGTATTTAGTAGAACAAGTATTAAAATTAGTTAAAATATTATTAAGAAATATTAATGCATTAAATAATGCATTTCAAAGTAATAATGAAAATGGGGTATTAGCAATTGCAAAAAAGATTGGAGCATTATTATGTATGTTTCAAAACTTATTCGTTTTATTTGCAGTATTTAATATTATAATTCAGGTTATCAAAGATATTTTGAAGATGGCATTTGCAATTCCACCATGTGAAGATGCTCCTTCTGGCGACACTAATAGTTGCTGCACCCCAGAAACTTGTCCAGTAATCGTTCAAGCAAATTATACAAGACTTACTGGTAATTTTAAATATCTAAATTCTGTAGGATCCACAACTATAATACCAAATTTTAATGTAAATATGCGCAATGAGAGTTGGCAAATATATGATTTAGGTCAAGAACAAGCACAACAATTTAGAAACATATTTGATGCATTTGATGTTTTATTTTTACCAAAACCAATTTTCTTTCCAACAGATTCAACATATACTGCACTCACTGATTATAGACAAGCCCCATATCTAGTTGATATGAGACTATTTTATACTCCAGCAGATTGGGGAAGAGTTGGATTGCCACGTTTTATAAAGTTCACTAACTGTATAATGACTAAGGTACCCACAACTAGTTTATTAGAGGGTGATAACACTACACAGGCAGTTAATAATGGTGTTGGAATTTTAGCTGGTGGAACTGGGTTTGAAGATGATGCCCTTACACCACTATATGGTTTTGCATCAGATGGCACAACAGCTATAGGCGATAAAGCAACTTTAGAAAATTTCTTTCATATGCCAGCTCAGTATAGTTTAATTCCCACATTATCTATTAATGATGGTTATGCGTTTCAAAACATTGAATATACTTTCAAACCAAATTCTGCCCCATTACTGCAAAAAAATATCATATCAATTGGTTGCGTCCCAGATGTTGCATTAAGTAAAACATTTATAAACAATGTTTTTGCAGGTGATATCGGAATAAAATCACAACAACTTATTAATTTAAACTTTCCAGATCCTGCGGCGGCTCAGGAGTGCTTAGCGACGGCGGTATCTGCCCTTAGATTTGATTTAACGGCAGCGGGTGTAGCACAATTTCAGTCTATGACAGACATATGTTTACAAAAATTAAAAGATGACACGATTGTTGCCTTATCAGATTTGATTGGAATTGGGTTTGATCCATGTAAAAGCAGTTTTGATTTAACACCAGCAGCTCAATTCACGACTAAACCAATTGTAGTTTCAGTTAGTTTGAATGAAAAAAATGGAATATCTTTAACTACTGGGCTTTCAAAAGACATATCTGATGGTTTAGCTAATAGAATAAGGGCTCATAATACTTTTGGAGATGTAAGCAATTTTAAATATGATGGCAATCAATTCTTTACCGCAAACATAACCAGCAATTCTCCCGGTCTCGGCGAGCTAATGATATCATTTGATAATAATATTTTTTGTACAGATACTATTCCAACTGACATTACAATTGCACCAAGTCACGATCTACAAGTTAAAAACTATCAATTCATATACACTTCAGCTATGCCACCAACCGCAGAAGGCGATACTGATGGCGCGCCCAGAAGAGATGATGGTGATAGGTCTAGAGACGCCTCCGGCGACGGAAGCAAGGATGGCGTCTAATGTCAATATCTGATAAAATTCCAAATCAATATAATTTTCAAGATTTTCAAGAATTTGAAATTGATATAGAGAAAGTATATACAGATTTTATTGAAGAGATTGATAAATGTAGAAGCCTTGTAAATATACAGGTCAATCAATCACAATTAGAAATATTTGATATTAAAACTATTGCTGGACTTAACTCAAGATTAAAAGTAGAGGATACGGTTCAGGAAAGCAGAACACATGCTTTTTATAGATTGATAGGGTTCCCAGTCGTTAATGATGCTTTTGAATATTATAATCCTGGATTTAATTCAATTGAAGATGATGATTTAATAACAATAACATTAACAAAAGAAAAAATAATAGAAATTGCTAACAAAGTAAATGATAATTTTCTTGACATTTCTTCCAAAAGAGAATTGAACTCTAATTCATTATTAAGTATATTTTCCGTTAAGCCAACAACCATTAAGTCTTCTACGTTAGCATTAACAAGCATTAATACAAGATCGTTTATGGCGTCTATAAAGGGTATCGATCCATTTGATTATAAAATTACACATCAGACATATACTGTTGATCCTAGAAGTTTGGTTGGTAGAAATTCGTCAGTAACATTAGATGAGTATGTTGATGAGTTTGGCGCAAAAGAGACTTTCGAATCACTTGCCGCGAATCATTATCATATTATTGCGCCGTTTATTGTTGACCCAAGAATTGATTTTAGTGTGAATCCATCTGGCAGAAGATTTGCGGTGCCATTTGCGCCATACAAAACTAATTTATTAATTGGCGAGAATACTTATGTTAAAAGACCAGCCATTGAAAAAATAATACGAGAACGTCTGACTGTAAGAGATACTGTAGCCACTACTGGAACGGCAGGGCAAAGATTTTCCAAATATATTACTGATGTTAAATCGGTTCAAAATGAAAATCTTATTCAACAAATGTCCGGTAATGATAAATACAAATTGGGAGATCAGTGGCAATTTAAAAAATATTTTGATATTATCAAGACCATGAGTGCTAGGCTCGTGAAAGCCCAAAAAGAGATCAAAAAAGTGCAATCAATGTACTATTGGCTTCCAGAGCCAAGCAGCATTGGTCCAGAGGGCGGATGTAATATTAAAAAAATGATTGTATCTAAAGATTTCCCAAGTAATTTAATTACTATTGCCGACAAATCAATTATAGATACCATATTAATGCAGACGGCAAGCCAATTTAATGCAGATACTGCTGATATGAATGGTACGCCAGACCTTGGAGGATTTGCATTTGATGCGTTTTCAGATGATTCAACAATTAGATTTGAAAATGGTAAGCCGGCTACAGGAGATTTAGCTACCAAACAACTAGATGCAAATAATTCAAAAAGAAATAAATATTTAGGAGCCGCATGTGACGCCCTACGTACTATTGAAATTATTATGGGAGAATTTAGCGGTCTTGGATTATGCGACATTGTAGCTATTTATGGCGCTTTATATATTATGGACATAGATTATTTACTAGGTTTTCTGGATGTAGATGCATTTAATAGGGCGCATACTGAATTTAATTTTGGACAAGATTATACTCAAAAAAGCATTGTAGATGCTCACAGTAAATTTTTAGAGATAGTTTTAGATTTTTATAATTTAATGGATAAAATGTATACAGATCTTGCTCAAAATAATGGACTTATAGCCTAATACCAATATTAACCTAATATTTTGGCATTACGTGAAAGAATACCGTTTTACAAACAAACCTATAGGGCTTTAAATGTCATTTGATTTAAAAATACAAAATAGCGATTTAGTCCTTAAAAATGGGCAACTTACAACAGTTATTGATGGTGATAAGCTAATTCAAGATATTTTAAAAATTTGCCTTACTGCTGCCGGATCAAATCCATTGCACCCATGGTACGGGTCTTTTATATCTAGGACTATAATAGGTAGCGCAGAACATAGCTCTATTTTGGTTCAAGTTGCCAAATCTCAGCTAACTACTGCATTACAAAATTTAAAGGATTTACAGGATATTCAATTGAAATCTTTCCAAAGAGTCAGTGCAGACGAACAAATTAATGCAATATCGGATATATCTATTGTTAGAAGTCAAATAGATCCTAGACTATTTGATGTTAGAATTAAAGTAATATCTAAGGGATTTAAACCTATCACAACCAGTTTTAGAGTATCTACAATATAAAAATGAATAAAATATGTAAACAATGTAAAATAGAGAAAGATGTTTTAGATTTTAGGCATCAGTCTAGAATTAATATAATTTATATTAGCCTTGTATGTAAAAAATGTGATTTTGAAAATAGTAAAGTTAGACATTTAAAATTTAGAGAAAACAATAGGCAGAATTTGAGATCTTTAAATAAAAAATATTATGCTGAAAATAAGGCGGAAATAAAAGAAAGACAAAAATATAAAAAGCCTGAATGGGATAAAAAATATTATTTAAAAAATAAAAAAAAGATACTGAAAAAACAGCAAATTAAATGTAAAAAAAGATATAATTCTGATCCTAATTTTCGTATAAGAAAATGTATATCAAAATCTATATCTAGGCACTTGAACCTTAGTAATAGCTCTAAAGGTGGCAAATCCTGTTTAAATTATTTGCCTTATTCTATTTTGGAATTAAAAATTCATTTAGAGTCTTTGTTTGAGCCCTGGATGAATAACAATAATTATGGATTATATATGAAAAAAAATTGGAACGATGATGATACTACTACTTGGACATGGCAAATTGATCATATAGTGCCCCATTCTGAATTCAAATATACATCTATGGAAGATGATGCTTTTAAAAAATGTTGGAGTTTAGACAATTTACGCCCATTATCTGCTAAACAAAATCAATTTGATGGTGTTAATAGAATTCGTCACGTAGGGAGATTATAATGGTTTCGATAAGATCGGTTAACGAGATAATACTTAGTCTTATAGATTTTTATCGCCTATCTCAACCGGATTTAGATGTTAAACCTGGATCTGTGGCGCGCGATTTATTTATAGATGGCGTTGCCAGCCCCGTAGCATTATTATATGAAGAGGTGGCTTCTGTTTCTGGTCAGCAATCAATGATGTTGGTTGTAGGGTCTGATTTAGATAAATTAGCCAAAAACTTCGGAGTAATTAGAAAAAAGTCAACCCCAGCTACCGGAGTCGCACTTTTAACTTTTTCATCTATTAATGCGCCAATTGCCATAAATAAAGGAGGATCAATTGTAGCAAGTAACGGGTTTACTTATTCTGTTTCTTTTGGAACTACTGTATCTCCAGCATCATCAAATTTTTATCGTTCAGTGGCTAGCAAATTTAGTGATCAATTAAGCCTTGCTGGAATTACTGACCAATATGCGGTTGAAGTTACTATAATTGCTACTTCCGCAGGAAGTTCTGGTAATATTGGATCTTATTCGCTAAGCAGAACGAATATTCCAGGAGTATCCAATGTAACAAACATTAATGCTTTCACAGGCGGAACTGACCAAGAGAACGATTCTTCCTTCAGAAACAGGGTTCTAGCCTCTTTTAGTGGATCAAGCGTGGGTACTGCCTTAGGGTATTTAAACGTCGCCCTGGGCACGACTGGAGTGTCTGATGCCATAGTTATTGAGCCTGGCGACCCATTAATGACAAGAGATGGCACGGAAGTAAAAGTTAATGCTGATGGCTCAAATACAATAGTATCTGAGGGCTCCGGAGGGAAAGTAGACGTTATTATATTAGGGTCAACTCTTGTTGAAAATACAGATAGTTTTATTTATCAGGATAAGAGCAATAATAATGATCCAACAAGCTCAAAAAATAATGTAGTTTTGGGGCAAATAGCTGCTGACGCGAATAAAACTATAAATAGAAAAAGAATTGACGATATTGCAAATGGAACATTACCAGCACAGCCGGTAAACTCAGTTCTACAAATAACCGGATCTAGAAGCGGAGCTAATTTTATAGCTAAGTCTACAGATACGTATGGCAGAGTATCTGGAAATTATGAATTATTAAAAGATACTGGCGTATATCGTGGAAGCCCATTTGGATTTGATACACTTCATTGGATTGACAATAAAATCTCAGATTTTA
>Ga0315284_10008126_pt1 | contig 14967 bp, 9 predicted proteins | sample YL17G09_16_MG_FD_203696 | JGI IMG/M metagenome (GOLD analysis project Ga0315284, IMG submission 203696) | Sediment microbial communities from Yellowstone Lake, YNP, Wyoming, USA - YL17G09_16 | ecosystem: Environmental > Aquatic > Freshwater > Lake > Sediment | place: USA: Wyoming | collected... | reverse complement strand
GCTTGAGGCTGCCATCGGAGAGCGTGAGGGCTTCGCGTGGGGATCATCTCGAGTAACTTGGAAGCCACCCAAAGGAAGCCCGATGTGGAAAGAAATCGTGGCTGACCTGAAAAAATACGTGACTGAGTAGATGGCGGCGCACAGTCATCGGACCTGCCAGACGATGCCCCGACAGAAGGACCGCTACAGCCAACACCAATTCCCGCACCACCGGTCTTCAAAGATGAGCTGGGCATAAATGAGCAGGCCACACATCCAAGTAACCGCAGCTCAAACAGCCGGGATAATGAGCCTCGCCCGAGCCTTGAGCGCGCGAACCGCAAAAGCCAGCGCGTAAGCCGCCCGAAGATCGCCAGGAGTCGACCAGCATCCATCGCGACCGAGGTGGCGCGCCCCTCCGTGAGAAATTCGACTATCAGCACAAAATCGCGGCCGCGGCTTGCCGCAATTCCCGCCTCGATCCCGACCGCAGGACCCACACCCAGCGCTACTCCGGCACCTACTCCGGCACCTGCTCCGGCGGCCACGAAAGCCGCTGCCAGTAACGCCTCCCGTGGAGTCAAGAGTCTGGTGGATGGGACGCAAGTCCGCAACTTCGGACCGCTATCGTTTGATCGAAATGCGCTTTCTCAGTGCCAAGCTGCCTGCACCATTACCTTTAATGGTAGCGATGGCAGTATCCGCGGAGTGTTCTTTAAGAAAATCTGGGGCCCAGCACTAGAACGCAGCAGCGGCAGTGTCTACGTTAGCGGCTCGGTCCGGAAGGCAGATGGCGGCACGAAAATTATCCTGTCCGGCGTCCAATAATTCCACGCTCAACGCTTGCCTTTCCGACTTAGTCACGCTAAGAGGTAACTTCGTTTTTTGTGCGTCAGTTTGTTTTGGAGTAGGGCCATGGCAGTTCCAAAGTTTCGAATCTCGGCATCCAAGCGCGACATGCGCCGTGCGCATCACGCGTTGAAAGCTACTAGCTTCGCATATTGCTCCGCATGCGGCGAAGCCCAACTTGCACACACTGTTTGCAAGAACTGTGGCAACTACAAGGGTAAAGTTGTAGTGCAACCGAAGGTCAAAGGCGATCTCGGCGGCGAGGACTTCAACGTCGAAGGATAAGCAGGGATGACTTATAGCGGACAAATGCTCGCGATGTTTCCCGGCCAAGGCTCACAGTTTGTGGGCATGGGCCGCACCTTACTCGCTGAGTTTCCCGCCGTAAAATCCACCTTCGAAGAGGCTGAAGACGCAGCTAAGTTCAATATCCGGCGCTTGTGTTTCGACGGCCCGGATGATGAGCTTAAACTCACTGCAAACACTCAGCCCAGTATACTCACTGTAAGCATCGCTATATGGCGTACCCTGCAAGCAGAGACCGGGATCAAACCCGCACTGTTTGCCGGTCATAGCCTTGGTGAATACTCGGCCGTAGTAGCGGCTGGTAAGCTTGACTTCGCGAGCGCGGTTCACCTGGTGCGATGCCGGGGCGAAGCGATGCAAGAAGCCGTGCCCGCTGGCGTCGGAGCGATGGCCGCGGTCCTGAATACCCTCGCTGATGACCTGCAAGGTCGGTGCAAGGATGCCTCAAGGCCCGACTCAGTAGTTGAGGTAGTTAATTATAACTCGCCTCAGCAGCTAGTTGTTGCCGGACACAAGACGGCAGTAGATCGTCTGTGCGCCAATCTAGAGACGAGCGGTATCCGCTTCGTGATCTTACCGGTTAGCGCTCCTTTCCACTCATCGCTTATGCTCCCTGCACGGGAAGCAATGACACCTCTGTTAACAGCGTCCAAATTCCACCAAACAAATGAGCGAGTGATTCCAAATCTCACCGCAGAAATCACCCAAGAATACGGCGCAAATTTACTGATTGAGCAGATCAACAGTGCCGTTAAGTGGACACAAACCCTGGCCGCTGCTCATGCTTTTGGCTGTCGCGATTATGTCGAGATCGGCCCCGGCAAAGTACTATTTGGACTAGCGCGCAAGTCATTGCCGCGCGATGTGCAGCTGGTTCACTCCGAAGATATCAAGCAGACCATTACAGCTTTCTGCTAAGCAAAATACTTAACAGATAGTTTGGCGCTTTAATGCCTGACAACAATTGGTCCAGATAATAAATATCTTATACGAACAGTTTCTCTACATCACCACTTGGTGTTGAGATTCGCCTCGTAGGAGATTCTATGTCATCTCATGAGAAACCAAAGCGGCCACCAAGTAGAGCAGTCATTGCCCCCATTGAGCTGAGTACGACGTTCACGCGGGATGCAGACGGCACTTATCCAGGCGGTTATTTTTATACTCGCCACGGCAACCCAAATCGCGAGCAACTTGAAGACGCTCTGTGCACCCTCGAAGGAGGCGCGACTGCTATCGCCTTTGCGTCTGGCACAGCTGCGTCGATGGCGGCATTTTTATCTCAAAGCAGTGGCGATCATGTCCTGCTACCGCAGGAGTGCTATCACGGCACCCAAGAGCTGATGCGCCAGATTTTTCCGCGCTGGGGCCTTTCCTTCGACTTCATCGACATGACCAATATTGAGACCGTGCAAGCAGCTGTCCGATCCAATACGAGTCTAATTTGGGTAGAAACCCCCTCCAATCCATGCCTTAGGCTTAGCGATTTAGCCGCCCTTAGCACCATTGCTAAACAGGCCAAAGCCACTCTCTTATGTGACAATACTTTTGCCACACCGCTCAATCAAAACCCGCTTAAATTTGGTTGCGATCTAGTGCTGCATTCAACAACAAAATATCTCAATGGACATTCTGACGTGCTGGGCGGTGTGCTTGTCGCCCGCGAGCAAGGTGCACTTTCCGAGCGACTTAGGAGCATTCAGATTTGCGGCGGTGCCGTGCCCTCGCCGTTCGATTGCTGGCTTACCATGCGTGGCATGGCGACGATGACGCTACGAGTTCAAACTCAATGTGCAAGCGCAGAAGAAATTGCCAAGTTTCTCGATAGCCATCGTCAGATCGAGCGAGTGCACTATCCAAGCCTGACGTCACACCCACAATACTTGCTGGGAAAAACACAAATGCGCTCTGGTGGCGGCCTGCTGTCGTTCGAGGTTAAAGGGGGCGAGAGCACAGCCCTGGCCTTCATAGCTGCAGTACGAAACCTTCACCGAGCTACCAGTCTTGGCGGAGTCGAGACCCTCATCGAACATCGCGCATCCATGGAGGGCCCAAATACCCGGACTCCGCGTAACCTCGTAAGGCTAGCTGTGGGTATTGAGCCAATAGCGGAGCTGATTGCCGATTTAGATCAAGCCCTGGCGAGCTTGGACTAAAGCTTTGTGAATCGTCAAATACCCGCTTCAGCTAACAAATTTAGCAAGCCCTGCCATACCGGGGCACTCAACATGACTTCTGTCTCTTCCGCAGCGCGGGTTAAAACTCCTGGCTGCGGGCTAGTGACTAGGCGCAAAAGATCAACGGCTGTCACCAGCGCAACGACCTGCCCATCTCTGGTTACGGGGAGCCACGGACCTTGGCGCTCCATGGCCATGATTGCTTCTGCCAAAGTTGTTGATTCCGTGACAAACAAATCAATCTTTGTCATGACGTCGGCGACTGTTAGCTTCGAATTAAGTGACAACCCATCATCGTTCATTCCGCGCGCGAAAAGATCAGACTCGGTCACCAGCCCTGCTAATGCTCCATCAAGCATGACTACCAAAGGCTGTGCACCAGCCGTCCGTAAGGCCCGAACAGCAGCACTTAAATGCTCAGTATGATTAATAGTTAAAAATGATCTTTGCGCGGTCGCGACATCACCAATTGTTTTTGCTTTCATAGGGCGCCTCTGCAATTGCTGAAGGATCTCAACGAGCACATTCTATCACACGCCCTGGGGAGGTCGACCCCTGTTAGCGTTGACGCTGACTTCACATCAGCTCAAAATCTAATGAAGATCTTTTATCGACTGACTCTACTGAGTCCGCTAAATATTTTGCGGCCTTTGTCATGGTGCCACCTGAGGCTTTAACAGCCTGCTCAAATGCTGCTTTTGCTTCTACAGGCATTCGAGCGCGCAGGTGGCAAATCCCCAAATTGAACCATAATTTGGCCTGCTGCGCTGGCTTATGCACAAAGTACATGGCTGATTCATAGTAAGTGACGGCCTCGTCGGTTTGACCAGCCCGGGATAAATTGATTCCGATGAGATTGAGGTACGATGCAAACTGGTCAAATGGCGGCTTATGTTCTTCCGAAGACTTTTGCTTCTCGATAGCATCCGCAACAAGAATTCCGGCCTCAGCCTTTTTCATTTCGGAGTCAATCGCCAGCGCTTTGCCAAATTGCAGCCTAGCTTCCGCATAGTGCCGCTGCCCAAGCTCAAGCTCCCCCAAGAGACAGAGTCGCTCGACCGACTTCGGCGCCAATGCATCAGCCACCGAGATAAGACGCATCGCCTCATCCACTTTACCCAAAAACATGCACGCCTTGCCGTAGCCAGTGACCAGAGACAGCCTGCGGTCACCGAGACGCCATGCCGCAGAATAGGACCACTCCGCCGCCTCGAAATTAGCCTCATCGAGAAAACGATCACCAACGATTTTTAGCGCATTCGTAACCAGCTCATCGTAGTCACGCCCCTTCGGCGACAAATCGTCCTTGTTGGCCGAAGACAGGCTCTGAATTTCGCGTACCAGCACCATCAGATCGTTGATAAACTCACGACTTAACGCTGCATTGCTAACAACCTTGCTGAGAGCTCCACTTAAAGCCTTGTCGCCGACGGGTAATGGCAATAGCGAAACGGCCAAATCCTCATCCAACAAACGAAAGTCTTGCGCCTGAACTTTAGACGAGAGGACGACAACAGGCATATAGCGAAAACGTTCCGTGACACGAATCCGGTTATACAATGCTAGTCCACTGAGTTGCGTAAGCTCCCAGCGCAATACCAAGACATCGTATGGACCAGTGGCTAGTAGGTTCCAACCCATTTGGCCGTCTTCAGCCACATCAGCCTGCATGACACACTTCGCGGCAAAACTATGCATCAATTGTCGAGCATTTTGCTCACTCGATTCGACAATTAGTGCATGATTCATCGGAAAGACAACATTGGGCAGGCGTGTCCCCGTATCCAACGATTCGTCATTGCTTTTTTGCAATAGAATACGCAATTGGTCAGTAGACGCCGTAAGCATCAGCGCTAACTCAGATCGACGCGCGCTTATGGCATCAAGTCGTTGCTGCCAGCGCCGCTTCAAATCGTTTACAACACCAGATTCATCTGCATTTGCTATGGCTTCTCGTTGGGGCAAACGCACGATTTCAAAAAGCGCCGTATGCATAACTTTCTGCACTTGCACCTTGGAAAAAGGTTTACGCAAAATATGTTTGGCAATTCCAGCGCTACGCTTGATGCTTTCGTGAGATCCGATACAGATGACTGGGACCTGCGGCGGTAGGTCACGCGTCAAGCTAGCTGCATCACTTGCATCCAAATCTAAGAAGATGACGCTTGCCAAGCCAAAGTCACCGACTGATTCTAGGCCGAGCAAACTAGGCGAAAGTAACTTCACCTGACTAAAATCATCATCTCGCAGCGCCCGCTCCAAGACTTCGAATGACAACTTATCGCGGGAAAATACGAAGGCTTTCAAAGATCATCCTTTCTATCGAACGGATCTCAAGCCATTGAGAATTTTTTCATTGATGGCTGCGCGTGACTCCGTTACCAAAATCATACTACCGCTGCCAAAAATGTAAGTGCCCATCCAATGGTCTTCCATTTCCATCTTCTCACCGAGACGACACTGTAGTGGCACAACCTGACCATCGTAGCGCGTCACAAGAATGGTGAAATAAAGGCGCTGCTGCTTGCCGATCAACTTGCCCTTTTCAACTTCGACCACACAAGTTTTATGATGCGCCTTATGGTGCTTATTCACACACGACGCACAAGTCCAATTGCGCCAGATTTCGCAAAATGTGTTTGAACCCGACTTCGCATCGCAATGATAACACGCACCAATCTCACCAGACCCCGCACCCTTTCGGGAGCTAGATCCAGCCGCTGATCGCACTTGGCTGTTTGGAAGTGAATTTGCCACGATTAGATTATAGTACCGAAGCAATAACTTCGTCGAGTTGGCTTGTGTTGGTTATGGTTACTGGTAGCTAAATCGAGCCTTCTATCAACGCGGCTTCTAGATCTAGTGATGGTGCCCGCGGCCGGAATCGAACCGGCACGCCCCTTACGGAAGCACAGGATTTTAAGTCCTGTGTGTCTACCAATTTCACCACGCGGGCAATTTACGAGCTCTCATGAAGGCTCCGTAGCAGAACCGAAGAAGAATTGGTAACACACGAAATGGCATTCGCCAACGAAGGATCTAGCCCCCCAGAGAAATCTCTCCATTTACCGAAAAGCACTCATTAGAAATTTATAAAAATTTATAGAATATATTAAAATTTATAAAAATAAGGACGTCAGGACTTAAAAGCTCGGAACTAAAACTTTAAGACAATACCAGCTCCAGCCGTGGTCAAAGTACGCTTGGTCGGTAAAGCCTGGACCGCTTGCTGCAGCTGAGGGCTCACTTGCGGCAATGAAGCTAAGCCCCTAAATGATGATGGTATGCGAAAACACAACTCACCGTAGTCACCGTGACACTGAGCCACAAAAGCCTGAATATCAGCGTCTTTGAATAGCTTCCAAGTACCGGTCAAGCGGGCGGTACTGGTGTCATCACTCAAGTTACGGAGTCCAGTTATAAAAAATGACGTATCATCCCACGAACCCGGAGCCGGTAGATTGAGGTAGCCCGAAATATAGCGACGGCCACCATAAAGAGTCGGTGATTGCCCTGTGACCAGAGAGTATAGCTCTAAATTTCGGTCATCATAGCCGAACTGGTTATAGAAATATTCGACTCCCACCGTAGCCACATCGTCAGAGTTATATTTAAAGCTGCGATCAACGCCCAACAGAGATTGAACAAACCATTTATCGGGCTCCCTATAAGCAGTTGGTAACTGACCAGTGGTAGTATCTATCCCTCCACGATAAAGCACTTGGCTTTGCCTCTTGGTCAAGGCCGACTCACTGTGCACATCTACCGGTCCTAAGCCGCTCGAAATATCGAGGCCAAAGCGGATTGGAGCATGGGCTGCCGTCTGAAAGCTAATTGCTGCCTCACCAATCCCACCGAAGGCAAATTCACCACGAAGAGCACCGGTCAATTGGTCAATTTGCTTAGCCGCACCATAGAGCAAAATCGCATAAAGATTGTACCCCTGCTTCTCAAAAGGCAGATGCAATTTCAGCATGTCTACGCCTAATCGGCGATCGAATAAAGCCAGAGGATCGATCACACGAATAGAAGTAAAGTCGGTTGGATTCCAGAAGCGACCGCTCCCCCACCGCACATGCTGCTTGCCGAAAGTCGCGTAAACTTTTTTTGCAATATCCCACTTCAGCCACATCTCATCTACATCTGAGCGAATGCAACCACTGGAGCACACATCCGATTTATTGATAGAATCCGATGTTATTGCTGGTGCACCACCAGACGAGCCGCCCTCGGAGAAACGCAAACGTAAAAAGCCTCGCAAATCCTTATTTGGACGGGAATCAAAATAAACATCGGCCTGCTTCAGTTTGCCGAAGTCCCCACCAGCAGCGCCGACCCCCTCTTTATGACCGGAGTCGGTCCGAATCTCCAACCGCCCTCCGATTTGCAGAGTATCCAGTAAACGCTGATTCATGTCCGCTTCAGGCGCAACCTTCTTCTCTGCCGAAGGCGCCCCAAAAATGTCCTGATCGCGTGCATCTTCACCTGCCGCAGCTGCGGTCACCCCAAAAGACATCAGAAGAAATAGACACTTCCACACAAGGATTGGCCCCTTAGGCTCGGCTAACGACGCCAAGATCCGTTTCGATGGTTGATTGTCAGCCGCTGAGAATACTAACCGCCTCAAGACCCGACAAGCCCTATGATCGCAGTTAAAGTGAATCGCCTTGCAGTTAAGACTTCGGGCTACTAAAATCAAGATTATGCTAGAGCGCAGCGCACCATACCTCTACCGATGCCTCCGAACCCTCGCCATCTTCCTAGGATTGATGGCTTGTTTGGGCTTGGCGCTCTCTAATGCAGATTGGACGGATGAGGACCTAGAAGTCGAACAATACTCCCGCTTGGAGTCAGTCGTCAGCGGCAAGCACGTAGATGGCCTCCATGGCAAGGTATCTCTACCGCACTTATGGCTAATTACCTGTAGTACTGCTGGGATTAAGCAGACCGATACGCAGAGCATCCAAGTTAATTTTGATTGGATGACCTCGACCCTTTGGACCGGTAGGCGCCTATCACGCCATCTACTGAGCACATCACCGCCACTTACCAATGCTGAGTCGCTACTCACGTAAGTGATGCTGCCCTAGTCCCAAGGCGAAAATTTCACATAGACTACAGCTCGGTGGTTTCTGAGGTTTACTTAGGCCGCCACTGCATGAGCTCTATTTGGAGCTATTGATGCGTATTTTGTTGGTGGAAAGCCAGGAAAATCTGGCTGGTTTTATTCAAAATGGCCTGCGTTCTATAGGCTATGTCTGTGACTGGGCAAGTGACTACACGACAGCAAGAGCCCTGCTTGCAGACCTGGAATTTGACGCAATTTTGCTCGACTCACATTTACCAGATGGCAGCAGTCTTAATCTGGTGAGATTACTCCGGAGCGAAATTTGCCGCATTCCGATATTAATTCTGTCGCAGAGTGATCTGGTAAAAGACAAAGTCACGATCTTAGACGCTGGTGCCGACGACTGTCTCAGTAAACCCTTCGCTATCGAGGAATTATACGCTCGCATGCGCGCAATTATGCGACGCAGTGATCTGACTTTGAGCGCAAAGCTAAAGCTTCATGATCTAGAGATGGACTTATATTCACAGCGAGTAACTCGGGGCGATCGAATGATTTCCTTAACCCGCCGCGAATTTGCACTGCTAGAGTATCTTCTACGGAATCCGGGCAGGATATTGTCACGAGCTGCCATCTGCGAACATGTTTGGTCAATGACGTTCGAATCTCAGAGCAATATAGTTGATGCGTATATCAAATTACTCCGCAAGAAAATTGATCAAAACTTTTCGACAACGCTCATTCACACAGTCGTCGGGATGGGTTACGTACTAAAGGTGCCGGAAGGTGAGCCTTGTCCCGCGTAAAGCGCTGCACTATCTTCCACTGGAGAGACGACAGCTACTCCAGGTAACTGGACTCCCACACGCCCCAGACCAAAGCACAAACTCACAAAAAGCTGCATCAGAATAAATCCATTCCATACCAGTACGACGATGCAGGCGGCAGTTAATACCGGCAATCGCAGCCACAGGTCACCAAGCAGCATCTCCTCACCCCAGCAAGCTTGCGTGACCGGAAATGCCGATAATGCCAAGGTCGAAAGCAGAAGTAATGTCACTGCATCAGGATAGAGAATGCCACTATCGCGACGAATTTGATCTTTAGTCTTCACCAAATGCCTAATAATATATCCACCCAAAACTCCCGCTGGAATAATCCCCGAGAGAAAAAATAACGCGGCAGTATTCTTATCCGGGTGCACCAGAACTAAGGTCAAAAAACCAAAACTTAGCTGACTGACGACGACCAGTAGCCAAGCAGTGAAGGGTCTACGGAGTTGCCCAGCCGCTGCAACTGCGCCTCCGATCATCACCGCTATCAGCCCGATCGCCTCAAGTTTTGCAACTACACCAGCTTCTCCTAGAGCAAAAAAGAAGGCAGCTAAGGTGCACGCTCCACCGACAGTCCATACGCTCCCGCGAATTAGCCTTGGCAGTCCCTGCCACCAGAGCCGCGGCCCAAAGTACCGAGCATTATAGTCGAGAAAACCCTCGTTAAGCGCAAAGGCATAAAGAGCGAGCTGCAGACGTCGAGGTAACCATGACTCAATGGACCAACGATGACTAGCAGCAGTACGCATGGTCTGCATCTGCAGCATATGGACTACTACCGATGGTGACACCATAAGTTGATAGGTTCTTAAAGAAGCATTACCGAGAAAGTGAATGAGGACCAGAATCCGTGGCCAGCCCAAAGCGAGCTCGATCATCATCAACCCCACTTGGGTAATGGATGCATAAGCAATCTGGCCTTTTATACTAGACTGAGTTCGACCGACACCGGTTGCCACGACCGCAGATATTAACCCGAGTCCACCCAGCAACCAGCGGGCACCCTCGAGCTGCCCCCAAATCTGGGCCGTACGCAGCAATAATAAAATCCCAGCATGAACTGATAATGCGCCGTAAAAAATTGCACTTGATGGGGTAGGACCCTCCATAGCGCGGGGTAGCCAAGACGAAAACGGCCACTGTGCTCCTTTGCCGGCTGCAGCAATTACGAGCAGGACACTAATAATACCAAGACTCCAAGGATTCAGCCCCAGCACTGGATCACCCGAGAGACTGCTACCCAGTATTCCAAGAGTCAGTGGATCACTACCCTCCCGCTCAACAGAATGTAGCCAAACAGCTGCCATGAGCAGGGCAGCATCCGTGACTCGATATACTGCAAACGCACGCAGGGCGTGCCGGACTGGTTGCTCGCGCTCGAAGTAAAATGCAATAAGTAGGAATGACGACAGCCCAGCGATTTCCCAGCCCACCAGGAAATTTTGGAGAGTGCTGGAAAGTATCAATAGATTCATTCCAAATATAAATAGAAATACGATGGAAAAGAATCGTGAATATCCGGGCTCGCGGTGGAGGTAGTAGCGACTGAATTTAATAGTAATCAGCGTGGCGAATGCTGTCATAATTAAATAGGCAACTGACACAACGTCAACAATGCCAATAACACCGGCGAATTCTATGGCCTGCGGCTTAGCAACACGCAGCCACATTAGCGCCATCGCCACGACACAACCCACTAATAGTATCGCTGTCGTATAACTTAATGCGGCGACTCGATTCTCTGCAGCTACGCTTTGACGCCGCCCAAGAAAAAGCGTCAGCAATGAACAAGCGGCAGGCAGCAGCAAAATCAGAAAGCCTACAATCCCAAGAAATTGTGTCATTGAGCCTGTCCTGTCGAAAACTGCGTGATTACGAGGGCCTTAGGTTCAAATGGAACGAAGCCACCCTGGCGCCAGATCCAGTAGCTTCCTGTTTCCGGGTCAACTGCAGCAAATCGCACCCATTCGTTTTCTATCCACTGAAAGATCGCAGGATTTTTCTTTGCCGCCTTGCTGGCAATGACGGGATTCTGCTCAACAACCACAAGAAGTCGCACTGGATCATGGATCTCTACCATTTGTGCTGGTAGTCCTGTCCGCAGATCACCGGTAACCCCCTGAGCGACACCAAGTAGCGCCATCACATTGTGAGGAAGCTTCGAACCAGCTCCGTAGGTGTCGTTATCAACACGAGAAAAGAAATACTCCAGATTAATACCACCACAGACCGGAACCACAGCGCCTAAGATCGCCGCGAGTATATCTCCGGTTGGATCTAACCTAGGGTCATAAGACTGAAGAAAGGCCCGGCGGTCCAAATGGATTCCGCGCGTTAAAATCCTCCGACCGACGATAGCCGACGCGTTATTGGCGTGATTCCACTCTGGACGCGGCTCAAAAATGGCTCTTGCTCTTTTCCGGACATGTGAACGAGCAGCCTTAGGTGATGCTGGCGCCAAATCAAATTTTACGGCTCGTTCTTGAGCATTCAGCTCGAGTGCAGACTCTAGGTTCCGCTTAAATTCTGCCACCAATTTATAGTGAGTCGATGGAATTAAGGATTCATCATAATAACTGGCATCATCTTGCGTCGTGTCATGCATCGCAGCGAGTACGTAGGTTTTATCTGGTATTGCAATACCGCGTTCACTAAGAATCTTGCGCACAACTGCATTGTTAGCCATGGTTGCGAAGGCTCTGGCATTCACAGCCCCTGGTTTACCAGCGCAAGCACCACAGTCATACGCAGAAAAATGCGGATTATTTGTGGTCGTTGAGCCGTGTGACACCATAACAATCAATTCAGCAAAATGGTCGACTAAACCGCAATTTCGCAAAATACCACCAACGCGGTCAGCCATTTCTAATACTGAGTATCCTAGCCAATAACCTTGCTGGGTCGGTTCCTCTATAGTGCGCTCGATCTGTAATGGAGTTGTTTCAAAATTAGCTGCAGCACTCTTTTCCTGTAAACGAGGCCATATCACCTGCAAACTGAGCTTGATTGCCGCCCAAAGACCAAACAGGGGCGTCGATATCCAGCCTCTAATTCCGGTATTCGCAACTTCCCATAAATGAAATCCACGCCTGAGGTGCCGACCTCGTTGCGGCTTACCCTTAGCTTCCCTCACCACATGTTTGGGCGTAAGAATAACGGGGCAATGCTGCTGTGGGGCAGACTGTTCAGCTCCTTGAAAGAGAAAATCAACACCGAAAAATCCCGGTGCACCAAACGTGACAACATCTGGCCAGACTGCCTCTAGGTTCCGTCTTAAGGATCCTTCCCGATCGTCGATACAGAAGAATGCCTGCGCTTTTGCGACAGCATTATCGGAATCAGCAGTCCGCTGAGAACTCTTAGGCTTCAACTGTGCCAAAAGCTTGCCGTAATAAGTCCATTCCAGAGCTTCATGCCAAACCTTGGCATCACGGTCTATGGCAGGACCCGCCGAGGCTGGGGCAATAATTTCCGGCTTCAGCACCTTACTTTGTGGCATGCGAGCGAGCCATGCACACTGGAAAATAGCTTCTAATGCGACCACTTCAATGAGTGAAATCTTCCGGGGGTGAGTCAGCACTTGGGGCTGAGTCTCAATCATACGGACCATGCCCGACCAGCCGGGATGTGCCAAACAAAGATTTAAGAGATAAACATGCCAGTCCCTTTTCTCGGCAACTAGCCGTTGCAGACAGATCTCTAAAGCTGCTTTGGGACCAAGGGTGAGCAGTCGGCGAGCTTCCGGATCACTCAAAGGTGGCAAGGCGCACAACCTATTCGTGGCGAGAGCGTTGATTGCCTCCCAAAAACCACCATGCCGCCCCGGCATCGGCCAAATCGCTAAACCCTGATCTAAGAAATTCGCTACTAAGCGAAAAAGCATCGGATGAATCAACAAATCCAGACGCAGACGCTCATCGCTTATCTTTTCTTGCTTACCGATATGTCCGGCTTGAATATCAGGTGCCGCATCGATACCACCAAGAAGCCGACTACGACCTGTGCCAAGGTCACGCTCTGAGACTTTCTGATCACTCAGCGCAAGATCAAGGGCTGCGATTACAATGCGCTGCTCCTTGTAGGCCTGATGATAAAAAGACAACGGCATGAAACTCCGCGCCCTGTAACGTCGGCTTGCCTCAGCAACGCCATCATGGAAATTCATATCTTGGAATGCATGGAGGGTATTGTGGTGGATAAAGTCCTTGATCGGACCCTGCTGAGGCAAATCATGCCCAATCGATTCCATGATCGCGTCAATATCGGAAGTATGACCCGCCAATCCCTGCAGGTCTGCACTACTCGTCATTAGAGCACTCCGTTTATTTCCCACCACTGGTCGTAGCAGCAACACCCACTTTACTTTTTGCCAACCGACGCGCAGCTAAAGGGTGCTTAGAGACAGCAACATGATCGTCGGCAAAGCGAATTTGAAACGACAAACCACTTTTGGCCAGATCGCGCTCTAGACGATTCAACTGATCTAAAACGGTATGATCGATAACCTGCGACAAAGAAAGATCTAGCGAAACATCCGTTGTACCTCCATTTGTCATGCGCTCAATCTGACGCCGGATCCTAAGATAGTTGGTGAATACTAAAGGAGAGTGAACGTGCAGCGTAAGTTGGTTAGGCTGTTCATCAACCAAAAACCGAACCCGAAAAAGACCTCGGATTGACGATCCGCGCCACAAATTAAACCCGACTTCGACTAATATCCCCGCAAAAACACCAATTAATAAATCAGAGAATAAAGTCACTAAGAGGGTGACAATGTATGCCGCCAAGTGATCACGCCCAACCTTAGCCGTTTTGAGCAGCTGGCTTGGATGCGCCAGGCTATAACCAACGGACATAAGAATCGCTGCAAGTGCAGCTAACGGGATCAGATGTAATAAGCTTGGTATCAACAGCAACGCCGCTAAAATAAAAATGCCGTGACTGAAGTTTGCCACTCTGGTTCGCGCGCCGTTCTTGATATTCGCGGTACTGCGGACCATCTCGGCGATAATAGGCAAACCACCGACTAGACCGCACACAACATTGCAAAAACCTTTGCCAATGAGCTCGCGGTCAAGATTGGAATTGCGATGCAAGGGATCCATGCGATCAACCGCAGCAGCACTCAGAATTGACTCGATGCTACCGACCAACGCAAATTCAATAACGTAGCGCCAGTTTTCCCACGTACCCAATTGCGAAAAATCAGGAAATACTAGAGCAGTCACCAGATTATTAGGGAGATTAAGCAGCAGACGCTCATCAGCGGTAAATTCCAGCCAGTGAGACTTCACCAAATGGACATGTTCGAAATCAAATAAGTGAGCCATGGCCACGCCGACAACAATCACAATAAGAGGGGCCGGCACCCAGCGAGCAATCGCCCCCCGGGCCTGCCCCATATACAGTATGATGTAGAAACCGACGAGGGCAATCAGAGCCACCTCAGGGTTCAAGGAACTGACTGTGTGCGGAATCGCAGCAATCATGTCAGGGATCGTCTTAGCAGTGGAAACCACGCCTAGAGCTACCGGAAGCTGCTTCACCATAATGATCATGCCGATCGCTGTTAGCATGCCGTGAATAACGGACCCTGGCACAGCAAGCCCAAGCACACCGCAACGCAGTAATCCAAAGACCGCCTGAATGACGCCAGCAAACACGAGCGCCGCCAACATCCGTGGAAAACCGACCTTCAGATCACCGCCACCCAAGTCATGGATAGCCCCCATGACAATCACAATCAAACCGGCAG
>Ga0315284_10008122_pt1 | contig 14968 bp, 13 predicted proteins | sample YL17G09_16_MG_FD_203696 | JGI IMG/M metagenome (GOLD analysis project Ga0315284, IMG submission 203696) | Sediment microbial communities from Yellowstone Lake, YNP, Wyoming, USA - YL17G09_16 | ecosystem: Environmental > Aquatic > Freshwater > Lake > Sediment | place: USA: Wyoming | collected... | reverse complement strand
TCCCGCGCCGAACCGAGATAGGTATCGGGAAGGTGGATGTACCCGATCTCTCCGTTCGATGCCTCTTCGCACACCCGCCGGTTGTGCTCGACCCAGTCCTGGTAACGAAGAGCCCCCTCGCCGCTCCGGGGCTCGACGACGTATTCTCTGGCCCCTTTTTCCGTCGGCTCGTCATTGACGAGGAGCGTGACTTGTTCACCGGCCAGGTCGAGGAAATAGCCGTAAATGTCCCGGTCAGCGGTCACGTTGCGGCCGTTCACGCGGAGCAGATAGTCGCCTTCCTTCACATGAACGCCGGGGCGCGCGAGAGGCGCAGTGATCTCACTCGTCCAATCGGGAACCCGGTAGATCTTTTCGAAGCGGTAACGGCCGCTCTTTTCGTCGACGGTCCAGTCGACACCCAGCATTCCCACGTTGACCTTCTCGGCGTTGCGCTGCCGGTCGCCGCCGTACACGTACGTGTGCGACGTGTTGAGCTCGCCGATCATCTCGCCGATGAGATAGTGCACGTCTTGACGGCACGAGGCGTGCTGAAGGACGCCGGCGTATCTCTCCTTCACGGCGTCCCAGTCGATCCCGTGCATCCCCGGTTCGTAGTAGAAATCCCTCTCCATCCGCCACGCTTCGTTGAAAATCTGCGTCCACTCGGCGAGCGGATCGATCGTCATCTCGAGACCCGAAAGATCGAGCGGCTTCCCCTCCGACTCGGTCTCGGTCGCGTCGATGATCCCGACGGTCTCCCCCTTCTGGTAGGCGATCTTCTTTCCGTCCGCCGAGAGCTTGTACGAATCGACCCCGTCGATCACCGTTTTCTCTTCCCGGTCCTCGAAGGAGAACCGGTGAACATCCATGGGGCCGGCTTCGCGGAACTCGAAGCGATTGAAATCGCCCTCGTCTTTGTCGAAGTAGAATAGAGCATCTCCACTCACCGCTAGCTTCCTGTAGTTCCCCCGCGGCAGCGGGAGCGCTTCGATCCTTTCGGCGATCCCGTCGAAATCGATGACGACCTTGACGGGCTCCTCCTTGACGTCTTTCTTCTTGTCCTTCTTGTCCTCCTTCTCATCCTTCGAGGCACTTTCGGGTTCCTCTTCGTCGCTCTGGAACGGAAGAAGCGGCTCCCCCTCTTTGTCGAGCGTCAGGGCATAGATCCCCGCCGCCTTCTTGTAGACCATTTCCCACTCGAAGTCACAAAAGGTCGGATCGAAGCGGCGGTTCGACACAAAGAGGAGGTGCTTCCCGTCCCTTGTGAACACCGGGCCGAAATCGTTGAAAAGTACGGAGCTCACGCACCGCGTTTTGCCATCGTTGACGGAGTAGATATAGACGCCGTAGACGAGCTCCTCCCCCATCTTCGAGTACGCGATAAAGCGGTTGTCCGGAGACCACGCGAAATCGTTGATCGGCTTGAGGTCGAGTGAGACGTCGACGTCCTCGAACCGCGCCCTGTCCACTTCGACGACTTTGCCGCTCTCGACGTCCACGTAGTAACACCCGAGTGTCTGATCGGCGAACGCAATCTTCTTTCCGTCCGGCGACCAGCGAAGCGTGTGACGGTAGCCGTCCTCGTGCCGCGTGATGCGGCGCGGCTCGGCGCCGCCCATGGCGTCTACCACGTAGATCTCGTATTCGCCGCTCTTGTCGGAGACATAGGCGATCTTCCGCCCGTCGGGCGACCACACGGCGTCCTTGTCGCGCGCTCCGGAATCTTGCGTGAGATTCCGCGTGGGCCCCTTGTCCTCGGGTACGGTGAAAACCTCGCCGCGGGCGACGACGAGGGCGCGTTTACCCGAAGGGGAGAGTTCGACGTGCGTGATGAACTCGCCCACGTTTTTGATGTACGGGCGCGTCTCCGCGGCGTCGGCGAGGATCTCAACGGGGATCTCCCGGTCTTCTCCGGTGGTCGTGTCGAGAAGGCGAAGCGATCCCCCGAGCTCGTAGACGATCTCCGACTCGCCCATGCTCGGCCGCCGCACGTCGTAGTCCTTGTGGCGCGTGATCTGCTCGACCGCGCCCGTCCGCGTGTCGTACGAGAATATGTTGAGCACGCGATCGCGATCGGAATTGAAGTAGATCCTCTCGCCGATCCACATGGGGAGCTGATCGGTCCCCTTGAAATCGGAGATCTTCGCGTCCTTGTTCTGCGCAAAGTCGAAGAGGTAGATGTCCTGCGCGTCTCCACCTTGATAACGCTTCCACGTCGCAAACTCTCGTCCCTCACGCGTGTAGGCGATTCTCGATCCGTCAGCCGAAAAGCTCCCGAAGGAGGCCTCGTGCATGATGAGCTCTTCGAGACCCGTCCCGTCCGGAGACACGAGAAAGAGCCGCGTGAACCGGCTGAAGCTCCGCCGTCCGGAGCTGAAGATGATCTTGTTTTTGGCCGGATGCCATCCGACGACCTCGTCGAACGCCGGGTGGTAGGTCACGCGCGTGATCCCGCTTCCGTAGACGCTCATCACGTAGACATCGGCGTTCCCGTCGTACTCACCGGTGAACGCGATCCACTTGCCGTCGGGCGAGAACTTCGGGAAGCGCTCTTCGCCGTCGTGGATGGTGAGCCGCGTCGCCGCGCCTCCCGCCACCGGGACGGACCAGATATCCTCTCCGTAGACAAACACGATCGTCCCCTGGTGCACATCCGGGAACCGCATGAGCGGGCGTTTACTGATCTCCGCGGATCGGACATGACCGGTCATGAGCGCCAGCGCGACGAAGAAAAAGACGGCACTCACGCCGGTTCGCTGCGACACCCCCGTTTGCTCCCGACGGAAAAGACCCACAGCAGGACCTCCTTGGCGATTCAAGCAAGACGTTACACAGCAATATATTAAAAGAGCCGCTTAATCCATTGATCGAAGTCGAAGGCTTAGCAACCAGGAGGTCGGCCCCGCCGCGGCGGATTCATCGCGAGAATGTGACGAGGACGGCCCTCCCCATTCCTCCGTGAGGGACGCTATCACTTCCCCACACCTCGTACAAGGGGCGTGCGGATCAGCGGAGAATCACCATCTTGCGCGTCTCCGTAAACCCGGGCTCGTCGAGACGGCAGAAGTAGACCCCCGAGGCGACCGGCGCGCCGTTTTCATCCCGCCCGTTCCACTCGACGATCTTCGTGCCCGGAGATTCGTTATGGCTCGCGAGCGCGCGAACGAGTCGCCCCGATGGATCGAATATCCTCAGGCGAACGAACCCGGCGGATGGCACGTCGTACCGTATTCTCGTCGATGGATTGAAGGGATTGGGAAAGTTCGGATGGAGCCGGTAAGACGACACGGCTCCGGCGTCGTCCGTGGCAACGTCGGTCGAGTAGTCTTCGCACTCGTCGGGGATCCCGTTCGAGTTGGAGTCCTCGCTCGTTCCGTTTGCGATATCTTGCGCGTCGCCGACGCCGTTCGAGTTGCAGTCGTAGTCGCCGACCCGAAGATAATAGACGTCCTGTTCGCCGTTCAGTGTCGACGCCCAGGCGATGTGCGCGCCGACGAGGTCGGACACCATGTCGTAGTAGTCCCCGATCTTGAGCTGGTTGGGCCACCCCGTATGGCTGTCCCAGATGGCGCTCAGCGCCTGGTTCGTCGACCACGTGGCGCCGCCGTTCGTGGACTTCGAATAGAAGAGCTGGCTCTGGCGGTACGATCTCGTGTTGCGCGTGTCGTTCCACACCACATCGATCCTGCCGTTCGGCGCGACCGCCATGGTGGCAAACCACTGCCACGAGGTCGCCGATAGCGCATCGGAATTGATGCGGATTGGCGCGCTCCACGTGAGTCCCTGATTGGTGCTCCGGATGAAGTAGACGTCCTGAGGGTCGTCCCCCGGTGGGTCCACCGAGGCGAGGACATACACGAACCCATTCGTGGCGCCCCCGGATCGGTCGACAGCAACCCACACCTGGCCGAGGAGCCCACCGGGATTCGGTGTGGCGCCACCGAGACCGGGCGATAGAGAACCGCCGAGTGAGACCTGGACGGCTTGATCGAACACGGGCGTGCTCAGTCGGTTCTTCGCGTTGGTCGAGCGCAATACGTAGAATTTCGAATAGTCCTGGATGTTCGTCCCGGCAATAAACAGCGTCCCGTCCGACGCCACGGCGAGAGTCCCCCACACCGGATGGAGCGGCATCTCCTGTGGCACCGAGAATCGCGTCCCTCCGTCGGTCGACCGGTTGAACGTGCTATCGCTACAACACCCCGCCGCCACGCTCCACGCGTGGTAGATGTTGCCCCGTCCGACGCCCGTGGTCCTGTCCACGGTGAACCACTCTTTATCGCCCCCGTACGCCGAAATCGGCGCTCCCCACGTCTTGCCGCCGTCCCACGACTTGAAGATCTGGATCGAATACACGGAGCTCACCACTTTGAGGCTCGCGTAGTAGAAGCGCCCGTCGGCGTCGAATCCGAGCACCGGATCGCTCCGAAACACGTCTTGCTCGAGCACCTCGGGGAGCGCCCAAGTCCTCCCCCCGTCGGTGCTGTAGCCGTAGCCCGCCTCGCGGAAGTTCGACCCAACCGTGTCGAACTGTCTCCAACCGATGGCCATCCGGTTGGGTTGGGTGGGATCGACGGCGATCGAGGGTTCGTTCGCCGCGTCACCGTATATGTTGACGCCACCCGGACCCACATTCACCTGGACGCTGGTGAACATCTCGTACTGGAACGGGCCCGAGGGGAAGGCACCTGGTAGGGGTCTCGCGGGGGTTCCCGGCGGATCGTCGGGCATCTCGCTCTGTGAACGAAGCTTCACCTTGTCGACTTCGCCGGAGAACACGACACTCGGGCAGATGACAACCAAAACCGCTAAGCAGACGATGACGGGGCAGAAAGGCCGCGACTGAGGCGTGAAATCCATATCAGGCCTCCTGGGAATTCTGGGAAACCGGCGTGAACGGCACCTTGTCTGTGTGGGGGGAGATAGCTTCAATATAGCCAAACCCCGCGCGCCACGCACGCGCAAAAAGGCCCCGGCAGGCTTTGCTGCGTCTGCCGGGGCCGATTTGGCTCTATGGAATCGTACGAAGCCCAAATCGTCATTCGACGGGAGTCTCGTCCCCCCTGTCATTCCCGATACTGCCCGGGTAATGGGCCGTCGCGGCCCGCCTCACGGCGTCCTGCAGCTTGTAGTAAGCCGGTTTGAGCGAAGGGCCAAACGACAGAAGGGTGCCGATCGACACGATCGAAATGAATGCCGCTAGAAGGCCATACTCGACCATGTCCTGGCCGCCCTGACCTCGAAGGAGTCGTTTGATTCTTTTCAACGGCGTCTCTCCTCTCTGTTGCAAAACCGATGGTGCCGACGGACCGTTGTTGCCGGCGCTATGGGGCCGCCCGGGGAAACCCGGGCGGCCCCCGCCTTTTGCTCTTTGACTATGCCTGCCGCTTCGCACGCATCTTCATTTCCTTCTGCTTCCTGTGGCTCCGCTTGGCGAAAAAGGCCACGCCAAACACCACACCGAGAATCAGGAGAATCATGTTGAAAGACATGCTCTAACCTCCTCTCTATCCGTCCTGTTCAGCCGACGACGCGAATCCATCTATTGATGTACCATGTTTGATAAAGCCCTGAAGAGCGCGAGCATTCCCGGGGCGAGAATCACGACCAAGAGCTCCGGGAAAATGCAGAACACCAGCGGGAACACGAGCTTTACGGGCGCTTTCCGCGCGATCTCCTCCGCGCGCTGACGCCTGCGCGTGCGAAGCGACTCGGCGTGCGTCCGAAGGGCCTGGGCGACGCTCGTCCCGAACCGGTCGCTCTGAACCATCACGGCCACGAGCGCCCGCACCTCGTCCACACCGGTCCGCATGGCAAAATTTCTCAAAGCTTGTATCCGCGACACGCCCGCCCGCATCTCGTTGTTGATCTGCCTCAGCTCCTCGGCAAGCTCCTTGGCCTGAAGCTCGCTCTCGCGGCCCACCCGCAAGAGCGCGGCGTTGAGCCCCTGACCGGCCTCGACGCAGATGACCAGGAGGTCGAGGGCGTCGGGAAGGGCGAGCGTCAGTTCCTGTTGGCGCTTCGATTGTTTAGCCCTGACGACCATCATGGGGACGAAGAACCCGACGAGGACCCCCAGAAGGGCGAGAATGAACATCTCCTCCGGCTGGCGGTTGAGTTTCCACGCGCCGATCATGGCGCCAAGACCGAAGAGCACGGTCGAGAGAACCCGCGCGCCGGCGAAGACCTTTCTCGCCTCGAGATGCCGATAACCCGCCTGCGCGAGCTCCCAGTAGAGCGTCTCAGAGTTGACGTGTCCCGGGAGGAGCCAGCCGAGGAACGAGAGGAGACGAAGGTGCACCGGAAGCGCTGTCTCCATCTGGTCGACGAAGCGCTCGACGCCGTCTTCGCCGATGATGACCTTCTTGAGCCGCTCGGACACGTCCCCGCGCCTGACTTGGAGATAGTAAATCGCGACGGCGACGGCGATCAGTGTCAACGCGGCGAGAAGCGAAATGAGAAAGATCATGACCTACACCTTTATGTTGATGATACGCCGAATGACGAGGAATCCGATGACTTGGAGCGAGACCGCCGCGACGATCAAAACGCGTCCGATCGGATCGACCACGAGTCCCTTCAAATACTCCGGTGCGACAAAGTAGATGAGCGCCGCCATCACGACGGGCAACACGGTGAGTATGAACCCGGAGAGACGAGCCTGCGCGGTAAGCGTTCTGATGTCGCCGAGAATTCTGAAGCGGTCGCGGATGATCGTCGCCGCCCTCTCGAGAATCTCCGCGAGGTTACCGCCCGTCTCCCTCTGGAGGATGACCGCCGTGACAAAGAGCCTGAGCTCCGTACTGTCGACGCGGCCCGCGAGTTTCTTGAGCGCTTCCTTCATGTCGAGTCCGAGCCGGTGTTCCTCGAACAGGACCCTGAACTCCTGCGCGACCGGGTCGGGCGACTCGTCGGCCACGATCTGGATCGCGCCGTTCAACGCCAGCCCCGCGCGAAGCGCCCGGTTCAGCATATCGAGCGAGTCGGGGAACTGCTGCTCGAACTTCCTCACGCGCTGGAATTTCCTCTGACGCGCGTAGAAGATGGGTAGCGCGGTCCCGACCAGGCCGACGGGGAGCGAGAGAAGAGGCCGGTTGAAGACCGCCGTCATCACCAGGAAACCGCTCGCGCCGAGAACCCCCATCAAAAGGATGAAGATCCCGAGGCGGATCGAGATACCCCCCTGGACCAGAAGGTTGTCTAGCTTCTGGGCCCACCTGGCGTTTTTCAAAAGATCGTTGAGGAACGGGATGCTCGAGAGCTGCATGTCGCGGAGAATCACCGTCCGGGCGCTGTCATCCCCGTTGCCAAGAAGGATCACGTCCTGGAGCCGGTTGCGAATCCTTTTCGCCGCCTGCGCCCGGGCGATGAACAACACGCCCGTGGCGAAACAGACGACGGCCAGAAACGCGCCGATGCTCGGAATCAAAACTTGGGAGTCCATCAGATCACCTGGCCTTCGTGGAACAGCGAGGCCGGCACGCTCACACCGCTCACTTCGAGCCGGTCGGCGAACTTCGGCCGGATCCCCGTCGCCTCGTACCGTCCGAGCACTTTTCCATCCTCGGATATGCCCGTTTTCTTGAAAACGAAAATATCTTGCATGCTCACCACTTCGCCCTCCATCCCGACGATCTCGGAGACGTTCACCACGCGCCGCGTTCCGTCGGCCATACGGGAGATGTGGATCACGCAGTCGAGACCGGCGCTGATCTGTTCCCGCATCGCCATCGGCGGCAGATTGACGCCGCTCAGAAGCATCAGCGTTTCGAGACGATGAAGGGCGTCGCGGGGACTATTGGCGTGGACCGTAGTGAGCGATCCGTCGTGACCGGTGTTCATCGCCTGGAGCATATCCATGACCTCTTGACCGCGTACCTCGCCCACGACGATCCGGTCGGGACGCATACGAAGAGCGTTCTTCACCAGGTCTCTCTGGGTCACTTCGCCTTTTCCTTCGATGTTGGTCGGCCGCGTCTCGAGCCGAACGACGTGCGGCTGGAGAAGCTGGAGCTCGGCCGCGTCCTCGATGGTCACCACACGCTCCTCCACCGGGATGAACGCCGAAAGGGCGTTGAGAAGCGTCGTCTTGCCGGAGCCGGTACCGCCGGATATGAGCATATTGAGCCGCGCCCTTACCGCGCCCTTGAGTAGCTCCGCCATACCCGGGCTGATCGAGTTCATTGCGAGAATATCGCTCAGATTGAGCGTGCGGACGCCGAACCGGCGGATGGAAAGGATCGCGCCGTCGAGCGCGAGCGGCGGGATAATCGCGTTGACGCGCGAGCCGTCCGGGAGACGGGCGTCCACCATCGGCGACGACTCGTCGATTCTCCGGCCTACCCTGGAGACGATCCTGTCGATGATCTTCATCAGGTGGTCGGCGTTGTCGAACCGCACATCAGTGAACTCGAGCCGTCCGAAACGCTCGATGTAGACCTGGCGGAAGGTGTTCACCAGAATGTCGGAAACGTCCGGGTCGTGGAGCAAAGGTTCGATCGGACCGAGCCCGAAGGTCTCGTTCATGACCTCCAGCTCGAGAGCCACGCGTTGGGTCTCGCTGAGCGGTATGCTCTCCTCCGTCACCAGCGTCGATATGATGTGACCGATCTGCGAGCGAAGCATCTGCGGATCGATCGTGTCCAGGGTGGTGAGGTTGATCCTCTCCACCATCCGCCGGTGGATCCTCGCCTTGAGACCCTGGCTCCGGTCGGTCATCGCGCTGACCGCGCTTCGTCCATTGCCCTTGCCGTTCCCATCGCCGGGGACGGTGCTCGCATTCGTCCGGCTCTCCTCACGTTCGGAATTCTCGGGCCGGGCGACGCTCTTGAATCGATCGCGGAGTGACATTTCACACTCTCCTCAGGTCAGTGTGTTCAACTCGTGGCCGCTACAACCGGGCTCTCCGGCGTTTCCTTGCCGTAGAGCTCGCAGATGTTCTCGGCCAGATCCTTGAAATTCTGCGACACCTTGGCTTTCGGTGTCTGGAGAACCGCCGGGTTACCTCGATCGATCCCGAGACTCATCGGTGCAAAGTCGTTTGGAATCGTCCAGAAGGTCTCCATGCCAACCGTGCTCTCCAGGTCGTTCAGCGTGAGACGGCCTTTCTTGAGATAGCGGTTGACCATGAGGTGGATCCGTTCACGATCGATTTCCAGCTTGTCGAAAATCTCCATGTAACGTTTGACGTTTCGAATAGTGGGAAGATCCAGAACCGACAGAACGAGAATCGCGTCGGAGATCGCGAGCACCTCCACGGTTCTGTCGTCGAGATGGCGTCCCGCGTCCACCACCACATAATCGAACATCGTGTTGAGATACCCGAACAGTTCGACCATGTGATTGGCGTTGATCTCGTCGCCGACCTCGGGGCTCGCCGCCACCGTGAGGAGGTACACCCCCGAGCCGTGCTGCGAGATCATCGACGGGAGCTTGGACCCGTCGATCGCGCCTTCCGAGTTCAACGCTTCGGTCAGACTGAACCGCGGCGGCAGGTCGAGCATCAGACCAAGATCTCCCATGTGGAAGCTCAGGTCCACGAGCACCGTTTTCGCGTCGCCGTGACCGGCGAGCGCAGCGCCGAGGTTGGCCACGACGGAAGTCGCCCCGATCCCGCCCTTGACCGAAAACACCGTGAGGACCTGACCCCTCTTCTTTCCCTGGGGCACCGATCTCTCCAGAAGCTTCCGGATGTGATCGATCGCCTTCTCGAGTTCGGCGATATCCATTGGTCTCGCGACGAATTCCTGGGCGCCGGCGCGGATACAGCTGAGAATCATCTGGGGCGACGTTTCGTGCGAACTCAGGATAATCCCCGTGTCGGGAAGCTCTTCCCGTATTTTTTTCACTGCCTCGAGAGTGGGGCCGACCGTCGATTCGACCTCGAGGAGCACGATGTCCGGCTGGAGACCCCGTATGAGACGAAGACCCGCCTGGGTGTTCTCCGCCTCGCCGATCACGCGGATCCCGTCCGCGTTCAAACGGCGTTTGACGTAGAGTCTGGAGCCCCTGTCGCTGTCGACGACGATGAGTCTCAACGAACGCTTTGCGTATGAAGAAGCCATTCCCCTCTCTCCTTTACTCGGTCAACACGATACCCTTCACCATCGAATTTCCCAGTCCGTGACCACAGGGGACACCGCTGGTCGTGATCTGTATGAACCGGCCGGTGACGTCGCCTCCCTGGACGCCCTCGATGAAAAACGCTCCGATCTTGACGACCGTCACCCAGTTGCGTCCCGAGTGGGGCGGGAGCGTCGGGTCGAAAAACGGGACGAGCCCGATGCGGGGGCTCTCCGGGAAGGCCGAGTTCACGATCGTCTTGGTCGCGGAATCCCAACGGGCGCTTGGATCCAGCGCGATCAGGTCTTCCATACCCTGTCTTGTCGGACCCACCATGTTTCCCGGCTCGAGTTGCAGCTGGTCCCCCGGCTCGATCATGAACGGCTCGCATTCGGAGATCCACTCCCGGTACCACGAACCTCCCGTGTAGGGTTTGATCCCCTCTTCGTTGTTTATCGGCGGGTAATCGACCGGGTAAAAGATCCCCGGTGCGATGGTCTGGTGGGGGTTTCCCACCTTGAGAACGATTGGAACTCCGACATCGCGCGGCGCCTGATAGCCCGTCACATTCTGATCGTACTCGCCGGGGTCGGGAGTGCCGTTGCCGTTGGCATCATTCCAACGGTCCGGGATCACCCACGGTTTCATGCACTTCGAACCGCACACGTCGTACGCGCGGGCCGCGGCGACGGCTGTCATGTCCGAGGTCGTAGAGCCCGGGTTCAACACGCGAACAAAGTAAGTTCTCAAGGCGTCTCCGGTGGCCGCCGTGCGGTGCGTGCGGACGCGGCACACGTCGGACTCGGGGAAGCTTACGTCCTCGGTCGTGATCACCACGGGGGTCTGGTTTTCCTCCACCGCTTTGTTGAACGACGCGAAGTCGATCGCCCGCTCGACCGCGGTGTCCTGCGACCCGGTGAGAAGCCCCGAGGCGCCGGCGAGCGCCGCGGCGTCGGCCGCCGCCTGGAGCTGGGTCTTGGATGCCATGAGAATGGCGCCGTCGATGGCGATGACCGCGAACGCGAACATAACGACGAGCACGAAGCAGAGCATGACGATGATGCTCCCCCGCCGGTTCCGCAATACCGACCCGGTTCCGCCGCGCGAGAGCTTTTGTCCTATGTGCTTCGAAGTGAACATGATGCAAATCCCCGTGTTGTGAGTTCTAGTTTCCTTCGGCCTCTTCTTCTTCGATAACAGGCAGGGGCACTACGGTACCCGGCGGCAGCGCCCGGACGATGTGCGGGGTCACGACGATGATGAGCTCGCTCGTCGTCTTCACGTTCCTCGTATCGCTGAACAGGTACCCGAGAAGCGGAATGTGCCCGAGAAGCGGGATCATCGTGCGTTCCTTTCTCTCATCCTCGAAAAGAAGGCCGCCGATGACCAGCGTCTCCTGGTCGCGGAGCTCCACCGTGGTTTCCGCCTTGCGCGTACGGATCGCCGGGATGCTGAACCCCGAGATCTGGATCGCGTTGTTGTAGTCGAGGTTGCTCACCTCGGGAGCTACCTGCAGGTTGATGACGCCGGTATCGACGATCGTCGGGAGGAACCCGACCTTGACCCCGAATTCTTTCCATTCGATGGTGACCGTGGATCCGCCCGTCGTGCCCGCGCTCGCGATCGGTACCGCGATCTCGCCGCCGGACATGAAGAACGCCTTCTGGCCGCTCGCCGCCACTACGTTCGGCTCGGCGAGAATGCGGACGACGCCATTGGTCAGGGCGGCACGGATCATCGCCTGAACTTCGTCCTCACCCTGGATCCACCGGAGGATCGCCGAAGCGCCCTCCGTCGGGAGACCGCCGAATATCGAGAGCGGGATGCTCGGGGTCGCGACCTGCCCGCCGTATGTACCGCCGGTCATTTGGTCGTCGACCTGATCGGTCGTGACGAGGAAGTCGAACCCGAGCTCGAGCGCTTTGGTTCTATTTACTTCCGCGACCTTGACCCGGAGCTCGATCTTCTGGTCACTGAACGGACCACGGACCACCACGTCGAAGACGGTCGACACGTGGCTTTCGTCCCACACGACGAGCGTGGTAAGCCCGATCTTCTTGCCGTTGATAAGAACTTCGCGAGGTCCCGCCACGACAACGTCGGCGACGTCCGAATCCGCGATCGACACCGTCTCGACGTTCGTCGAGAGCTTGTGGGTCACGGACTGGCCGACCGTGACGTTCACTTTCTGGTTCGTCGCCGCGGACATGTTGGGAAGGAACGCGATCAGTGCGATCGCGGCGAGGATGAACAGCCAGCCTTTATGTTTGTTGTGAAGGAACACCATCTGAAACTCCATTCGACAATCGTGCCGAGTTACCACTCTTCCTCCAGCGTCGCTGGAGCACCTCTTATTTCTTCTCCGGCTCCGTCTGTCCCGTCGGCGACTTTTGCTCGGAGATCTTGCCGTCCTTGATGACGGTGAACTTCGGGTCCACCTTGACAGGTTCCTTCTGCGTCACCACGGGCTGCGGGGGCGGCGCCGAGGCGCGCTTGACCGGCTCGGAGCGTTTCTGTTCGCGAAGTCCGAGCACGTCCCTGGTGTCGGTCTTCGACTCCGCGACGACTGCGTGATCGACGGGATTGCGGAGCGCGAGGTGTACCTTGCCCTGGGAAACGCCCAGGGCGAGCTTCTCGGCGCCCTCGGGCTCGACGACCACCGTGACCGTCTGTACCGTGATGTGCTGGTTATTCTTGTTTTCGGTCTTGACGCCCGCCGCGAGAACCTCGAGGTCCTGGAGGATCGTCTTGGTGACGGCGACGTTCGAGCCGGCGACGTTATCGACGGTTACGATCACGTCGACACGGTCCCCGGGGAGCACGAAACCGCTCACGCCGGTGACGTCGTTCACGTTCAAGCTCATCGCCCGCATGTGGGGCGCCACTCGAACGGAAAGCCCGCCGCCGATCGCGGAGAGCTTCGACTTGAGAATCGGCTCACCCTGTCCCAGGAAGACTTTCGTCGTCTGGGAGAGCACGCTGTCCACCGAGCCGTAAGATCCCGGCGGGACCGACTCCTTGGGGAACGGCACGACCTTGAGATGTTCGTCCTTGAGCGTCGTCCCGAAGGTCATGTCTTTCGACGCGACAACGACGGGCACGGTCTCCTGAACGTCGGCGGTCGCCGTCGGCATGCCTTTCAAGTAGAGGTAGATTCCTCCACCCGCGGCAGCGGCGAGGATCGTCGCGACCAGAAGAAAAATTGCCCCTTTCTTATCCATTGTTTACCTCCCCAACCTTTGATCAGAGGCTCTCGTGGCGCATTACTGACGTAGCGCGCAACGGTATCGTTCCACTTAACCCACCACCACCGAAATACCCCAGGATCGTTCCTGGAATAATCTGGAAATCGGCTCGGACGGTCACGGTCACCTTACGATCCGGATCGTTCGACAGGGGCCCCACGCATGTCACCGAAGTGGGCGCCACACCCGCCGAGTTACACACGGTCGTCACCCGGGCCGTCACGCCGGGGACGTCGGGCGCGGTCACCACGGCCAGCCTGCATCCCTCGCGGGCGGCGGACGTCAGGATGTTCACCGTCATCCAGGCCCGTCCGAACTCGGTGATCCCGAACAGAACCACGAGCAAGAGCGGGAGAACGAGCGCGAACTCGATTACCGATTGACCGCGATTCCTACGAACGAAAGAAACCAATTCTCGTTTCCTGTCCACCAGTACACCGCCAGAGTCATGAGTGATCCTGCGCCGATGGCGAGACCGTAGGGCATGGTCTCCGTCGAATTTCGACTCTCATCCGGCGCTTCCTCACCCTTTCTCTTTCTGACGAAAGGGAGTCCGATTGACAACACGCTCGTCAACTGGGCGAGCTGGCCGCCGGGGCTCATCATCATCGCGATGGCGAGCAGTCCACCGGCGACCGCCGAAAAGAGCACCGCCACGATCGCCATCACCGGACCGAGCATCGCGCCGACGGCGGCAGTGAGCTTCAGGTCCCCCATCCCGATTCCCTTTCCCCCGTGTATTAGCAAGAGAAGGACCGGAGCCGCGAGCGCGCCTGCAATTGCCAGTCCGAAACCGGCCCAACCCTGAAAAACGGAGCGTAAAACAACAGCCACAACGAAAGCCGGTATGGTAAGGAAGTTGGGGATACGCCGCCATAGCAGATCCGTTATCACCGCCACTGTAACCACGACGATAGTCAGTAAAACGCACCAGATCGCGAACGGCGTATGAATCACTTGAACTCCTCGTGGTGGCTACGTATCCCCAACAAACCTGACCACGTCGGATTAGGCCGCGCCGAGCGCGTCACGGATCGCTCCGTAAATCGCGCTGACGAGGGGCCCAATCGCCTGCAGGGCGGCAATCGCGACGATCGAAATGAACGCAGCAAGAAGGCCGTACTCGACCATGTCTTGCCCTTTGTCCTCATGCAGAAATCTCCTGAACATTGTTGTCCTTTCGACATTGTTATGTGGAGGGATCTGCCAATTTACAACCGCTGTCGGCTTGAGGCCGTTGTGGCGGTCGGACGAACGTAAGGCAAATCCTACGCCAACTCGCCGTGCCAGATGTTTTGACAGCGGAATTTCACGATAATCCTTTGTGAACACGACGAATCGCGGGTATCGCATCCACCGCGGTGCATTTTCCGAAGGGCGCCGAACCACTTGATTTTCGGGAATCTACCCACAGCGAGTTGGGGAAATACCAACAGACGGAGGAGGCGCCCCGGGTTCAGAATCAGATTGTTCCCCGCAGAGGCGCGGACGTCCGAGAAAGCGCGAGTTCTTTCTCGGTGTCGCTCGTTGTGGCGCGTTCTGGTCGCGGACGCTTTCACGGGGATGTAAACGTTTTTTGACACGCCGGGTTTGCAGAATGAGGAGAAAACGGCGCGCTAACGGATCTCGATGACGTCGCCGACCTCGGTCCCGGTGGTCTTCAAGGTGCCGGCAGCGAG
>Ga0315284_10008120_pt1 | contig 14969 bp, 21 predicted proteins | sample YL17G09_16_MG_FD_203696 | JGI IMG/M metagenome (GOLD analysis project Ga0315284, IMG submission 203696) | Sediment microbial communities from Yellowstone Lake, YNP, Wyoming, USA - YL17G09_16 | ecosystem: Environmental > Aquatic > Freshwater > Lake > Sediment | place: USA: Wyoming | collected... | reverse complement strand
AATGAAGTACATGAGGGAACTAATACTGATGTACCTAAGATACTTTATGTTAATAGTGGTATACCCGATGATGATAAGGATGATGGCAGATGGGGTGAAGGTGCTTATATATATTTACCTAATAACACATTTAGGGTAATGATAGTAATTAAAAGGAAGGAAGAAGATGAGGGTAGTACCCCAGAGATAAGTAGTTATGTAGTTAAGATTAAGTATAAGGATGAAGGTGGTGAGTTTATTGCTAGTTGATAAACAACTTAGTGTTATATCAGAGAGAATTATAGAAGAAGCTATTAAGGGTATAGATTCTACTAAACCTGCTAGGATACCAACAGCATATGATCTTAAGAGAGCTATTGATGAAATTAAGATAGTTTTAGGTAAACCTAGTTTTCAAGCTATTCCTCAGATTATACTAGAGGATAACAATATAGTAGATACCACAAGTGCTAGTAAATTTAATGCTAATCTATATAATCTTATAGATGATTTTACCGTTCTTACTAATACACTAGTGGCGCAAATATACTCACTAACTAGTCAGTTCTCTGCTACCGAGTATGAGATGTATGCTATAGGTAATAGACTTAGGGCCCTTTATGCTGAAGTAACTAGAATACTACTTACTACTAGAAATGCACAGGGGTTTCTTCATGCTATAGGAAATACCTTTAATGAACCATCAAGTTCTCTTTATATACAAGAAGGTTTAGATATAGATGGCGGCGCAGCAAGATTATCTTTAGATAAGTCTAGGAAGATAGACCTATCTAGTATAAGAGGGATAGAAGTAGTCCCTAGTGTGAGAGGATCTAGTAGTATATCTTTTATAGGTACAACTATGGCGCAAGCTATAGATGATATAGAAGATGATTACTGTATGATTCAGTTAGTTACTGATGACCCTAATCAGAGTACTAGTACTGGTATAAGAATAATAATACCACTAAGTAATAATAATACACCTATAGATATAAGTGAGGTTATACTTAAGATTCCGGGTAAGAATACCTTTGTTAATCTACTATATACTAATGCCTATACTAGTTCACCATTACCAATAAAATCATATCTTCCTCCTGATAAGGCTATGGGTATCTTAGGCTTCTATGATGATTCATATGCTACTGTAAATAGGGAGAATACTAACGATAAGGCAGTATTTACTATATCACCTAATACCCTGGAAGGCGGCGTGGCTAATCCTGGGATCCTAAGTCTTGTGATAGGACTATATAGAAATAAACCCGATGAGATTATAGATGGGAAGGGTTATTATAATTTTAATATTGCTAATATATCAGTAATGGCAAGTAAGGGAAGACAGACATATGGTTACTTTATTAGTAATCCTATGGCCTTTAATACTACACATAATGATTTCTCAGCTAACCAGCTATCCTTATCTTCTAGAGAATCTCTACCTGAAGGTTGTAGAGTAGATTATCAAGTAGCTGTGGATCCATGGGTTGCAGGGTATCTTACTGCTGGTGGTAACAAGTTATCAGGGGCAGGAGTTACTTCTGATTATAGTAATACCTTATCTTCTGGTAACTTCGGATTTACACCTGATGCTAACTATACAGGCACTGATGGTGTAAGGACCTCAGAACTACGTAGGTTAGGTGTAGCAGGATATACTATATGGGATCCTAGCTGGACTCCTAGCTGGACTCCAATTCTACCAATAGAGAGATCGAGTAGTGGTACATCCCTAGATGGTACTATTCATGATAAAGTAGTTAATCTTGGCGCATATACTGTTACGGAGGATGCTAGTAGCTTCGTATCTTCAGTTGCGAGAGCTAGTGGTGGTATAGATTTTTATGATATATATCAGTTCTCTAGTTATCCTAAGGACGTTACACTAAGACAGGGAAGACATTGCTGGGTACAGAAAACTAGTGATAGAGAGAAATATAAGACTGCTGAAGTACAAGGCGTATACCTTCTTAAAACTACAGGTACTGGTGTTTCTGATACATATACCATAGTTATAGGACCAGATGAAGTAGAAAATCTCATTGGTGGTGTAGTAAAATCTCCAGGGCTCCTTGTTAAAGGTGGTATAAAGAATATAACTTTAGATAGAGGGAATATAGATGACTATAAACAGCACTATTATTTATATGATGATGTAGATAATGGTATTGCTGCGGATTTTATAGTAGATTATACTGATGGTGTTGCTACTATAACTAGTAGTAAAGTTACCTCAGTAGATAAGAATCATCCTATGAAGTTAGTATACACTTATAAGGACCCTATAGATTATTCTATAATAGAGACTAATATATTTATACCTATGGGATCATCACCTTATATTACATTAAATAATGGTAGTGGTAGTGTTAGGAAGGTTATAATATCTGCACCAGAAACAGATGGAGCTGTGGGTAAGGTATATGATACTGGAGTACTAGTAGGACCTCCTAGATTATTATTACAACAAGGATGGAATAAAATTAGTATATACCTATCTTCTGGTGTTATATGGGATCCTACAGTTAATGTTACTTTACCTAAGGGAATGGAATGGTATGCTTATTATGAGCCACTAGAGTATGTTGGCGATAATACTATGTATCATATTTCCAATAAATTCGACCATACTAAATGTTCTGTAAGATTTGATGGTACTAATTACTATTTATTTGTAAATGACCCACTAGCTCCTTTAGGTACTGTTACTAGTAATACTACCGGAAGTATCTATAATAATGATGGTGTATTATACTGGAAGGAAGATGGAACTATAGTAGATGATCCTACAGATATATTTGGTAGCTCATCTAGTGTTAATGATTTTTATGATCTAAGTTATAAGGTGATAGGTGAGTACTATACACATGTTATAGTTAAAGGAGTATTAACTGGTAGTAATAATAGTACCCCTGTAATTTACTCATATGAAGTACGTGGCGGGGATTCTCTTAATATATCAGTGGAGGTATAGATGGAAACAGTAAATTATACTAACATGGAAGTTAAACCTATAAGATATAGATATCCTATGTCTAGTGAGCAATTTAATGATTTCTACGATATGGCTTATTGGAATCTCGTAGAGTTATTAGGCTTCAATAGGGAAGATGGTACTACTAACCCTAGTGGTATATTAATGGAATCATATTCCGATATAGATTCCATAGTAGAGGGATTTTCTGGAGTCCAAGCTTCTGGATATACACAACCTCTAACTATAGATTCTGGAACTGTAGATGATATGTACATAGATAATAATTATATGCTAGGATGGGCTAGTAAGATTATATACTTTTATACTTAGGGGGTGTAGTAGATGAGGGGCGCAGGATTTGGGTTATATGATGTAGAGTTTAGATCACCTATAGAATCTGATAGAATAAATGATGCTTTCCGTGATATATATACTGATATAGGTGAAGCTACTATTAGAGCGCAGTATATAGAAAATAAGATAAGTTCTATAGGTAGCGATATAAGTTATCAGGAACAACAACAAACTATTAATATGCTTGCAGTTAGTGGTATACTGACCGCAGCTAATACTCACTATGATACCGCAGTTGGGGGGCTTCTATATTGGAATGCTTACAATATTTCCTCTGTAGTATCCTGTACAGGAAGGCATGATCCAGTGGTAGGTGATGTTTCTCTACCATGGAGACAGGCGTGGACTCAGTTACCGCTATATAAGAATGAGTATGGGGAGTATGAATCTACTAGTGATGTTACTATTACTATAGGAGGAACTGGCGTACTAAAACCACATGATGCTTGGGATATGGTTGATAATAATCCAGAAACAACATGGGTTACTACATATCCTACAGATCCAGGCCTAGTTGAGGTTATACTTACTATGCCTAATAATTTTAGCAATACTGTAAATAGTGTACTAGTAAACCCATTTCCTGTAGGTGGATGCATGGTAACTAATCTCTATTATGATAGTGATACTGGGTGGATGGTACCTGATGGATTCGAAGTGAGCCCATATCCTAGAAGATATTATTTTAGTAGATCATCTATAAGTGGAAATTCTGGTGTTAAGTTTAAGCTTAAAGCTACACCACTATATGATAGTTTAGGAAATTTAGTATATGTTATAGGTATGAAAGATGTAGATATATCTCTTGTGGAATTCGGTTCTACTGCAACTTTTACTGTAAAACTAGAATCTGGTAATACTATTAACAATATCACTTATGTTAATGTAGGATATACATTTGATGGGATAGAGACAGGTAATATAAAACCTATGAGTGTTAAATTAAGTGCTAACTCTGATGGGTCATCTCCTATATATAATAGTTTGTCAGATGCGCATCCCTTCCCTGGTACGGCAGGTATATCTAGTATACCAGCAGGCGGTGTAACAACACTATGGGCAATTTTTACTCTTACTAAGCTAAATGGAAATACACCAGTCGTAAGAGATATCACAGTAAGATATAACTAGGAGGTTATTTATAAATGAGTACTACTTATTATTCACCTATAGCATCTGGATATCCATTCTACGGTGGTTTAATTACACAGAACTATGGGGCCGGATTACACGTAGATTGGGACCCTATACTAGAGAAGGGGGAGCCCTTTGTTGCTGCTTATCTTAATAACTTAGAGGTAAGATTAGATAGGGTCGAGCACTTACTTAATCATATAGAGTATCTATTAGTATACCCTTCAGGGGCCATTAATCCCTCTCTATCTATGAATAGCGATATAACCGATGGTGTATATTATCAAGATAATAATATATCGGTATTAGCTAGCGGTCTTAATAGTTTAATAGTATTACTTACAGGCACTATAGCCCCAGGTTCAGTTGCCGGTTATCCATTCTCAGTTATAGGATAGGTATTATTAATGAGAAATAGAGTAGGTAGTGGAAATAAGGTACTAGATCTTACTGAGATGGTACAGCAGGAGACACTTACTAATATAAGTGTACACCCAGAGGCTGCTATATGGGAAACTGGTAAGCTTAGATTCCATGATGATGGTCATGATCATACTGGAGGGGATGAGGGAGCTCTAATAGAGTTTACTGCAAATCTAGTATCTAATAGTCAGTTTGATAGAGCAGTATCACCTTCTGGATATCCTGATCACTGGATACCCACAGGATATGCTATAGCTCCATTAACTATGCATCGCGAGATAGATGGCGGATATTTTGGGTCCTACTCTTGCTTAGCATCAGGTGTGCCAAATAGATTATTACCTAATGACCCATGGTCTATACCTCATATGTATCAGAATATACCAGCCCCTTCTGGCACCTTCTGGTCAGCGTCACCTTCTGGTCGTGACTTTGATGATAGGTTACTTACAGTTGGAGTATATGCTCGAGGAATACCAACCCCACCTGCTACTGGTGTTAGTATACTTATAGGTCTTTATTCTGATGGGTTTGGTTACATCTGGGAGCAGAAGAATATAACTGGTGAATATGGTCTATATAAACATACCTTCTCCGTGGATAATGTAAGAAATTCTCTAGCTATATGTCTAGCGCCTAGTGGTAAGGTCTGGTTTGATAACTGTCAAGCTTCTCTAGGTAGAAGGCTTCCAGCTACTATACCTAGGTATAATGAAAGAGATATGGATTCTTGGAATAGGCAGATAGAAATGTATAATAATGTATCTGCTTATAATATAGCACCAGGGCATGTATTAATTTATGATAAATTAAATAATAGTGCAGTTACTCATTCTACTAAGTATGGACTTGCCGCAGCAGGGGTGGCAATAGCTCCCAATTCCCCAGTCTCTGGTACAGCAGTTCCAGTATGCGTATATGGTCCCACTGATATATTAGTATATGGTGCTACGGCTAGAGGTGATTTACTATATACATCTAACATAGCAGGATATCCTGGGTATGCTATATCTGATACCTATATTAGTACTTTTAGTCCCAATATGACAGATACCGTACCCTTCGCTAGAGCTCTAGAACCATGGTCAGATCAGAGCCCCGGTATGCTAACAGGCATGGTAGTACCTGCTCTAGATATGGGAGGTACTGGTGGCACTGTAATAGACTTAACCTGGACCCCTAATATAGATGTTAATATGGGAGGCTTCAATACTTTCCGATGTACACTAGAGGGTAATACTACCTTTGATGCTATAGAGGGTACCGCATCTACAACAGCAACCTTTATTATTAAGAATGATGGTAGGGAAGACTGGATATTTACTATGGGCGAGAACTTTATATCTAATGGAGTACTAGTCAGTAGTAAAGGCGAGGTTACTACTGTAGTATTCCAATATGATGGAGTTTACTGGTGGGAAACTTCAAGAACATATGGTGGGAAAATTAGTTAGGTTCTGGTATTTTCTCTGATTCTAGGAAATAGGTACCGTACTTTATAAATTCCTTCATATTATTTAGATGAACTACCCATAGTCTGGCATCTATTTCCTTCCAATCTCTTATTATACTTTCTATAGTTATGGGTTCTGAGTCCATTAAGACCTCCTAGAATAATTCTAGTGCCTGTACCTGTGCAAGGTGGGCACTTAACTTTCTTTTCCCTTCTTAGTACTAGGGATGTATAAACCATTTACATAATCTTCCATTGCTATAGTGAGTACTCGCATATGCCTACTACATAGTCCATATATTTTCCTCTGGCTTCTTCCAGTCATCTTAGCAAAGGTGCTATCTCTTATAGGTTCTATTAACATTATAACCTCGGCATTACTTACTTTATAATCATTATTCTTGCGAGCCATCAAATCGCACATCATACACTCCTGATTCTCTATCTTCTTCAGTTCCTGATTTTCCGATCCTTGAAATAACATATCCCGCTACCCTCCCTAGCATTACCATCACACACTCATTATACTCCACTATCCACCACTCACATTTAGTGGTACTGCATCTCTTTATAGTAGTAGTATTGGTAATAGGATTTATACCCATACTCATAGGACACCCCATATTTCCATTCATTATGCAAACCACCATGAAATACTAAATTTCATTATATCATCTATAAGTATGTTATCATTACTTGGTACTTCTAATGATACTTTTCTTGCTGGACTATCTTTACATATATCCACACACTCACCTTTTTCATTTCTTATAATACAACTCCACTTTCTCTCTATACTTATGCTAAAGTTAGATATATTATTATATAAGTAATTTACTAAAGAATTTATAGCGCCACTATCAGATGTATCTCCTATAATTCTAATAGGATTAATAACATTCCCTATATTAATTATCATAATATCTCCTTAGAATACTAGTAGTGGTTGGTCATCTACTATTACATCCTCTATAGTATTATCCCCCGCGCATATACCTCTACAAGTAGGCATCCACTGACAGAAGGCGCATCTAATTTCACCAGGTAGTTCCCCAGTACTATGCCATCTATCATACTCATACTTGCTTACTATCTTCTTAGCGTAGAGTGCCTCTACGTCTTCCTCTCTATATGCTGGAGTATAATCAGGTGGAGGTAAGGTTTTAGATTCTAGGTAATTAGTAAGCTCCTCATATCTATCTAGCATCATCTTTATAGTAATATCTACACGCTTACCATTTATTAGTATATGATCTTCTTTAAGTTCTATCTTGTGCTCTATAGTAGCCATGCTTTCCCTATCTATACAGTATATTATTCCATACTTTAATTCAGGCATAGCATATAGGTATAGTATAACTTGTAATACGTGTTCCATCTTTGGCATAGCATACTGTGCACTATTAGCACCCTTACCTCCGAAAACTCTCTTTACAAAGTTCCATCCAGATCCAGTCTTATACTCTACACATATATTATCCCCAGCCTTATTCTTATATATAGCATCAAGTTTTCCTGATATAGTTATATTTTTATGAGTGAACTGAAATGGGACATCATCTGCTACCCATATTCCAGCAGCCTTACCTAAAGCTATTTCAGCCTGTTCTATAACTTTACCTATCTTCATCTTCCTTATAGACACTATAGATACTTCTTTATCCTCAGGATATCCCATCCTCTGGAAGTATTTCTCTCTCATACATGCACCAATAGTACTACCTTCTACTATAACACTAGCCTCTGATGGCCAATGCCTATTATGAACTCTTTCGTACTTATTAGCAAAATCTGCTATGAGAACAGCATTTATAGACTTACTAAACATTACATCCCCTCCATATATTCTGGCTACACTTGACATCATTAAGATACTAGTATATAGTATATTAATAAATTCTATAATTTGCAACTTTTTATTTTTATACTAAATAGTCGTAGGAGGGCGGTATAGTGTCTGATACATATAGATTCGATATACCTATGTATTTATATGCCTTTATAGTTAAGCTAAGCGAGGATAGGGGGTGTTCTGTTAGTGATGCAGTTAGATATGTGGTCGGTATCCCTACCAGAGGTGGTGGACTGTGGCAACGCAGTAGACTACTTAGAAGTACAAGGGGGGATACCAATGATGAGGATGTATATGAGAGGTACGACTAAGGAAATAGATTATCTTAAATCTATAGATATTATCACGGCAATAGCTAGTGGTATGTACGTATATAGTAATATACATATATCTGGAGGATTGTGAAGTGTGGGTTATAGGTGAAATACAGATGAGAACACTGGCATGCACCGTCCATTATGATGGACTACCACAATGCCCTAAGAGATCTTTTGTAGTAACTAATCCACATGATAGTAAGAAAGCTATTGCAGAATTATATGAGACTGGTCTTCTAACTCTTAGTGAAGCTAGGAAAAGAGGATATGTTGGTGAAGTTCGCGGAATGGAGAGGAGGTAGAAAATGACGATAGATCAGGCGCTACTATATAGTCAGTGCCCTATGAGATATTACATGAGTACTTACTTAGGTATAAGTAATAATACAGTAACATTTAGCGGCCAGCTAGATTCTATAATAAGTACTTGTATATACTCTTATGCCTTTAGGGAGATAGATATTAATGCCCTTGCAGTAGCTATGAGAAGATTTGATAAACTATCTGAGAAAATAGTATTACCTACAGAGGTAAGGGGTAGCCCTAAGAAGAAACAGCTTTATGATGAGAAGATATCTACCTCTAGAGAGAAACTTAGATATGCTTTAGGTATAATACATGATTTAGCACCAGAAGATATTATAGGGAGTCCCTACCAATATGAGTTAAATATAGATGGTACTATAGTAGAGGGTATTATAGATATAATTATGATAGTCGGGGGCGTACATCATGTAGTAACACTAGATATGCATCATACTTACCCATCAGAAGATTATCTTAATAGAGGTATAAAATGCACCATAGCATGTAATGTTTTCAAGAAATTATTACCAGAACCTAGAGAATATAAACTTATACATTTTAATATATATAATAATTACTATGCTGAGGTTCAGAGGAATGACTCTCAACTTACTTCTATAGATTACGAGTTAAGATCTATTGTAGGTAATATTAATAGATCTATTGGTGATGGGCAATGGTATAGAGCTAAGAGCTTACTATGTAATAGTTGTTATGCTAATAGCCCTTGTGAAGATTTATATAGGAGGTTATCTAACTATGGATAATGACGTTGGTGATGATATTATTATATTAGGGGACGATGGTAAGAGACGACTAATATTCAGAGGAAATAAGGTATATAAAGTAATAAATGATAAAATGGTATTATGGGATATAGAGAAGGATAAACCTATGGAGGTAACTAGAGATGAGGTTATTATTATCAGGGAACAATCCTAGAGATGATACGTGGTCTATAACTGTAATAGATGATTATGATAAGGTAGTACTAAGAGGTAATAATGTTACTATAACATCTGATTCAGAGGTACAATATCTACATAGAAATATAATTAGTGGCACTACTTATAATATGGATGGTAGGAGAGCTATGCTCAGGAATTCTGATGATATAGATAATATAATGATGGACGATTGGGAATATAATAAGTTTAGAAAATTACTTAGGATTAATAGGTGAAATTATGAATAGTATTAAATTAAACGATTCTATAATAGTTACTCTAAAAGATTTTAGTAAAGAAAGATGCCACACAGTATTTGCTGAAAGATATCATTTCGTTTTTGAAACTGAGAATGGGGATAAGTTTAGAATGAGTCATTTCGAGGAATTGGAATACCCATCTGAGCCTCTTAAAAGTCATCAATTCTTACACAGATTTGAGAAAGAAGTAGATGAATTAGAGAATCTAATAGGGAATAAATTTCTATGCCAGTTTAGTATTAGCTTAGGTTTCAAAGATGAGAATAGTTTAGAAAAAGCTACACATAATTATGTATATGATGTTATAGGTGTATCTTTATCTTCTATAGAATTACAATCTGGTGGTATTATATGATAGTACTAAGTATAGACACTGGATCTTCTGTCCTAGGATGGGCCGTCTTCAGAGATAAAGATCTTATAGCTCATGGTCATAATGATTATGATGGCAACTATACTGGTAAGAAACTACTAGATATATATACTGATATATGGGGTATGATTAGTAAGTATGACCCGGATATTATAGTATGTGAATCCTACTTTGCAGGACAAGGTAGGGGGGCTTGTGTAATACCTGAGGTCAGGGGCACCATAAGACTTGCCACTGCTATAATAGGTAAGGAAATAGAAGAGATTAGCTATCCTACAGTGCAGAAGGTACTTACTGGGGATGGTAGGTGTGGTAAGCCCGCAGTGCGTGCTATGATAGAGAAATCCTTCAGTACTACAGTAGAAGTAGAAGATGAAAGTGATGCTATAGGTATAGCTTATGCTTGGATAATGACACATAAGGAGATGATGGTATGATAGATATAGAGGATCTTATCTTTTTGATGTGAGCTTTAGACAGCAGGTAGATCTATATAATATGTTGTATAATATCGGTAATAAAATTGAGGAATTTAGTAGTGCTATAATAAGTGATAATAGTAAATTAGTAGAGTTACTAGAAGAGTTAAAGGAGGAGATAAAAAATGATAATACCGAGCACTAAGATACCAGGTAAGGAGACAGAGAGAGAGCATAACTTTTCATTAATAAAGATATCTTATGAGGCACTAGCTAAATTGCTAGAGATACCTACCGGCTCCTGTATAGTAAGTTTATCAGATGATTTTGATAATAATGCTATAACTATTAAAATTAAAGGGTTTGGTAAGGGGCCATCTAGTCAGGGATTACCGGTGCCAGAACTCGCAATGGTAGAGAATGGATGGATGGCATAAGTAATTAACAATTTAACTGGGAGTATTATAATGAATAAGCTAGAAGAAGTGATAAGGAAGCATGAGCAGATATTATATCCTACTGTAAGGGTTACTAGTAATGGGTCAGGTGGTAGTGGTACTGTATTATACAGCGGTAAGGATAAAGATGGTAAGTGTGTCACAATGGTAATAACTAATTATCATGTAGTGGAAGATAGCGTTGAGGTTAGGAAGGAAGTATGGAACTCTAAACTAACTATGGATACTAAGATGGAGTATAGGAAGACTGTAAGTGTAGATACTTTTAAGTATAACGATTATAGTCATAAAATCGGGGCTAATATAATAGAGGGAGATATTGTAGCCTATGATTCAGATCAGGATATGGCTCTTATAAAATTAAGGGATAAAGAGAATATATACCCCTATGTGGCTAATATAATTCCTAGAGATAAATATACTGATGTTCATATATTTGATGAGGTAATATGTTGTGGTGCGGCTCTTGGTCATCCACCACTACCTACAGATGGGTTTATAGGTGGTCTTGATGATGAGTTCGATAACTATAAGTATGGGCTCTGTACGGCTGCTAGTATATATGGGAACTGTATACCTGGCGATTCTTATGTTACTATGTATAATAATGATGCTAAGTTTATAAAGGATATTAATATAGGTGAAACCGTATTATCTATAGGAAAGAAGGGATTGAGGCATAGTAGAGTATTAGATGTAGTAAAATCAGGATATAAGGATGTATATAACATTAAAACTAGATCTAGAACTTTAAGAGCTTCAGGCAATCATCCTATATTATCCATAACTACTGTAAAAGATTTTACAGGTAAGAATCAGAACGTTATAGTATGGAAAGAAGTAGATGATCTAGAAGTAGGTGATGTAGTAGGTATATTATCTGGTGTAGATGAAAGATCATATCCAGCTAATGCGCTTATGAATATTAATATAGGAAATACCGAATATGATAAAGGATTAGCTACTACTATAGATTCTCTAGGATTTAATAAGAAATCTACTGAGAAATCTATACCTAGATGGGTAATGACTCTACCATATTCATATAAAATGGCATTCATTGAGGGATATTTGGAATCCAATGGATATATTAATCCACATGGAGCTATGGTATTCGAGGCATCAAGTAAGAGTCTTATATATAAACTAAGACTTATGCTTATAGGTATTGGTTATAGAGTGACTAATATATACTATAGATTGCGTAGTAATGGTAATATATGTGGAAGAGAATTTAGTACATCAGGCTCATGGTCTTTCCAATGTTACCCTAATTCTATACATAGTGAGTCTACAAAATTAGGTAAACTAGATAAAATTAATGGTATAGCTTTTGAGACTATAACATCTATAGATTATGATGGGCATGTTATGACATATGATCTTAAGCTAGATGAGTCTCATAACTTTTTTGCAGATGGTATATGTGTTCATAACTCAGGTGGGTCTTTATTTAGATATAGTGATGAGAGAGATAGGTATGAATATATTGGAATACCTTCAGGAGGCCCAGTAATACTTAATGGATATGGCGAAGTAGCAGTAACTTTTATAGGTTACTTTATACCCGCAGATAGAATACTTAACTTTTTAGAGTATCACTGCTATCAGTTTATATATGATAATAAAGTTACTATTGAGGAATGTGATTCTATGAGAGATAAGTCTAAGAAGAGAGCTAGAAGAGATGCAAGTAAAAATACAGGAGGTGGCACTGATGAAGAGTAGTAGAGGTAATAATAGAGGTAAAGAAATGAATGGTGAGAGTATGGTTATAGGCGGGCATCTTGAGAGAATAGAGGTTAAGAGTGGGAATGATGGTAAGCAAAGAATAACACCCTTCCTAGTATTCACTGTAGGAAATGAGGGGGAGGAAGTAGAATTAGATTCACTATATGATATAAAGGATTACCTTGAGCCTCAGCTTAAGGTGCCATACATTATATTACCTGGTAATATAACAGTATTCTCAGTGGAGGAATGTTAATGGATAAGAAAAGAATAATGATACTTACTGATAGCCCTAGAATAAGGACAGGGTTTGGTAAGATAGGTAAGTATATCGCCGATGCACTTCATGAATCAGGTAGGTGGGATGTCCACTATATAGCAGAATTCGATAGTGATATAAATCCTGATATAGTAGTCCCATATAGATTATATAGTACTAGCAGAAATAGAGAAGGGCAAATAATAAGAGAAGATCAGTATGCCTATCATAGCTTTAAGATGATGACTGATACTATAAAACCAGATGTAGTCTTTATGGCTAATGATTTCTGGATGGCCGCAGCACCTATGTGGTATAATACAGATCCTACTACTAGACCTTATATACAGATAATGTACCCCCCTATAGATTCAGAGCCACTACCTATAGTTACAGAACATATTGGCGGCCCAGAGGGTAAATTCTTACTTAACTGGGTAGAGCACTGTAAGATATTCGATGATGTTATTATGTATGGTAACTATGGTATAGATGTAGTTAATAAGAGAGCTGGCAGTAAGTTACTAACTAAGAGTATACCAGTAGGAGTTGATACAGAACTATTCCACCCTCTAAGTAAAGAGGAGAAGCTAGATATTAGGAGAAATATATTTGGTATATCAGATAATGACTTTCTAATTATAACAGTAGCTAGGAATCAGCCCCGCAAGTTATACTATTCTATGACTCAGGCCGTAAAGTACTTTATAGAGCACTATGAGAGAGGTAGAAAGTGCTACTACATACAATGGTGTCCGCTTAAGGATGTAGGTTGGAATCTAGAGCAGTTAGTAATAGATGCCAATCTATCTAGTAGAGATATACAACAACATTTCTTTAATGTTAATAAAGATACTGGTGAAAAAGTAATTAATAGTGGACCGCATAGGATATTATTTAATCACGAGTTAGGTGTAGGTAAGGGACCTGATGATACTATACTTAACCAGTACTATAATGCCGCAGATATGGCTATGTTTATGTTTACCTCCGAGGGATGGGCTATGCCTCCACATGAAGCTATGGCGGCGGGGACACCTACTATAATGACGGAGTACTCCGCCCCAACGGACTGGGCTAGAGGTAAAACTCTCTTCGTAAAGCCTAGTATACTAGAACCAGAGCCCATAACTAACTTTCTTAAAGCTTATCATAAGCCAGAGCCTATAGCAGAGGCTATAAATAAGTTATATATTAATAAGAATGATATTAGAGAGACTCTTAGTCATGCTGGATTAAAATATGCTAAGGAGACCGATGTTAAGGAAATACAGAAGAAGTGGTTAGAGTACTTCGATAGTCTTTCTCTTAAGGAGAAGATAGTAGAGAGAGAAGTAATAAGGTTATCTGATGCAGATACTATACTAGAAGATACTACTACTAACGCCGCAACACTACCTAAGGTATCAGTAATAATATGTACTAATAACGGTGGACAGATGCTACAGAATGCTATAGATTCTACTAGGAACTCCGGCATTAATAACTTAGAGTGGATACTAATAGATAATGGTACATGGGATAAATTAAGTAAGGATAATCTTAAGAGATATAAAGAAGAAGGTATGACTATACTAGAATGGAGAAAGAAGTACTGCCCAGCTAAAGTCCTTAATATGGCGGCTAAGTCTGCTACCGGTGACTTTATACTATTCTTAGATAATGATACTGTAATGCAGCCAGGTGGCGTAGATCAGATGCTAGAGTGCTTTAGATCAGAACAT
>Ga0315284_10008119_pt1 | contig 14969 bp, 15 predicted proteins | sample YL17G09_16_MG_FD_203696 | JGI IMG/M metagenome (GOLD analysis project Ga0315284, IMG submission 203696) | Sediment microbial communities from Yellowstone Lake, YNP, Wyoming, USA - YL17G09_16 | ecosystem: Environmental > Aquatic > Freshwater > Lake > Sediment | place: USA: Wyoming | collected... | reverse complement strand
ATCCGTATGAAATCCGATCCTCATATCCGTCGTCCTCAGACCCCGTGTTCACAACACCATCAGCGGCCTTCCACGCGTGCCTCAAAACCACCCAGCCGCCCCTGTGACCCGTATAGCCTATCACGCTCTTCGCACCGCCGCAACAGGGTATCGTGGAAGGCGGACGTGTCATGCACTGTTGGCATCGTTCTGACTGCCGGGGTCGTCGTGCTTGCTGCCGGCGGGTCGTACTTCATCCGACCGGCTGAATATTGGGGAGGTGTGCAGGGTCTGGGCGTTGGTGAAGGCTTCTGGCTCGGATTGGCACTGAAGCCGCTGATGGTCCTTGTCTCATGGGCGCTGCGACCAGAAGCCGGCGACCGAAACACACGGTAGTAGAGCCGCAGAAGGCAACTCCGGCCCAAGCGATGCACAGAGATTCTGGTTTCCTAAGCCGTGTAGATCAGGTACAGGCCGGCCAGGAGAACCAGGAGGCCGCAGAGTCTTTTGAGGATGACAGCACCCCGGGATCGCTCGTTCCAGTTGAGGTAGTGCTGGACCAGCCCCGCGCTGGCGCCGGCGGCGACGATGACCGAGCAGTGGCCGATGCCGTAAGCGATGAGCAGGGCAATTCCATAGAGCAGGGCGGTCGAAGCCACCCGGAACGTGACGGCCAGCATGGGGGCCATGTAGGCGAAGGTGCACGGGCCGACGGCGACGCCGAAGAACAGGCCGAGGATGAATGCGGCCGGCATGCCTTTGTGTTTCATGCCGATCTGGCCCGGACCCGACCACGGGGCAGGAATGACGTCCAGCAGATACAGGCCGACCAGGAAGAAGATCGCGGCTACGAAGTAGTTGCCGTACGGTCCGACGTCGCCCATCATTCGGCCTGCGGCGGCCGTGACGGCGCCGACCGCCGCAATCGTGATGAGAATTCCCGCGGCGAACAGCGTCGAAATCGCGAACGCCCTCCTGGCGGACATCCGGCCCTGCTTGTCGATGAAGCCGACGATCAGCGGAATGCTCGACAGGTGACAGGGGCTCAACAAGATGCTGAGGATTCCCCATACAAAGGCGGCCGCCAGGGCGATGGCCGGCGTGCCCTCGACCGCATGTGTCAATGTTGTGAACAGCTTCTCCATGTTTGCGGCCTACTTCGGGGAACACTCGCCGATCTTGCAGGCTTTATGGATTTGCTCGGGCGAGAGCTTCATCTTGTCGGCCAGCGCCTGGCTGATACTGATGAGGCGGCCCGTCTCATAGGGGTTCTGCTCGACCCATTTCTTGAGGTTGTCTGCACTGGTGAAGAAACCTTGGTGGAAACACCCGGCGGAGGCCCATGTGCCATCGGGCTTCTGACGCTGGCCGAACCATGCCACGGCCGTCGCCGGCTCCAGCGAAGCGATCTTTCCTTCGAACGTCTTGACGACGATTGGCTGTTTCGTCAGTCGGTCCTTTTCGCGAACCTCGATGTCCTTGCCGGTCCGGGCGGCTACGCCTAAGGCACAGTGCGAGCAGCAGCCCCACGTGTGCACGCCGCCTTCGACGATCACTTCTGATGCGTCCTGCGGATAACATGCACGGTCGCAGAACCCGCAGCGATGGGACATTTCCTTTTGCGCGAGCGATTCCACGGCCAGGACACTCCCTCCACTGGCGGCCCGCTCCGCAACGGCGGCGTCTTTGCCTGCGAAGGCCTTGATCCACGGTCTGCCCGTGGCCTCATCCTCACCAGAGAGGAATACGGCCTCAGAGATCGGGACCGGCTTGCCTGTGGCCCAGTCAGTGACGGTCACTTTCTTCTCGAAACCGGTTTTGTCCTCAGTCAGGCACGAGTACATGATGAAGTAGCAGTGGGGGCTGCACAATCGGACGGGTCCTTTGTCCGTCTGCACGGTCACGAGGGTCTTGGCGTCGATGTTCCCATCGCACATGTAGCAGACGGTGTCCTTCGGGCGCTCGTCAGGCTTGGCAGCGGTGAGCCGCTCGAACGCAGGCGTGCTTGAACCGGATACCGACAGGTCCACCCCGAACTCTTTCCACTTGGCCAGGATGTCCTCCTTGGAGAAGAAACCCTCGTGACGAAAGAGTTCCTTCCCGGCAGCGTCGAAGAAAATCTGGGTCGGAATGAGCTTGATGCCGTACTGCGTGCCAGCGTTCGGGTTTTCCCATACGTCAATAAAGACCACGTCCATTCTGCCCTTGTATTGGTCCTTCAGTTCCTCAAGGATCGGTGCCATCATCTTGCACGGAATACACTTGCCTGCTCCCAGGTCCACCAGGCGAGGCAGGCCCGATGCCTGGGGCATGGCGGCCACGCCCGGCGTTGCCAGACCTTGCGCGGAGTCTGCCTCCTTGCCTCGTTGCTTGACGAGTATGACCGCTGCCACGGCCAGGATCAGACCCACGACCACTACAATCTTCAACGTCTTGTTCATAACGTCTCCTTTCGATCTCATTACCGAAGGAATCCAAACAAAGACACACCAAGCGCCTGCCGCCAAAGCCAGCAGAATCGCGAAATTCGCCCTACCGCCACTGCAACACTGCGCCAGCATCATGTATCCGTATTAGGCATCGGATGGTCGTCCGGCCAGCCTTCCTATGAGCCGATCATCTCCACCGCCCGTGCCGCCACTCTATTGATACTCTCCTCCGTCACCGGGCTCTTGCATTTCTCCAGCCCCAGGTCCGCCAGTTGCAGATGCTTGAAGGTCTTGAACCCTGCCTGCTCCAGGCTGGATCTGACACAGTTCAGCGGACATCCGTCGATCGCAAGGACTCCGTCGGCCGCTTCCGTGGTTTTGAGAATACCGCTGATCCGCCCGCCCAGTCCGGCTGTACAAAACATCCGGCCTGCCCCGTCGCGGGTCAACTTCCTTGCGGCCCTATCGGCAATTTCCCCTACATCCGCCGCGCCGCTGCACGCAAAGATCAGTTTCGGTCCGCCGCTGCACCCACAGGATTGCTGATTGCTCATCTGTCGTCCTTTCTGCCTCTTGTCCAGCACTACTCATGCCAACATCTTCTTGATCTCATCGGGCGAGGGCACCTTGCCGACGACCTTTACCTGACCGTCCACGGCCAGGGCCGGAGTCATCATCACGCCGAACTTCATGATCGCATTAACGTCCGTAACCTTCTCGATACTGTACTCGACGCCCAGTGCCTTGGCAGCGGCCTCGGTATTCTCGGCCAGCTTCTTGCATTTGGGGCAACCGGTTCCCAGAATCTGCAACTTCTTCATCTGCTGACTCCCTGTTTCTCGATGTTCGCATTGTTCTCAATGCCCGGACCGTCAATCACGCCCAACCCGCGGCATATTTCGAGCAGCGCCGGCCGCAATTGGGCAAAATCACCTTCAAAGACCGGCTGGCACTGCGAAAGCTGCCCGCCGCCGGACCAGAGCTTCACGGCGAAGGCCAGGCACGTCCGTTCCCCGCAGGCCCGGCAGTTCGTCCGGGGCAGCCGCTTGAATATCTCCAAAGCAGGAGGCTTCTCGCGCATCTCGTATGACGGCGTGATTTCGGCTCGACGAGCCCACGTGTCATTGACCCGACAACGGATCGCCTCCAGCGTCCGCCAGGCATCCACGATCTCGTCAGCCTTCGCAATGGCGATTCGCCGTGGATACAGCGAAATCATCCGGTGGCCGTCCATGAACGTGAACGTCGGACCGTTGCGGTTGAAGCACGCCTCGCGCATCTGGGTGTTCAGATACGGAAAGACCTCGGTGAGGTCGCCCGAAATGTGGGCGATCAGCCGTATCCGGGAGGGATCGGCCACGCACGGGGCAAGGACCATGACCGCCGTTTCCCCGAAGCGGTCGTCGGAGAAACTCACGGGCTCACCCTGCGGGACACGGATCGTCGCCGGGCGATACTTCACCCACCCAGCGCACGTAAAGGCGTCCGCGAAGTGCGCGTACAAAGCCCTGTGCGTGTCTTCATCCAGAACGAGTGAAGGAACGCCCACATGCCGGAAGCCTGGCTCAGGCGAGATGAGCCGATAGGACCGGGACAGACCCTCCAGCACGGCCCTGGCCTTCTCGAACTGGGCACCATTCGCAAATGTCCCTATGAGAGATTCGATCACAGCGCTACTCATTCTCAGAAGAACGCGCCAAAGATCAGGCCGGTGATCGTGGACATCACGACGACCAGCGAAACGAAGACGACCGTCTTTTGGGTCCCCATGATGCTGCGAATGACCAACATACTGGGCAGTGACAGGGCCGGGCCGGCAAGCAACAGCGCCAGGGCTGGACCCTTGCCCATTCCCGCGCCCATCAAACCCTGGAGGATCGGAACTTCGGTCAACGTGGCGAAGTACATGAACGCCCCGAAGACGGACGAGAAGAAGTTGGTCCAGAACGGCCAGATGATGCGGACGAAGCTCTCGAACCCGCCGCCGCCCCAGCCGGTGACTGCGAATAGGGTGTTTGGGCTATCCCCGACAAGCATCTGGACGTATTTGCTGGGGATGAATCCCTCGTGATCTACTCGGCCGAGCAAGAAGCCGGCCACCAGAACCCCGAAAAATAGCAGCGGCAGAATCTGCTTAGCGAAGGTCCACGTGGAAGCGAACCACTCGCCGGCCTCTCCTTCGTGCGTGCTGGTGATCGCCGAAAGTCCAACAACGGCCGCCGCAAAGGGAATCATGATCATCATGCCTTGCATGGGGAGAACGAGGGCGAGAATCACTGCCGGCATCGCGGCCAAAACCACCTTCCACCATCGGATGCCGAACCAGAAGACCAGGATCAGCGAGAAGACGACCGCAAAGCCGGCCGTCACAAGCCATTTGTTCTGCCAGAGGGTCGTCCACGCGCCCGGTGTCGGCGTCTTGGCCGCGATCGCGACGGCAGGCACGGCGATTTGCTCGCCTTCATTCGTGCCGCTGATGAGCTTGAGGGAGTAGGAAGCCCCTTCGGCGGCGGGATTCTCCGGGGCCTTGACAACGGCAGCGTAGAACTGGCGACCATCATTGAGCTTGAAGGCGAACTCGTTCGGCGCGCCCCAATTGGCAAAGACGAGGATGCCGATCATGACGGCGAAGAACAGGGCGTTTTGCCACAAGGGCCGACGGACCTGGGGCTCAGGCATGGTCAGTTGCTCGCCGGCTTTGGCCAACTCCTCCTTGCGGTAGATGAGGTGCATGATCAGGCCAATGACAACGGAGAAGCTGATGGCACCGACGGCTCGGGCGATGCCCAGTTCCAATCCGAGAATGCGGGCCGTGAGAATGATGGCCAAGACGTTGATGGCCGGGCCGGAGTAGAGAAAGGCTGTCGCCGGCCCCAGTCCCGCCCCCATCCGCCAGATGCCGGCAAACAGCGGCAACACCGTACAGGAACAGACCGCCAGGATCGAGCCGGAAACGCTGGCCACGCCATAAGCCAGCACCTTATTGGCTTTGGCCCCCAGATACTTCATGACCGAGGCCTGGCTGACGAACACGCCAATGGCCCCGGCGATGAAAAAGGCCGGCACCAAGCACAACAGCACGTGCTCGCGCGCGTACCACTTGGTCAAGTGAAGGGATTCCATGACCGCATTGTCGAATCGCCCCCAGCCTATGGGCAGCCAAAAGAATGCGAGAAATACGACAGCGATCAAGGCGAGTCTTTTCCACTCGCTTTTCCAACTCATTCAGAATCTCCTATCAGAGAGAGGCCAGGAGCTTCCCATTTTCCTCAGCCTGGTGCTTTAGAACGTGGACGACGCAGGAAAGAAAGTCGGCCACACACGGTGTTCGAAGGCTGTAGAAGACCTTCAGTCCATCTTTCCTGCAGCTCAACACGCCGGCGTGAACCATCACTCCCAGGTGACGTGAGACATTCGACCGCTCGGAGCCGATGTGCTCGGCAATGTCGCAGACGCACTTCTCGCCGTCCCGGAGGAAATCAATGACCGCAATCCGCAGCGGGTGCGCCACCGCCTTGGCAATCTCCGCCTGCCTTTCAAACAAGAGAACCTTCGTGTTATCCATCATCGAACTCCAACTATGTGACAATATACTCACATAGTAACGGATGGTTCGCAACAAAGTCAAGACTCTTTTGCCATTGTGCTTCTGTATCCCTAAAAGAACGCGCCGAACACGATTCCGGAAATAGTTGCCATGACGATCACGAGCGACACAAAGACGACGGTCTTTCCGGTGCCCATGATCGAGCGGATCACGAGCATGCTGGGCAGCGACAGGGCGGGTCCGGCCAGGAGCAGCGCCAGGGCCGGGCCCTTGCCCATGCCTGATCCCATCAACCCCTGCACGATCGGCACTTCGGTCAATGTGGCGAAGTACATGAACGCCCCGGCCACCGAGGCGAGGAGATTCGCGCGGAGGGAATTTCCGCCCACGGCGTCGTTGATCCACTTCGCCGGAATGACGCCCTCGTGTTCCGGCCCCGGCCGGCCGAGCAGAAAGCCCGACATGAGCACGCCGATGAGCAGCAAAGGCAGAATCTGCTTGGCGAAGTCCCAACTCGCCTCCACCCACTCTCGCAGCTCGCCCCGGCTGAACCACGAGCCGGCCATTAAGGCGAAGGCCGCCAGCAGAGCCGCCACAAGGGCCCATCGGAGCCGATAGATCCACTCGTAGAGAGTGTTCTTTCGGACATCCTCCACACCTACCATTAGCTCGGCGGACAACTCCTGCGTTCTGCCGCTGGTATCCCGGATCGTCACGGCCTGGGGCGTTCTGTTGACGAGTGTCCCCTCGACCTTGTAGGCGCTGAGCCCGCCGGGGCAGCAGAGAAAGACGGCTCGTATGTCTCCGCTGCGGGCCCAGTTGGCGAACACGAGGATGCCGATCATCAAGGCGAAGTAGGCGGCGTTCTGCCACAGGGGTCTGGCGACCTGCGGCTCGGGCAGGACCGCCTGGCCGACCGCCTTTGCGGATTCCTCACGCCGGTAGATCAGGTGCATCAGCAGCCCAATGACGATGCCGAAGGCCACGGCCCCGACCGCCATCGCGACGCCGATCTCGAGGCCGAGAATCCGTGCGGTCAGGATGATCGCCAGGACATTGATGGCAGGGCCGGAGTAGAGGAACGCAGTGGCTGGCCCCAGTCCAGCGCCCATTCTGTAAATCCCCGCAAACAGCGGCAGCACCGTGCAGGAGCACACAGCCAGGACGGAGCCGGAGACCGACGCGACACCATACGCGAGAACTTTGTTGGCCCGGGCGCCGAGGTACTTCATCACCGACGCCTGGCTGACGAAAACCGCAATCCCCCCGGCGATGAAGAACGCCGGGACGAGGCACAGCAGAACGTGCTCCCGCGCGTACCACTTGGTCAAGCTGAGTGATTCCACGACGGCGCCGTTGAATCGCGGCGCCCCGACCGGCAGGTAGAAAAACGCGAGGAAAACAACCACGATCCCGACCAGCTTCTTCCATTCGCTTTTCCAATCCATTCCGCATCTCCTGTCACAGCATGGCCAGCAGTTTCTCGTTATCCTTTGCCTGCTGTTTTACAACTCGAGTGATACACGAGAGCCACTCCGCGACACAAGGCGTTTTGAGATTGTAGAAGACCTTGAGCCCATCCTTCCGGCAGGTCAGCACGCCCGCGTGGACCATCACCGCCAGATGCCGCGAGATATTCGACCTCTCGGAGCCGACGCGCTCGGCGATCTCGCACACACACTGCTCGCCGTCCTTGAGGAAATCGATCACCGCAATCCGAAGCGGATGCGCCACCGCCTTGGCAATCTCCGCCTGCCGCTCGTACAACCGCGCTTTCCTACCATCAAGCATCAGACGACTCCATCTATGTGATAATATGCTCACATAGTTACATAAATGGAAGTGGATGTCAAGAGGGAAACCACGGATCAGTGGAGCTGTTCCCATTCCTCCCGTGTGATTCCCGCCTGGCGCAGAATACGAGCCACCAACTCACGGCCAATGTCACCTCTGTGGGGATTAGGGATGGTCAGAGTCGCATCGCCTTTGCCCATGAAGTGGTGTTTGCCACCCTTGTACGGCCCATCGAATCCCGCGGCACGCAAATACCGGATCAAGTCCCTTCTCGATATGGGACCGAACGGAGGCATCAGGCCGCCATCTCCTTCTTCACCGTCAGTTCAATCCCGTCGATCTTGGGCAGGGGAAGGTTCTTGTAGATTCGAAAGAGCAGCCAGTCCTCCAGCACTTCGGCTAATTCGCTTCGGCATGCTTCCAGCGTCGGGGCGTTTGCATAGACGCCCTGGCATTCCGGGATTTCTCCGTAGTACGTGCCGTCGTCGCTCAGGATTTCATAGTGGGCATGTTTCATCGCGGTCTGAAGGTATTTTGTAAGCATATGTCAGCATCCTCTTTGGCTGAACCAAAGTGTACTCGACAACGGTTCGATCATCTCTTCACCCAGTCAGTATACTGGAATGAGCACAGGCCGGCAAGTACCCGATGCGGCATGTGAACTGTTATGACATGCCTGTGCCCTCGTCCATGCGATTTAAGAGATGCGCCTGATATCGAGTCCAAACGCCTTGTCCATAGCCCTCTTGATGGGCAGCGTCTGGAGTCATGCGGCGGGCAGGGGCCCGGCGGCTACGAGCCTTTTTCGGGTGGAATCAACAGTGAGGTTGAGACCTTCGAGTGTCCTGGCTCCAAGCAAAGCGAGGTCCCCCGGCTCGGCGAAAACAACTTCATCGATGGTGAAACTACCACCGACTCGCAGGATGGCAAAGCCGACGCTGCGCGTGACGATCTCGCCGCTGGGCAGAGTGAAAGTCTCGTCCTTCTCCTTGACAACTTCGATCTTCTGCAGTCCTGTGCCAGGGATCCATGTACGTGCACTACGCATATCCACGCGGACTTTCGAGATACGCACCGCTTTCGTCCTGTCCGTGTGATTCTCGACATTGCAGGTTGTATGGGAGATCTTCATATTGTTATAGTACCACGCGGTTGCCCTCTCTTCAATCTCCCATCGCGCACCACTGATTGCGTCGCCTTAACGGTTGATGTTTTGGGCCGGTGGTGGTAGAAATTGGCGTTCCATGATTATGGCTGATGTGAAGAAGAAACGTGTTTTCGTCAGTGTGAATGATCCGAGTGCCGATGCGCACTGTGCGGGGCTGATTGCTACGCTGAACCGGGCCGGCGCGCCGGCGGAATTCGTGGGGATCGGGGGGCCGAAGATGGCGGCGGCGGGGTGCGAATTGCTCGAAAGCACGGTGGGCAAGGCCGTAATGGGCTACAATGCCGTCGCTCATCTTGGGCACTATTACGCGCTCCTGCGGCGGGTGCGGACCTATCTGCGGGAGCATCCCGTCGATCTGGTGATCGTGTGCGATTCGCCGTCATTCAACTTCCACGTCGCCAAGGCGGCTAAGAAGGCGGGCATCAGGACCCTGTTCTACGTCGCGCCGCAGCTCTGGGCATGGGGCGGGTGGCGCATCTATAAGCTTCGCCGACTCTGCGACAAGCTCTGCTGCATTTTGCCTTTTGAGGAGCCGTGGTTCCGCCAAAGGGGCGTGGACACGGTCTTCGTCGGCAATCCACTGCTCGACAAGCTGCCGAGCGACCTGGCCGGCCTTCGCAAGTACTATTCCCATTTTGAGCCGGCGAATGCCAAGATCGCTCTGATGCCGGGCTCGCGGCTGGCGGAGATCGGGGCCCTGTGGCGGCCGATGCAGGAGGTCGCCGGACGGCTGAAACAGAAGTACCCCGGCCTGAGCGTCGTGGCCGTGGCCGCCAGCGAGGAGCGTCGGCAGTTGCTGGAGCAGACCCAGGTCCCCGGCTTCACCTGCGAGTACTCGGTGGATACGGTCCGTGCCACGGCGGCTGCGGTGGACTTCTCAATGGTGGCCAGCGGCAGCGCGACTCTGGAGGTGGCGTCCTCCGGCTGTCCAATGATCATCCTGTACAAGACGAACCGGGTTTTGTGGCACCTCATCGGGCGGTGGCTGGTCCGGCCGAAGTTCTACACGCTGGTCAATCTCCTGGCGGACCGGCGATTGGCGCCCGAGTTTCTGCCGTACTTCACATCCATCGAGCCGATCATCCAGACGATTGACGGCTACTTGCAGGATAAGGACCTTCTGACGCGAACGAGCAACGAGTTGATCGATATGGTGGAGCCGATGACACGAAAGAAAGCCGGCGATGCGGTGGCGGCCATTGTCACGGAGATGCTGAGGCGATGATGACAACCCGCAACGTCCATTTGCGTCGAAGTGGTTTCCATGAATAGCCCGACAAGACCGGGCCGGATCGACATGGCCGCCACGGGGGCCTGCCTCGGCGCCGTGGGACTCTGGTCGACGGGACCCATCTTCATCAAGTACCTGGCCGGATCTGTCGATTCCTGGTCCCAGAACGCGCTGCGATACTCGGTCGCATCTCTTTTCTGGTTGCCTTTTCTGGTGTACGTCGTTCGCAAAGGGACCCTGGACCGGCGGACCTGGCGCCGGGCCGTCCTGCCCTCGCTCGCCAATGTGGTGATGCAGAGCCTGTACGCCGCCGCCTTCTACCACATTGACCCTGGCTTTCTCACCCTCCTGTCCAATACGTCTGCCCTCTGGGTCGCCGGCTTCTCGCTCACACTATTTCCGGAGGAGAGGCCGCTGATTACCAGTGCACGGTTCTGGGGCGGCCTGCTGCTTTCTCTCGGGGGCCTCTTCGGGATCTTGTACTTCAAAGAGGGGTTCGCCGAGAAGCGCACCCAGATCGGCATCCTCCTGATCCTGCTGCAGGCCCTCATGTGGGGGGTGTACACGATTTGCGTGAAGACGGCGTTCCGGGACATCGACTCGCGGACCGGGTTCTCCGTGATCAGCATCTACACGGTGGTTGGGCTCTGGATCTGCACTTTCCTATGGGGTCAGCCGGGCCGGACCCTGGAACTGGGAGCGGGACCCTGGGCGGCCATCGTATTCTCCGGCGTCACCGGCATCGCCCTGGCCCACGTTCTCTACTATACCGCCATCCGGCGGATCGGGGCGACAATCCCCATGCTGGTGGTCCTGGCCCAGCCTCTCCTCGTCTTCGGCCTGTCTCTCGCCATCTTCCACGAGCGGCTCAATGGTCCTCTAATTGCTCTGCGGCGCAGTCCTGCTATCAGGCTCCGGCCTGTCCATCTGGGCCCAGCAGCATCTGCGGCCAAAGGAGCAGAATCTGCTTGACCTTGCCCGTGAAGGGTGATAATATCGTTATCCATGGGACCTGTGGGTGTTTCCCCATGGGTTCGCAGGCACCTGTCGTTTCATGGCGCCCGGAGTGCAGGATATGGAGTGGGTCGATCATTCGCGAGTTTGGAGGCCGATGGTGAAGTCCTGCGCGGGAGGCCATGAATTGAATGGCAAGGGTAGGAGAAGCCGATAAGGCGTAGAGTACCGCCGGCGGATCACGGTCAGGTGGCTCTTCGTGGCTTGTTGTGGAAAGAGTCTCGCCGGCCGACGTAAGGCACACAGTACCTTCGGATGCATGATCGCCGTCGTGGGCATGAGGTGTGTTCGTGTACAGTCAGGCGCCATCGTTTCATTTCATCAGTTCACATCCTGGGAGGACCGCTACAGGTACGCTGACGCCTGTCTTGAGCGACCGCTGGTTGGAAAAGACCGAATCTGTTCTGGTCGTCAGTTCCAATATTCCAGTATTCTCTTTTTAGGGAGGATTACTATGTGGAAAAGATCTGTTTTGAGGATGTTCTCCCCGGTTCTGCTCGCTACGCTTCTCACCGGGGCCGTTCAGGCACAGGATCCCAACCTTATTGGGTGGTGGACCTTCGACGAGGGAACCGGCACGATTGCGCATGACGCCTCCGGGCACGGGTATGACGGCACCGTGACGGATGCCCTATGGGAGGAGGGAATCCACGGGGGGGCGCTGAATTTCGACGCTGTCGGCTACGTCGATGTCCCGCCCGCCGCATGGGCCACGATCTCCAAACAGGTGACCGTCGCCTTCTGGGCGTACGGCGACCCCGCCATTCAGCCTCAGGCCCACGTCACGTTCGGAGCGTACATCGATCCCGCTGACAACAATGCCCGCGTGGCCTCCTGCCACGTTCCCTGGAGCGACGGCACCGTCTACTGGGACACCAGCGGCACCACCGGAGTATGGAGTCCGGACCGGATCAGCAAGGCAGCAAACCCGACCGAATATGAAGGCCAGTGGCGACATTGGACTTTTGTCAAGAATGTCAACACCGGCGCGCAGAGTATATATCTGAATGGAGTCCTGTGGCACAGGATGACCAGCATGACACAGTTGATGGCCGGCAATAAGGTGACCGGATTTACGATCGGCGACAGGCCGGCCCACGACTCTCCATACGGTGGCATGATTGATGATTTCCGCCTCTACAATCGAGCACTGACCGATGCGGAGATAAAGAAGCTGGCACTCCGGCCCAAAGCGTACGGGCCGACACCCGCCGATGGCGCTCAGGGCGTCGCCAGTCCCATCCTGCAGTGGACCAGGGGCGATACCGCCATCTGGCATGATGTCTTCCTGGGCACGACCCCCGAGTTGGGACCGGCTGACAAGAAGGCTCGACAGCCGCAGATGGTGACTATGTACTACCATTTCGCCGGCCTGGAGCCTGGGACAACCTACTACTGGCGGATCGACGAGGTCGAGGCTGGTGGAACCGTGCACACGGGTGATGTGTGGACCTTTACGATGGCCCCGGTGACCGCCTTCTCGCCGAATCCGCGTAACGGAGACAACTGGATCGACCCGAACACGGATCTGTCGTGGCAGCCGGGCCAGGGTGCTATGACCCATAAACTGTACTTCGGGACAGACCAAGCCGCAGTGGTTGCCCGCGATGCCAGTGCGTCAAAAGGTTCGCTGAATGCCGCGAGCTTTGAGTTGCCGACGTTGGCGAAAGAAACCACCTATTACTGGGTGGTCGATGAGATCGGATTGACAACAGAGTACCCCGGCACGGTGTGGAAGTTCACGACGGCCGGTAGCGGCGGTGGCGGTGTCAAGGCGGAGTATTTCCGCAATGTCACCGTGACGGGCGCCCCGTTCCTGACCCAGATCGAGCCGGAAGTCAACCACAACTGGGGCGATCCGGGTGGTCCGGCCGCCGGCGTCACGGACAACTTCTCCGCCCGCTGGACAGCGGACCTGGAAATCGCGATTGCCGACACATACACCTTCATCACCACCAGCGATGATGGCGCTCGGCTGTGGCTCAATGACCAGATGATCGTCGACACCTGGGTTGACCAAGGCACGACGGACCGTTCCAGTAAGCCGCAGAATCTCGAGCCGGGCATCTATTCACTGGTGATGGAGTACTACGAGGCGGGCGGTGGGGCCGTGGCGCAGTTGTCCTGGCAGAGCCCGAATTTCGCTCGCCAGATCATCCCGGCCGGTCCCCTGCAGCCTCCGGTTCGCGCCAAGACCATCAATCCGAAGGACAATGACGTCAATGTCCCACAGGATGTGACGCTGATGTGGTCGGCCGGCGAGAAGGCCGTCACACATGATGTCTACTTCGGCGACGATGAAGCAGCCGTTGCTGCGGCCACTCCTTCCGACGCCGGTATCTACAAGGGCAGCCAGGCCCTGGAGGACAACTCCTGGACCCCGGGCGCCCTCGAGTGGAACAAGACCTACTACTGGAGAGTGGACGAAGTCAATGCCGCCAGCGCGGACAGCCCGTGGACGGGCGCCGTCTGGAGCTTCACGACCGCCAACTTCCTCGTGGTCGATGACTTCGAGAGCTACACCGATGAGGTCGAAGGCCGTATCTTCCAGACCTGGATCGACGGCTGGGGCTTCACCGAGCCCGCCCCCGGCGACCCGGGCAACGGCACCGGCGCAACGGTCGGATACATCGATCCTCCGTTTGCCGAGCACACCATCGTTCACGGCGGCGGATCCTCCATGCCGCTGGGCTACAACAACGCCGACAGCCCGAACTACTCTGAGACCGAGCGGACGTTTGCATCGCCTCAGAACTGGACGGTCAACGGCGTCAACACACTGAGCCTGCAAGTTCGAGGCAATCCGGTGGTGACCAGCGTAGCGGTCACCGAGACCGGCGGCAAGATGAGTCTGACCGGCGACGGCGCCGACATCTGGAACGCCAGCGATGATTTCACCTTCGCCTACAAGAGCCTCAACGGCGATGCAACCATCGTCGCCAGGGTAACCAGCGTTGGCACAGGCGCGAACACCTGGGCCAAAGGCGGCGTGATGATTCGCGACAGCCTCGACGGCGGCTCCATGGATGCATACATGTTTGTCACCGCCGGCGGCGGCAATGGCGCCAACTTCCAGTATCGTACGACCACCGGTGGCGGCGCCGGCCAGGGCGCTGATCCCACGACGGCGGTAACGCCTCCGTATTGGGTGAAGCTCGAACGTGTGGGCGATACATTCACGGGCTACATATCCCCTGATGGCAGCGCCTGGACCGCTGTAGGGACACAGGATGTGGTTATGACCGCTCCGGCGTACGTCGGTATCTGCGTCACCTCGGGTGCGGCCGGCGTGCCACGGACGTTCCAGTTCGAGAGCATCAAGACCACGGGCAGCGTCACCGGCGCATGGCAAGGCGCCGAGATCGCCAGCCCGCGGTACAACAGCTCGCAGGACCTGTACGTCGCCATTCAGGACAGCACGAACAAGGTGGCTGTCGTGAAGGATGCAACAGCGGTGAACTCCGCGACCTGGATCGAGGTCAAGATGCCGCTGAGCGGCTTTACCGGCGTGAGCATGACGAAGGTCAAGAAGATCTTCATCGGCGTCGGCGACCGGAGCAATCCGGCGGCGGACGGCACAGGTATGCTGTTCATCGACGACATCCGCGTGATCAAGCCGTAACGAGGATGACACGGTGAATGCCGGGACGGGGCAACTACTCGTCTGAGCGTTCATCGCAGTACGTAACATGAATCGGGGCCTGTGTCCTTTCGACACAGGCCCCGGCTGTTTACTCCGCACGCACAAAGTCCGGCCGGTATGATCCACACCGATTCTTTCGCTACATTCGTTAAAGTCGCCCCATT
>Ga0315284_10008118_pt1 | contig 14969 bp, 16 predicted proteins | sample YL17G09_16_MG_FD_203696 | JGI IMG/M metagenome (GOLD analysis project Ga0315284, IMG submission 203696) | Sediment microbial communities from Yellowstone Lake, YNP, Wyoming, USA - YL17G09_16 | ecosystem: Environmental > Aquatic > Freshwater > Lake > Sediment | place: USA: Wyoming | collected... | reverse complement strand
ATCATCTGTAAGGTTTATAGCATGTCGATAACTTTCAATCTGGTTAAAGACGGCCAGATGAGTAAGCGCAACACCCTTTTGCAACCCTGTTGTGCCTGAAGAATGTTGTAAAAGTACGATATCATTTTGTTCTCGTTTTAACCCCGAAAAAATATAGGTAGTACCTCGGATATTCTCCCGCGCAATATTCTCGGAAATCAGAATTTTCTTTACTGAGGATTTATTTTCCAAAAATGCGATTTCCGGCATGAATTCCTTAAATGCAATAATTGCTGAAGGCTTGGTAATTTCAATCAGAGAATTTAAATCTTTTCTATATTTTTCCGGGAGAAGTTTTTCGGTCAGGAATGGCATGATAGAAGGGATAGACCCATTTAATATCGTTCCGAAATAGGAAAAAATCAATTCTATGCCATGTTGCAAGATGATTATGACAACCTCGCCGGGTTCAATTCCGGATTGAGACAAGGCAAAAGCATACCGGCTTGACCCTTCTATCAGGTCTTTATAGCTAAGGTGTATATCGCCCTTACCGGCTTTCTGAAGATGGAGGATGACTTTATCTGGATTTTGGTCTAAGTGATTAAGAAGATTTGCAGTAAAAGTAGTCATAATTATTTAATTCGGCTTAAAACAATATTAGAAAGCTGGTTGAGGCTATCAAATGTATCAACATTCAACTCAAAATCCTCAATTCGTACACCAAACAAATCCTCAACCTGAAGTGCAAGGTCTACCAGACTGAATGAATCAATTAAACCGCTTGAAATCAAAGGTTCATCTGGAGTAATTACTCTATCGGGTTGTTTTAGAATTTCAAGTGCTAACTTCAAGCTAATTAATTTAATTATTTCTGATTTTTCCATGTGGAATTAATACCCTTTTGTTCCTTTCCAAGTTGAATCAAGTGATCCCAATCCATAAGCGCTTTGCTCAGTCCAGGCATATTCAGGATCAATGTGGAATTTATCATCCCTTTCAGGATCAAGACCGTGATTAGGTAAAGCTTGGGCAGCCCGCCACCAATTGTAAAGTGGAATATCATACTCATACGCCAATTTGGCGATTATCACATTTATTTGATGTCCTCCCTCTACATTGTCCGCTTTGGTCATAAGGATAGGAACAGTACCATGGTCAATGACAAGGTCAAGTATTTGCCGAAGGTATTTTTCATATGTTTCAGGAGGCGTTACATCCGGATACCAGCGCTCAAAGCGAATAAATGCATATGCCGGATTAATAACACGCAGTTCACATTGAACAGGATTTTCGGATGGTTGACAATTGGCAGGGTCCGCATGTAAGGGCGATAAAGCAGCTGCCACATTCAATCCCTGACCAAAAGCCAGGCTGTCTCGGTTGTAATAACCTTTGAACTGGTCAATGGTTTGCTGCCAATCCTTTTGCCAATCCTGAAGAAAGTAAATTCCGGTATCATAAATCCCCATAAATGATTCTTTTACATTTTGGCAATCTCCAATCTTGGAAAAAGCATTAGGATTTACCCCATTTGCCTGGCCTTTTTTAAATATTTTTATTGCCCGGTTGGTTACTTCTGGAATAATTGGCCAACTTTGCCATTGTTCTGGCGGAATTCGCGTGTCAGGTGTAGGAGTAAAGATAATCACCAGGGTCGCGGTTTTTGTTGGTATAACAATAGTGGATGTCGCTGGCAAATTGGTTGGAGTAGGTTGTTGAGATACTGCCTCTTTAATTTCTGTCTTTGCGGATGAAGCACAGGCAGCGATTTGAATTGCTAGGACTACAAATATAAAAATTCGCTTATTTTTATTTAATTTATTCATCATTATTCCAATGTATCGCAAAGATTTTTAATTAGAGTTTCAGTTTTATCAGCAAGAATTTGTTCTCCCAAACTGGTCAGGTGAATGGCACTATTTGTGAATTCTGATTCTGGAACCAGGTTCCAAAAATCAAAGTAATTCATCTTCGATCGCTCAAAGACAGATTTTACAATACTGCGGTATCCATCGTACGCCCAACGCGGATAGTAAAAGTTATAACGAATATCGCTGTTTTTACCCGCGCTGATTAAAATCGGTTCGTTAATAATCATGAATTCTGTGTTCGGAAAACCAGAAACGGTTCTTTGAACCACATCAATAGCCAGATCATTACCTTGAAGCTGGTTTACCAAAATATTCTTGTATGAATAATCTAAATCAAAATCACGTTGGGCCGGTGTGTAATTCTCCGGATATACCTGATCTATACCTGAGCCAGCCCATAAAGCACCATAAAACTGAAGACGGATAACATCAGCAAGTTTCCTTTTTTGCCCGATAATCGTGTAATCCAATAAATTGATAGTAGAAGGTGGATAATTTAATTGATAATCATGGATAACTTTGTTTAAAATCAATGGATTATTTTTTACCAATGGTATATTAAGCTGCTCTTTTGATATCAATGATTCCAAAGTGATGAACCAAACTACTAGATTTGGAGTATAGGGTTTAATTTCGTTTAATATTAACAGGTCCTTGAGAACCGATTGACTGGGATACCCAAGATTAAACACTTCAATATTCTTTCCACGGCATTGAAAATTAATTTTCTTTTCCAGTAAGCCTGTCAATGTATTCTCGGGCTTTTGGATGAAACCCCAAATGGATGAATCACCAATAATTATTATTCGGTAATCATCCTCTGTTTTTTTATCCGCAGATATTTTATGAGAACTTATCATAGCGTCTAGATTAGACATTGTTAAATTGAATGACTCCAGAGGTGTCTCACCAAACGGGAGCCTGTCTCTGCCTGGAATTACTATGTTATAAAGAGAAATTTTTCCATACGGAATATCTCTAAGAAAAATGAACAGGAAATTTAAAAGGATAAATAACAAGATTGATTTGATCACCACCCTTTTTAAGGAAATATCTGCCTTGTTATTATTTTTCATTTAATCTAAAAAAGTTTTGAAAATACTAATACTGATTCTGTTATGCTTGGCAAGGAAAACCAAACCCATCCCAGTGCAGTAAAATTAAAAGTGAATACAACACTGATCACATTAATAGGGATTAATAATCGTTTATCTTGTAAAAATGAAATTTTCGGTTTGATTTTATCGGACCATCGGTTATGAATAAATAATCCCATTCCATTCCATACACCCCAAACAAAATAATTCCAGTTAATTCCATGCCAAAGACCAATGAGAACCATTGTTGTAATTTGGGTAAAAAATATAATAAAAGCTGGTGAAAGATTTTTATTATTTGACCGAATAAACCTGGTTACAGGATTGAAATAATACGTTCTAAACCATTGGGTTAAAGTGATATGCCAATTATTCCAAAATATCGTTATATTCTTCGAAAGATATGGCCGTTTAAAATTCTCGGGCAAGTTGATCCCGGCAAGTTTCCCGATTCCAATGGCGATATCTGTGTAACCTGAAAAGTCAAAGAATATCCTGAATGCGTATGCATATAAAGCCAACCACATCCATCCTGTTTTATTAATAGATTTTGCTATATGTGAATTAAGCGAAATCAATGCAAGGCTATCCGCAAGAATGAATTTTTGAAAGATACCCCTTACAATCCTTGACCCTCCTTCAACAAAATCTTCATTTATTGCATTTCCTTCAACTTTATTGAGCTCCCCATTGAAGCGTTCAATTCGGTCTATGGGACCAGAAGTAAAAGCTGGAAAAAAAACAATATAAGTAATAAAATCTCTAAGCGACAGTTCCAGCCTTCCAACTCCCTCTCTGTCAATGATAATATGAATTAACCTAAACGCAAAATAGGAAAACCCTACCCATTTAATATCATCTGCGGATGATAAGGTAATGGATTGACCGGATAATTGCCTGAGTAAGATGCTTAGATATCTGGATAGTGCCTGGCTTTTTAGAATGACAAGAATGCTAACCACGAGACTGATTAATATTATCGATACAAGAGACTGATTAACGGTTTTTTTGCGAAAGAAAAATAGAATAAGAATTAAAAGACCCGAAAACAATAACAAATAAAGGAATTTCGGGGTGCCTGAAAAAAAAGAAATTTCAGATAACCCAATAAATTTCAGGAGATTAAATAAAAAAGGAAACGCTAAAATGACAACTAAAGAAATCAAGTCCATTTTTGACAACTTTTTTTCTTGAATTGCATACAGCCACCAGGCAATTATTGAAATAATCAAAATTAATGTAGGAAACCAAAAGCTTAAGGAGCGAATTGCAGAAGACGGCTGAAGATAATAAATAGCAATAAGACTGAGAACAAAAAGTAGCCAGTTTTTTGATTTCGGCCAGAAAAAAACTCTGAAGAAAAGCAAAATGCTTATAGCAACAATAATCTGATTTAAGAACATGAATTAGAAACCTTGATAGATCCAAAGAGGAGAATTGTCCGATGTCAGAATAATTAAACCGATGATCACCAGACAAATAACTAATGCAAAAAGGTTCTCTTTATTAATAATTTTCCCGCTCATTATTTATAGGAGCATACTCTCCATTGACCGTCTTCTAAAACCATTGAATAAATTCGAGGACTCAAATCTATTGAGCGGACTTCATCGTTATAAGTTAAGTCCAGTTTTCCTGAGCAATTAACTTTTTGAAAGTCCCCTTCAGTATCATTAACTTGACATTGGACATTATTCAAACTTGCACCAACTGACAATAGCGCATCAACCTCAAGCGACGCCTGCTCTTCCCAGGCTTTGCATGAGAGGTTAATTACTTTTGTCTTGTCTTTTTCAGTTAATGCTTTTAAATAAGCGAATGTCGCGTCAGCTGGATTTGATTTATTAACTGCGGAACATCCAATAATAACCATGACCATAATTATCATACTGGATATAACTATCAAAGCTGGTTTTCTCATGCTAACTCCAGGAAATTTATTTAATGCCGCACTATTATAATAAAAAAGCGGAGGATTTCCTCCGCTTTTTGAACTAGATTTCTCGTCCGTAAATGCGATGGTTTTTGTACGGTTTCACACCCAAATTCCCCAAATCATTTCTCATCTGCGTTGCGGATTCGGCGATTTGGGTCAATTCGCCGTGCTCAAAATTATAAGAATGGGCAGTTTTAACCATTTCGGACATCATCAAATAATTACCGCCCCTGCCCTGATATTCCGGCAAAACTCCAACACCATTAAATGAAATCCAATTTGTTTTCTTAATCTCTCGAAGGTAATTGTAAAGTGCAATCGGGGACAAGCGACCTTGATATTTTTGCAGTGCTGCAGAAATATCCGGAAAAGCAAGAAGAAATCCAACCACATCATCGTTATAGGTAATGATCTTTATTAGATCCGGTACAGCAACAACCATAATATTATCCATTGCAAATTTAATTTCGTTATCTGTGAGCGGATAATATTCCCAATTGTTTACGAAAGTCTTATTGTAAGCGTGACCAATTCGGTTTGCCCAACTTTTTAATTCTGATTTGTTTTTAAAACGTTTAACCTGGAACTTACCTTTTTTTTCAACTCTTTTTGCAATTTCGGAAATTTTCTCCGGCAAAATAAATTCCGGCATATGTACATATGAGGATACCCAATCAACAACCTTTTTATAACCTTTCGCTTCCGCAAATTTTGGATAATTGGGCAGGTTGTAGTTCATCATGGTCATCATTTGGCGTTTATTAAAACCTTCTACCAGAAAACCATATCCATCAAATGAAGACAATCCTTTTGGACCGAGGATGTAATTAAGCCCGCGCTTTTTGGTCCATTCGAATGAAAAATCAAATAATTGATCCGCCACATTTTTATCATCAATACTCTCAAACAAATAAAAAGCTGCCTGTTTGGTTGAATGGAATTTATTTGAGGCTTTATTTTCAATAAGTGCAATCCGACCAACCATTTCACCATTTCTTCTTGCAACAAAAAAATCCGCGTCGGAATGTTCATAGAAAGGGTGCTTATCCTTATTGAGCATCAGTTTTATATCGGCCAGGATTGGTGGTACCCATTCTTTGACATCGGAATATATTTGAAATGGGAAATTCACAAATTCATTGATCTGTTTTTTTGAAGTAGTATCTACTTTCTCAATAGAAATCATAAGATCGCTCCTTAATAAAAAATTATTACATCAAAATAATAATTTAGTATACACTCTTAATAAGTGAAACCTGATTGATGTTACTATTAACACTAATAAATTGAAATCGAATCACTTATATAGGTGTAAAAATGAAAGATATTCTTTTCTCTGAAATAACTGAACAGCCAGTTATTATTCAAAGTCTAATTGAATCAGAAACTGGGCATATCGTAAGAATCGCTTCCGAATTGAAAAACAGGTTTAAATATATTGTTATCGCTGCAAGAGGAACTTCAGATAACGCAGCGCGCTATGCTCAATATGTGCTTGGAGCGTTCAACCATTATCAGGTAGCATTGGCAACACCCTCATTATTTACTGTATATAATAAGCCGCCTAACCTAATTGATGCCCTGGTAATCGGAGTATCTCAATCGGGGCAATCACCGGATATCGTTTCTGTACTGGCTAGCGCGAAAAAACAAGGCTGCCCAACTGTATGTATAACAAATGATGTCAAATCACCGCTTGCTAATGAATCTGAATTTATTATTCCCCTGCATACAGGTAATGAAAAAGCTGTGGCAGCAACCAAGACTTATACTGCATCACTGGCAGCATTTGCTATGCTCTCTTTCGCTTTTAATAAAAACGCAAAACGTGAAAAGGAATTAATTGCCTTGCCCGAAAAATTATTGGGGATACTGACTACCACTTCTAAAGTAATTAAAACTGCCGAGCGATATCGATATATGGAACACTGTGTAGTGATCGGTCGTGGATTTAATTACTCAACAGCGTTTGAAATCGCATTAAAGATAAAAGAATTAACAAGGGTCGTATCGGTTCCTTATTCTTCCGCTGATTTTAGCCACGGACCAATTGCTACAGTGCAAAATGGTTTCCCTGTGATTGTTGTTGCCCCCTCAGGAGAGATGTATCCGCATATACATGCTTTTTTAGATAAATTGATTGGAATGGGCGCCGAGATTATTTCGATTTCGGATAAAAAAGAAATAATCTCTAAAAGCAACCTTGGATTTTTAATCCCGTCCGGAATTCCTGAATGGCTTTCACCGATCGCCTGTATTCTGCCTGGACAATTGTTTGCCCGACAATTAGCGATGGAGAAAGGCTTAAATATTGACAAACCTGAAGGATTGACTAAAGTAACCGAGACCTATTAGCATTAATTAAATCCTTAATAAATCCCAAATACAGGAGTCTCTCTTGGATAAATTTATCATTGAAGGCGGCATTCCGCTTGAAGGCGAAGTCGAACCCTCGGGTAACAAAAATGCAGCACTCCCAATTCTTGCTGCATGCCTGTTAACCAAGGAAAAGGTTACTTTAATCAATCTTCCGGATATTCAGGACGTACAAACCATGCGTGCTTTGTTGCAAAGCCTGGGAGTTAGTATTTCTCAAATTAACACACACAAATGGGAGATTCAGGCGAAAAACATCCGACCCGCTGATTTGGACCCCGATCTCAGCAGTAATATTCGTGCCTCCATTCTTTTAGCTGGGCCTATGGTTGCAAGAATGGGCATTCTTAAGCTTCCCCCGCCTGGCGGCGATGTGATTGGACGGCGCCGCGTCGATACTCATATTTTAGCATTGAATGCTTTGGGTGCTACGGTAGAGTACAACAGGCACTTTACCTTTAAAGCTAAATCATTACATGGAGCTAACATTCTTTTGGATGAAGCCAGTGTAACCGCAACTGAGAACATTATTATGGCGGCGGTTTTGGCTGATGGCACAACAACCATTAAAAATGCTGCGTCTGAACCGCATGTTCAGGAACTTTGTGATTTTCTTAATATTCTTGGCGCAAAAATTGAAGGGATTGGATCTAATACCCTTGTTATTTATGGGGTAAATAACCTTCACGGCGGAGAATACGAAATCGGCGCTGATTATTTGGAAGTCGTCAGTTTTATTGGCGCTTCAGTAGTCACAAAAGGGTCAATCCGAATTAAGAATGCCGGGGTTAAACATTTGGATATGGTGCAAATGGTTTTTCGCCGCCTGGGTGTAGATTGGCAAGTCGATGGAAATGACATTTTTGTTCCAAAAGAGCAGAAGCTTGAAATTGAACCCGATCTCGGAGAGGCAATTCCAGAAATAAGTGTAATGCCCTGGCCAGCATTTCCCACAGACCTTATGAGCATTGCCATTGTGGTAGCCACCCAATCCAAAGGAACAGTTTTATTTCATGACTGGATGTATCCAAGCAGGATGTTTTTCACAGATAAATTGGTTGGCATGGGCGCGCAAATTGTCCTATGCGACCCGCATCGCTGTATCGTGCAAGGCCCAAGCCGGCTTTATGGTGAAAAAATGGATAGCCCTGATATTCGTGCAGGAATGGCATTGCTTCTGGCCGCCTTATCTGCAAAAGGCAGTTCCACAATCCGAAATGTTACCCAGATTGAACGGGGATATGAACGAATTGATGAAAAGCTTAAAGCCTTGGGCGCCTGTATCCAAAGACAATAGCTTTATTAAATATAAAGAGGGCATTAAATAATAAATTATGATGCCCTCTTTTTTATGCAGTCGTTTGATTCGGTGAGGCAACTTCAAGAAACTGGTCAATTGCCTCGCGTAAGATTCCTTCTGGAACAGCTCCAACCTGGCGATGGACAATTTTCCCTTCCGCCACAAATAACATTGTCGGAATTCCCTGAACACCATATCTACCTGCCCATTCCTGATTTTCATCAGTGTTTACTTTGGCAACAATGAGCTTTCCTTCATAGTCTTTGGCTAATTTATCCAGAATTGGCGCGACCATCTTACAGGGACCGCACCAGGGAGCCCAGAAATCTACAATAACAGGTATGGTTGATTTGAGGACAGTTTTTTCAAATGCTGCGTCCATTACATGGATTGGTTCATTCATTATTTTCTCCTAAAATAAATAAGCGCCTAATTTTGGGTAATTCTAAATCAGAATTTAAGTCGGCACTATAAGAAAAATCTATTATTTTTTTACTTTGCTTTGACAGTAATTGTTTTTGGTTGGATTTCTTCTGCTTTTTGAAGGTTCAATTTTAAGATTCCATCCTTAAATTCAGCATTTGATTTTTCGGCTAAAACCAAGCATGGCAAGAGAATTGAGCGTGAAAAGCTTCCAAATTTTATTTCTTTAATATGGTAATTGGAATCTTTTACTTCTTCTTCATCTTTGGTTTCACCCCGTATTGTCAAGGTGTCACCGGAAATAGAGATATGTATGTCTTCAGGTTTGACTCCTGGGACAGATGCTTTAATAATTACTTCATCATCCGTTTGAAACATATTTACATCGAAAGTTCCATATCCTTGATAATTTTCCGGGCTGCGGCTAAAGAAATTTTCGAACGCCCGATCCATAACATCACGCATAGATACCATTTCTTTTACTGGATCCCAACGGGTTAGATTAGCCATTTTTTTGCCTCCAATCATATATTTTTCATTTAGCTTAAAAATAAAATGCTTGCATAAGAAAAATGCAAGCATTATATTAATATTCCATAAATATTTTATCGTTTGAAATCCACGAACCGGTAGCCAACACCTCTCTCTGTGAGAATATATTTAGGATTCGCAGGATCTTCTTCGAGTTTTTGGCGTAAATAATTTATATAAAGTCGGACGTAATGAGGTTCATCTCTATATTCATATCCCCATACTCTTGAAAGAATTTGATCGTAAGTCAAAACCCAGCCTGCATTTTGGACAAGATGGTACAAAAGCCGGTATTCTGTTGGTCGTAATTTCACCAATTGGCCATTCACAAAGATTTCCCTGCGGCTGAAATCAATCTTCAACCGGTCATCTATCTGAAGTACGTCCTGATCTGAAGCCCCCTCAACTTCCACTCTTCTTAAGACAGCTTTTACGCGGCTGACCAGTTCCCGAGGGCTGAAAGGCTTTGTCACATAATCATCTGCGCCTAACTCAAGTCCTCTTACACGGTCATCTTCTTCGCCTTTGGCTGTGAGCATGATGACTGGCGTACTGCTTATTTCCCGCACCATCCTGAGGACTTCGAATCCATCGAGATCTGGAAGCATAACATCCAGAAGAATCAAGTCTGGCAAATCAGTCCGCATCTTATCTAACGCCTCATGTCCTTTCAGCGCTTCAATAACCTGAAATCCATCATGCTCAAGGTTTAATCGAATAAACCTCAGCATGCGTTCTTCATCATCAACAACAAGTATCTTTTTATTTTCCATTTGCGCCGGCATTTTCACTCCCGTTAATTATTTTATCTATCTTATTATAGAGGCGGCAAATTTGTTTTGCAATATATATTTTTATAAAAAATAGTCATTATCAGTTACAATGAATCAATATTGGAGTAATTGATGTCTGAATTTTTTGGCAAAGGTAAAGTTGCGGTTTTAAAAACATCTCCCGAATCCGTTCTGGGAGATTTTGACAGGCTTTTATCACTTGCACAAATTGAAAAATCTATTTCAAAGGAAATTAAAACTGGTTTAAAGATCAATATTTCCTGGCAAACATGGTATCCAGCATGTTCATCTACCCCCTGGCAGATTGAAGGGGTCATCAAATCGCTCAAAAACAAGGGGTTTAGCAATCTGTTCGGAATTCATAATGATACTGTTGTTGTAAATACTAGTTTAGCCGAGCAGAATAATAAGCATAAATATGTAACGGATAAATATAATGTCCCTTGCCTTTATTTATATGAACAGAAATTTGAGTGGGTTGAATATCATCCCAAGGAGAAATTTCTGGTATTAGATAAAATTTATCCAGAGGGCGTCTTTATTCCAAAAGAATTGGAAGGAATTAACATTGTTCAACTCCCCACTGTAAAAACACATGTTTTTACTACCATAACCGGGGCTATGAAAAATGCCTTTGGTGGGTTGCTTCATCGAAACCGCCACTGGACGCACAGTGTTATCCATGAAACCCTGGTTGATCTTTTGACAATCCAACAAGATATCCATCCGGGAATATTTGCTGTAATGGATGGTACATTTGCGGGTGATGGAGCTGGGCCACGTGCAATGCGGTGGCATGAAAAGAATATTTTATTAGCATCCGCGGATCAAGTAGCTATTGATGCAATTTCCGCAAAGCTGCAAGGTTTTGACCCAATGAAGATTGACTTTATACGATTGGCGCATGAAAAAGGTCTAGGAATTGGGAATCCACAAGAAATTGAAATCGTAGGATACGATATCAACCAGGAAAAGAATTGGCAATTTGTCCAGGAAGACACTTTCGCTTCAAAAGGCCAGAAGTTGATTTATCATGGCCCCCTTAAACCTTTTGAAAAGATTTTATTACAAAGCCCTCTTGTCCCCTTGAGCTATTTTGCAAGTAATTTTTATCACAACGTTTACTGGTATCCTTTCGTAGGTAGAAAACGCGTATTGGATGCACTCAAAACGCCTTGGGGGCGCTTGTTCAAGTCTTACGGTGATGGGAAGGTAGTCTTGCCAGGGATGGAACCTAAAACTGTCATTCAGGCGTTGATTGGATTAGCTTTTTTTGCAACACTTATCCTTGGGTTAATATACTTTTTATAAAATGAATACCGGATTTCAACTTTATCAACTGCAGGAAATTGACACAACGATAGATAAAGCCAACCGCAGGTTAAAGGAAATTGAAATCAGCCTTATGGATAATACCCTTGTCAAGCAGGCAAATGATTTCGTTGATACCTGCGAAGCCAATTATCTCGTACAAAAGTCACAATTTAACGCTATTAATGATGATATTCAATCCAAAAAAATAAAGAAAACATTAAGTGAATCGAGTCTTTACAATGGAAGCATTGTAAATCCGAAAGAACTGCAGGACCTGCAAAAGGAAATAGCCTCTCACTCCGCATATATATCCAGGTCTGAAGAGGAATTGCTTAATAAACTGATTAAATTGGAAAATTGTGAAAAAGAATTATCAGAAGCAAAAGAAAATCTTCGTCGCAAACTTTCTGAATTTGAAAGCCAGAAAGCACTTTTAAACGGTGAGAGAAATCAGTTAATTCATTTTATTGAAAGTCAAATTGGAAAAAAAGATTCTGTAACCTTGCAGCTTGAACCATCCATTCTTATTACCTATAATTCTTTAAGAGAAGCGAAAAACGGGATCGCGGTCGCAAAGCTTCTGGATGATTCATGCTCGAGTTGTGGCGCATCCTTAACCGCCAGCCAATGTCAGCAAGCCAGATCTCAAGCCAAACTTTCCTATTGTCCCAGCTGTGGAAGAATTCTTTACGGATCTTGAGAAATTGCGATAGAGATTTTCTTCTGTAAATAGTTCTCATCAATCCCCCTAACAATTACCGTTTTGTTTCTTGAAGTCTGACCAGACCGTATATCGATTTCTGATTCTTTAATTTCCAAAATCTCGGCCAAAATCTTAATTAATTCCTTATTTGCTTTACCTTCAACTGGCTTGGCTTTTATTTTAATTTTCAGCGAAGCATTATCCATAAATCCTGAAATTTGATTGATTTTAGAGCCAGGAATTACATGGAGTCTGAGTACAACAAATTTTTTTTCCATATTTTACAAAGTAATAACCGCGGCAAACCTGCCGGTCTTTCCACTTTCACCGCGATGTGAGAACCAGTCTTCAAGGTTACAAGCTGTGCAAATATTTAGGCTTTCTGTGGTTCTTAAACCACAATTCTCCAGAATCAGCTTAATCGCAGCCGGTAAATCCATGAATGCCTTCTCGTTATGATAGCCGATTACATTATCTTCGGTTTTAAAAACAAATTTTGCTTTTCTAATCACATCATTTCTAACTTGATAATGGTCCCGGCAAATGGATGGACCGATTACTGCGATTAAGTTTTCAGGAGAGCTTTTGAAATTTTTGGTCATTACCATAATTGTTTCTGCGATTATGTTGTTTAATGTACCTTTCCAGCCTGCATGAGCAATTGCGATAATTTCTTGCCTGGGATCATAAAAAAGTATCGGGACGCAATCAGCAAATAACATCAATAATGCAATTCCCTTCTTGTCAGTTACGATGGCATCTGCCTGGATGTGCGCTTCATTGTAATGGCGCGGATGATCTGTTATCACTACATGATTGCTGTGAACCTGCCAAAGGTCATAAAAACTGGTATGTCCAATATGCAGAACATTGGCGATTCGGTTCCTGTTCTCGACTACATTTTTACGAGAATCGCCAACAGAGGTTGCCATATTCAGACTTTTCCAGGGAAGCGGGCTGGTCCCTCCATGACGCATGAAAAAACCATGCTTTACACCATAAGATTGGAGCAATTCAGACGTGATGTATGTAATCCCTTGTGATTGATGGATCGGCATTTATGACTCGCGTTTCTCCATAGTATTTCTGTTTATCATTAACTCCAATGTCGGAAAAATATACCATCCGGTGAAGAAACCAAAAAGGTTGCCAGTTAAAGTCCGAAGCAATGGGGTGCTTTCGCGCAAGAAGCTACCAAAAACCGGAAGGTAGTAATTTCCAAGAAATTGCGTGATTCCGTCAATTCCTAAAGGTATTACTCCCGCCACCATCCAGATCCAAAAGGGGATTCTTTTAATCTTTCGGTTTTGTGAAGTAAAAAATAATCCAAAGGCAATAAGTGAAAAGTACATGGCGATATCTCGCTGGCAAATAGCGATTTTGTAACCGGCATATGGATTTCCAAAAATTGTTCTCAGTGATTCAAAATTTTGAGATGCTGGGTTAAAAACTGTTTCAAACGATAGGATGCTTTTCATTCCAACGCCTGCCAACGGATAATAAGGTTGAGCACCGAATAAAAACCAGGATCTGAAAGGTAATTGATGGCAAAAAAAACCATAAATCCAATAAATTACTTTCGCTTGCGGAATTAAATCCAATTTCATTAGAACAGGCGCAATGATTGGAAGGATTGAAAAAATTAGCAAGAATCCTAAAATCAAGGAGAGATAATGATTTCTGAACCAGGCTTCGAATTTCTTGTCATTTATGCTGGAAATATGAGTAGAAACCATTCAATTTAATACAGAGGTTCAATCACTTCAATTTTTGTACCCTCGTATGTGGTACTTGTGATATCTCCGGGATTGTAAAATACCTGCGGGGTTGACCAGCGGAAAATCCACTTCGCATCTTCCGGCAGCGCATTCACACAACCGTGTGACTTGGGAGTGCCAAAGTCATTATGCCAAAAGGTTGCATGAATTGCAATACCTTCTCCTACAAATAATGAAGTCCATGGGATGGCCATCGTATCATAACCTGCACCGGTACCGCCACCACTCATATGTAATGACATTAACTTTCTCCAAACCCAAAAAGTCCCAGGTGTTGTTGACCATGTATCCACAGGATTGCCATATTCGTCTAATTTACGACCGGTAGAAACCCTGCAGAAATACACTTCATTATTACCTTCATAACAGGTCAAGGATTGCTGATTGTTATTTACCAAAACCCGCTTTTCAGACGCGTCGGGATTTATTGGAGCTATTTCTTCCTGCGTTACAACCCTAAAAGCGGTCGCGTCTGCCCAGAATATATCACCATAAGATCCATAGCGTTCATTCAACCTGTAAAGAATTTTATTATCCGAAGCAGTTTGGATTTCATCCACCCAAATCACCTGGCTATAATAAAGCCGCCATCGCGAAGGAGGTACTGCATTCAACCAGGGGGCTCTTGAGGGAGGATTCGCCAATTCCATATTGACATATGGAACAGTCACCTCAACCCACATCCCTATTTCACCATTAGCTTCCGGCAAAGTGGTCACTGGAGTGTTTGGTATGTTTTTCACTTTTTGTAGGCTGGGCGCATAGATGTAACCCTCTGGGGTCTCTACCCAAGTTTTATTTGGTCGTCCGACAGGGGATTCACCCAGTACTTCGCGCAGCCAAACAACTACCTCGTCTTCCTGG
>Ga0315284_10008116_pt1 | contig 14969 bp, 17 predicted proteins | sample YL17G09_16_MG_FD_203696 | JGI IMG/M metagenome (GOLD analysis project Ga0315284, IMG submission 203696) | Sediment microbial communities from Yellowstone Lake, YNP, Wyoming, USA - YL17G09_16 | ecosystem: Environmental > Aquatic > Freshwater > Lake > Sediment | place: USA: Wyoming | collected... | reverse complement strand
GCTCATGGCGTAGTCGAGATAAGAGTTTCTCATCTCATCTTCGATATTGACCGGCCTGACTGTTCCAATCTCCATGACTTAGTACCTCCGGAGGGTTCTAGACCGCGACGAGGTTGGTCACACTCAAAATGACGACAACAGTTTATCACGTTCGCCGCCGTTCGTCAAAGGGATGGAGGCTTCATAATCCCGGGTATTAGAGGCGATATTGGCGTCTAGAGAGGGAGTATCTGAATGAGGTGACATTATAAGAGGAGCAGCACTAGGGTGTTTTCGCCTCAGGGAATATAAGGTGTACCAAGCGCTCTTATATTCGCAATCAGTATCATTATCTTGGCAAGTATTTCGCCTAATATCTTCCCAACGCCGCTGCCCACGAGGCTATCGAGTGTTCTGTCAAAGTATTTGGTAGACCAGGCTATGAAGGTGTCCAAATCAGCCGCAAAGCCACCTGGTTCTTTTTGAGGGACGTCCACGTCGGGTGTTCTCAACAGCACGAAGCACAGCCTGGCTGTTTTGAAAGCTTCGCCCTCCGGGTTAGGGAGTGCGAGTGTGCCCGAGGTCACTATATATAACTCTGTATCATTACCGGTTATCCAGGTTCCTGTAAAGGTAGATGACTCTCCTGTCACCTCTTGCCTCAGGTAAAACAGCGTTCTTACTCTGCTGCCGTACAAGTCAACGGGAACTGTCTCAGCGGGGGCGTTGGATGGCTGCAGCGTGAGGTTACCCACCACATGGACTGAGAAACTCTGAGAGGCATGCGTCCTTTCAACGACTGTCGCATACCCGACCAGTGTGGCAGAGGCGACCTCGCTGTAGCTGGTACACCATCCCCATCCCTGAAGATCGAGATGCACAGCGGTATTGAAGGTATAATAAGTATTATTGCCAGGACTGACCGCGGTGCGTCCCTCCGTATTTGTCGAACTTATTTCGTAGTAATACAAGGTATTTGGAGTGAGTTCGGTCAGATTTATCGTATGGTTCAAAACAGGTGTGATATCAGAGGCTGCGAGGCTTGGTGGAATGGAGGTCCCGTAGTTGACTGTGCTACTGGCTAGCTGGTCGGTTGTCCAGGTGATAGTGGCCGAGGTATCGGTTAAGTTGCTGGCATTAACTCCTGATATTGTAGGAAGTGGCATAAGGGTTGTGAAGGTATAGAAAGCTCCGCCGTTGGTATCAACGGTGGTGTTGCCGTACAGGTTGGTTGACCCCACGTCGAAGTAATAAAAGGTGGCCGGAGAGAGTCCAGTCAAAGTCACAGAGTGGTCGAATAGAAAGTTGCTATCATACGCTGTCAAGCCGAGCAGCGAAGTGTTGCCGTAATTAATTGTGCTATCGGCTAGTCTGTCGGTTGTCCAGGTTATGATGGCTGAGGTGTCGGTTATGTTCCCGACATTAATGCCTGAGATTGTGGGGAAATATGGGTCTGTGGTAAAATTGCCCATATTGCTAGTGGCGGTGTCCCCATTTGAGTCTGTTGAGCTTACCTGGTAGTAATACAGCGTAGCTGGCTCAAGTTCTGTTAGAGTCATCGTATGGTTTGAAAGGAAGTTGCTGTCAGAGGTGCTAAGAAGCATCTCAGTAGTGTTGCCATAGTTAACGGTGCTGTTGCCTTCTAGGTCGGTTGTCCAGGTGATGGTTGCTGTAGTGTCGGTTATGTTCCCTGAAGTAACCCCTGATATCTCCAGAGGACTGGCAGAGGCCGGGGCAGCTAGCAGCCACAACAAGAGCAATGCCACTATTGTGGCTATCGTCGGTTTATGCTCGCTGAGTCGAGCCTTCGACCAGCCTTTCATGTCCTCCTGTCCCATTCTCAATTCGCCTGCAGGGAATCGCTTGGCGACTACCCTGTTGCGCGTGGCTACTTTTGTAAATTGCCTTTTCTGCCTAACCTCAGGCTAAGGATAACACGAAGTGTAGCAGAAAGAACGTATATGGTCAAGTTATGTAATATGAGAACGTTTACTAATCATTTGTCAACCCCCTGAGTCCCCCAGTCTTGGGGGAATGAGAGATTTGGGGGATACCCCCAAGCCCCCAGCAGAGGGGTGAATCTCCTCTGCACTCCCCTATTGGTAAACAATCTCGTAATATGAGAACGTTCTTTGGGCCCTTTCCAACATCTTATTTCCAGTTCTTAGCAGTAGACTATCACGCAGATGTCAGCCTTAGCTATGCTGCAGGATATTCGCAAGGGCACTGAGGATTCCACCGATATTCTGCATGAGAGGCCCGAGATGGTCAATCAAGGGTGCGAAGCGAGGTTGAATACCATTGTCGAGCCACTGAATGATCCATAGCCAGACAGAGGACTATTGAGGACGTCTTGTGCATTCATACCAAGGCGCTGTCCAGTCTCTATGAGGATGGTGCCGAGTGTGCTTAGATAGCCTATAATGGATTCTAACACCTGTTTCACCCCCCCCGTTTCCCTGTGAGACGCTTTTCTTATCTCACTAAATCATTTAGCCATCCCTGTAGGCTTGGCACATCATGGGGATACTCATTTTCTGTACAGGGGATAGCTCTGCAAAAGGTGTTATCTAGCTGCTAGTTTGCCTCTGCCTCCGGTCATGGTTTTACACAGTGGGTGGAAACTGAAGTACCGTTTGATAACCGACCCTTTAATGCCTATGTGAGAGTGCCAAAAAGGAGGAGGATACCTTGAGAGGGGTTAGGTGTTTGTGTCTGCTATAGAGAATCCAAGCAGAGATGGGCTGGTAGGATAGATTATGCTATTTCAGGTGTCTGGGAATGGAACATGGAGCAGGAAGAAGGGGCTAGAGTTTGACTTTTGTCCAGAAATGGAACGAAGATGAAGGGGTTCCTCTTCCCCTTCATCTTCGTTCTTTATGCGTATCATTGAAGCTTCAGTGAGACGGTATGCTTCACAATCGCTTAGGTAAAATGTTCTGAAATGGGCTTCTTGCTACACATATGACATGGTCCGCTTCCGCTCTCAGCCTGCTCTACAGAAGCCCCGCAAGACTGATCAGGAAGTTCGATACCGCCAATGTAAAGTCACCGGTCGCAACGAGCATGTCGCCTGTCTTATCGATAAACGGACCACCCATCGCCAGGAACCAGGTGTACATAATGGAATCGCCTTCTGTGCCCAGAGTTTGAGAGGCTGCGGTAGCATTGAGCGCGAGAAGTTGACCAGACTCCTTCAGTGGTTCAACAAGCACTGCTAGAAAATCGCCCAATTTCACTAACATCTGCAATCACCCCCTTTCTTCGCGCACTGCTCCCTCGGAAGGGAAGCTATTCGTGTGATTGCAGTGTAACTTGGGCAGAGTGGTGCAACAATGCGAATTAAGTCCTGCCTCAGAGCGTACTATAGTCCCTTGTTGCGAAGCTGGGCTGGGGATAGAATCGATTGCTTAGCTTGGTCAATGAGGTATGCGATAGGAGAATGAAGGGGCAGCTATTCCAGGATTACTGCTGCAGAATTCAGGGAGGTTAGATTTGGGGCTACTGGGGGAGCTTCCATCTGGCTATCACAGGAGGGTTGCTCCCGCTATCCAGAAGGTAAGAGACTTCCAGCCCTGAGGCTGACACTGGCACTATCCATAGGATTCTGCCATTGACTGCTATGTCAGGCGACAGACTAGCGTTTGGATACGGTTTGCTGAAGCGATAGTTGCTATATGTTTGGTTCTTGTATGAATGCCCTGCGGAGTCGGCGAGCAAGAAATACGCTGGTCCCGTCAGAAACGAGGTGTTGCCGATGTTCTGGCATGTCACAGTAATGAATACAAAAACCTTGCCTGAAGGTGCTGTGAATGTCTCACCGGTTGAAATACTGTAGGAGCTCATCTTCTCTGTGGAGGAGACCATAACCATTCTGTCTGCTCCCGTCGCCCATTTGTTTTCGCCTATGTCAAAGTAGTTGACGACGGCATTGGAGGGCATGGGGGCTGGTGTGGGCAGAGGGGCGGAGGTTGAGTTTGTGGTACATGAATAGATACCCCAGGCAGGCAGCGCAATAATTATTACGAGGGCTGTTATAAGAATTACCCTTCCCCACGCACAAAGCCCGGTTGGCCTGGGGCGGTCTTCCGCTGATGGCTCTTTGGGCGGCTTTCGCGTTGACTTTGGTTCAGGCTCTGGCTTCCGTGCCGGCTTAGGCTGTGATAGTGGTTTTGGCTGTGGCTCCAGGGTTGGTCTAGGCCAGGGTGCAGGTTTTGGTGTTGAGGGTGTTCCGAATGGCAGGAATGCATCACAAGACCGGGTATCCGCTCTCACCTGCATTCCGTATTTAACGCCTGCGTGTCTCGCACTGGTGCAATTGAAGAATTTATCGCCCTTTTTCGGCTTGAAGTTCTGGCAGTTACCGCATATATTGCTGCTCATAACCGACTGCTTATCGAGTAGCCTAGCGCAGATTGCAGAAACAGCCTAAGTCATCCCTGGCTTGCGCTAGATTGTCCACAGAGTCTTCTCAAGTAGTTGGGAGGCTGAAATGCAGCCTTCCGGGTTGGCTAAGGTATGGGATTATTCATCGCCAGCAGTGCCGCGGTATGCGCCAAGGTTACTGCCACCTGTGCCAAATTGTTGACCAGGACTGAGCCATAGTCTGTCAGCGGCTGGACAGCCCCAAGGTCTACCCAGTTATCGAGTATAATATTGACCACCTTCAGCGCGGCTACTATGAGGTTCGCCCAATCTTCTGGCATGTCAATCTCTCTATAAATAATCTCAGGCTAATGGGTAAACATAGGATAGCATGATTATAAGAATTGTTCAATGCAAGTCCCGCCTCACGGCCTCGCAACGATGGGACGCTTGTAAAAATCGGGAGGTAAAGTAAGGTAGAGTTAATATATAAATAGACTGCTGAACAATGAAATGCGCTTACGCTATGCGGAATCTACTTGATAACTAATCGATTCTTGTTGCTTCGATTAAAAGGGGAGCTGCCATACGCCCAGCACAGTCGGCGTGCCTTCCAAAACGCAGGAGAGCTCCAGCCCCGTGGCTATTTCGGGCACTAAGAATGCAATATGGCCGTAGGCTGTCTGACCGGAAGGAAGTTTCTTGTGGGGATAGGGGTCAATACCTTTGTAGCCGACAGAAAAATACTCACGGCCCTCTGAGTCCTTGAGGCTGAAGTCATCCCGGGATATAGCCAGCGCGCTGTCGCCCACATTGGTGACCGACGCCTCTATGATTACGAAATCCGTTGCAGGTGGGGCAGTTTCATGCAGATACAGTATGGCGGTAAAACCTGCAACCGCATACGAATCTGTCCTCTGTGCAGATATAAGGGTAAATATTTGTTCCGAGGTCTCTGCAGGTTGCCCTATCTGATAATACACTACTGCAGGCGCAGGAGGGTTGCCGCCACAACCCGACCCGGAGGCGAGTAAAAGGGCCAGGATGCCTATAAGCACTATTACGGGCATGATTATGTTTGTGGCACGTCTCATCTGTATCGAAAAATCCCCCTGATTTTGGCTTTATCCTTGTATATTACTAATTATAACAGATTTATTCGAAGGCGCGAGTCGCTCCAGCATGCAGGAAAAACAAAGAAGGGGGGATAATGCCCCCCCTTCTTAACCGTCTCTCTGAAGCCCCAAGGATACCTCAGCTGATAACCACTAAAATCACATAAATCTTGTCTGTGCGCTGAATTATAGAAGACCCGCGATAGCCGACAGGAAGTTGACCAATGAGGTCAGGAATGAGCCAAGTCCGACCGCCATATCGCCTAGCTCCTCGATCCATGGCCCTGCAAAGCCGGCGAACGCCACAGTGGACAATGACTTACTTGCAAGGGCTGGTTGTAGGGCAACGAATGTTGCGGTGTTCATCTGTATCGCCTGGCCCATCTGAGTTAGAGGAGAAACTATCGTGGCAAGGAAAGTACCTAAAGCTGCTAACATGTGTTTTCACCCCCCTTCTTTGTTGCTCTGGCTCCCCCCTTGGGAAAGGAGATTCAAGCTAGTTACTTTGTACTATGAGGAATAGTACTAAGATACTATGCAATATAACAACTTTAGTACTACTTGTCAATAGCCCTACCTTTTTGTACTACCACTTATCTTAACATTTAGTTAACTTTGCCTCCCATTTTGGGGGATTTCTGCATTTTGCCTGGAACATTAATGGCTACTAATTAGCAGGAGTTCAGGAACATTTTTCAGCAATGCTGCCATGTCATTGCGAACGGAGTGAAGCAATCTCACCGACCCTTAAGTAACCAAGAGCACGAGGAGATTGCTTCGTCACCCGCCAGAGGCGTCAGCCTCGCAATGACATACCAAGTGGCAGCCTTTTGTTCTGCGTCATTGCGCTTTTGTTTTATGTCATTGCGAACCCGCCAGAGGCGGGTGAAGCAATCTCTCATAACTCCTCACACAAATCACGCCACTCTTTATTCATGCTATTGATTAACTCAATCTTCTTCTGCCTTGAACCGGCCTTTATTTGCTTCTCTCTTGTAATGGCACTCTCTATGTCATTACATATCTCATAGTGAACAAGCTTGGTTATTTTGTATTTCTTCGTAAATCCCCCGACCAGTTTCTCCTTATGCTCGAACACCCTCTTGGTTAAGTCTCTTGTAACACCTGTATAAAGTGTAGTATTCCCTATGTTAGCCATTATGTAAACATAGTACTGCCTCTCCATATTCCTTTTCGAGTCATTGCGAGTGCTTTTTCTCATGTCATTGCGAACGGAGTGAAGCAATCTCATCGTCCCCTTTTGTACCTACGAACACGCGGAGATTGCTTCGTCGTCCGCCAGAGGCGTCAGCCTCGCAATGACATATTGTTTCTCTCCACCTCGTCGTCCTTCCTATAACCCGAAGAGCAGAGTCCCACGGGATTTGCCCGTGGGACTCTGCTGAAGGGCTCGCAATGACACCGGAGACCTTATTTGTTTATAATCAATGTCCCCAGATAGCCTGGGTAACTTTAGCAATGCTTACGATAGGGTCGATCAACGCCTCCCTGACGACAGTTCTCAAAACGCTATGTTCTGCTATGAAATTTGCTATGGGAGGGCTGGTTTTATAGTACAACGACACGAATTTAGAACCCAGCGGGTCTTTGAGCAGCACCCGGTCCCTGAACCCTCTGAGGACATCGAGCTGCTGGGCGGTATCCGTGCCATAGGCTGCGGTGGCGATGAAGCAGCCTGCTGCAGGAGCGTTGAATCCGATATCGTCGAAGCGCACATCCTGGCCGCTAACCCAGCCCGTTTCCACCAGTCTAATTCGGGCGTGTGTTGTATCTACGGGAGCGCGGACTGTTATGTTTCCCTGCACATACGTGCCACCAGTATTAGTTGCGGACAATCTGGTTGTGGGGCTGAGCAAGGTCTGGTTTCCATCGACTATGTTCCAGAAGTCTACCTCTATGTACCCGGTGACATTGCTGGTGGCATATATCCATCCCCATAACTCGTACCTGCCCAGCGCGATTATGTTCCCGATCCACTGTGTGAGGCTGCCGCCTGAGGCGGTTATCTGGGCGGCATATGAGCCCTCATGGACAGGGGCACCCACTCGAGTGGCATTTACCACTACCCACTCAGCACCGAAATCGCTTTCAAAACCCTGGTTTACCACCACGCCGCCTGCACTCACAGACGATGGTGTTACCAGAAACAGTGCAACTGCCAGCGACACAACGATTGCTGCTACCAGAATCAGAGTAATGCTCTTCTTCATGACGCCCTCCCCGTAGCCCCGAGCGGGGGGCAGAAATTCGCCTGTGGTCTGTCTGAAGGTACTGTTACGAAAGTACCGAAGCCCTACCATTTGTTTATCATACAAGGGCGGATTTGTCAAATTGTCGGTGTGCTGCCACGCGAGCTTCTCAGAATTGACACTGTTCGAGCCACAGGTTAGAATTATGCGCATAATGCCCGAAGTGTTATGGCTGGCCTTAACGCAGTGGTTCGATAAGGCAGCCGGCTGGTTGAGAAAAGCGCGAGCCAGATTCCTATGGCTGGACAAGGCTATCACCGTCCTGACAGCGCTTCGGGCAATGGTTGGTGGCATATCCGCTGTCTGGTGGGTTGCGCTGGCGGTTTGTGCTCTGGCAGGGCTTGCCTTCCTGCTGCGCTGCCTGCACCTGTTCGATGCCGACCATTACTTCATACTGAGCCCTGATTCCTATTTCTTCCACTGGGTGGCGCAGGGGGTCATGGCGGGCGAACCTCCCCCGCTATCCCCCGGGGGACAGGCTGCGTATACATTGCACAGCGGGCTGGCTTATCCCCTGGCTTACATCGCCAAAGCCTTAAGCGCTGTGTTCAACCTTTCCTCCGGCGATGCTCTGGACGTTGCGGTCAAATTCCTGCCCCCGGCACTCAGTGTGATATCCCTGATAGTGATATATCTGGCTGTTGCCAGAATATACGGTCGGCGTATCGCTCTGATTTCTGCGCTGGTCTGGGCGGTGGTATTTCAAGCTGTGATGATTGGCGCAGCGGGATTCGTGGACAGGGACAGCCTGAGCTTGCTGTTGTTGATGACCGGTGCTTTTGTCTTCTATCTCTCGGGAGGCTGGGGGTTGAGAGTCGGCAACATGCGCCTGGGATGGCTGGCGGGAGCATTGCTGGTGCTGGCCATCGAGGTCTTGCTTTATCTGGAGTGGAGCTTTGTAGGCCCCGCGCTGTTGATGGCTGTCGTGGTGTCTTATTTTCTGGTAAAGGTAGTGCTCGGTTATCTTGGACGCATGGAGACTGAATCCAGCGCAGGGCGCAGGTGGCTGGCTGCGGTCAGGGAGGTGAACTGGCGCAGCTTCGCTGTGATTGCTCTGGGCAATGTTGTGGCGGTGGGCGCGATGGCGGCGATGAACCCGGGACTGGTGGGGTCCTGGCTGAGAATAGCGACGGACCCGGGGAGCGTAGGCGGAGGTGTTCGCATCGCTGAGATGCAGGGGATAGGGCTGGGGGACCTGCTGGTTTACCAGTTTTTGCTTATTCCGCTGGTGGCTGGCCTGTATGCCGCATGGAAGAGGCGTGAGGACAGCACGATATTCTTTGCCTGCTGGTTTCTGGGACTTCTGGTTGCCAGCATATTTGCCAAAAGGGTGCTGCTCTATGCTACGCCGGCGGTGTGCGTGCTCTCAGGGGTGGGACTGGCGGCTATCTGGGGTTGGGCGAGGCGCGGGGAAGCGCAGGTGTTCGGAAAGGCAGGGGTGCTGCTCGTGCTCTTCTTGATGCTCGTGATTTACTGTTACATGCCTGCTACGATGGCAGCCACTCCCGGCATGGCGGCTGACACGGAATGGCAGGATGCCCTGGCTTATATCAGAGAGGAGACGCCCGAGGATGCAGTGATAATGAGCCAGTGGAGCTGGGGCTACTGGATACTGGATTTAGGGGAGCGCAGACCGCTGGTGGACAACGGGTACTACGGCTACGACTCGGACAAACTGAACGATATAGCCCTGGCTTATGCTGCAACTGACCCCGCCGAGGCAGCCCGCGTAATGCAGAAATGGGGCACTGATTACCTGATTCTGTCCGGGCTTGACGCGGACCGCTATGCATTAACCATCCTGGAGTGGGCTAACTTAGACGAGGAGTACACTTTGTTCCGCAGTGATTCTCTGATTCTGCGCAGCCTGAGCGGCGATTTCCAGTCAGGCGGGGGTCTGGAGGTGGTGTATCGCTCTGTTCCTAAGGCTGAGTCTGTTTCTGAGCCCGAGGTGGTTATTCTGGGCTTGATCCAACCTGAGTTGCCCTAGCACGTGTTGCTCGCTTAGCATTTCGCTGTTATAATCCATACATTCGGATTAACACTGGTCAGGGAAGATAATGAATCAGAAAGAAGAAAAAGGTTCGTCTGGGCCCAAGCCCAGATACGTTTGGGACCCTAAGAAGCTAGCCTGGGTCGAGACAACAGAGGCAGAGACAGAAGAGGCTGCACCTGAGAAAGCCGCTGTCGAGTCAACGCGCGAAGCAGTGGTGGAAGAGGTTACAGCCGGAGCCAAGGAGGAAGAAGGCTCTGCTGAGGTTCCTGTAGAGGTCGCTCCGGTTGAGGTCACAGTAGAGGCAGTCGGGCCGCAGTACAGGGGGGCTTGGAGCAGGCTGGGGGCATTCATTGTCGATGGCGCAATTCTTCTTCTGGTTTCCGGGCTGGTGGGTAAGGCGACAGGCGGGGGAACCGCTCTCAACGCAGCGGTTGAGACGGGGAAAGTAACCTCAGCGTCGTACTGGTGGGTCATGCCCGTTATCTTCCTGCTTTACTTCGTGGGCTTCTGGACCTGGCGCGGACAGACGCCCGGCAAGATGCTCTTCAAAGCCAGGGTGGTGAAAAAGAATGGCAGCCGTATGGGAATTGTCAGGTCTTTTCTGCGCTTTGTCATCCTTTTCGTGTACTTGCTGGTATGGGCTTTGACTGGGGGGTCTATTATTGTTCTGGTGATTATTCTGCTGGTTCTTCTGCTTATCATCGGTTTGAGCAAGAAAAAGCGCGGGCTTCACGATATAATTGCAGGCACGGTTGTGGTAAGTACACGCTCAGAAGGGCCACAGCCTGTAGAGTACGAGCCTTCTGTCACAAGCGAGCCCGAGACAGACAAGCAAGAGTGAATTTCATCCTGTTATAGTTTCTTAACCCCTACTTCTACGGAGAGCTAGAAAACATCTGTCATTGCGAGCGAAGCGAAGCAATATCTGGCCCTATTGAAGTAGCTAACTTGAGATTGCTTCGTCGTCCTTCCTGAAGAAGGACTCCTCGCAACGACAAAAGACATTCTGAGAGGGAACTTACTATGCGTGTAGCGATGTACTACAGCAATAAGGATGTGCGGCTGGAGGAGATGCCCACCCCACAGGTCGGCCCCGGTGAGTTGTTGCTGCGCGTGGAGGCAAGCGGCATCTGCGGCAGCGATGTGATGGAATGGTACCGCATCCATAAGGTGCCGCTGGTGCTCGGCCATGAGGTCGCCGGCGTGGTTGTGGAGGTGGGGGAGGGGGTGGACCGCTATAAGGTGGGAGACCGCATCATTGCAGCTCACCATGTTCCCTGCAACACGTGTCACTATTGCCTCAGTGGAAACCATACTGTCTGCGACACTCTGCGCAAGACGAATTTCTATCCGGGTGGCTTCGCTGAGTACATCAGGCTTCCTGCTATAAATGTGGACCGTGGGACGTTTACGCTGCCCGATGAGGTGTCTTTTGAGGAAGCGACCTTTGTCGAGCCGGTGGCCTGTGTGCTGCGGGGGCAGAGGCGAGCAGGCATGCGACCAGGCTGTAGCGTGCTGGTTATCGGCAGCGGCATCGCAGGGCTACTCCATGTACACCTGGCGCGTGCGCTAGGGGCAGGGCGTGTAGTGGCAACAGATGTGGTGGAGCACCGACTGGATGCGGCTAGGCAGTTTGGTGCCGATGCCGCTATACATGCTGAGGACGATGTGGCGGACTATCTGCGCAAAGTCAACGACGGTCGTTTGGCTGACCTGGTGATAGTATGCACCGGAGTAGAGTCTGCCATAGCACAGGCGCTTAAGTCTGTGGAACGCGGGGGCACAGTTCTTTTCTTCGCACCCACTGGTCCGGGTGTGACCATTCCTATATCTATTAATGACCTTTTCTGGCGCAACGACGTGACGTTGACCACCTCTTATGCAGGCAGCCCGGCGGATCACGCGGTGGCGCTGGAAATGATACGCGCTGACACCCTGCACGTGAAAGAGATGATCACTCACAGGCTTAGCCTGGCGGAGACGGGCCTGGGATTCCGTATGGTCACACATCCCCAGGAGCACAATTCTATTAAGGTAATCATCCAGCCTCAAAGATAGCTGGCCTTTGCAGCCCTGCTGCTCCTTAGATGTGAAAATCCCCCGATAAAGGGGGATTTTTGTTCAATAAAGAAAAGAGAACGTCCTTAGTTAGGGTCAATCCTCTAATAGGTATTGAATTTGATTCTACCTAGGCTTAGTCTGAGGACGGCAGAGGCTTGGGTTGCTGTGCGGTCATTGGCTTCCCGCAACACTCCGCTTCCCCTTCGCCTGCTTTGGTGATAAGTACCTCAGTATTGCAAACCTCGCAGCGGAACCTTCTTCCTAATAGATTCGGCATTTTATTTAAGACTCCCTTCTTGCTTCTATGTTTGCTCGAACGTTCCTCTAGGTCTTTTTCTCCATGGGCTGTTTGCAGCAAACTACCTTGCCGGTGCCGGCTCGGGTGACAATTAGCTCAGTGCCGCATTTGGTGCAGCGATATCTCTTCCCCATCTCATTGGCCATATCTGTACCACCTTTCAGTTACGATTGTTAAAGCTATTATAATTTTGTACCACATCGTTGTCAACTTCATGGAAGCTCCTTGACGCTTTAGGGGGCGACTGCTATTATCACTCTGACCAACCCTGGTTCACGGAAGACAAAATGGGCTTTATAGAAAAGCTATTGACAGTGTCCCGAAAAAACCGGAGTTTACTTTGTGTAGGGCTCGACCCGGATCTGAAGTTGATGCCCAAAGTGGGGGTCTTCCAGTTCAATCGAGAGATCATCGAGGCTACCTCAGACCTGGTATGTGCCTATAAACCTAACCTTGCCTTCTATGAAGCCCTGGGCATCGATGGTATGAAGGCACTGGAGAAGACTATAGCACATATTCCCAAGGGGATTCCGGTCATAGGCGATGCCAAAAGGGGCGATATCTCATCCAGCTCCGAGGCATATGCCAGGTCGCTGTTCGAGACCTTTGGTTTTGATGCTGCTACAGTCAACCCTTATCTGGGCTATGACTCTATCGCTCCCTTCACTGCTTACGCTGAAAAAGGGGTATTCATTCTGTGCAAGACATCGAATGCTGGGTCTGCTGACTTTCAGGAGTTGCTCTATGCTGAGCCAGGGGCAATAGGCAGCGCTCGGCCTCTATTTGAGCTGGTGGCTCAAAAGGCTAAGAGGTGGAATACCCGAGGAAATGTCGGCCTGGTGGTAGGAGCTACCTACCCTGAGCAATTGAAAAAAATACGCGAGCTTTGTCCTGAGTTTCCTTTGTTGATCCCGGGAATTGGAGCCCAGGGTGGCGATTTGGCAGCAGTGGTGAAATACGGCGTCGATGCCAATGGGGAGAAAGCGATTATAAATTGCTCTCGGCAGATAATTTATGCCTCTAAAGAGAAGGATTTTGCCCAGGCGGCACGCTGTGAGGCACTGAGGCTGCGTGATCAGATCAATCAGTATCTATCAGGCAGGTGGTAGTTTTATGGAGGTAAAGCTTGGGGATGTGGTGCGTCTGAGGAAGAAGCACCCTTGCGGCAGCTACGAATGGCAGGTTGTGAGATTGGGTGCGGATATTGGGATCAAGTGTCGCGGATGTAACCGGTGTGTGCTCCTGGAGCGGCGTGATTTTGAGCGCAGGGTGAAGGAGTTTGTTTTACGGGGCGAGCAACAACCCGCAGTTGAATGACTCAAATATTGAATAGTCCCCAGATACTAATTTGCTGACTTATACTGTGTCTGTGGCCTTGGCTGTGGTATTCTGGCGTGAGAGTGTCCGTGGCTCTACTTTCGGGGCTTGCTGCCTGGTCTCAGCCGCAGAAACGATGCCTCTGGCAAAATCGCCTATTGTGACGTAAAAAATTTCTTCGAAAGCCTCACTCGTGACCAGCCAGATATAGGCCATCCGGTTTATTACTCCCCCTACCCAATTCATCAGTTTTCCCATTCAGGCCACCTCCTTGGTCCTATGTCTCAATTATCCCTTGAGTGAAGGTGGCACAACAATCCCATTTAGGTACTGCTTTGGTAGTACTTTATTCCTACTCTTTTGTGGGTGCAGCGGAGGGGGTTGGAATCGAGTTTAGCTATGGTGTTTTCAGTATTATGCCTGCGGGACAGTGGTCGGAGCCCATTACCTCAGGCATTATGAACGCCTTGCTCACTGATTTCATTAGATTCTCTGTGACAAAGAAGTAGTCGATCCTCCAGCCCACATTCCTCGCTCTGGCCCCCGATTTCAGGTCCCACCACGTGTATTGATTTAGCTCCTTATGGAAGTGACGGAATGTATCGATATAGCCATGAGCTACGAATTTGTCCATCCATGCTCTCTCTATGGGAAGAAAGCCCGATATGTTCTCATTCTGCTTGGGACGAGCCAGGTCTATCTCCTTGTGTGCGGTATTGAAGTCGCCGCAGATGATGAGTTTCTTACCCTTGTCTTTCAAAGCGTCAACAAATTCAAGGAAAGCATCGTAGAAATCGAGTTTATATTTTAATCGGGTTTCATCCTTTTTCCCGTTGGGGAAATATATATTGAAGAAGGTAAAATCGGGGTATTCCGTGATGATAGTCCTGCCCTCGGTGTCGAATTCCTTAACGCCGAAGCCGTTTTGCACTCTGAGCGGCTTTTCTTTGCTGAAAGTGGCGACCCCGCTGTAGCCTTTGCTCTCTTGAGGGTAGTTCCAATATGCATGGTAGCCTTGTGGCTCTCTGAGGTCTTTATCAAGCTGTTCGGGATGCGCTTTGGTTTCCTGCAGACAGAGAATGTCAGGGGACTCTCTGTACAGCCATTCCAGGAAGCCCTTTCCTCTTACTGCCCTTATCCCGTTAACATTCCAGCATAGTAGCTTGAGCTCTCTCATAACAAGTATTACCTATGAAGGCTGGAAGTTATAAGCAAAGCAGAAGAAAATAATGGTGGGCCCGGCAGGATTCGAACCTACGACCAATCGGTTATGAGCCGACCGCTCTGCCACTGAGCTACGAGCCCACTCTCTCCAGGATTGTTGCTGCTCCTTGCCCCATCCCCACGCACATCGCCGCCAGACCGTATTTTGCCCGACGGCGCACCATCTCATGCGTCAGCGTGGTAATAAGCCTGGCCCCGCTGCATCCCATGGGATGACCCAGGGCGACTGCTCCGCCGTTGGGATTTACCTTTTTCTTGTCAATACCCAGTTCTCGTATCGCAACCATAGCCACCACGGCGAAGGCTTCGTTTATCTCCGCTATATCGACATCAGCTATGGTTAA
>Ga0315284_10008114_pt1 | contig 14971 bp, 23 predicted proteins | sample YL17G09_16_MG_FD_203696 | JGI IMG/M metagenome (GOLD analysis project Ga0315284, IMG submission 203696) | Sediment microbial communities from Yellowstone Lake, YNP, Wyoming, USA - YL17G09_16 | ecosystem: Environmental > Aquatic > Freshwater > Lake > Sediment | place: USA: Wyoming | collected... | reverse complement strand
AACGTGAAACGCCTCGACCTCCTTGTGATCTTCGCCGCACGACGAGCATTGCGAGATCTCGAATTTCGCGTTCACGGGTTTTCGACCTCCTTGATTTTCGCTTCGACCCAGGCGTCGCGAAGCTTCACGATCTCCTCTTCGGTCCTGTCCGGGCCTTCGTTCGGTGCGGTTTCGTATCCATTCCCCCAGGCGGCGACGAGGCCTTTCCGGTAGCGTCCGATCACGATCACGAGAACCCGGGTCGCTTCCTGCGCCGCCGAAAACTTCCCCTGCAGCTTCTCGACGTCGCGTTCGAGCTTTCGCGCTCGGCTCCGTGTCGTCATGGCCGCCACCGGCTTTCCCTGCGGTAAGCATCGGCCGCAGACCGCAGGGTCCGCAATGCGCCCTGGCGTGCATTGAGCGCCATTTTCCACTCGCGATATGCGCGTATTTTCCGTTTGCATGGAGGACAGTATTCAGATTCGTCGAGCGGAAACGTGTCGTAATCGGGACCGCCTCTACCGTTTTCGATCAGGACAAATCGACACTCCAGTACCTCGTCGCTTCCGGGCGATGCGGGTCTTGCATTCTCGCAATGGAACGTTTTCAAGACTTCTTTCTTCGCGCGTGCGTCGCGCCACAGCAAGCTCCATCTTGTTGCGGCGACCAAGAGTCGATCCATGGCATCCCCTAGTTTTATTTCGCGGGTTTTCATGGCCGCCATCGCTTCCCGAGGCGCCCGTATTCCCAACGGCGCCACCGTTCGAGATCGCTAATCATCCCGACGAGAAACGTGGACACCAGAACCGTGATCCCGGTCCCGATCGCCACGAGGCTCGCGATCATCTTCACCAGCTCCCACGTGTCCTCGCTCACCGGCACCTCCCGAGCGCGCCGCGAAGGATCTCTTCGACGCAGCTCACGGTTTCTCCTTTCTGAAATCATCGGCCCGTGGACAGGTGGCGAAATGGGGCGTGAGATCCGGGTCGAACGGCGCCGGCCGGCCCTTCTTGGTCGTGAGCCACCAGATCGCCTGTCCGCAGCCTTTGCACTTCGCGCCCGAGGCGCAGATCAGAAGGAAGCGCCCAACCTTTTCTTCATGGGTCAGCTCTCCTGGCATGGATCCTCCTTCCAGGCCTCGACGGCCATGCCGCACGCCTGGAGCCATTGCGGGTCGTTCCGATTCAGCTTCGCCATTCGCCCGACCGCGTGTTCCATGCGCCGAAGGCGCTCCAGCTCACGTACCGCGAGGTCGTGGCCGGTGGACACGTCGTCGAGATCCGGGCCGTCGTCGCCAGGCTTCCTTTTCACTTCTGCACCTTCGCCTTCAGCTCGCGCAGCACGGGAAAGGAGGCCTCGGGAACGGTGTACGCTTTCCGAATTTGCCGTTTGTAGGATAGGCGTCCACCTTCCCATTCCCCGATCTCCGCGTCGCCGAGCGTGACCAGGAGCGCCCGCTCCAGCGTGTTTTTCGTTTCCTCGGCCGCACGGAGCGCCGCCTTCGCGAGCTGCCAATCGGTCACGAGATCGCTGGAGATCTGGACAACCTTCTCGGGGATGCGCCGCAGGGCCTTCAGGGTCGCGGCGCTCGGGAGGTCGGCCGGCGGTTCCTTCGTGATCACGTGTTCGCGCCAGAACCGAGACTCCTCGTCGCAGATCGCCTGCACCAGCTCGGGCGTGTACCGGAGCCGGAACATCACGAATCCCCTGCCGCCTAGCAACGCGGGAACCCAGGCGGTCGTCACGTCGAGGCCCATGGCGGCGCGCACGACCGCGAATTGATGCGCCACCTGGACAACGACCCGGTCGGGAACATCCTCGGAATCTTCCTCTCCCCAATCGTCCCAGGCCAGGCGACCCACGATGCCGCTCGTCTTGGCCTCCACGATCGCCGGCTCGCCTTCGAGAATCAGACCGTCGAGGTTTGCGGCCATGAACCCGTTCGGGTGGAGGATCATGCGACCCGCCTGTCCGTTGACGTCCCGCACGAGCGGCACGCCGAGCCGCTGCTCGGCCCAGCGCAGAACCGAATCTTCCAGCAGGATGCCGGCGTCCATGGCCGCGTTTCCTTTCCGCTCCTTCGGCACGAGCTGCTCGGCCTTGTCGGCCCAGACGTCGTACCGCGTGCGGCTCGGGTCGAACCCCATGACGGCGGGCGCGTCGCTCGACCCGAGGAATCTCTTTCTTGCCTCCCGCTGCTCGTTCGTGATCACGTGCTCTCCTTTCAGTTGTCCACTCGTCCCGAGCCTCCGCGAAGGAGCGCCCAGGTCACTTCCATTTCCCGCCACATGCGGACGAGGAGCGCCCGAATGGCGATCTCCTTTTTGGACAGGCCGACCACGCCTTTCGAGGCGTGCGACCCGACCGGCGACCCCGTGGTGTCCAGATCCATGATCAGCTGTCTCATCGTGCTGTTACCTCCTTTCACGACCAAGAATAGGTGATTCAAAATGGACATGCAAGGGCAAAGGTACACTTGCGTGAACATCCTCGGGCGTGGTAGCGTGGCAGGCTGGAGGTGACATGTGCCAGGAATAAAGAAACCGAAGGACAAGAAGATTCGACAGCGGCCTATCCTAATCTCGGACGAGGTCTACTTCGCCATCAAGCGGCACGCGAAGGAACGCGGCCTCGGCGTGTCCGAGATCATGCGCGCCGCCGTCATGATCTACCTCGTCAAGGCGGGCGTCATCGAGCTGGAAACACCTTCTCGATGAAGGCCACGCCATGCCGCGCGTCAACATCGAGGAGGTCGCGTTTCACGATCCGAGGATCGACGCCCTGTCCGTCCAGATAGGCTTCGACGCCCTCGGCCCGCTTGCGCGGGTTTGGCATTTCTGTTACTGCCGGCGGTCGGCCGTCCTGTCCAGATTCCTGATCGACGGTGCGGCTCGCAGGGAAGGGTTCGCCGAGCTGCTCGTGCGCGCCGAGCTGGCCACGACGACCGAAGGCGACGCCTATCGAGTGTCCGGAGTGGAGGACCGGATCAAGTGGCTCCTGGATCAGGACGCGAAAAGCGCCCGAGGCGTCGAGGCGAAGAGGGCGCGCCATCCGGGGGATTTTCCTGCAGGGAAAACCCCTTCCCTGTCCAACCCGAACCCGCTCGTCGTCCCGTTGGTGAACCCAGGGGTTTCCCCATGGGTCAACCCCGGCGGGAACCCTCCTACTCCTACTCCTTCTCCTACTCTAGAAGCTAAAGATTCCGTTCCTACGGAACGGTCGCGGCCTGCGCCGCGACGCGCCGCACCGAAGGAGACCAAGGCCAAGAAGGAGCCGGCGAAGCGGTACCATCCGAAAACCGCCTTCCCGCCGGGATCGACCGCACGAGAGGCGCTCGTGGATTCCTTCCCCGACGTCCGAAACCTAGACGCGCTCCTGGCTCAGCTCGACGTCGAGCATCGGAAACGAAGGCCTGCCGGCGAAGCCTTCACCTCGGTCGAACGGTGGACACGCGACCGCCTAGCGTTCATCGAATCGAAAAAGCGGCCAGCGCGCGAAGCTGTGATCGGGAAGAAGGAGAAGGAGGCGCCGAGGTTATGGGAGGAAAACCTCATCATCGACGACCCTGAGATCCGCGAGCTCAGGAAGGCGGCGCATGAACGGCAGAGCCGTCCGTGTCCGCTTTGCCGAACGGTGGACACGCCCGTTCTCCTCGTTCGCACCGACGACTTCACGGGGCGCGCCTTCGTGCGCCAGATGATCTGTGCCGAATGCTACGAGAAGCGAAAGAAGGAGGAGCCGTGCAAATCGAACGCATGAAGCTCGACCAGCTCACCGAAGATCCAAACAACGCGCGTGTCCACGACGACCGGAACATGGAGGCCATCAAGGGTTCGCTTCGAAAGTTCGGCCAGCAGAAACCGATCGTGGTCACGAAGAAGGGAATCGTCATCGCGGGAAACGCCACCTTTCGCGCGGCCAAGCTGCTCGGGTGGACAGAGGTTTCGGTCGTTCGCACGGATCTCGAAGACGTGCTCGCGACCCTCTACGCGCTCGCGGACAACAAGACCTCCGAGCTGGGCGGGTGGGAGGAGGAGCAGCTCGGGGATCTCATGCGAGCGTTTCACCAGGACGACCTGAAGGCCATCGGTTTTGAGACCGACGAGATTCTGAAATACCTCGGCGAGGTCGTGATCGGTGGACAGACCGACCCGGACGAAATCCCTGCGCCGCCGTCCGAGGCCATCACGAAGATCGGCGACGTCTGGGTTCTCGGGGATCACCGGCTCACCTGCGGCGACGCCGGCGACCTCGCTACGTACGAACGGCTCCTTCAGGCGCCCGCGACGAAGTGGAAAGGGAAACCGCCTGTCCATCTCGTGAATACCGACCCGCCGTACAACGTGAACGCGCAGAGCCGAACCCAAGAGGCCGTCATGGCCGGCATGTCCAGCTTCGAGTACTACAATCCGCCGAAGGAGCAGCGGAAGGGGCGGAAGATCACGGCGAAGATGCGGCCCCTCGAAAACGACGATCTCAGCGAGGCCGATTACGCGGACAGGCTCGACGTCTGGTTCGGCCTCATGGCGCAGGTGATCGAGCCGGGTCGGTCCTTCTACGTCTGGGGCGGATACTCGAACTGCGCCTCGTACGCGGCGGCGCTCCGCAAGGCCGGGTTCTACTTTTCGCAGGCGATCATCTGGGTCAAGAATTCGCCGATGTGGAATCGAAAGGATTTTCTCGCGAATCACGAATGGGCCTTCTACGGATGGCGCGAAGGTGCTGGACACAGCTGGTTTGGCCCGAACAACATTCCCGACGTCTGGGATCAGAAGAAGGTCGGGAACAAGGAGCGCCTGCACCTCACCGAGAAGCCTGTCGATCTCGCCGTGCGAGCCGTGCAGTATTCCTCGCGCCCAGGCGAAACGGTTCTCGATCCTTTCGGCGGCGCCGGCGGAACCCTCATCGCCTGTCAACAGACGGGGCGGCGCGCGCGCCTGATCGAGCTCGACCCGATTTACTGCGACGTGATCGTGAAGCGGTTCGAGGACTTCACGGGCGAGAAGGCGCGCCACGTGGTCTCGGACCCATCGCGCGAAAAGATCGGCGTGGACGACGAGGGCCTTGCCAAGGAGGCGCCATGAGCTGCAAGAAGGAATGGAACGGGCCGGCCAACCCTCCGTACCACGGCGTCTCGATCGGTGACGGTATCCACCGATGCTCGGAGGAGCCGGTCGCGTGCGATTGCGTCAACGAAGAGCTGCTCTCGCTTCGGGAAAGAATCGCAACGTGTCACGCCACGATCAAACGGCTCGACGACGAGGTCGAGCGCCTGACCCGTGGAGTGACAGGCGATGAGCTGCTTGCGGCGGCTCGAGACTTCACGAGCGAGCTGACGGCGGGAGGAGTTTCGCTGGCGGATCTCGAAAAGGAGGTCCGAAAGTTTGCGGGATGGCACGACGCGAAGAAGGAGTGTCCACCTGGCGAGACGACCGTGATGTTTCGAATGGGCGACGGGCGCGAGATTCAAGGAATGATCAAGAGCTGGGCTCTGGCTATGCGGCTCGCCGAATGGTGGCGATGCGTTCCGAACCGTAGCAGCGTGGAAGATGACGTGGTCGAGTGGCGGTTCCTGACCGCCGAAGAGAAACCGCACGAACTGTCCGTTGACGTCCCGCACGAGCGGCACGCCGAGCCGCTGCTCGGCTGGCAGAAGAGAGGAGATCGAGAATGACCAAGGAAAAGGCGAAGATCGAGAAGAGCAACCTCCCGAAGATCCTGTCCACGACCGAGCTGGAGCTGCCGTGCGCCCTCACGCGCGAAGAGATCGAAGCGTACGCAGAGCAGCTCGTGACCGCGCTCGAAGATCTCAACGACGCGAAGGAGGGTCGGAAGGCCGTCATGACGAGCCTCAAGGCCCGCGAGGACGAGCTGGCCGCCACCGTGACCCGGCTCCGTGTCCGCGTGCGCCTGCGCCGCGAGGATCGCAAGGTCCGCTGCGAAGATCGCCTCGTGAAAAAGCAGGTCGAGCGTACGCGAACGGACACCGGACAGGTGATCAGCACGCGGCACGCGAACGAGAGCGAGCTGCAGGGAGTGCTCTTCGATCCCGAGGAGGTGGAGGTTCCGACCGATGAAAAGTAACCCGTCGACCGGGTCGATCACCCTCCTCTGGTTCAAAGAGGCCGACCGCAGCACGCCCGAGATCGCGGTCCCGATCGTTGGCGATGCCGAGGCCCAGGTCGTTCTCGTGGCCTGGGAAAAGGTGGCGCCACGGTGGACACCTCCGCACGGGAAACCGCCCGATCGAGATTCAGCTCGCTGGGATTGGCTCTGGCGCGGCATCGGCGACGCAGCGTACGAGGCCATCGGGGACGACCTGTCCACGGCCACCGGCCTCCCGCGCTCCACCTGCTGGCGGCGGTTCCTCTCGCTGCGCCTCATGCGCCTCGTTTTCCCGGACGGGTCGATCTCACATTGGGGACGCCAGATCGTTCGAAACACGGTGTCCAGCGTGGCGCGGAAATGAAGGGGTGAATCATGACGATTCTCTACAACGCGCAACCGTGCGATTTCTTCGTGACCGGATACCCTCGGCCGAAGGGATCTCTTCGAGCAAACCCGATCCCGAAACGCGGCGGCGGATGGCTCACCGACGCCACCGGCCGCCCCGTCGTCGGTGTCCGTCACGATTCCGAAGGCCTCATCGAGTGGCAGGACCGCGTCGCTCGTGAGGCTCGGGTCGCGTGGACGTACGGGCGCTCCATCGGCGCGATCGGGATGCAGCTCTGCTTCGTGCTGCCGCGCCCGTTGAACGAATGGAGCACGAAGGCGAAGGGCCTCGTGAAACCCTCGGCGATCTTCTACCCGACGAAGAAACCCGACGTGGACAAGCTGACCCGCGCGATTCTCGACGCCTTCACGGGGACCGTGTACGTGGACGACGCGCAGGTCACCGACGTCCACGCCTGGAAACGCTACCAGGGCAACCGGGAAGAGGCTCCGGGTGTCGCCGTGTCCATCTGGGCGATCTGCGCCCAGACGGTGGTACCCTGAACGAGCAGGAAGGAAGCAGGCTATGCCGCTCTTTCAAAAAGGCGTCAGCGGGAATCCGGGAGGGCGGAAGCCTGGGGTTCCTGGTCGCGTCCCGGTGATCTGGCGTCACGCGCTCCGGGAATTCTTCGCGACGAAGGAGATCTCCGAGGAGCTGAAGGCGGCCGTTCTCATGGAGCTGCGCGACGCGACCTCGGGGAAGGCCCTCACGCGCGAGCTGATCCGCCAAGCGTACGGAGCCCCGCAGATCGACGTGCAGGCCTCGCTCGACATCCGCCAGGTCGTCGTGGCCACGGTGGACGCTAACCTGATCGAGGAAGCGAAAGCGTACGCGGTGCAAGTGGCTCGGCTCGCAGGAGATACGGATGGACACGGGGATTCGAACTAGGGTCCGGCCGGTAGCGTACGGCGTCGCGTACGCGGCCGGTTTCTTGGCCTCGATCGCCTTCGCGGTGGCCTGGCTCGTCGCTCGTGGCGCCCGTTCTCTGTGGCGCCGCGCGGCCGCGTCTTGACAGGGAGCTTCCTCGGCCTTACCTTGGAGGCGTGGTAAACGTCACCGCGCCAATCGTGGACATCGGGACCGATGGCGCCCTGGAGCAGACCCAGGGAACGGGCCTCGGAAACTTCCACATGGGGCGCGACAACCTCGGCGGGAAACCCACGATCCCGCGTACCGCGACGGTCCCCGTCGTGGACAACCGCGACCAGACGATCACCGAAGCGGACAACGAAGATCAGGGCATCGCCGTCGTCCCGGAGTAACACGGAGGCCTTCACCATGGGCGAAACAACGACCGTCGTTCTGGGCGATTACGGGCCGAAGGTGTACCGGCGTCTCAAGCAGGGCGGCCAACCCGTCGACCTGACCGACGCCCTGATTCTCTGGTCGGCCTGGAACGATTACGATCCGAGCGTGGCCTGGTGGACACGGCGGGACGTCACGACCGAGGCCAAGCTCTACGGCGATCCCGCTGCGGGCCTCGTCGGCCTCCCGCTCTGGACGGGGCGAACCTTTCCCGGTGTCGCCGCGCTCGCGACGATCACCGTAGCGCAGGAGCTCATCACCGCGACCTTCGCCGCGTGCGGCGGCGACGCGACGCACCAGAGCCTCTACATGTCCAAGGCCGGCCTCACCGATCTCTTCAAGGTGGCGCGTGGCGTGAACGGGTTCGCGGCCGGCGGGATTCCCGTGTCCGTGGCCGACGCCTCGCTGATCGAGGTCGCGCCGCTTGTCGATCAGAGCGCCACGAACGGGAAGGTGGCGCTCGCTACGCCCCCGACGCCTGGCCTCGTGCTGGGCGCCGGCGGCGCGCTGAATACGCCTGGCGTCCACCTGCTCGCGGTCGTGAACGAGCGGGAAGGCGACGCGGATTTCGTTCGAACGCACCGGCTCAAGATCATCAAGGTCGACCCGACGACCGGAGCGGATACCACGTTCCCGGCCAAGGGGTTCGAGTATCTCGTCGTTTCGCCCGAGCCGTAAGGGGAGATCGCCATGGCGCAAACGCTGCCGCCGAAGGACGTATACGTGACCAAGCTCAACGAACCGAGATCGCCAGGCTACGGGACGAGCGGGTTCTATCGGTGGATCTGGAGCGCCGAGGAATACCTCGCGCTCGCGGGAAGGGCGGCCTTCGGTTGGTATTCCACTCACACGTTCGACGTCTGGGTCGCGAACGGTGGCGTGCCGCTGCAGGTGATCGACACCTTCGGCAATTTCGTCGGTCCCGGTCCCGGTCCCGGAAGCGGTGTCCAGCTGCAGGCCGATCCCCCGACCGTCGAGCAACACGGTGCGTTCTGGGTCGATCGCGTCGGGCGCGTCGGTGGCCTTCTCGCCTCGCTGGTGACGGGCGTCACGGACGTCAAGGTGATGGACGGCCTTGGCGATCTCGCGTTCTGGATCATGGACACGGGCGAGATCGAGTTCCCTGCGAAATCCGCGCCCGATTCGTTTCGGAACTTTGAGATCGGGAACAACGCGTCGTCCGCTCTTCACGGGAACGGACACTCGAACGACCTGCACTTCCACTCTTCGTTCTGGACCGTGGCTGGGCTCCCGCCGGTCTGGGAGGAGCGGCGATTCCACGGGCATCTCTTCTCGGAGGGTCCGGTTTTCTACCTTCGGACCATGGGCGGCGATCTCGGAGTGGACAGGGACTTCACGTTCGACCGCTACGGGAACATGGGGATTCCGACCTCGCTGATCGTGGCCGGCACGGCCAACCTGAGCGCGACCGACCTCTCGTTCGCCGGCAGCGCGTTCGGCGACGCGGGCGCCTTCACGAACCAGCTCTCGGCGTGGTCCGAAACCTGGATCAACGTTCTGAGCGGCATGTCGGTCGGCGACCTGCTCGGGGAACGCAACGAGATCACGGCGACGAGCATCACGCTCCTTCGGCCGAATTCCACGCCCGGTCCCGCTGACCGATCGCTGCTTCTCGGGACGGACACGGTGCGCCTCCTCATGGCGACGGTCGGTGGCGGGCCTGCGCTCGGCGAGGTGCGGCTCGACGCGAACACAACCTGGCCTGCGCGCGTGTACCTCAACGAGAACGGTGGCGCGGCCTGGGCCTCCTTCACGGCGAACCAGCTCCTGCTCAACGGGGCGAACTATTCGGCCGAGGTGAACGCGCTCGACGCCGGACACCGGATCAAGCTCGCGAACGGCGCCGGCGACGCCTGGGGCGCGTTCGATTTCAACGTGGACGGGAACCCGATCTTCGGGCTCATGAAGGGGATCCTCACGATCGAGGCCGAGGTCGGATTCGGCGGCGAGGACGTGACCAAGCTGCAGAGCCGGAACACGACGAGCGGCCTCATCGCCTGGGAGCTCTTTGACGCCTTCGATTCGGGCGGGTCGCTCACCTGCCGCACGGTGGACACGGTCAAGACCGGGATCTTCGCCGGTTGGCTCGTCTCGCTGCAGGACACGACGCCTGGCGCGACGCAGGCCGGCGGGTCGAGCGACGGATGGAGCGCGTGGAAGGGAACCGAAAACGCGGTCCTGGGTTACAACGGAACGGGCGTCGGTGTCCACGTGACGGACTCGGCCGGCTCGCTTCCGAATTCCCACGTCTATCACGACCAGCTCCTGGTGAAGATGGGCGGCACCGGCGACGTTCCGTATTCGAGCCTCACGTTAGGAGGCTTCATTTCGCGCCATTACGAACTCGGCGTTTTGAAACACACGGTCGAGATTCACAGCGGGTTTCCTCGGATCGACGTGAGAGACGACGAGAATAACATCTACACGCGAATCGAGCCTTTCCAGGTCCTAGTGTTCGACATCAACACCGCTCACAACGGCGCGCTCACGCCGACCGCCTTGAAGTTTGACAACACGCAGGTCGTCGGGAGCAGGCTCCTCGCGGTTCCGGACGCCACGGGCGGCGCCGTGATCGACGTCGAATGTCGCGCGGCCGTCAACGCGCTTCTCGCGCGCGTGCGGACGCACGGTCTGATCAACCCATAAAACGCAAAGGGGACAGGATGAATCAACCGCAGGCGCCGAACCAGCTCGCGATCCTCCAGCAGGTCGCAAAACCCGAGGAGTTTTCGAAGCTGCTCGATCTCATCAACGACGCGCAGCGAGCCGGGATCACCGCGCGCCAGGCCGACGACAAGGTGCGCCTGTCCATCATGGACCTGGAGCAGAAATACCGCGAGAAGCTCATGGCCATCGCGGCTCCTCCGACGCCCGCACCGAATCCCGTTCCGGCGCCGCCCGTCAGGTTCCCGAAGAAGTGATCGATGCCTCCCACGAAGACGCTCCCGCCGCAAGACGTCCTGGCCTCTAAGGTGAACGAGCCAGGAGCGCCTGGATACTCGGTGTCGGGCGTCGGCCTCTACAACTGGACAGCGCAGGAATACCTGGCCATGGCCGGCCGCTGCGCGTTCGGTTGGTACACGTGCGAGCCGTACGACATCTGGATCGACAACGAGCAGGTGATCTCGCACGAGCGCGATTTCTTCGGGCGGCAGATCGCCTGCATCGGCGCCATGGGTCCGCAACCGTGGCCAGACGGTCCCGTGAGCGGGTTCGGATACTACGGCGGGAAGATCGCGTTCCGAATGGGGACGACGACCGCCGACCAATGGGACGACGTGAACGTCGGCGCGCAATCCTTCGGCATGGGTTACAACGCGAAGGTCCGCGCGGAATACTCGTTCGGGTTCGGATACGAGATCAACATCACCGCGACGCTCTGCATGGCGCTCGGCGCCTATCTGGAGATCACGGGCGACGGTCCCGATTACCTGATAGGCTCCTTCCTGAAGACCGCCGATTTTGAGCAGCTCATCTTCGGGCGCGGCTACAACGTGGCGAACCCGCTCGACGGCACGGGCCTCTCGGCGGGCCTCTTCATGGGCCTCTACTCGACGGTCCCTTCGTTCGCGCTCATCCCGCAGGGTTCCGGGGGCGTCGGGTCCATCGGCCTCATCGGCATCGGCCTCGGCTCCCTGCTTCCCGTGGCGCGCCTGGACGTCGGTGGCGGCGACGTGGACACCGCAGCGTTCCGGATTCGTCCGCAGGTGCGGCCGGTCGGTGCGGGCGTGGTCGATGGCGACGTCGTGTACGACCAGGCCGACGACACAATCTACGTTTGGGCGGCCGGCTCGTGGTACGGCGTCGGCGGCGCCACGGTCGGGAATCACGTCACGCTCCAGGCGGCGACGCCTGGGACGCAGCAGACCGGGCATTGGAACATCAGCGGGACGGGGATCCTGTCCAGCCTCATCGCGTCGGCCGGCGGAACGACCTCGGGAACCCTCGGCCCGACCGCGCTCGATTTCGCGGACACGGCGAACCCGAACTATGGCGTGGCGCTTCACGCCACGACCTACCAGCTCATCATGGGGCGGCTCGCCATGACGGGCGCCTTCCCCTGGTGCGAGCTCAAGCCGACCGGCCTCACGGTGTCCACTCCGAACACGCCAGGACCGTCCGTGAAGGCGCTCGCGGCCTCGACCTTGTACGCGGAGATCGCGTCCGACCAATCGGTACCTGGCGCCTGGTTGCGGCTCGTGGACGGGAGCGCCTCCTGGATTTTCGGTGGCGGCGACGGGATCTTCAATTTCTACAACGCAGCGCGGACAGGCTTCAACCTCGTCCGGTACGGGGGAAACACCGCGTCGTTCCCTGCGACCAAGCGGAACGGGGCGGCGCTCGAAACGCGGAAGGCGGATGATTCAGGGTTCGCGATTCACCGTGGCCTCGACCCGGTCGACCTGACCGATTTCGCGACGAAGAATTTCGTCGACCATGGCCGAACCCTCACGCTCGACGCCTCGGTGGCTCCGTACACGTACACGATGACCGAGGATTATGACCTCGTGATCGTCAACAACGTCACGGTGGCGAACGATTTCGTTCTCACGCTGCGCCTGTCCACCAACGCGGGCGAAGGGCATCGGCTCGTTGTGAAGGACGGGACGGGAAGCTGCTCGTCGAACGCGACGATCACGGTTCAGCGACAGGGCGCGGACACGGTCGACGGCGCCGCCGGCTACGTCCTTAACTCTGCGTACGCTTACATCGAGCTGGTCCCGTACGGGACGACGAAATGGGGGCGCGTGTGAGCGACCTGATCCTTCCCCTTGGCGGAACGTACCAGCTGGCGCTCGACGCGGCGACCTCTCGCCTGATCATCGTGGACACGGCAGGCGTCGAGGTGGCCTCGTTCCCGGTCGTGCTGGCGGGCGCGGAGATCGACGTCGCCACGGTGAGCGGCCTGCTCGCGTCCGATGGCGACGTGGAGGTGAGCGACCCGGATCACGGCGTCGTTCTCACGGCGCCGAATGGGGATCGGTGGCGCATGACGGTCTCGACGGGTGGCGCCGCCGTCTGGACGAAGATCGCTTGAGGAGGCCCGATGCCGAAGCCTGCGAAGAAGACCACGAAGACGACCTTCACCTGGGACGACGTGGCGAAGCTCAACGGTGGCGACCGCCTTCAGGTGTCCATCGTGAGCGGCGGCTCGACGACCTATCTGCTCGACGAGGCGATCGAGGCCGGCAAGAAATTCGTCGGCCGCGTCGTCGTGATCGGTGAGGTGAAGTGAACCCATGGGCGCGCCCGTGTCCGATCCGCCTCCGCACGGCCGCCCCGGGCCGATGGACGGTGAGTGGCGGCGCTTTCGGAGCGGGCCGATCCTTCCTCCCGCGCTAGACGTGCGGCCGACGTTCATGGTCGAGATCAACGCGCTCTGGATCGTCGTGCTGGCCGCAGCCTTTTTCGGTCTCGGCCTTTTCTTCGGGGCGGTCCTGCTGTGAGCGCCGAACCGATCGACGACGGCGTCGCGCGCCTGCGGTACCTGATCCAGATCTCCCGCGTTTCGCCGGCGACCTTCGCGAAGTTCTGCCTCCGTGTCCAGCTGCGCCGGTGGCAGGAGCGGGCGCTCGCGAAGATCCAGAAGAAGATCGAGGCGGGCGAGACCTCCCTGTCCATCGCGATCTGCACCTGCTTCGGCGCCGGCAAGACGACCCTCGCGGCGATCCTTCTTCTCTGGGTCATCTTCACGAACCCAGACTCGAAGGCCATCACGCTCGCGCAAGGCTGGGAAGGCGTGGACAAGCTGCTCTGGGCGAAGGTGCGGACCCTCTATCGTGGGTCGCTCATGGCCGAGCTGGCCTGGGGACGGGTGTACGACGTGCCGTTCCTGAAGGTGGACGACGACTGGTTTGCGGTCGGCCTGTCCGCGAAGGACGACCAGGCCCTCCGTGGCCATCACAGCACGACGGCGGGAGCGCGGTTCATCGACGAGGCCACGGCGGTCCCGAGGACGTTCCGCTTCGCGACCTCGGGGATTCTCGACGCGCCCTTCTCGGTCGACGTGTCCATGACGAACCCGTGGACGAAGGATAACTGGTTTTGGGAATTGTGGTCAGGCGACGATCCGAACCTGATCCGTGTCCGCGTGACCCAGCACGACCTCATCGCGGAAGGAATCCCTGGCGCGCAGACGACCTGGGAATGGGCGCTCCGTGAATTCGGCGGCATCGACGCCCCCGAGGTCCGCTCGATGTACCTCGCGGAATTCATCGACGTCGATCCAGGCGGTCGCGTGAATTCGGCGCGCCTGGACGAGTGTATGTCCAAGGCACCGACGCGCGATGGCCTTCACGTGATAGGCGTGGACGTGGCGGATTCGAAACCCGAGGCCAAGCGGGACGAAACGGTTTTCTCCGATTGCTGGGGGCTCGACGTCCTGGAGCAGCGGCCGTTCCGCGTGAAAAACACGGAGCTGGTCGCGGAGCGCGCGATGCTCTTCGCACGCGAGACGGGCGCGAAGGTGATTCGCGTTGACGCCGTTGGCGTCGGGTCGGGCGTGACGAGCCATATCCGCACCTGCATCGAGCGCGGAGATTGGGATGGAGAGCTGGAGGAATTCGCGGAAAACGCCCCGGCCGAGAATCGTGGCAAGACGAAGTTCTCGAACCTGGCGGCCGAAACCGCCTGGGGTTTCTGCGATCGGATCAACGAGGTTGCCTGCTCGCTTCCGAACGACCCGATCCTTCGCGCGCAGATCCTGAAGGTGCGGTTTGTTCCTGTCCAGGGAGGTAAGTGGTCACTCATGAAGACGCCCGAAAACGGGAAGAGCCCAGATCGATTTGACTCCGCGATGATCGGGACGGCGTGCCGGCAGCTCACGGCGGGCGACGCGCTTCTCGGCGCGATGGCGAGGTGGTCATGACGGTTGAGAAAGAGATCGGGCCGGCCGTTCGCTCGTCGGCGATCGACAGCTGGATCGCTTCGCCGAACGTCTCGCTACCGAGCGAGCTGCAAGGCCTGTCCAAGCTCGGCGCGCTGGCCGGCGGGACGACGCCCGACATTGATGGCGACGCCTTCACGCAGGCCGAGCCGATCTCGCCAGGGATTCCGTTCCCGCCGCTATACCACGGCGTCGAGCCTCGCACGTTCCAATTCCGCCCGTGGACAAACGTCCAGCGGGTCCCGCGCGGCGAGATGGAGCACTCCTTCGCGATGCTCCGGTCCCTT
>Ga0315284_10008113_pt1 | contig 14971 bp, 9 predicted proteins | sample YL17G09_16_MG_FD_203696 | JGI IMG/M metagenome (GOLD analysis project Ga0315284, IMG submission 203696) | Sediment microbial communities from Yellowstone Lake, YNP, Wyoming, USA - YL17G09_16 | ecosystem: Environmental > Aquatic > Freshwater > Lake > Sediment | place: USA: Wyoming | collected... | reverse complement strand
TACTTCTCTACTTAAAAATATCGTACATAAGCTTCCCTCCCAATATACCTACTACTATACCAAATATAACTTGTAACCACGTATGACAACTAAGGTAAATACGAGAATATCCTACTAATATTATATATATAGGAGCTATCCTCAGTAATATTTTATTATACTTTGGGAAAAATAAGTACATCATTGTTATAATACTTACACATGTTGTCATGTGCATAGAAGGAAAACCTCTTTTTTTATATTCATGTATATCTATTTTTTTTAATATTTGTTCAAATATAAAGTTATTATAAAATAACATATCTACTATCGATTTACCACCAATACAATTACCTGGTCTATATAAAAAAGCTGCATCATAACGCATAAGAATTATTTTAATAATCTCAACACATGTTACTATTATAAATACAGATAATAAAATATATAACCATTTAATATTTTTTGTTACTATCAAAGTTATAAATATTGAAAAAAACATCAGAGATACAGTATCTGAAATCCTCATCATAATACTCAATATTATAGGATTTTTTGATGAGTTTTCATTTATTATTTCTTTCTCATGAATTTCCGCATTTCTCACGCTTCTGTTACTTCTCATATCTCCACCATTCACATTATCATTCACCACAACACGACTCTTCTCTTCCATTTTATAAATTATTATTTACAGAAATATATAGAAGTATATATTACACCTATAATATATTACAAGTTACTATAGTATTTTTACTACTTTATTTTGTGAACGAAATCACTTGCGGATGTTCTATATCCACCTCCATGCTTTTAATGCTATACTTCTTCTGTACTAACCTATATTCCTTCGTATCATCATCATATTCTACGTTACTATATACATATGTCGTATCTCTTATCTTCTTCGTCAAAGGAACTATATTTGTCAAATATATTTCAATTATTGTTCGTATTTTCTCATTCTCACCTGTAGCATTAAACTCACTCATTAACTGCTTTATTTGCCCTATATACGTATACAACTCGGCATTAAATCTCTTCAACTCCTCGATATTTTGAGGATTTACTTTTATATCTATATACTTATTATATAGCTTATCATACTGCTCTAAATATGTATCTAATTCCTTTTTAGCCTCCCCAAACTTCTGTACCAATTGCTCATCCGTTATATACCTAAACAACAAATCCAGTTTGTATTTTATTATATTGTCCTTTACATCCTCAATCTTACTATACGTTGCCGCCATTAACTCACCTATATTCTCTATCTTACCCTTCGCTATATCTATATTTAAACCACATGGAGTTGCAACACAACCACAAACCGCTTTTAATGTTCTATCCACATCTGTAAATATTGTACCACCTGTTTGCTTACAAATAATACACTTTCGCACCCTTTTAAATTTAGCTATCTGCGAACGCTTCTGTTGTATGGACAACGTCTGGTCAGATAATACTGAACTCTTCTTTATATCAAACTTTTCATCATAAAGGTCTTTTAATTTATAATACTCATGCAAAGCATCGTCAACAGACATATGTGGGCGAGACATTATATTTATATAATCAAGATATTTATATAATCAAGATATTTATATATTGAAAATATTTTCTATTATAATTTATTATTTTATATTTACTTTATCACTGTCGTTCCACTACAATTCAAAATTTTAATATTTCTAAACATATTTTTGACTTTCATATAGATTCATATAGTTTTTATTTATCATATGAATTTCGATTAATCTCATGCATCTGTAACATCTCATGTTTTTTATATATATGGATTTACCATAACCTGAGAAGAAGGTGCGTCCCACATCGGTAAATCTGTTATCATATTTGCACCAGTCTTTTTATTTGTCTCTATTTTTATATTTAGAGCGTTTAATCTCGACAATACATCCTGTTTCTGTTCTCTAAACTTTGCATCCTTTTCTTCAGGTGTAAGGCGCCCTCTATATTTATAATACAAAAACCCTCCTATAATAAGTACAAAAATTAGAAATAATACCAAATTAAATATACTATTTGTAAATATAGTCTTTTTATCTTTACAAGTCCTCAATACTTCATTCATAAAGTATTTAACACCCGGTTCCGTCAATACTGGTTTGTCCATTTACTGTATTTGAAATTGTTGTTGTTGTTGTATTAAATCTATTATTTTATAATAGTATTTTTATAAAATAAATTATACATAATACATATATACACATACGTAATTCTAAAATAAAATGAGTACATCAAATACAAATTCAAAAAATGATTCGAAAATTACTCCAACGACTAACCCGTTGAAAAATTTAACAAGTAATGCCCCTAATCCTTCTACATCAGTTTTTACATTCTTTCTTATTACACTCTTCTACTTTGTTGCTAAATATAAAACGCCCAATTCCATGGCCACCATGTTGACTATTATTTATATTATAGCAATTGTTTCTACACAAATCTCTATAAATACCGCTTTAGCTAAATCTATCTGTAATAATTCACAATCTATGAATGTTGGGCTTTTAGCCACCGTATTTCCTATGCTCTTTATTTTTGGTCTCTTGCAACTTTTGCTCACTATTTTCCCCGGCTGGATTGAACCATTCTCAAACACTTTCGGTTATGGTATGACTAAACTCGTCGGTCTGCACGACCTTATGAAGCGTCTACTCGTATCGCCTCAGTTTAGTGCCGCACCTGAAAAGAAAATCATAAACGCCGTAAATAGTATATATAATGACCCATCCATTTTTATCAACCAATTTAGCTACGCAAATCGTGACGACTTTAACAGAACATGGGACAACAGTTTTGCAGGCGGTAAAGGTATTTTCGTTAAAAGCGCAGGTCCTGCACCCTTACCTTACTCACAAGCAAATCCAAACCCAACTCCCGGAACACACCTTTATCAGGAGTTTAGAGATATGGTGAAACTTAAAGATATTGTCGGTACATTTGTTTGGTACATGCTTGTCGGTGTCATCGTAACCTCTAGAAGCTACAACTATATAATTAGCCAACCTTGTTCTCTAAATGCGACAGTAGCACAAAAAGCTGTCGATAACTACATCAAGAAGACAGTAGCCACTCCTAAAACTATCGACAAACTAACCCCTGATGGTTTCGACTATAAATTAAATTAACTTATATTAGGGAAAAGCTTCTCTATTTCGTTTGTAATTATTTGTTACAGTTTAAACACAAATAATTACAAAAAGTATACTAATCCACAGCCCTATATTCAAACAAATATGTCACCATAACATATACCAATATAGCCAAAATAATAGAAAACAGCCAAATAGGAACAACGGTTTTGTTTTTATATCCAATACCGAAACGCCGGAAGCTTAGGTCTTTATTATAAATAATAGAGGGACGAAATGCATTGATAATACCGAATAAAATAAGGAACAAAAAAACAGCAATAATACTTAATGCCTCTCTTGATATATATTGGTTAAACATCCTAAATTATAAGTATATAATTATTATAGATATTTTCTATATAAAATCTGCAAGATTGTAAAAGTATACAAAGCTCGTCGGGACCCCTAAGGCGCATAAAATCTAAAGCAATTTCTGGTTTGTTTTGTCTAAAAATACCTCGCGACTAATGTTGCGAATTATTTTTTTCTCACATCGCTCATCGTTTTCTATGGGTTCGCAAACATTTCGCACCATAGTTAGGTACTCGATTTGCGACGCTTCTGTATCAAACCAGTCAGGATTTTCATCCACCCATGCACTTAACATATTCCTCTCCTTGTTTGCGATTTTAAGTATCGTATTCTTTATTTTATCATGATTATCATCCTTCTCCCACTTCTCACAATCCTTTATATACATCGTCTCCCGTTTCGTATCCGTACAATGTATCGGCCTTTTATACACATCCAACTGTCTAAGACCTCTTATCATCACATTCGTAATACCCTCCACCAATCCCTTATTCTTCGTATACATCAAATCATCCAATGTTATCTTAAGCGACTGAATAAAATCACTTATATTTAGAGCATCTTTGCACTTCTCATTCAAAAATATATTCAAATTAAAGTTGTTCGTATTATTTACAATATTATTTACAATATTCTTCTCCTTGGATAAGCTCACTAGTTGCTCCTGCAGTTTCCCATTCTGCTCGATAAGCTTCATTATCATTTCGTTACTGACAACGCCACCCGATGATACCAATTTTTCATCGGATGACGATGATACGTCTGCCTCTTTTGTGGCCTTACATGTCTTCTTATGAAAACACAAACTTGATGCGAACTTATATGAGCTACCGCACACACAATGAAACGATTTATCGTCTTGAACCTTTTGAACCTTTTTGTTAGTATTTGTTAGTAATTCGTGTTTCAGTGTCAAAAGGTGGCGGTCATATTGACTCTTCCTTACGCTAGTATAGTCACACGATAGACAAGAAAATTTGTCGGAACTTTTTGGAACTTTTTCGTTAGTAGACATTAGTATATAGTAGGTAGAGAAAAATGTCTAAACCCTTTTCCCAAAATATTTTAAAAAAGTTATGGTAACAAAATTTTCAACTTAAAAACACGATTTAGAGCATTATGCTCTGAGTGATGAATGCATTGCTTTTTTCAAATCTCTACCCCCGGTTTTGGAAAATGGACATTTATAAATGTCCATTTTTGAAAAAGGGACCCCGAGAGTTGAAATTTTCATACATCATCGCTACAGTCCCACCAGGTCCTTTTCTCTTACTGACTTTTATTTTTTTTATTATAAATACTTAGAAACTACACGACTAACCATCTTATAGCAGCGGCGCCATGCGGAGGTCACCGCATAACGAGGGATGCGCGTTTTAGATTTTCAGGAATGTTACTTATATGGTGCAGGAATAGTGGAAAATAATATTCATATTTGTTATCATAAAATATGAATATTTTTGGGGGGAGGGAATGTGAGGGAATGTGAGGGAATGGGAGGGCTGGTGGCGGTGGACTTAACAATCGTTAGTCATCACCCTCGCCTGACTGACGCGGATTAAACTCGCCATCATCGTCTACACCATATTCATCATCGTCGCCCTGTAGGTTTAAATCATTGAATAGCTCCGCTTCTATTAATGCATCCTGGTGATGACGCTCTTCCTCTTCGGTATCATATATGTCACGCATACGATCCGTAACTTTGTCCCTCTTATGTTCAGTCTTTTCATGTTTCGCCCTTTCCTCACCACGCTGAAACTCCCTCTCCATCTGCAAACGCTCTTCTTCATAGGTCTCCGGAACATAAAACCTTAACCCTTTTGTCGCCCCGACATTCCAGTCACCTAAACGAAGATTTTTGAGTAAGTTTTCAATCTCACGCTCAGCTACCTGCATATCACGAAACTCCCTAGTAATTATATCCTTCTCTTTATCCTTCGACTGTGTAATATCCTCCTTTACACTCTTCTTGTTTACATTTATCGCCGATTTATCAGTCATTATGATTTTAAAAAACACCAGAAGCAAGTTTGCTACCATATTTTTTAATTCTGTATTCTCCTGCGCAACTATCGATACCTCCCTTACAATACCATTCTGTTGATCCTCGGCCTCCAATACAGATACTAGATCCGACTCATCTTCTTCAGGTAACCTGGCCTCCTCTGTTACTACAACAACTGTCTTCGCCAGTTTCACATATTTTAATACAACATTCAGAAAGTAATGCGTAAATAAACGCCTCACTAAATCATCATTAAATATCGAATATTGTCCACCAATCTCCGGCTCATCGCGTTTCCTATATTGTCTAGCAGCAGAACCTTCTCCCTCTTCTCTCCTAGACTGTTTATCCCGCTTCGATGACGCTGCCGATGCCGTACCAAATAAACCAGATAACAAACCCTGCTGTTCTCCTTCCATCGCCATTTCCTCCTCGAATTCCTCTACCTCCATCTCCATACCCTCACCTTCTATTGACCTAGCAGCAGATGCACCTGACCTCAATACTCTCGCAAATAATGGCGTGTTTAATGCGAGTTGAAACCATTCATTTGTCTCCTTCATAACACCCCTAATAACATTTGACAATACACTATTATCTTTATCCTTCACAAACTTATCAATTTCGGTATAATATTTCTTAACTATTGTCCGAATATCTGTTATATGCTGCTTAGATAATCCCCAATGTTTCGGTATAGATATTTTCTGATTATTTACACTATTCATTATAATATTAGGAAAAACAGATATTAAATTTCGCATTTCATTGACAACAAACTGCATGCCTTTATATGTAGTAGTGTCCCGTTTAGGACACAAAATAGTATCTCCAATAAGTTTGAAATTCGTTATATTCAATAAAAATGACTTGTATAATGACGTTGTTTTCTTGTCTAATTTTTTATATTGAGTAATAAACTCCATAATATTATCAACCATCTCTATGTTCTTCTCCGATAAATAATTCTTCATATCTCGCAACTCTTGCGTATCTTCGCTAATCTGAATGTCAAATGTGTCCAATAATTCAGTCAATTTTGTCAACAAAATGTCAGGAACTTCTGGCGTTTGTCTTTCTTGGTAAGACCGAATTAAGTCACGCATTCTCTGGATATATGACACTTCAGTCGGATTAAAATCAAACGGTATAATATGTTCGCGATTTACAATCTGCAATAAAGCTTGTAATGCTTCAGGTGTATAAGTATACTCACCTGTACTCTTCAATTTATCTATTTTGGTGCGAATAGATTCTTCCAATGGATTATAAACTTCAGTCGATGGTTTATTATGACACAGATGCTGGATAGACTCCGGGATTGGAACTTGGTTATTAAACTTACAATACATAATAAACGCCATATATATAGTTTCCTCGTCAAACCCTTCAGGTATTTCCGGATACTTAGTTCTCGTATTTTTTGGGTCAAAAAAAGATGATGATTTCTGGGTATTAACAATATCATCAACAATATCCCTTAAAAGTGTTACTTGCTTATTATAGTCAACAATAATACGCTCATGTTCTACGAAATATTTTATAGTATTTACAGAACCTTCGGAATTACAACAAGCATTTTCAACAACGGGCTCATTTGCACCATTTGTGAGTATAAGCTTTTCACTATCAACAACCTTCTGTACCATAACTTGAATCGCCAACGAGTAAAAAATAATCTTCGAACGAATTACTGCTATTTTTTCAAACTGATTTTTAGAACCCTTTTTAATATCTTCGAGCAATTCACTTTTAAAATTTGGACCAACAGGGGAAGGAGATGACATTTTCAGTTTTGAAAGAGGCGGTAGAAAGTTAATCCACTTTTTAATATCATGCTCAGCGGGTAACTCCTCGGCTGCATGTATTTTATTATATTCGCGTTTTTCCAACATTTTCGTTTCTATTGTAGGAATTTTTATAATGATTTTATCAATATATGCTTTTATTTTCAAGATAATATCTTCATCTTTTTTCCCCTTTATTGTATTCCACGGCTCAATGCTCGATTTTATTTTCACGGCAATACAAGCGATATATTTTATCGAAGAGTTATCGCCATCACCATCTATAGGGTACCCTACAAATGAACGAACACAACCTGGAAATGTTTTGCGTGTTTTTATGGAAGGAACATTCACCTGAATCACAACAACCATAAATGAAAGAGTAAGCAACAAAATAGTATTCAATTTAAAATCTTTATAAGTCTGTTTACTCGATACCGACGACGCGGCAGACGTTTTTTTCCTATTAAATTCATCTTCAGACGGAATTTTAGACATTAAAATATTCATAACTTGTTCTATAATAAACGTCCGCTGTGTTTCTAAATCAATTCCCATATATTGTGTCATGGTTGTTATAATACCGCTTATCATTTGCATGTCGGGGTTTTTATATGTAGGCAATTTTTTATCCTTTAAGCTCTGAATTAAACTCTCGCCCAACGTTTTCTCCATAATTTCACGAGTCTGTAGTTTAAAACCAGCAGCATCATACCCTTCTTCGGTATCCAAGTCTATATTTTTTATAACATAACCACTGTACTTATCGGTCCATGCATCACCATCCTCGCTAATTGAACCGCGCTCTTTACATATCGTGTCAATCGTTGTCTGAATATCACCCTGATTCAAAAAAACAGTCGCAATCGTCTCGAAAAAAGACGGCACCAACTTGGTGTTTGTATCCTTACAATATAACCAATAAGGGCTTTCAATTTCAATACTAAGGGTCATAGAAGTGCTTTCTTCAACGGCTGGTCTAGTAAACTTCTGAATAAAACGCATAATATTTCTTTGGCGTTTTACATAGTCGGTTTGTCCCAAAATGAGGTCAAAAATGCGAGCATATGGAGACATCCTTTCTCTTACAGTGGGGTCAATGTCGATATCAAGACCGGATAAATAATGCGAATTATTGTATTTATATGTGTTATACTTTTGAATACTTTGTAGCTTATCAATGGTATCAATCGAGTAGTTATATTTACGGTATACGCTATCCAAAATTTGGTTACGACTTTGGTGAAAATTTGAATCGAATTCGTCGTACATTTGTTTAATGACTTCATCTTTCATAGTATCTTCTGCTAGCTCTGGCGTCATACATTTTTTATTAAGCGCGAAACAATCACTTTTAACATTGCAAAAATATGCGGTGTCATACATGCTTACAGTAGGAGGTATCGTGTCATCTTTAATCCATTTACGGTTTGAGCGAATATAATACTCAAATCTGTCACCTTCTTCGTCAGTTACTTCTAGAACAGCGTACTGACCATCCTGCACTTTTCTTTGTCCGCGCATCATGTCCTGGATTTCAGACTTTGCATCTTTTAAGGGGAGTTTAGTTTTTTTCATATAACGGGAAACTAGAAACGTTTCGAAATCTTCAGGAGAATACTGTTCTCTATCTTTTTCATGTTTCTTCAAAAATGGATAGTCAGTAAAGTCGTACAACTTATCGTAAAATATTTCCTCACCTTGGTCCTCTTCGAGTTCATCCTTGTCTATATATTTTTTAGTAAGGACAAAATTTTTACACTTATTTGCTCCTTGTTTCGACTCCATTTCTTGGTCAAACTTATCCTTTTCTTGTGCATATAGTTGGTCAAAGTCAAATGGTGTTATTAAATCCTCATTTATAATAGAAAGAGTATTCATATATAGTCGGGCATTATCAATGCAAATAAGACGATATAATATTTCCGTATTAGAAAATGAAACAGGTGGGAATATCGAGCCTGCGCCAGCACCAACAGCAGCACCAGCACTAGCAGCACCAGCACTAGCAGCACCAGCACCAGCAGGTTTCTTTTTAGTAGTATAGGAATGACGTTTATGGGTGGTCTGTAGTTTATCGCCTTGTAAGCCACCACTTGCTCCTACAGCGTCGCTGCCCGGTATATTAGCCTGTTTATCACGAGTGTTCATATAGTTTTCAGCAGACAGACCATATATGTCGAGAATGTCTGTATCAAAGTTAACCTGCCTTGAATCTTTAAGAAGACTATATAAAGCAGACGAACCTGCATATTTTGCAGCATATTTCGCAGTGGATAATGGAGCATACTCTTTCGCTGACTGGACTACCTTTTTTCTATATTCAGAAACATGTTGCGCTATAATTGAAACTATAACTTCGTATTGTTTTAGGGTCAAATCGCGTACATAAACCATAAATGGTTGTAAAATAGCGACATAGTTGCCGAGTGTAATTTCACCGGTTATATATTTATTCATTACGTCAAAAAGAAGAGTAGTATTTGGAATAAGCATTTCAACGAATTTTCTATATTTCTCTTCGCTGTCTATTTGCTCGTCCGAAAAAAATGACATAAAACCGGATGTAAAATGTATCATATCGTCTACATCATATTGGTCTTCTCTCTCTTTTTCCTCCAATGAAATGGCTTTACGAGTAATACTAGTATTTTTACGAAGGAGATTCCAGTAAGGAACAAAGTGTTTTCCCATATTTGCGCGAGTCATGATGTTGGTATTGGGGAGCGAAATATTTGAAAACTGCATTACCGGCTCAGGAAGACTAATAAAAGATGTAATGTTTATAGAGTCGTTTCGTGTAAGTGGCAGGAGGTCAGTTGTATCGGCTACGCGTTTACCAAAACTTTTGTTTTTTCTTACTTGAATTTGAGAAAGACCGAGGTTATACGTTTGGATTACAAACTGGTTTCGCTTCACTTTTTCTCCTGTGACGATACTTGAATAAAAGTCGGTAAGGTTATCTAAGATGGATGTTATATTTGTATGGACAAATTGAGTGAATCCGAATTCAGGGTCGGGGTTGGTATAAGGTGTAACATAGTCGTTCATTTTATTGATATATGTTACAAACGAGTCTTTATTTGTGAGATAGTCGTCAGTTAATGCGTTTTCACGTTCGATGCTTTCTTCGGTAGTAGTAACGGTAAAGTCTGTCGGATTTGATGAGTCGACATTATAAAATTTGCGAATATTTTTGGAAACGGGAATAATCCAGAATAATTTTTGATTCAAGGAAAGAAGCGTTTTTGCAAGAGGTTTGTAATCTTCTCTTCTACGCTTAACTAGTGTGGCGTTTCCATTTGTATCAAAATTGGAAAATTCTTCACGCAACTGTCTAAATCGTTCAATAATAGCATGAATATTATTTAATACAGATTTTGTCCTTTCGATATTTGGGAACTCGGATATTAATTCATTTAATAAGTCGGTTGTTTGTTTTTCAATACTGTATCGTTTTTGTTCTTCGGGAAGTTCGACGACTTGTACAATTGATTCTAGTTCATCTCCGAATTGTATAGAATCAGCATCGAGAAGAATCTCTTTAAGCGCAGTTTTAACTTCTTCAACAGGAATCTGGGGGCTAATTGATGGAAGATTTGGTTGTTTGCTGACGGAGATAGGGGCGACGCCGATTTCTTCTTCTTGGGATATACCGGGAGAGGCGACTGATACAGTGGCCGAGGAAGAAGCTGCCGATACACGAGGTGAATCACTGGGAGGGCTGCGAATACGTATTTGTTCGATGGGTATATTTTCGGGGATACCTTTGTAGCCGAAGTCGATATAAAAGATTTGTTCACCGGGGTATGTTTTTACTTCAATCATATCTTCTTCTAAATCGGTTATATGGCCAGTAATAATGGTGGGCAGTTCTCCGCCAAAAATAATATCAACCCATGTACCAGGGATAAGATTATTTTGGCGGGCATAACCGGGGAATTCGGGTGAATTCAAAATAATAATAGATGTAATAGATTCATCGCTAAATCCACCCTTTGAACTCATAGTAAGTATTAGTCGCGTGGCTGTTGCTGCATTAATTAACTTAATTTTTGTTTCATCTATGTATTCAATAAGGTATATTTGGTCGTTGATGGTGGAGTTTGTAGGGGCAATAAGTTGTATAATATCTCCTAGAGCGACTTCAATAGATGATGGGGATGAAGGAGATAAAGGATTTGGTAATTTTGGGGAATTTTCTGACATTTTATTTATAATTATAGTTATACTTATACCTTATATTTATAACAGAAATTTTTATTAATGATTAAATGTGAATAATATTTAATATTTTATATAGTAGAATTAATATTATCGAAATAATATTATCGAATTTATACATCTAAACATAAATTAATAATAAAAGATATATAAAGAGATTGTTATAAAGTATAGTATCATACACCTATATACATTTTTAACCAGCTAGAATCCAATGTTTTCACTAAAAAAGAACGAGGGTTTTGTCGATATCTTGCGAATGATTGGCGAGCAAAATATACAAAAAGTGAATCATTCTGATGAGATTGAAAAAACCCTTAATAGTCTTAAATTAACAATGAAAAACTGGAAGACAGATACTGGTATGTATTCAATTATAAAATATGATAAGCAAGCATTTGGGCTTGTACAGGAAGATTATGAGACGATTGGATTATTGCGTTCTGTGGTAGTAGATGATACTGGGCGTATTGTTGCATATTCACCACCGAAGTGTTTGTCTATTACAGAGCAGCGAGAGAAGTCATTTAATGATAATAATATAATGACAGCACCGAGTGACTCGACAACGAACGAGTGGTGTGCAGAGGAATTCGTAGAGGGTACAATGATTAATATGTTTTATTCAAAAACGGCAGCAGGCGAAGCATGGGAGATTGCGACAAAGAGCACAGTAGGTGGTAATGTTGTATTTTATTCACCAAAAAATCCGAAAGATACGGTTGAGATACGTGATAAGGACACATTTAGGAATATGTTTTTCGAAACATGTGTGAAGCTTGGGTTTAAATATGAGGAGCTTCCGAAAGAGTTCATGTATACTTTTGTGTTGCAGCATCCTAAAAATCGTATTGTGTTGCCTATAAATGGTGCGGCTATATATATTATTGGTGTATATAGTATCAATAACGACACACTCGATATTACGCAACTTAGTACGGCTGGATTTGTGGATAAATATGGTTGTGGTGTTATTTTTAAACCGAAACAGTTATTTGCTGATAATTATAGTGTGGAGGGGTTTAAGAGTGAGTATGCGTCGATGAATTCATCGTATAATATGATGGGTGTTGTGTTTTGTAATATGGTGACGGGTGATAGGATGAAGATTCGTAATCCTACATATGAGATGGTAAAGAATTTGAAAGGAGGGGAGCAGAAGTTGCAGCTGCAGTATTTGACACTGAGACATGGTGGAAGGGTGGCGGAGTATTTGAAAACGTATCCGGAATATAAGGGGGACTTTGCGGTATTTAGGAGTCAGTTGCATGGTTTTACGAGGAGTTTGCATCAAAATTATTTGGATTGTTTTGTACTTAAAAAGCGTGCGTTTAGCGAGTTTCCGCAACAGTATAAGAAGTTTATGAGTGGGTTGCATAAGAAGTACTTGGAAGAGTTGCGAGAGAATAAAGGGTCAGTGACATTTAACTATGTTGTGGAGTTTGTGAATACACAGAATCCGATGTTTTTGATGTACTCGTTGAATTATGTAGTGAGGGAACATAAAAAGACTATTGAGAGGATGAATGATGCGCCGATTACACCAATTACGCCAATTACACCAGTTACTTCTCTTGAATGTTGAGTTGTAAATTGTGGGAGGGCTGGAGACATAAACATCTAAGGGTTTTGATTTTAACATTATAATGTGTGGACATGACATTTATAATGTTAAAAAATTGATTCGGTAAATGGTGTATAATATAAATGTAGAATTCCAAAGCAAACAGTCGAACGAACAATCAAACAAAATGGTCAAGACGAGAAACCAGAGTAAGAAGGATAGTCAATTTCAACAAATGAAGAGTGAAGGATTGACGACACGGTCAGGATTGAAGCTGGAGAGAGTGGAGCTTCCAGCTATAAAGCTTTCAAAAGAGATGAAACACCGCGCAAACGTGAAGAAGGAGATCGCGAAGAAGTATAGTGGGTTTGAAAGACTAGAGCGTGACTTTTTGAAACATGTGTATCATAATGCGGGGGAAATGACGGCGATATGGAAAAATTTTGAGATGGCGTTTCATCATATTGACAAACTGCGCTTGTTTCAAAAACAAGTAGGAGAGAGGCAAATAATTTTAATGTAAATATCAAATATCAAATATTTAATTATTATAGTTTTATATTCTATTTGTTAGTTGGATATTTTTTGTTTTAATTTACTTTGCGACCAGGTATCCACATGTGTATCTAATGTTAATTAACTTGTTGGGTATTGACAATCCAAAGAAAAGTTGGTATATCCTGGATTATAGTAGCCTCCAGCTACCACATCCAAGTTGCTGCTTAATCCATATCCTGAATTATTTAAAACAACTTGACTGTCCACGATGGGCGTTCCTATCACAGGATTGCTTGCTACTCCATTTCCGCGTGTTGTAAATATAGTTGCCGCTAATGGCGCAGAATACCACGTAATTCCATCTTGTGAATACGCTATCGGGCTTGTTCCCTGTCCAACCGCAACAAATCGTATTCCATTCCACGCTACTCCTCTTCCTTGTACTGAAAAGATAAGTAATGCTGTAACACCCACCCATGTTATACCATCCGTAGAATAAGCAATACTATTTGTTCCCTGTCCAACCGCAACAAATCGTATTCCATTCCACGCCACTCCTAACCCAAACGACGTAAAAATATTTGGACCAGTTACCCCAAGACCCGTCCATGTACTTCCATCCGCGGAATAAGCGATAGTATTTGTTCCCTGACCAACCGCAACCCATCGTATTCCACTCCACGCCACTCCATAACCTGATACTGAAAATGGATTTGTTGCGGCTGCTGTCCAAGTAATTCCATCGGTGGAATTAAGGATGCTAGTTGCTCCTGCACCAACTGCAACCCATATTTTTCCATTCCATGCTATACCAGCACCCGTTGTAAAAGTGTTTGTTGCAGGCGTCCATGTTATGCCATCAGAGGAATATGCGATCGTATTGGTTCCATTTCCAACTGCAACCCATCGTGTCCCGTTCCATGCCACTCCAAAACCTGTTGTTGAAAAGGTTACTAATGCATTACCTATCCAGGTTATGCCATCCGTAGAATAACCGATTGTGTTTGTTCCCTGTCCAACGGCAACCCATCGTGTTCCATTCCACGCTGCTCCATAACCCTGTGTTGAAAAAATTGTTGAACCAAGACCTGTCCACGTTATTCCATCTGGTGAATAGGCGATACTGTTTGTTCCTGAACCAAGCGCAATTGTTGGTTGTTGGATAAATACGGAACCCTTTCCGTTGTTCCATGCGACACCATACCCAAATGATGTAAAAATATTTGGACCCGTTATGCCGAGACCTGTCCATGTTATACCATCAGATGAATACGCAATGGAATTTGTTCCTTGACCAACAGCAACCCATCGATATCCATTCCACGTTACTCCATAGCCTAACGTTGAAAAGATAGCTGTTCCAATGCCTACCCATGTTATACCATCATTCGAATACGCAATACTATTTGTTCCCTGACCTGTCGCAACCCATCGTGATTCA